>Ga0172381_10003537_pt1 | contig 16503 bp, 22 predicted proteins | sample Leawel6488metaG_FD_119754 | JGI IMG/M metagenome (GOLD analysis project Ga0172381, IMG submission 119754) | Leachate microbial communities from a municipal landfill in Southern Ontario, Canada - Leachate well 64-88 metaG | ecosystem: Engineered > Solid waste > Landfill > Unclassified | place... | reverse complement strand
TAATCATAATCATAATTTGGAATTCATAGCCAAGAGATGGAAGACATGAGCGAAGGCAAAAGAGCGTTGTTGGTGATGGGCTGTCCGGAAGTGCCGGTGCAGATGAGCATGGTAATCTATCTCACCCATAAGCTGAAGAAATCCGGCTGGGATGTGACCGTAGCCGGCACTGATGCGGCCGTCAAGCTGCTCAAGGTCGCCGACCCGGAGAGCTACTATGTACAAAAAATGGTCGACCTGGACGAGCTGATTGGAGACGTTGTGGAAAAGAAGGTCGACTTCGACGTATGTTTCGCCTTCATGCACAGCGATGCAGGCATGACCTACGGGGCAACATTCAGTGCCATCTCCAAGGCCAGGCTTTTTGCGGTGGTATTCGGCAAGAATGCCGAGGCTCTGGGGGAGAGCATCGACTATCCTGCCGAGAAGATCGTGGCCAAGGCCACTCATAATCCCAATCCCCTTAAAAACAAGATCGATAAGGTGGCTATATGAGCTGTGTCGAGCAGATGAAGTACAAGCTGCACCTGGAACGCACCACCTTTAAGGAAGCGCGTGAGTACATCGAGAAGAACTCAGATGAGGTCTACTACGTCGATCCCGGCTACAAGATCTTCAAGGACTACTACATCATCGGCGTGCCGCCTGTGGCCATGGGCGTGCGAGGAACTGAGATGCTTTTCACCTACGTCAAGCCCTGTCACGGCACCTTTGTCATGGGAATCGACTCAGAGGAAGAGATCTCCAGGCTGCGGAAAAATGAGAGCGAAAAGATCAAGAAGTCCTTGAAGATGGGCCGCGTGAAGGATAAGGCCGATTCCGGACCGGCTCCTGCCAGCTTTAGTGAGATGTATAAGAAATAAGTGTGGTTGAAGTATGCGGATTATGGTTCTGGCGTTTGCAAGCTTCCGGGAGATTCTTGGAAAAGAGCGGGAGATGCGCCTGTTAGAAAGTGCAACGGTAAAAGATCTGCTGGAAGAGCTCGCTGCTGCCAGGCCGGCGTTTAAAGAGGCGGCATTTGATGACACCGGCGCTCTTCGCGATTATGTTCTGCTCATGGTCAACCGAAAGAGGATCGATCCCACCCGAGACCTTTCCAGACCGCTTCAAGATGGAGACGAGCTGGCCATCTTTCCCCCCCTGGCCGGAGGCTAGAGCCCTTTGATCGAGATCACAGAGAAGGAGATCTCCCTGGACGAGATGATAAAAAGGGCGAGGAGCAGGGATGCCGGAGCTATGGTAACGTTCCTTGGCACCGTTCGGGATGACGGCATCGAGAGGATGGAGGTGGAGGCATTTCGGGAGGCTGCCCAGGCAGAGCTGGAAGCCATCCGGGAGGAAGCCATGAGCCGCTTTCACCTCATCGAGGCGGAGGTCGTGCACCGCACAGGCTCGCTTGCTGTCGGCGAGAGCATCTTGGCCATCGTCTGCTCGGCGGCACATAGGGATGAGGCTTTTTCTGGTTGCAGATACATAATTGAGGAACTGAAAAAAAGAGCGCCCCTCTGGAAGAAGGAGCTTGGAGAGAATGGCGGGCGCTGGGTAGGGCAAACATAAGTGAACTGGAAAATGATTTTATTATTTTGAATATCCCGCAGCTCTGCTGCGGGGTGCGCTGCCGCCGTTTGACTAAGCAGAAATATAACAATCTCGATTTGATGAGCTTTATCTTCGGGGTAATTGCTCATTTCTCCGCAGAAAGGCGTCGCCAATTCGTGGCCCTGTTCCTAGAATATAACAAATGCTTCGAAGACTTTCAAAGACTGGCTCTTGAACCAAATTCATGGAGCTGGTCAGGGAGCGCTGTGCCTATGCTGGAAAAACGGGTGGATTATTTTGAATCACTTCTCCCGCACCTCAATGATGTGCAGCTTCTGCAACACAGACAGCATGTGGAGAGGATAATTTGGGGAATTCACATTCAAATTGAGTGGGAGAAAAAGAAGGACTTCATTGGAGACTAATGTGTGGAGAATGAAATGAGCGATGAACGAGGCATTCCTGCTCCGGATACCGGAATCCTCTTCTACCAGACCGAGGACGGCCAGTCTAAGATCCAGGTTCGTCTGCAGGACGGTACCGTCTGGCTCAACCAGCGACTACTAGCCGAACTTTATCAAGTAGCAGTGCCCACAATTAATATTCACATCGCGACAATTTTCGGTGATCATGAACTGACACCTGAGGCAACTATTAGGAAATATCTAATAGTTCAAACCGAGGGTACCCGCCAGGTAGAGCGGCAGGTGGACTTCTACAACCTGGATATGATTCTGGCCATAGGCTACAGGGTCCGCAGTCATAGAGGAGTGCAGTTTCGCCGCTGGGCTACAGAGCGCTTGAAAGAGTACATCGTCAAGGGTTTCGTGATGGATGATGAAAGGCTGAAAGTAGAGAGCGCTTTCGGCTCTGACTATTTCGACGAGCTATTGGAGCGCATTCGCGACATCCGAGCTTCGGAAAAGCGCTTCTACCAGAAGGTTCGCGACATTTACACCCTTTCCGTGGACTACGATTCAAAGGCAGAAAGCACCAAGGAATTCTTCAAGATCGTGCAAAACAAGTTGCATTGGGCCATCACCGGCCAGACTGCTGCCGAGCTGATCTCTGGGCGAGCGGATGCTGGGCTGTCCAACATGGGACTTACGAGCTGGAAGGCTGCCAGGGTTCGCCAGGCGGATGTGGTCGTGGCTAAAAATTACCTGCAACAGGGCGAGATCGGACAGCTCAACCGCCTGGTGAATATGTGGCTGGACTATGCTGAGGACCAGGCCGAACGCAGAACGCCCGTCTACATGAAGGATTGGCGCGAGAAACTGGATGCATTCCTGCAATTCAACCAGCGGGCGATTTTAGAACACAGCGGGCACGTCTCTATGGTGGATGCCAAACGCTTAGCCCTTGATCAATAAGAAGAGAATCGAAGCTGAGGATGACGAGGCCGAAAGAGAGTTCGAAAGAGAAGTGGAGAGGCTGCTGCCTGCGGATAAAAACGCGAAGGTGTAAACTTAAATAGCTAGCAAATGCACCCCTCAGAAATCCCTGATTGGGTTGGGTTTAAGTATCTGAAAAAGGTCTCTACCATCAGATTAACCAAATAAATTTCAAGGTGATTTATTTTGCATAAAAGCGTAGTCAAGGATCCAAGTCTCGCCGCTGAAGGAGAAAAGCGCATCGAATGGGCCCGCAGGCACATGCCCGTTTTGGAGCAGATCAAGCAGGAATTTGAGAAGGAAAAGCCGCTGCAGGGCGCGCGCATTGTGGCCTGTCTGCATGTCACAGTGGAGACGGCCAACCTCATCACCACCCTTGTCGCGGGCGGCGCCGAGGTGGCGGTCACCGGCTCCAATCCGCTGTCCACGCAGGATGAGGTGGCGGCAGCTCTTGCGGCGCGGGGCCTGCATGTCTACGCCTTCCGGGGCGAGAACGAGCAGGAGTACTACGACTGCATCAAGAAAGCCCTGGATCTCAAACCCAACGTCAGTTTGGACGACGGCGCCGATACCATCGCCATCATCCACAAGGAGCAGCCCGAGCTGGCCGCGCAGATGTTCGGCGGCTGCGAGGAGACCACCACCGGCGTCGTGCGCCTGCGGGCCATGGCCGAGGACAAGGCACTGCTCTATCCGGTCGTCGCCGTCAATGACGCTGAGACCAAGATGATGTTCGACAACCGCTATGGCACCGGCCAGAGCACTCTGCACGGCATCATGCAGGCAACCAACTTCCTCTTCGCAGGCAAGAGCGTGGTTGTGGCAGGCTACGGCTGGTGTGGCCGGGGATTTGCCATGCGCGCCCGCGGTCTGGGAGCAAATGTAATTGTAGTTGAGGTCGAGCCGAGAAAAGCCCTGGAAGCAGCCATGGACGGCTACAGAGTCATGCCCATGCACAAGGCCGCTCCCCTGGGAGATCTGTTTGTCACGCTCACCGGCGACATAAACGTGGTTCGAAAGGAGCACTTCGCGCAGATGAAGGACCAGGCAGTCCTCGCCAACAGCGGCCACTTCAATGTGGAGATCGACATCCCAGCTCTCGAGAAGATGGCTGCAGAAAAAGCAGAGGTGCAAAGCAATGTCACCGAGTACAAACTCCCGGACGGCCGCAGGCTCTACCTGCTCGCGGAAGGTCGGCTCATCAATCTGGCTGCCGCCTACGGTCATCCCCCTGAGGTCATGGACATGTCCTTTGCCAACCAGGCATTGGCCGTGCGCTACATCGTGGAGCACGGACGAAAGCTGGAGAAGAAGGTCTATGCCGTTCCTGTGGAGATCGATCGCAGGGTAGCGGAACTGAAGCTGGCCTCCATGGGCCTGGAGACAGAAAAACTTACCGCTGAGCAGGACAAATACTTGCATAGCTGGCAGATGGGAACTTAAGGATAACATAAGGGGTGTCTTGGCCTTGGATCTGAAAAGAGGTAACCTGGAAGCATATCTGCAAAGCCTTTACGGGCGGGATTTATCGCTCCTCTGCACTCGCAAGATGGGTGAGACCATACCGACCACTGAGGACGTGAAAGGATTCGGATACGGATCGCCTCTGCTGGTGGAGTACGAGATAAAAGGAAAGAAAGGCTCGGCCGTGCTCTCCTCCATGCGCGTGCAGCATGGCTTCGGCCACGACCACTTCTCTGACCGGGCAGGGATTATGATCTGGCAGAATTCGACCTTTGCCAGCCTCCCCAAACATGTCCCGTCTCTCGATGTAGGCTACTTCACGAAAAAAGGGACGCTGGTCTCGGCGGGAGACGCTCGCGAATATTTCCTGCTCATGGAGAAGATTGAGGGAAAAGAGTACTTCTTTGACCTGGAGCGGGTAAAAGAGCAGGGCGCAACCGACCTGGACTATGAGCGGGTCATAGCTCTCTCCAATTACCTGGCCGAGATTCACGCCGTAAAGAACGACTGCCCGCCTCTCTATCAGCGCAAGATCCGGGAGACCGTGGGAGATGGTGAGTGCATATTTGGCATTTTAGACGACTATCCGGATGCTCCCAGCTTCCTGGACCCGGATGAGTTGCAAGAGGTCGAGAAGATCTGCGTAGAGTGGCGCTGGATGCTGCGGGGGAAAGCCGGGCGGCTCTGCCAGGTGCACGGCGACTTCCATCCCTGGAATATAATGTTCCGGGAGGGTACCGACTTCTCCGTTCTGGACAGAAGCCGGGGTGAGTGGGGCGAAGCTGCGGACGACATCACTGCTCTTGCCATGAACTACATCTTCTATTCCGTGCAAAAGAGCCTGCGCCTGACCGGAGACCTGAAAGACCTCTTTGAGCTGTTCTTCGAAAACTACCTGGAAAAAACCGGCGACGAAGAGCTGCTGGAGGTCATCGCGCCCTTCTTTGCCTTCCGGGCAGTGGTCGTGGCCAGCCCCACCTGGTATCCGCTGCTCTCCGATGATGTGAGAAGAGCACTCTTCAACTTCCTGGAGAACGTCCTGGGCTCTAAGAAGTTCAATTACAGGGATGTGAACAGCTACCTGGACTGAGGATGAAGACTTACGCCTTTGAACTGTCCGGGGAGCATGATACCCTACCGAGAAGCGAGGCCTTAGCCCTGGTGGAGATCAACTCCGCCCGTTTTTCTGAGGTCGCCTTTCTGGACCAGTGCCTGATAGTGGAAGCTGAAGACCTCGATGTTCAACTGGTGGCCAGCCGTCTTGCCATGACTCATCGCATCATAGAGGTGCTGGCGATCTCTGACGCGAACCTGGAGGCGCTTGCCCAGTCTGTGAGCCAACTGGCGCTACCCCGCAAGAGATATATGGTCAGGGCCCGGCGCATCAAGGATGCTGCACCCCCGGCGGACGCCGTAGAGCATGAAGTAGGACGGGTCCTTTTTCAAAATGGATATCGTGCGGACCTGTCAAATCCTGAGATGGTATTGCGGGCGATCATCACTTCCGGCAAGATCGTCCTGGGGCGCGAGGCTGCAAGAACCGATAGAAGCTCCTTTGAGGCGCGCCGGCCTCACCTCAAGCCCTTTTTCCATCCAGGCGTACTTATGCCGCGCATGGCCCGTGCCCTAATCAACCTCACCCAGGTTCGCGCAAGCGAGATGCTGCTCGATCCCTTTGCAGGAACTTGCGGCATTCTGATCGAAGCCTGCTTGATCGGCATCCAGGGGCTGGGAATCGAGGTTCAGACCCGGCTGGTGAAGGGAGCTTTATGCAATTTGCAGTCACTGGACTGCTCACTTTTATTAGGAGATGCCAAGCGCTTGCCACTGCAAAACTCTTCCATCGATGCGGCTGTTCTGGACACACCCTATGGAAGGTCGGCTAAAATCCTGGCAAAGTCGAAAGAATTTCTTTTGCAGGAAAGTTTAAGCGAACTCTTCCGGGTGATCAAGCGTGGCCGTCGCATGGTAATCGTGGCGGACAGCCCGCTAGATGCCTTGCTCGCGAATGCTGGCTTCGAAATTCTCCAAAAGCATACGGACCGCGTGCATGGAAGCTTGACGCGGCAAATATTCCTCTGCCAGAGATAGTGTGAGGTGCGGCCTTTTAGGCCTCTGCCGCCTCATAGTCGGTATCGATGGTATCAGAAAGGCCATCCTCAGTGTGGGCGGTCACCATGCGCTCGGAGACATCCTGGTCGGAGAGTATCTCCAAAAAACGCTTTGTGTATCCATCCCTCTCCGATGCTTTCTGGCTGTCGAAGATATTTCTGTACTCAGATATTGTGGAAGGGGCTACCCGCAGGCTTCCAGCCATCTCTTTGACGGATTTGCTGGCATTTGTTAGGCGAATAAACTCATCCTTGTCGAAAGGGGGCTTCAAATCAGTCTCCCGGAATAAGTGGAGCTTGATTCGGGCCCGGCTGACGGTTTTATTAAGGGCTCGATCGCCCAGTTGCTCTGCGATCTCGGTATCACTTAGTCTCTTATAAAAGAGCCTGACAACTGATGATAACTGCTCGGCAGTCAGCTTTGTCTGGATGCCGTATTGTTTTATCATCTCCTGGACTACCCCCAATAAAGCGCGCTCAATCTCGCCGCTTCCCCGGAGACTACCATGACGGGTGGCCTGCTTCTCCACGACCTTGGTTGTGGCGCCAATCTTCATAACGAGGTCCCGAAGCTGATCAGTCCTGCCACTCATTTAAGATACTCACCCCATGGAAACTCCTTTGTTTATAGTATAAAGAGATTTCCATGGTATTACAAACCTTTTTATACACGAGATTCGTCTAAGAAGGCGGAATGTCCGAGACCAGCATATATGTTGTGAAGACCACTGCGAATCAGGAAAGATCGGTGGCCAACATGATCGCCCAGATTGCACGCAAGGAAAAGTATGATATAAGGGCACTGCTGGTACCAGATGTGCTGAAAGGCTACGTTCTTGTGGAATCACCGGCTCCGGAGATCGTAGATCAGGCGATTCAAGGAATACCCCACGCACGCTCTGTGATAAAAGGGGCCTCAAACATCGGCGAGGTTGAACACTTTCTCTCCCCCAAGCCGGCAGTAATCGGAATTAATGAAGGAGCGATTATCGAGCTCATATCCGGACCGTTTAAGGGAGAGAAGGCAAGGGTCAAACGCGTGGACGTTGCCAAGGAAGAGATAACGTTGGAACTCTTTGAAGCTATGGTGCCCATCCCCATCACTGTACGGGGAGATCACGTGCGCGTGCTCAGTAAAGATGGAACTTAATAAATTTAGAGGTGACAAGTATTGGCTAATGTCGTAGAAGCATTGGTCCCTGGCGGAAAGGCCAGCGCGGGGCCACCTTTGGGCCCGGCCCTGGGACCTCTGGGCGTAAATGTCGCCCAGGTGGTTGCCAAGATCAATGAAAAGACCAAAGATCTCAATGGAATGCAGGTTCCCGTCAAAGTCATAGTGAAGTCCAGAACCGAATTCGAGATCGAAGTCGGAACGCCTCCTACCTCGGCCCTGATCATCAAGGAGATGGGCGTAGAGAAAGGCACTGGAGACAAAACCATCGTAGGGAACATAAGTATGGAGCAGGTCCTCAAGATTGCAAACATCAAGAGAAATGGCCTTCTCTCCAAAACCCTGAAGAACGCGGCCAGCGAGATCATCGGCACAGCAGGGTCTGTAGGCGCGACCATTGATGGTATGGAATGCAAAGAGGCTCAACTGGCTGTGGCCAGCGGCAAATACGATGAGATATTAGAAGCGAAGGCTTAAAATATAAAGTTATTATCTGAATTCTAATTCTCTTTTTTGAGAAGCCGTAGAAGACCTAGAGTCGTAGACTACGGAGGATTGAAATGGATATAGAAGAAGCCGTTAAACAGGCTATCACTGAGGCACCTGCCAGGAAGTTCAGCGAGAGCGTGGATCTGGCTATAAACCTTCATAACATCGACTTGGCCCAGCCGGGAAACAGAGTCGATGTAGAGGTTATCCTACCCCACGGACTTGGCAAACCGACCAAGATCGCGGTATTCGCTGCAGGAGAGACTGCCTTGCGAGCCAAGAGCGCAGGCGCTGACCGGGTTATATCAGCGGACGAGATCAAAGAGCTCGCCGGAAATAAGAGAGCTGTGCGCAAAATGGCAGACGAGTATAAGTTCTTCATAGCAGAGACTCAGTTCATGCCCGTCATAGGTAAGAGCCTGGGTTCCATTCTCGGCAAGAGGGGCAAGATGCCCACACCTCTGCCGCCGACACAGGACGTAACCCCACAGATACAGAGGCTCAAGAACATGATCAGGATCAGGTCTCGGGACAAGCCGACCTTCCACCTGACTGTCGGGAACAGAAATATGAATACCAAAGAGCTGGCCGAAAACATTGAAGCGGTCGTCGTCAAGCTCGAGCAGACCCTCAAGGATGGTCGACATAATCTGAAGTCGGTTTATGTCAAGACCACCATGGGGCCTTCCATAAAGGTGGTTTAAATGGCAGCAGAGACTCGTCACACTGCCCACATACCTGAGTGGAAGGTTAAGGATGTAGAAGAGCTTGTCGAAATGATAAGCAAAAGCCGTGTTGTCGGCATCGTAGGCGTGCGGGAGATACCAGCAGATAATCTGCAGCAGATACGAGGCAATCTCAGAAACAATGTCGAGATAAGGATGGTGAGGAACACCATCGCTCGCCGCGCCCTGGAGGCCTCTGCCCCGGAGATCAGACCGCTGGCCGATTTCATTGAAGATCAGACAGCGTTGCTCTTCAGCAATGACAATCCCTTCAAGCTCAACAGTCTCCTGGAGAAAGGCAAAAAGCCCATGCCCATCAAGGCCGGTGCACGTGCTCCCAAAGACATAGTGATTGAGGCCGGAGTGACCTCGTTCTCGCCGGGACCAATGGTCGGCAAGCTTCAGGCAGCCGGCATCCCAGCGGCTATTAAAAGCGGAAAGGTGGTCATCAACCAGAAGATCACTTTAGCCAAAGAGGGAGAGGTCGTTTCTGCCAAAACTGCGGACATTTTGAAGACCATGGAGATCTTCCCCAGAAACGTGGGCCTGGAACTAAGAGCGGCCTACGAGGGTGGCTTGATCTTTAGAGCCAAGGATCTTTCCATCGATGTGGAGGCACAGATCTCAGAGCTGTCCGCGGCTTCTGCCAGAGCATTCGGCTTTGCAGTTGAGATTGGCTATGCTACGCCGAAAACTGTCGGACCCATGCTGCAAAAGGCTCAGACCAAGGCCAGAGCCCTGGTACTGGAAGCGGGAATACCCGTGCCCAGCATGATGGAGATGCTTTTAGCCAAGGCTGCTGCCAATGCCAAAGCTCTAGCTCGCCTGGCCAGTGGAGAGGCAGCCCCGACGGCAGCCCCAGCCCAGGCCCCTGCGAAGGCCCAGGAAGAGAAAGAAGAGAAGAAGGATGAAGAAGACACCGCTGCTGGAATGGGTGCTCTCTTCGGATAAATTAGATTAAAGGAAAATTCGAGGTCGATTCAAATGGAATATGTATACGCTGCATTACTGCTTCACAGCGCAGGCAAAGACGTTAACGAGGATGGAATTAAGAAGGTCGTCGAGGCATCCGGTGTGGCCGCTGACGATGTCAGAATCAAGGCCCTGGTGGCCGCTTTAGATGGCGTGGATATCGCAACTGTTCTCGCCCAGGCAGCCGCAGTGCCCATAGCCGCTGCAGCCGCAGCCCCTGTCGCCGCAGCACATGCCGCCAAGGGCGCTGCCAAGGCAGAAGAGCCTGAAGAGGATAAGGAAGCAGCAGAGGAGAGCGGTGTAGAGGGCCTGGGCGCCCTTTTCGGCTGAATCTCCTTCAGCTTTTTTCCTTTTTTTAGCTCAAATGTTTTAAAAATTATATTAAAGCTCTTCCAACTTCTCAATGCCCAGCTTCTTGACTTTCGGCTTCCAGATATTGGCCGGCATCCAGGCAGGGGAATTGGCGGGCTTGGGCACCTGTATCCGCTCACCTTGGAATATGTGCACATTCCGTGTCCCTCTCTCCCGGAGCCTTATATCGGTGAATCCGCGGTTTGCTGCCTTTAAGGCTGCTTGCCTGGGCTGTTTTCCGGAAAAGACGCCAATCTCATTTCCATCCTTGTCCCGCAATGCGAAATTTCTTTTTTCTATCATATTATTTAACCTCATTTAAAGATGTGTGCTGTGAGACATAAGGTTTGCTGCATGACTATATATGATATACACTTATATTAATCTTTTGTTTGATTTCGGAATATGTCAATGGAATGGTTTTTTATTCATGATGCTATTTCTATCAATCATGGCATGGGTCATGTGGTTCACGGGCCTTCCCGGCTGCGGGAAGACCACCATCGCTGATAAAGTATTGACGATTCTATCTGAAAAGGGATTTAGCGCCAGGATCCTGCAGCTGGATGAGATCAGAAGAGCGATAACTCCAAAACCCAAATATACCGAAGAAGAAAGAGATATCGTTTATGCCAGCTTAGCCTACATGGGCAAGCTCTTGGCAGATGAGGGAATAAACGTCATCATAGATGCAACCGCCAATAGACGCCGTTATCGAGATTTTGCCCGCAGTCTGATCCCCAATTTTGCCGAGGTCTTTATCCGGGCGCCTCTGTCCGTCTGCATAGAACGGGAAGCGAAGCGCAAGGCAAAGTTCTCGCCCAAGGATATCTACAAGAAAGCTGCAGGCGAGAAGGCCGCCGTGCCTGGAGTCAACGTAGCCTATGAAGAACCGCTCTCTGCCGAGATTGAAGTTGATACTACTAGCATGGACCCGGAAGAGAGCGCCGGGTATATTGCCGACAAAATACTAAACCTCAAGGGACAATCCCGGAAAGATTAAAATATAGTCACTTAGACTCCCATTCAGGAAGTGAAGAAGCTTGAAGTGCAATGCTGGTTTTGTAGGTTTTGATGGAACAGAGAATAAGCGAACTCTTTTGGCTTTGGCGCAGGTCAAAAAGGCCGCCGGCATCGAGGGCGACCTGAATGTCCTGCTCAGAAAGCCCCATGGCCGGGCCTTGTCTATTGTATCCAAGTTCAATCGGCTGTTCGGCGTTAAAGCCTTTGTCAGCGACAATGCCAATAAAGAGAAGTGGGAGAAGGCCGGAGTCAAGATAGAGGGCGGCTATGAGGACTTTTTTGCGGCATCAAATTTCCTGATGGTGGGCACTCCGGGCGATGAGGAGCTCCCTTACGTTGAGGCTGGCCTCTCTCACGGCTGCTTTGTCTCACTCATGGGCGGAGCCGATCGGCCCGAGCTTCTCAAGGGTTTGGCAGAGGGCGGAAAGATCAAGATATCGGATGAGCTGAAGGCCGACTTTGCCCGTGAGTTCTTCTTCGGCCTGGAGAACTATGCATTGTTCCAGAAGGCCAAGCCTAGATTGGTACAGTGCACCAGTTGCAACACCACTGGCCTTTCCCGTCTGGCTCTGGCGGCGCGGCCCCTGGGCCTAACTGCTGTTTTGGGCAACATCGATCGCCGTCATGGCGATCCCCATACCGTGGTCAAGGCCTCTCCCAGTGCCATTCAGTTCGGCAAGGGTGCCGGACACCAGGGCACCGACGCAGGAACTGTCTTCGAAGAGGTCAAGTTTGCTGTGCGCGCCAGCAAGGTGCCCACAACTGTGCCCCACACCAACTTCCTGAACCTGGTCTTCAAGGGTGATGTTGCGCCTTCTCAGTTGGTCGATCAGTTCGCCAAGACTCGCGAGGTCGTAGTCATGCCCTACCAAGATGAAGGCAAGAAGCATGATTGGACCAGCGAGATCTTGGAGGCCTTCCTCTCCGGAATAGAGCGGCCAATCAGCCCGGAGATTTTCGAGCTGATCGTCTCCGATGCCATCATTCCCTTCAAACTGGGGGATAACACCATCCTGCAGACCGTCTCCATGGTGGAGCAGATGTCCATCGCTGTGCCCAACCACGTTGAGTCCTACCTGCTCTCGGCTGGCTATCCTGCGGCGGAAGTGCACAGCCTGGTGGACAAATCTCTGGGCGTCATGCACGGCATCTGGCCGGACAAGCTCGGCTGCTAATGTCCGAAGAAATAATCGGTCGGCTTATTGGCGATAAGATCGGTCTGGGCCAGCAGGCTCTTCCTGATCTTTATGAGCAGGGCTACTTCGGACGGCCCAAGGGCAAGGGCCTGGAACTCTCCTTAGTGGAAGCAGCTTATCTCCTGGACCGCACCCGGATCAGGGTGCTTTCTGAGGGAAAAGAGCTGGACTTTCAGGCTTTTTTCCAGGCGGCATCATCCCTCGAAAAGGGCTTTGAGTTTCGCTATGTGGTCTACAAAGACCTGCGAGAACGCGGCTACTATGTCCAGCCCGGCCGCCCCGATTTTCGCGTCTATCCCCGGGGAGGCCACCCGGGAAAAAGCCCGGCCGAATTTTATGTTCTCGTCATCTCCGAGCGCATGCCCCTTCCCCTGCAAGAGATAATGCAACCGGTAAGGGTTGCGGGCCAAATGAGAAAAAAGCTGATGCTGGCCATTGTCGATGAGGAGAGCGACATCACCTTTTACGAGGCCAGGGAGAAGTCCATGTCCGGCCTGATGAAGGCAGAGGTGGATGAAGGCGGCATGGCTACGCTTTTGGAAGATCGCGTGGTGCTCTGGGACGCGGCTGCGTCCAGAAGGCTGCATGAGCATGGATTTTTCGGTAAGCCCGTAGGAGAACGCCTGCAGCTCTCCCTGGTCGAGTCTGCCTACCTCCTGGATCGAGGGGTGATAACTCTAGTCGATCGCTCCGGTGGGGCCATGGACCTGCAGAGTTTCGCGGCCAAAGCAAGACGGATCGAGAGCGACTTCGATCTGAAATTTTCCGTTTATAAAGATCTGCGGGACAAGAGCCTGGTGGTGAAGACTGGCTTCAAGTTCGGCACGCACTTCCGGGTCTACAAGCAGGTACAGGGCCCGGGTAAGGTGCCTCACTCCGAGTACCTGGTGCACACCGTGTCCGTTGACCACGTCTTCCTGCCTCCCGTGCTCTCCCGCGCCGTGCGTCTGGCCCATTCGGTGCGAAAGCTCATGGTCTTCGCCTATGTCAGCGATGAGGTGCGCTACCTGGAGATTAAAAGGCTCAAGCCCTAAAATCAGGAATTATAATAGACAATTATAAGCAAATCCTATGCCTCGGGCTTTGGATCGTCGCTCTTCTCCCACATTATCGTCCCGTCATAAGTGATGAGACGGATGCGGTGGAAAGGTATGAACTTGGGTTTATTCTCCCATTCTATCTCCATCCAGCCCTGCTCCAGACGGATGATTTTGTCTCCCCGGACTGCAGACCTGTCGCCCGGAGCGCCCCTGTCGACAAATTCCACCTCTGCTTTGCAGAAATCAAAATGGGGATCATGTCGCAAACGCAGGAGAAGTGCGTGACTGGTTCTCATTAACGTGATCGGCCCCCTTTACATCTGCTCTCATCGACCGGGTGTTCAGGAGTTCTGCGAACCCCTATCCCACTCGCCAGGCTCCGTTCTTCAGGTCGGGATGAGGCAGACGTCCCTCATAGCCGCACATCTTGCAGCGCACATTCACAAACACACCATCTTCGCTCCAGGCTTCGGCTACGTAGCCGCATCTGGGACAGTTATTCAGGAAGCGAGTCGTTACCATGATCAATCACCGGCTGCTCTCCAGCTTAGTTTGGATTTATTTATCCGCTTTGATCCCAACCTCGGCCAGCTCAGAAGAGATCAGCTCGTCCAGGAGCCCGGCCCGAAGCTCTTGAGCAAAGCTGAACAGCTCCGGCCCGCACTTGCGGCAGTCTTGTGCTGTCTCCTCCATGATGCCAACCATATCGAGCAGAGATCTGTACATCAGAGGCGCGGCGTTCCTAAGCTCCTGCTCAAAAGCACCGGGACCGTTTCTATCCGGAATAAGGCGGCAGGCTTTTTGCCTCCAGGCCAGGCAATCCTCTTGCAGGCATTCTCTGGCCACGAAGGGGCAGGCTTTTTGGGCAGGGCACATGATCATCAATCACCTTACTACTACATCCAACTTTCAGCATATTATTCTTTTGATGGATATTGGTTTGCGGGAAAGGTTAATAGCCTGGAAGCTGCTATGATGCACTGATGGGCTCGTAGGGTAGTGGACATCCTAGCGGGCTTCGGTGACTATAGTCGAAGATACCCGCTGACCTGGGTTCGAGTCCCGGCGAGCCCGTTCCTTTTTCTGGCAAGAAATTGCTGTCTGGCGCAGGCAGAAATGTAAGTGAACCGGGCTAAATGGTGTCATCTATTTTAGATACAAGCAGTCAAATTGTCCGTAGAAATTGTTGATTGCAAAGCGAAACAGCAGTGGCGCATTGGCAAGATCACGGGGTATTACGATTTAAAAGGAACCATAAAAAGTAAAAAGAGGCATGAAAAACTTAAAAATTGACAGGAGGTATTAAACCTCCGTCGAATTAATTTTCGTAGAATTAACCTCCGTGGAATTTCCTTCCCCTGCCAATGCCTCACTTATTTCTATTTTTGTGTACGTTATGGCATGGTTATTTGAGTTGTCCGGGTCTACCTCTGCTCCGTACACATATGCAGTATTGGCTATCTGTCCCGGAGGCGCGGTGAGGAGTGCTTGCACGGTAAGAACCAGTCTTGCGCTGCGGTACTTGGTCAAGCTTCCCAGGCTCCAAATTCCAGAGCCATCATAATCTCCCTGGCTGGCCTTTGAATCCTGCAACATCAATTCTGGTGGCAGGAAATCCTGTAATGTAACATCGGTTGCGCTGTCGGGTCCTCTGTTGGTAACCGTCAGCACGTAGTTAAAGAATCCGCCCGCAGGTGCAGGATTCGACGTAGAGCTCATGGATAAAGCCAGGTCGGATTTGCTCAGGGGTTTTACTGGTACCACTACTACGAGGACTGGTTTGGATACTGCAATGGTAAAAGGATCGTCCGGATCTTCCATAGCTTTTGCTACAATGTTATACACACCCGGCGTTGCGTCCTCCCAGACAAAGGTATAGGGCGACACGTTATCAATAGATCTCCAAATTTTTTGCGAATTTGCATAAAACTCAACACGGCTCACGGGATTGCTGTCGATTACCTCTGCCGTGATAGTAATATCTTCAGGATCTGTAAATATTTGCCCCGCGAGAGGACTTGTAATCCGTACAACCGGCTGCGAAGGGTTGACGGTTATAATAACCGGGAGAGATGGACAGCTATTTCCTCCAGTACCAGGGACAGCTTTCGCGGTCAAGATATGAGTACCTACAGATAATTCTTTAAATATCGTGACAGGACAGTCTCCAGAAGCAACCGGACAGTCTCCACAAGTATCCCCACAGTCACCCGAACCGATCAACTCCCAATAATCATAGAATTCAATTGATTGAACATCTCCAGAAGACGTGGCATGAATAGGTATCTCTACGGTGTACCCCGTTTCACCAAACGGACCAGGATAAGCCGTAAATATTTCCCCATTTCGTGGGCTGCGGATCCTTACGGTGGGGGGGTGAGAGAGCCGAACTACATCAATCGAGACAGTAATATTTTTTTCAGTCCCCATTGTGCTAGATGCGCTGACAATAAATGAATCATTGCCGATATAGCCCTTATTTGGCTTGTAGATTATATTCGGCGCGGTTCCGCTGACATTTCCATGAAGAGGCGATCTGATGAACTTATAGCTCAATAGATCGTTGTTGATATCCCTTGCAGAAAACTCTATGATCTTAGCAGAATCGTTGCCGGTTGTAACATTTGAAACCTCTGGCGAAGGCGATTGTTTCTGGAAATCAAAAGCGATCATGGCGGTATCGATTGTATTCAGATTGACGAGATCGCTTTCGCTGCTGTTGGATATCTGTGCAAAAGCAACCTCATCTTTGACCTGTAAATTCCACGAAGGTTTGCAGTTCTGATCCCCATCGCTACATGGCTCTTGACCACAGGACGCGATAGTCAAGAATAGCACCATGAGTAATGCCATCTTGAGCATTGCCCATGGAACCTTAAATTCCAACCCCTTACACATAATAAATCCTCATATTTCTCTTAAGTGATAGGTATTAACGCACGCTAATATAAATAACTTTTGTTGAAAATTTAGTTTATATTTTGTTAAACCCGCGAGCATATAAAAGATATTTGTTTAGAATATTTTA
>Ga0172381_10003536_pt1 | contig 16505 bp, 18 predicted proteins | sample Leawel6488metaG_FD_119754 | JGI IMG/M metagenome (GOLD analysis project Ga0172381, IMG submission 119754) | Leachate microbial communities from a municipal landfill in Southern Ontario, Canada - Leachate well 64-88 metaG | ecosystem: Engineered > Solid waste > Landfill > Unclassified | place... | reverse complement strand
TTATAGAATGAAATTGGCCATATTATTAAAAGCAAAAGCAGTGCCAATTGGAACAATAAAGACATATAGTGGCAGAGATTATATCAAGACAGCCAATGGCTGGAAGTTTCATGGCAAAGGTGATAAGCAAGTGACCAAAGATATAACAGCAATACAAACAAACGTTGCAACTAAGCCAGCAATGGATAAGACAACAAAAGAACTCTCGCCCAAAGCAAAAGAAATAATGGAAACCACGGGTATAAAATGTCTCGATAGAAAAGCCGAGGAATATGTATCAGATCAATTGCATATATTTGAACCTTCTCAGGAAGCCCCCAAATATATAAAAAGAGCGGTTAGGGAATGTTCTTTGGATTTTGAGAGATTCAATCTCAAAAAAATGAGTAGTTTTATGGTTATATGGGGAGCTGTTGATAGTTGGTTGAAAAATTATAAAGATAGAATTGATATTTTTGATGGTTTAGATGAAGATTTTAAAAGAGGTTTTACAGGGCGTGCAGAAAATTTAAAAGAAGTCTATGAAAAGAAAAGTGAATATGAAAAAAATGCAAGTCGAAGGGGTGATGAATTTTATGAGAGAATAGAAACATTGGCCGCAGAACAGAATGAAGCAAGAATGAAAGGTGATGACATTCTTTATAAAGAATGGACAGAAAAAAGGGAAAAAGCGAAAGATGAACATAAACTAATAAGAGAAAACCCAACTCCAGAAGAAGCAGAATGGCAAAGAAAGGCCAATGAAATGGGAAATGAGGCGTTAAACTCGGAAAGGGAATTTAGAAATTTTACGAAGAAATGGAGGAAGAATAGAGAAAAAGGCAAAAATATGGATAAGGATGCGGCCAACAAATTGGCCGCTCTGTATAGTACTTTTAAATTAAATTCAACACTTTATAGTAAAGCAAACAAAGAAAAAAAACAACAAACTCCATTACTAACCTCAAAAGAAGTTTATGATATTATGACTATGGCTAATAGATCACCTTCATATACAAATTCGGTTATGGAAAAAATGATAATGGATAAAAGAATTGGGGGTATGTCTGAAGCTTCACAGAAAGCAATAAGAAAGAAACTTTCAAGGGAAGGTAGAGAATACTCCCAGAAAATAGCATTGAGAAGCCTTGATAGAGGTAGATGTCAGAGAGTACTCGAATATCTAAAAAATAGTTTTGACAAGACACAGCATGGAGGATTTGGTTTTAGAATAAAAGGTATATACAAGATAGAAGAAGCCGGTTATTATGAAAAATGGAAGTCAATAGAAAAAGAAAAAGGTAATGTGAAGATAGGATACCATGCTACAACTTTCGAGAATGCATCAAAGATAGCAAAAGGGGGTTTTGAATTAAGAAAAGCCAGAACAGGTAGAATGTTGGGAGATGGTATATATTTGACGGATGTAAGCTCTAAGTCGATCCAATATGCAGGGGATTATGGCAGAAGTGATGACAGGGGAGTAATGTTTGTATGCAAAGCAGCCATGGGCAATGTTAAATATTCCGATCATAACCTTCCAAATGGGCACGATACAGTATATGCAAAAAAAGGACAAGGCAGATTACTTAATGATGAATTTTGTGTCAAAAATCCAAAAGCAGTATTGCCGATGTTGTGGATAGATATAGAAAGAACCAGGGATAAAGTTCAAGAAATAGATAATGAATGGTTGAATAAATAAAAAGGTTTACAATTTAACAAAAGGGATATAATATAGGGGAAAGAAAATGAAAACAACATTTCAAATGATACCGGATTCTATGGGTAGGATATATTGTAGAAAGAATAATGAGCTGGTTGAATGGGGTGTAGAATTCTATGATAACAATTGCAGAGATTGTAAATACTTTGCAGGATTTGCTTCAGGGGGCGATATAGAAGCAGTGGTAGAGTGTAAGTTTGATAACGGAAGTAATAAGTTGATAGAAGTAGTAAAAGATAATCCTAGGAGATTATTAAAAGAAACAAAACTTGTAATAAAAAAAGGAGAAATAAAATGAACAATTTGAAAGAAGCTTTACTTGACAGGCTTATGAAAGCCGAAAAACTTGCCATTGGTACGGTGAAAACTTACAGCGGTAAGAAGTACAAAAAAACAAAGAATGGTTGGGTGTTTGTTCCTAGCGGAAGAAAAAGCAAAGCAAAAAGCAAAACAAAGACCTATAAACCCTCAGCAAAAGTAAAACAGGAAGCGAAGATGTTCCAGAATGAATATAAAGCAAATAAGATATTGTCAGATAGAAAAAAGAAGGCTGCAACAAAGAGTAAAAACCCGGAAAAGGTGAAGCAAAAAATTTGAAAGAATTTTTTGAGAAGAATTGGATGTAGTAGCAGGATAAGAAAATTTATGTGAGGAAAACATGAGACTCATATTATTAAAAGCAAAAGCAGTACCCAACGGAACAATAAAAGAATATAGTGGTAGAAAATATCAGAAAACTGCCACTGGATGGAAATATGTCGGTAAAGCAGGACAAAAAGCGAAAACCGGTAGTGACAAGAAGGAACAGGGTACAACAAAGAATATATCAACCCAGCAAGCCAGGGAAATGGGTAGAAAAGCATTTAAGGAAGGAAAAATGGCAATTCCTGCCAGAGATTATGATTTGATGGAACAGATAAAAGGTAAAAAAGTAGGAAGTAGCTCCGCAGGGATGATGAAAGAATGGCTTGCAGGATGGACTGAAGCAAATTTAGCGTCAAAAGAACTTTCTTTCGATGAACAGATAAAACCATGGGAAGAAAAGAAAGAACATTTCAGGAACATAGCAAATGATACCGGGGAAACAGAAGATAATAAAAAACATGCATGGGAAAGAGTTGAATATTACCAAAGTAAAATCGATGAATTAGCTGAAAAAAAGTCACTCAGTCAGAGGGAAATAGAAGCAGTCAAAAAAGCGAAAGAAAATTTCCATGAATATGTGAAAGAAATGGGAGTAGAAAAAGCAAAAGAGATAATGCTAGGACCTGAAGGAACCCAGTATGTAAAGGCAAGGGAATATATAAGTAATTATCAAGCAACACCCCAGATTGGAGTACCGGCTGCAGGCGACATACAAAAACCAAAAGAAAAAAAACTAGTGATAAAAAAGACAGGCGAAGATGAAAGGGAAAGACAAAGGAAAATGCTTAATGATAGAATAGAAAGTGCCCGGAAATTTTATATGGAAATTCCAGCAAGAAGAAAAAAACAAGGATTAAAAGTTTTTGAAAATGCCAGGAGAGAGCTTGAAAAATTCGAGAGAAAAATGAAGTACGAAGATTTGAATCTGAAACTCGCAAAGGATATATTTCATAAATATGGACTGGAAGTGACTAAAGTCACGGGGACCGCTATAAGAGGCTGGACACATTCTTCCGGCAATAGTTATGAAATAGATAAATATAACCCCAAAAGGATAGGATTTCACGGTATATCAACCGATAGATTTAATTCAATCGTTAATGATTTAAGAGGAAGTGGGTTTAGTGTTAAGGAATTAACCCCACCTTCTAAAGTAATGGGCGGTGGAGGTTATGGTTCTATAGAGTTGGGTGAATTCAATTCAGAAAACAGGGATATAAATAATTTAACCCCAGCACCAATCGAACAGCCTAAGCTAGTAGTTAAAACAGAATCGAAGAAAGAATCTAAAAAGACGGATTATTCCCAGTATGCTAATGATGACTATCAAAAAAGAGGCGATAGTGATAGAGTACCAAGAAGCAATATACCCGATTATATAGACGCCGGAGAAGGTAGTATGGCTTTTACATTCAAGAGTACGTCTGAAAAATCAGCAGAAGCATGGGTAAGAAGCTATATAAAACAAAAAGGGTTAGACAAGCTGACAAATATATATACCCAACAGACTGGGGATTATAATGATGACTGGGTACAGGTTTATGCGGAGGAAGCAAAACCCGGAAAAGAAACACCTATATTCAAACTCCACGACTCTGATCCGAAAGTGGGGGATATAATTGAATTTGAACACGGGCCCTTGGCAAATACGAAAATTAAAATAAAGCGGGATAAAAAAGCAATGGATTATCATACAGGAGAATGGTATGATTATTCCAAAATGGGTAGTGAAATAAGATTTTATAAAAAATTTGCAAAGGAAGAAAACAAATGAACTTACAATCAACAAAAAGAATAACAGAGAAAGATATAAACAAACTCAATAATGCTTATGCAAAAGGAAAAGTTTATATAAGGGGGATAATAAAAGAACAAGAAGCAATAATGGAAGCTGCCCAGAAGCATTTGAAAATATTAAAAGGTAGGATAGAAAAAAAGGGAAGAGAATTAGAGCCTTATACTTCAGGCAAAGAAATGGATGAAGAATATGAGGATAAAAAATTCAGTTATATGAAGTTGTTACATGATAGATCATTGTTAGAGAATACTATCAATATGGCTTCCGAATCTGTTGAAGCCGCCAAATTAAACCATTTAGGAGAAACAGAATGAATAACTTAAAAGAGGCTTTAGAGGAGAGATTATTAAAAGCTAAATATATCAAGAGAGAAGGTGGACCTGGTCATTATAAGTATACTTATAAGGGATCGGGAGAAAAACATTTATCAAAAGAGGATATCAAAGAACAAAAAAATACCGCCAACAGGGTTGGGACTAGAAATAAGGGGAATGGTGATAGTGACCGTCAATATGAAGAAGATTTTGGGAGCAAAGTAATGGCCATGAGAAAAGTAGCCCAGGGTGTTATGGCTTCCGAAGAATTCAAAAGTCTGCCAGCATATGTAAGACATGGTTATAAAAATCTTGTGGATAATCATTTTGAGGATAAGTGGAAGAGATATCTAAAAAATAGGTTAGATGAAACTTATGGAAAGGATGCGTGGAGAGGACGTGTCGCAAAAGTTCTAAAATTGATAGAACTGACTAGTATAAGCACAGGGATAAATTGGGAGAATAAATTGAGTAGCTTAAAAAAAGCTTTAAAAATCAGAACAAAAAATATGTCAGAAGGAGAAATGCTAAAAGCAAAATATCTCCGCAGGGAAGGTACCAAGGGCAATTATAAATATGTATACAAGGAGAAAAAAGGAAGAACATCCGGTAGTAAAGAAACAGAAAGTAAAAAATTCGGCGTAGAAAAACGGGATGGAACGGGTCCTTATGGCAGAGGTGCAGGTCCTGGTAAGGGCAGGGCTGATGGAAGTGGTTTAAGTAAGAAAGGATCAGGTATGTCCGGAATTGAATTGGCTTCATTTTTGGGAGCAGGAAAAGCAAGTAAAGAAGAAAGATCAAGCATCCAGAATGCCTTAAAAGCAGGCTGGAGACCGAAAAATCTAAAAGAATATGAAAAAGAAGCCATAAAAGAATTGACGGCGGCCGAAGAAGAGACAAAAATAAGAGGATGGTCGGATAAAAAGGTAGAAAAAGAATATAAAGAATTCTATTCAGATGCGGGAGAAGAAGGAAAATCTGACAACATGAGTACAGAGGATAAAAGGAAAGAGTTATTAGAAATTTTTACAGACCCGGATTCAATGGATGTGGATGATGTAAGTTTTGGGAAGTATATGAAAATGGTTTATGGCGGCGAAGAAAACTTTTTAAAAGAAGAAAAAGATATGGTGTTAAATGCTATGTTGATGGATGCAAGTGAATTTATGCAACAAGACAAAAAGAAAGATGACAAATTTATATCCAACCCCCAATATCCTGATAGCCAACTCAGGTCGAAAAAAATGCCTGCCAAAAAAGATAAAGCTGAAAAAGATAAAAAAACCAGCATTACAGATATTAGTGATAAATTCAAAAAAGCGGGCTTTAAAGATGTAGAAGTGGATGGAAACAATTTGCTTGTAACAAACAAAAAAGGATTCACAGTATTTTTCAAAAAGACGGATGAAGGAACAATGAAGGCATTGGCCCAGGGCTATAAAACCGATGTCGAAGCAGGTGAATGCGACGCAAGTGATTTTGGAACTATGAAAGATATAGCCAACGGGATAAGTTTAAAATGGATGAAGGGAAACGACCCGGACGGGAATAAGTGGTAATATAAAAGTCGGAGAAAATAATGTCAAATAAAAATCACAGTATAAGAGTAGATATAAGCAAAGGATTAAATTTCTTAAAGGACTCTAAGTGGATAGTAATATTGATTATAATGTTGCTAATGGTATTTAGAGTTGAGTGTAGCAACTCAACCGGTAAGCTCAAATTTAGCGTTGGTTGTGTTCCATTAAGGCCTTCGGAAGTCAAAGAAGTATTAAGGCCGTAAAGTTACGTGAACTATAGGAAAAAAATTGTTTACTTTTTATCCTTATGAATATATTATAGGTACATACAGGTAAAACAAATGAGAGAAAATCTAGAAAACTTTGACCCTTTTTATTCTCCAATGGGACAAATCATCATTAAGTCAGACCCCAACGATGCTTACACTGTATTTCTGGAAGCCTCAAACGAGGAAAGAGATAAATCCAGGGAAATAGTATTCATGAAAGCATTACAGGAACAGGCTGAAGATTATTTGAAGGGTGGAGTTATTTCTTGGGACCATTTACATAAATTGGAAAAGTCACCAAAGTATATAATAGGTGAACCACAGGACGTAGGTTTCAAGGAAAACAGGACATTTGTAAAAGGCAAACTTTACAAAGGAGTAGAATTTGCAGATGCGGTTGTAAGATTACTAAAAGCTCAATCATCTCGCCTAGGAGCTTCAATTGGTGGTTATGTAAAGAAAAGGGTATCATTGAATAAAGCCCTATCTGGGATAACCCAGGTTATATGGGATGAAACAGCAGTCACTTATAAACCGACAAATGCATCAACTTTGGGTAAAGTGAGTCTTATCCCTTTTGGAGCTTTTACTAAAGCTCTGATGTTAGGTTCCGGAGTTGATTCTTCCATGTTTACAGGGGGTAGAGCGTTAAGTCCTGAAAGCCTACAGGGAGCAAACAATGTTGAAGTCCAGCCCGTAATAAATGAACTTCTGATGAGAATTAAAAGCGGGGATATAAGAAGCGAAGATGATTTTCAGGATTACCTTGAATTTCAAGGAGCAACTCATTTGTATAAACCACTAAAAAATTTAATGGTTCAAAAGTTTCTTTTTAAAAACTAATTTGTCTATAGGAGGAGAAAATGGACAAACTAAAGAAATTGGCTGGAGAAGAGTTAGAAGAAGCCACTAGTGAAGAGCTGGAAAAGGCTCTGGATGTGGCTTTAGAAGACCTCTCTAAAGCTGACAAGAAAAAAAAGAAAGTTGTCAAAAAAGACTTCGACGAAGATGAAAACGAAGAAGATGATGAAGAATTTGACGAGGATGAAGATGATGAAGAAGAGGAAGAGTATCAAAAATCAGGGGAGCCTGAATATGAAGCCCTTTCCAAATCCATCGAAGACAGTCTGAATTCCGACCCGGATTCTTCTGATGTTCTGGAAGTGACACCTTTCTTAAAAAGTCTGGTAAGAAGGCTTGATGATCAGATAACTGATTTGACAAAAGCAATGGTATATCAGGCAGAAGAAATTAAAGATTTGAGAAAATCTTTAAGGAAAAAAGAAGGTATGGAAGTAGCCCAGGCTAAGCTGGTAAAATCAATCAGCACAAGAATGGAAGCTATTGGGGGTACAGTTCTACCCAGGAAAAGCCTTTTAGGGGATAAAATTCAGATAATGAGAAAATCCATTGAAGGCGGAGAAGAGAGAGCATCTCTGACCAAATCAGAAGCCCTTTCAAAATTACCTAAATTGGTAAATGAAGGGAAAATAAGTATTCAAGATTCCATCAAATTCGAAAGTAGAATACAAAAAGGTATTCCGCTGCCGAATGATGTAATGACTTTAATGTAAAAAGGAAAGGAGGAAATAAATGGACCTTTTAAAAGACTTAAGTGAAGGTTTTCACCAGGGTAATTCAGAAATGATGGATTCCCTTTTAAAAGCCTTAGAAGGAGGCACAGGTGTTGATGCTGCTTCTTTCACAGGAGGGCGTGCACTTCAGCCTGAATCCCTGGATACAACTCTCGTCAACGTTCTCTGGAGCCAGGATGAAGCAAAGCTTTTTAAAGCACTTAAAAAGCAGCCCGTCAAATCAGTTGCTCATCAGTGGGTAAGGAGAACAGAAGTTGGTGACGAGGATGGTGCATGGGTTCCAGAAGGTGGTGATTCTGTAGAAAAAGATCAGACGATAGAAAGATCATTCGTCTTGATGAAATATTTGCAGACTCTGAGGAAAGTTACCTTGCAGGCTTCGATAGCAAATATGATCGAAGATGCGGTTGCACTCGAAAAACAGGCCGGCACACTCTGGATTATAAAACAGGTCGAAAAAATCCTATTCAATGGCGATTCTGATGTAATAGTAGAACAGCCAGATGGATTAGATAAACTCATTACAGCAGCTCCGACTTCACAGGGCACTGTCAATGTTATTGACCTCAGAGGCAAAACAGCCAACACAACAGAATTCGAAGAAGCCATGACGGAAGCAGCGAGAATCATCAGAGCAAACTTCGGTATAATAACCGATCTTTATTGCTCCTTAATGGTAATGAAGGACGTTCAGGCTCTTTTGAGAAACAGAATCCGTTTTGAAGCAAAAAGAGAAGTTCTAGGAGGAGCAATATTCACAGAATATCCAACTCCATTCGGGACGCCTAAACTGGTAGATGATATCTTCATCCAGGAAAAAGCAGTACCAAGAGCTTCTGTAATAGTAGCTTCCAGGCCTTCTGCACCAACAATAAGCCTTGCAGTATCCGGAACATCTTCCGAGTTTGGATCAGGTGATGAAGGAACATACAGCTATATAGTATGTGCTGTTAACAAATTCGGGGAATCTATACCTTCAGCAAATTCAGAAATTGCAGTAGGTGTGGGAGAACAAGTTGATATAACCATCACAGATGGTTCAACAGCAGGCACAGGTTGGGTAATTTACAGAGCCAAAAAAGGAGAAACAACTGGACATAAAAAATGCTTCCAGACGAAAAGAACAGGTTCTCCGCAGGTTGTTTCCGACACTAACGCATACTTACCGGGTACTTCAACAGTGTATGCATTGAATCTGAATCCAATGTATGATGCGATAGAATGGGAACAATTCTTGCCGATGATGAAATTCGATTTATATCCGACAAACGCGGCAGTTTATCCCTTCTTGATGTTACTCTTTGGAGCATTGGGATTAAAGAAAAGAGAACAACAGGTAAGGATCATCAATATATCCCCATCAAACCTTGATTGGTTTTAGGAGGTAGTATAAATGAAATTAAGGGATAAATTAAATCATTCTTGTCCAGCCTGGAGTGATATGATTGATAGGATGGACAAAATGATAAATCTCGTGAATAATTTGGCTTCAGTGGTATTTCAGGACATGAATCCACACAAAGTCAACGATTCAACGAATGTTGTATCCGCAAAAGATGCTGGTAGCCTGGATGTAATAGCTGACTTGGAGAAGGAACTACAATCAGCTTATGAAACCCACATAGCATCCACCACTTATCACAAGGCTGCGGATTCAACTAATGTGATAACTGCTTCAAGTGTATATGAGAAGGTAAAAGCCTTGGCTGATGATTTAAAAGCCAAGTACAATGCCCATCATGTTTTCATCACAGGCAGTGTCCATGCAGGTTCCGACGACCCGAATACAGTTACAGAACCTGCAGTTTCGGATAAAGCAACGGCTATAACCCTTGCTAACCAGATAAAGACTATGTTCAATCTGCACCTTAACAATATCACTTCTTGTCACGGAGCAGTTGACACGGCAAATCTGGTAACTTTGGATGATCTTCTTCCAGAAGCAACTTGGGAACAAATACAAGCTCTCCTGGATGATATCAGAACCAAATATGAAGCACACAGGGTAAATGTAACTGCTTCTGTTCACGGAGGCGCTGATGCTACAAATGCAATGGCAGTTAGTGCAGTAGGTTCGGTTCAGACTTCTGTTAATACTTTTTTAACAGAAATGAAAGGGGATCTGAATGCTCATATGTTGAATCTTACCAGTCACAACACCCTGGTGGACAATATGCAGATAACAGCGGCGAATGCTACTAGTCTTGTAACAGCAAGGTTGTTGGCAAATGCAATAAAGGCAGCATATATGGACCATATATCAACTGTCAAGGAAATGTCGTATGCCCCAATACCTACACTGGATGAAAGATAGGAGAACGAGATGCTATATTATTCGGTCGCATTAAAAGACCCTATGATAGATACTTCGATAAACAACTCCTCTATAGTATTCAACTATAGGGGAGTTTTTACCAAAAACATAAAAAATGCGGATGGTGAAGTTTCTATTCCACTAACGGGTCTAGGAGTTATAAAAGCCCTGTATATTTCCACTGACAAACAAATCAGTGTGAAATTAAACAGCGGAGCGGATTTAGCAGTAGCAAAGACTCTATTCACCGAATTGAATAGTTTATCAGCCCTTTCTGTTAGTTGTCTGGATGTAGCGGGAGCATCAGTAAATATCATTGTATGGGGTAGTTAACATGAAAAAGTATGTAATTTTCGATCCCATAGCCAAATCTCTGAGAGAGGTTTCTATGAGCGAAGAAGAAGCAAAAAAATATTTAGAATATGCCGACAAAGTGTCGGCTAAACTAAATGAAAAAGAAAACAAGGGAGAAGAGTATAAATGAAAGAAGAATTAAAAGAAAAACTCATAAAAGCCCTAGCCTCTGCCATGGGAATATCTTCCTTGGATAAAGGCAAAATGAAAGCCAGTTGGGGAATACGTAAATGGCACGGAGAAAAAGTGGGGAATCCTTATGAAGAACGTCGTTGGGATTTCAATCTTCTGCTGAATGAGGGGATTAATGAGCTGTTTACGGTACTCTGTAGTTCTAGTGGAATAAAATTTGATGCAACCAACGCTTATTTGGGAGTTGGAGATTCAAATGCCGCAGAATCAGCATCTCAGACGGGACTTCAAGCAACAACAAACAAACTTTATAAGCCGATGGACACAGGTTTTCCAACATTTGGCACTTCCCAGATGGCAGTATGGAGAGCAACCTTCGGAGGTTCTGAAGCAAACTTTGCTTGGGAAGAATTCACAGTAGCAAACGGCTCCAGTGATGCATCGGTTAATCTTAATAGGAAAGTCACAGCAAAAGGGACCAAACAAGCAGGGGATACTTGGGAATTAACGTTGCAGATAAGCCTGTCTTAAGGAGAAAAAAATGATAACCAGGGATTTTGATTTAAGAAAAGAGTACACCAAAAGAGGTTTAGAGTATGATGAACAAGGCCCTAACATCTTTGGAATTCGTTGGGAAGAAAATCAAAAGGAAAGTAAGTTCAACGATATCCTAGGTATGACCCTGGAAGAGGGGAAAGTTTTGATGGCTAAAGGCACAACAGACCCTTCTTGGGCCTATACTCTAAGTCCTATGAATAGTCTAGGATGCGCCCATGTTTGTTTGGGATATCATCGTGCAATATGGCAGGTAGGAACTCATAGTAAAGGTAAAAGAAGTGAACATCAGGCCCTTGTTCAAACCGGCAATACTATAAAAATATGGAGAGATTCAAACAAGGACGGGTTGTTTAACGGTAAAGAGAAAATATATAAAGGATATTTCGGAATAAATTTCCATGGTACTGGTAAAATCGAAGGAGTAGAAGATATAGGCCCTTGGAGTGCCGGGTGTCAGGTAACTAAAGAATGGAAAGATTTTTCGATATTTATGGATATTATTATCTCCAGTAATAAATATAAGAAAAATAAAAACACAACATTCTCATATATGTTGTTTGATCATAAAGAATTATTTGACATTAAAGATTCCTCAGAAATTATTCTCGGAGGTTGATATGATGGATTTTATAAGGATGGATTCTCAATCATCAATGATGAGAGTAGCATCTTTCCTGGTTGTGATTGTAGCTCTGATAATAGCCCTCACAGTGACTGTTGTATGGGCTATTAAAGTGCTTAACAACGGTTATATAGAGATATCGGGAATAACGGGTCTGATAGGAACAATGTTAGGTTTAGGCCTTGCCGCAAAAGTAGGCCAGAAAATAGTAGAATTAAAAAATCATACGGAGGAAAAATAACATGGCTTGGGGAAGTAAAACATCCATAATAGCATCGGCGGCAGTAACAAATACAGAAGTTTTTTCATCACCATTTTCTCTAGAACCATCAGAAAGAGCGGAGGTAGAAGTGGAGGCTGATTTTCCAGCAACCCCCACGGATACACTAATTGTATCCTTTTATGCAACTTTAGATGATTCTTCCGAGAATTGGGACGATACTGCTTTTTTTGTTGATGAAATAGATTATGAGGATATGTTCGGGGCCGCCAAAGACCCAAATAAAAAATCTTATGCTATATTCAACAAATATAAAATACGTCTTGGTGTTAGATCGAGTGGTACAACGGATACTATAACAGTACATGCAAATTATAGAAAGGCTTCATAATGAAAATTGAATCTCTTTATAGAAAGCCCGACAGGGGGACGATACTCAATCGAAATAACCCAATGTGCAGGGGGCTTATTGTCTGTTTACCATTAAATGAATATGGAAGTAGAAATGTATACGATCACGCTGTTGGTAGATTATATCCAATAAATAGTTGTTATTGGACACAGTTTGGTCTACATAGTCCGAATATTTTTGATTATACCCAAGGAATAGAAGGGCCATCAGAAGCTGAATTAGGTAATGTTAGTATTTGGACCCTACTTATAGGTTTTATATTTGATAAAGTATATCCTGATGAAGCGGACGCAGTTTATGGCAGTTTCTATTATTGGAATTATTCCCGTAGATTTATATATAGCCATTATTGGAGCAAAGGCGAAGAATACAGCAACATAGACCTAAATAGTTATTTTGTAATTAGTTCCGGCAACGGTGATATTCCAAGTAATTCTTTTGATGGAAAAAATAAAAAAATAATAGCCGCCACTAGTTATAACCGCCACAGTATTGAGAGATTTAGATTTATTTTAAATAGTAGAAATTTTAAAAATAATACAAATTCCCAATTATTATCGGCAAGCGGTAATATGTTTATAAATACTATAGACCCCGGAGGAATGCCAGGAGCGCTTGGTGGTTGTATGCAGTTTATGTATATATGGAATAGGGAATTAGATGTACAGGAATTAAATATAATAGGCCACGACCCAGGTTCAATATTTAGAAATTATAGTTTAGGGAAAAAAACTTTTTTTATTCAAACAGGAGAAACTTCCTTCGGTATTGATTCATTTGCTCTAAAAGCCAACTTATCTCTCACTGACTCAATTGCATTATCAGTTGGGGAAGAGATAGAAAGAATTTACATAATTTTAATCCCAGAAATAATACATGCCCTGGAATTATTAGCCGCTAGTGCTAAACTTATTATTGAAGCACAGGAAGGAGGAATAGGCCAGGATAGTGTTCAATCTATTTTATATGGAAAGGTAGTACAGGATATAGCAAACTCATTAGAATCTATTTTGAAAGTGGATAAAAAAGAAGTTGGAGAAAATGGAATTTCTTCTGAATTAGCGGATATTATATCAAAGCTAATAGTTGTGGCTGATTCTTCTTCTGTTATGGAAATAATTTCTCCTTTCCTTAAAATAATGATTGTCGACCTATTTGCCGGTAATGATGAAATAATATTAAAAGGAAAAATGGACGTTGATGATGTTATAAACTCTACAGACAATGTATTAAAAAAAATGAGAACATCCATCGCAGATAATGGAATTTCTGAGGATATATTTTCATATTTGATGAATAAAGTAATAGAAGAATCTGGTTCTATGCAAGATTTGATTTACGGTTTATTGATGAAAATAATATCCCAAGACTCAGCTTTAGGAAGTGATATATTAAACTTTATAAAGAGAATGAATGTCTTGGATAGTTTTTCTGGTATTGACTTTGTAGAATTAGTTATAAAAGCAGTTATATATGATATATTTACTTCTTCTGAAACACCGGATTTTATTTCTTTACCTATAGGTCCCGAAGATGCAAGAATATTCATTTACGATCCAGGCTTTTCGGAAGATTTAATTTTTACAAGGAGTTTATTGTCTGAATCTGATAACGGAGTTGGATCGGATGAAGCCATATTACATATGGTAGTAACATCCTTGCTTGTGGCTGATGAAATATATTCTTCCGATGAAATAAGAAATTTGATTAAGTTTGTTATAGAAGATGTTGCTATTTCTTCTGATGAATTGAAACAACTATTTTCAAGAGTGTCTTTAATAGAAAGAGGAAAGTTTACGGATGAATATCTTATAAATTTCATAAAAGAAAAAGTCCTTGGATATATTAAAATGAATATCACAAAATACAAATCACCTAAGATAGAAGGAGCGGAATAATGAAAATTACAATAGATGTAGAATTAGATAAAATCCCAGAGATTTTGGATAAATGGGACCAAATATCTATACAAAGAGCGGCTACTGAAACAGGTACATATACACAACTCGCTCTAATACCGCTACAACCAGGTAGGGACACATATATATATTATGACGAGGAGGGAACTTCTTCTAGTTGGTACAAGAGCGCTTTTTATAATTCAGAAACAATGACATATTCTGAATTTTCAGAAGCCTTCAGAGTGGGTACAGAGGACAAGATAGGATATACTTTCAGAAATTATTCGCCACCAAAAGGAACTTGGGGGGAAGCTTTAACAGCAGACGATATAAGACATACTTATCTCATGGGATTGGATTTGAGAACACAGGATGGGAATTCAGTAACAGATCAGCAATTAAGATACCAGATAGAAGTAGCCTTGGAACAGTTTGAAAAATATTTTGACATGGATATGAGGATAAAAATAAGAAAAACAGAACCAGACCCGCTTCTTGTCCAGGCCCCACAATGGCAGCAAGGAGTGGATTATACGGATGAAGAAGATGCTTATGACTTCAAAAAGATACAATGGGTTAATTACGGATTTTTACAATTGAGACACAGGCCTTTATTATCTATAGAAAAAGCCGGTTTTTACTCAGCCTGGAATACTTTAGTGCTCGAGATATTAGACTGGATAAGAATGTATAAAAAATCAGGACAAATTCATATTTATCCTAAAGGTTCAACTTTGTTTGGAAAAGGCTATGTTGGAAATGGTTTAATGGCAGTGGCTCCACAATTATTCTCAGGAGATTTTCCACAGGCTTTTAAAATAGATTATACCACCGGATATAAAAATAGTGACTATATTCCGAGCGACTTAAGAAATGCAATTGGCCTGTTGGCTTCTGTTTATGTTCTAGAATATGCCGGAGGAGGAAAACATCCGGGGCTCGCATCTACTTCAGTTGGCCTTGATGGTTTATCCGAATCCATAAGCTTGACTCAGTCAAGTAGTTCTACTTTATATGGGGCAAGAGTAAAACAATATCTTGATTTGATAAAAGATTTTATTAACAGGAACAGGGCAAAATATTCCAATATAAATATGGGGATGATAACAGGATGAAAATTTCAGTAGAAAATCTAAAAGGTATCGAACAGCACAAAGAGTTATATGATTCCGCTATAATTAGACAAGGCCAATATGTTAGATGGAAAAGTGGTATTCCTTGTTATTGTATAGGTGAAAGAGGAATAGCCGATCCTGCATGTAAAAAATGTTTTGGAAGAGGTTTTATTCTTTATCCCATAGAATATGTAACACGAAAAGAAACAGGATATTCCAAAGGCGGAAGTGTCATAACTACTACAGGTAAGATTTATTCTATAAATAAAATAATAGTAGACGACAACACATTATCCTATCAAGACTTTAATGGATCAAGAATCGTACTCAGGAGCAGTTTAATACCAGGAAAAGAATATATTGTAGAATATAAACAGGATTTAAGAAATAGTTTTACAGGTCAAGGTATTTGCGAAGAAAGGGGAATAATAAGAGTAAATATTCCACCAATAAGTAGTGAAGAAGGTGAATTTTTGGGGGAAATAATAAAGGTGGAGTATGCTAGAAATAACACTCGTGGAAATGAAATGAATGTATTGGATATTTGGGACAATATGATACTCACAGACTCCAACATGACTGAAGATGACGATATAGAAGTAAAGTGCACTTATCTTCTGCCTTTTAAATTTCTCTTGCAGGGTTTGACAATGAAACAAAAACATGAAAGAATGCTCTTGAATCAAACAGGAGAAATGCAAATAACAATCCCGGGGGAATATATCATGGGTAGTTCTGATACTATTACTCTATTAAAGCCAGTACAAAGAATGTCCATAGTTGGCAAACTAAATGAACCATATAGACTCCCGGTTTTCAAGGCAAGAGAAATATTAAGAATAGAAGATGATTTGGGACTGATAGAGGATGCTAAGATAATAAGAAATAATGAAATATTATGGAACAGCAGAAAGCCACACGGCAATTTTTCTCTTTCCTTCACATATTCGCCAACTTATAGGGTTGATGATGATATTCCGAATTTAAGATATTCAGAAGATAAAATATTACCGAAAAAACTCACATTAAAG
>Ga0172381_10003535_pt1 | contig 16510 bp, 31 predicted proteins | sample Leawel6488metaG_FD_119754 | JGI IMG/M metagenome (GOLD analysis project Ga0172381, IMG submission 119754) | Leachate microbial communities from a municipal landfill in Southern Ontario, Canada - Leachate well 64-88 metaG | ecosystem: Engineered > Solid waste > Landfill > Unclassified | place... | reverse complement strand
CCTAATCAGGTTATAGCTGATGTTTAAGTAAGGGTAATAAAGAATCTAATGCTAATAACTTTTGGAGGTAACTTATGCCCTATTTAAAAGAAGGTTCTATAACTTGTCGAATAGTCGTATGGAATACTGGAGGGATAGATAATCCAGAGTATATCGAAGACGTAATAGAATTTAAACCCAAGTGGAGAAAGAATGGTTCCTATTCCTCTGATACGCAAAGAAATATGGATTCTCTCTTTGAAGCGATAGACTCTGGCAAGAGAGTGGAATTCATAAAAGCACCTTAACCCTTAGAGGGAAAAGTTAAATGAAAAAATACATGCTTCATCTTACGAAGATTACTTCTTCATCAGATTTCGTTTCAGACGACTTTGTAGACCGAGTAGAGATATGGCATTGGGATAACCATAGTCAGTTTGATAGCGATATAAGAAATCCAGAGAACAGAAAATATATTGAGGACAACGATGTAATTCTAATGATTGGCGATTCTATTAATAGAGTCAATCATTGGGTTGGAAAGATCATTGCATGTCAAACTTAACATTCCTATAAAGGAGGGATTGTGGACTATAAACAATTAAGAAAAACAGCAGAGGAAAACTTATCACGGGTCGTTGGAGATTACCCTTCGATAGATGATATTGAAGGCAAGACGGTATACATTTCAGCATTAGCAAATACTCTTCGTCTTCTAATCATACCATTAGCTATTAAGCAGCAGAAAGAAGAGGAGAGGATAGAAGAAGGAAAACTTAAAAGGAGCGACTTTATTAGGTATACTTGTAGTTATACTGAACTACAAGAACTCCAATTATTTGATAATGGAGAAAGTCCATCGCATACCGATGAAGATAAATCATTTAAGATTGGAATGTATGAATGCTCTGTTAGAATAGATCGTGAAGGTATCATGCTCGAAGCTAAAGAGGTTCCAAGTGTTGTAGTAGCCACCCTTGTAGATCTAGATACTACGATATTCTTTAGACCATCTGGTGGTTACTATTACTCTGGTAGTGCCGCCGTCCAAGATGCTATAGCTATCTTTGAAAAGGCTATAGATCTAGGAAAGGGTCTTGATTTTGACTGCGTAATGGAACGGTTGGGATTTGAATTCATTCAGAGAAATTATTCCATGAGAAAGGAGGAGGAGTAGATCAAGTTTAAAACAATAGTTTAAATAGTTTCTGCAATAGTCTATCTTTCAAATTTATTAATTTAATAGGAGGTAATCATGTCTAAAAAAGGTTCAGTAGATGTTAAGAAGGGAATGGTAGTAACGGGTATCGAACAAGATGGTAAGAAGGTTAAAGGAACCGTCTACAAGGTTGACCGAACGAAGAAGTTTGTTCGGATAGAGGCCAAGAATGGCAATCGTTACAAAATAAAATTCTCGGATATCGAGACTGTTGGTGGTAGTAAGAAATCCAAGGACGAGCCTACCTCCAAGAAAAAAGGAAAGAAAGATAAAAAAGGTAAGAAGTCAAAAAAGACTTCTCGAAGAAATAAGGATGAAGAAGAAGAGGACGAAGAGTCCGAAGAGTCTGAAGAAGACGATGAAGAATCTGAGGAAGAAGAAGACGAAGAGTCTGAAGATGAAGAAGAAGAGGATGAAGAATCTGAAGAAGATGATGAAGAGGAAGAAGAGAAGAAAGGTAAAAAGGGAAAGAAAGGTAAAAAAGATAAAGCCGAAAAGAAAGGCAAAGCTGGAAAGAAAGGAGCATTTGGAGGGTACGGTGTGAATTTCAAAGGTCGTAAGGAAACATTGGAACAAGTCTTTGGAAAGAAGCCGGTGCCTCCTGCTCAGATGACGAAGATTATCTGGGACTTCGTTAAGAAACATAAACTTGGTGGGAAGAAGAAATAGTAATATTCCCTCCTAAGGGTTAAGGTAATCTACATCAGTTGGGGTCTCGGGCATAGTACCTGAGACCTCAACTTTAATCCATCTTACAAAGGAAGGATTATATGAATATGTCTACTGGGGAGATCAAAAGAATTTCAAGGTGTGTTAAAGCCGAAAAGAATAAGAAGGGGAAGTTCGTTTTTACAAACAATCGTGGAATGAATATTAACGGAAATAGAACAATCCATATGGGAAACTGGGAACTGAGAGATTTAAAATCTATAGTAAAGTTCCTTGAAGGGTAGTGATGGATAACTTTAGGGAAGGAGATTAATAATGGATTCGATTCGATACACTATATCTTTAGGAGATAAGAGTTATGTGTTTATCAATAAGAAGGATTACATCTTAGTAATGAGATCTCATTTTAGAGATCTACAAAGTGGACATCAAACAAAGGAGTAGTACAATGACTCAAACATCATCAAGCTGCCAAAGTTGTCAAGGAAAGGGATGGCTCCTAGCAGAAAATAGTGGGGAGCTAGAAATTCAAAGATGTGATACGTGTTGCACATTCTTAACAGACTCTGGTGCTCTTAAGCATCTGGTCGAGGAATTTGAAAAGCTAAGTAAACTTAGAGATATATGTAAGGATATCCTTACGAGTGCCATACCGAGTGGCTGTTCTGAAGTTAAGTATGCTAAAGAAAGGAAATTCTTTCTTGGGACATTTACTGTGAACGGAAGTAAGCTAGAGCAGATAAGCAATATACTCAATTCCAAGTAGAGGAGATCAAAATGAAAGAAGTAGTATTAGCTGAAGGAGAGTTTACTATAAACTACGCAATACGCTACTTTGAAAATCTCCAAGTAAGTTTTAAAGAGAGACCTAATGAATTAGTATATCTTAGTCCTTCTAGCTTAGCTGGAATTATTCTCAAGGGACGTATTGTGAGAAAGAATGCAAGAATCTGGTTAGAGGTGGGAGAGAAACCTAAACCTAAATCTTCAAAAATAACATTATGGGACGAAAAATATGAATAGCTTATACGATTTAATCTACTGCCCAAGGTCTCTAGCTAAAGACTTATTAACTAAGTACCCCGATGCTATTATTGAAGATGCTTCTGACGATATCCATCCTGAGAGGTTTAGCATTAGAGTAGAGGATACCAAAAAGAACTATTTTAAAAATGTTATCCTCTCAGGAATATTTGAAGTCAGTTTTCTATTTCAGATGGCAATGAGAAAGCTAGAGGACTTTCCAGAATTAAAAGAAGCTGCTGAAGAACTCAAACAAGAAGAGAATAATGAAAGGGGGTAAATTATGGATATGGAGTTTCTGCACTATGCAGAAGTTGTTTCCGAAGATAGGCGATCTAATTTAACTACTAGTCGTCTCCTTTTATGGGCACTAATAGCATTTTCTATGCTACTGTTTAGTAGCTGCGCTCCGCTTAATCCATACCAGCAAGGCTATCCTCAACAAGCTGGTCAAACATATGCAAGACCAGAACAAGTACAGCTTAGAGAAACTAGCCGTACAGTTGAAGAAGCCCAACGCTTGGCAAGAGATTTGGATTTACTAAGATATGAAATTAATAACTTAATACATGGTTTCTAATATAGGAGGGGAGAATGGAGCAAATAGTTAGAATAGATCAATTAGTTATTGGAAAATCCTATTTAGAGATTTCAGCTAACGATGCTGATGAAGACACTTTAATTAGTAGTCCAGATATCTCAGATAGATTTTTATTGCTTGGAGAGCCATACGATCATAAATTTACCTACTCCGGAACAGCTAAGTTTTTTAAAGCTATAATGCTTCAGAGTGGTCGTGAGATGAATTTGAGTGTGAATGATTGTGGCATAGTTTCGGATGGGGAGCCTAGTTACTATAATAATCATAGAACATTTAGTTGTACGGACGAGGAGTGGGAAGAAGTAAAAGATATGAGTATAGAAGACTTCTTCGTAAAATATAAAATTTAGTAGGGGGAGAATAAGATAATGTTGAGACTGATATTCTTTATAATATTGTCGATAGCTATCATTGTCAAAGGGGCAATGATTATAGTCGAACGAGTTGAAAACTATTACTCCCGAAAAATAATTCTGAGGAGATTAAGGGAGTTGGATTGCGAGGAGGCACAATGACAGAAGTATTAAAAGATAAGGAGAAATTTAAAAAGAAAAGGGATCTACTTTCTCTTGCAAATAAGAAGAGGGATCTATTAATTAAATTATTTGAGGGCAAGATAGATACGCAAACACACGATAGCAAAATAGAGGAACTCGATAATGCTATTGTTGATATCCTCGAATCGGTTGGCATAGTGGCTGTGGCAAAAGTTTATCTTAATGGAAGTAATTAAAAGAAAGGATACCAATGAAGATAATGCTCATTACAGGAGTTGGTAGTTGGGAAAATAATCAGCTGTTTCAAGCTGCGAAGAAACTTGGAGAAGCATTTTGGGTAAAACCAAAATATCTTGAGTTTGATACTGGAGCAATCTGTCCTCCAAGAGTAATATACGAAGGAAGAACTATCGATACAGATTATGATATAGTAATATATCGCACTTGCAGACCTTGGATAGCACGAGCATGTTTACTAGGAGATATACTCCGAGGGAAGGGAGCTCTTGTTACTGATGGAATATTCAGACAAAGTTTAGGAAAAATGAGTCAATTATTTAAGTTGGGATCTGCCGGACTGCCAGTTCCGAGAACAATATTGGGATCGGATGCTTTAGAGCGTGTTGACTACCCTCTCGTTACTAAGCCAATTGGTGGTAGAAAAGGAAAGGGAATAGAATTATTTAAGGACAACCATGAGGTACCTGTTAAATTACGAGAGGTTGTTGGTAAAAGTAGGAAGATGGTTCAGTCTTATGTTAAAGCGGAATACGAATTAAGGATATTAGTAGTTATGGGGAGAGTCATTGGAGCGATGAAGAAAATCCCTCAAGGAGAAGAATTTAGAGCGAATGTTGCTTTAGGTGCTAAAGTTGCAAGATACGAACCATCAGAGGAGCAGAAAAAGATCGCTATAAAGGCAGCAGAAATTCTAAATACAGATATTGCCGGAGTAGATTTGATAGTTAGCGATGGTAAACCCTGTCAGCCTTATATTCTGGAAGTAAATCGTATTCCGCAGTTTCAAGGTTTGCAGAAAACGGCTAAGTTTAATATTGCTGAAAAGATTGTAAAGGCACTGATCGAAGAGTGCGAATTCGCAACTAAGAAAAGAGCGATTTAGAAGAGTAAAGGAGTGTGATGTAAAATGGCTAAATACAAAGTGAAGACTGATTCAGCTGAAGGGACTTTTGAGGAGTTTGAGGATCTTATGGAGTGGCTAGAGATTACAGACGAATCTTTCGATAAATTTGAAGTTAGTATTGTAAAAGAGACAGACGATATGGTATTACTTGAAACTGAAAAAACTGAATCCGATTCGGAGACTGTGGATGAGGGGTAGGAGAGGAAATCCCCAAGTCTTTCTAATAGTAGAAAATGAAAATTCTTTTGGTGATGCTAAATTCCTTCGTCAGGCTAAAGCCATAAGTAGTCCTTTGTGTGTGCTTCTTAGAAAAGGGATAAGAGTTCCATCGTATTTTATCGATGAAGTTGGAGAAGTGCTAATCGAAGAGTGGATTACTGAAGAAGATATTTATTCTGCTAATTTAAGGTTAATACGTAAGAAAATTGAATGGGAGAAAGAGCATGGGAAAACTCTCTGAAAGTATCAAAGAATATTTACAGAATGTGGACTGGAAGAAGATAAAGTTGAGAAAGAAATACGATGGAATGTTTGATCGGTATTCTACTGATTTTGGAATCAGTATGTTTTTAGATAAGGAATGTGAAAAGGGAACAGCCATGTACGTAAGACCTACTACTAGGCATACTCATATTTCTGTTCATCCTTCTCTTCAACGTCTTGGATTGGCTACTAAAATGCTAAAAGCTCTAGCCAAGAAAATAAATGGAATTGTGATAGCAAGAGGAAGAGTTATTAATCCGACTCTATTCGGAGCAGTAGATAAAATTAAAAGTGATTCCGAGTTTGAAGTTACAGAGAATGAGTTTGGAGAAATAAAAATACTTTATAGGAGATAATACATGGATCTGCTAGTAGCTTTAAAGAAGGAGGGTAAGGAGTATAATAAGTCTGGAGAAGAGATTATACTCTGTAGACTTTGTAGAAAAAGAAAGACTACCATGCTTGGTACAAAGTTATGTGATGTATGCTTTAACTTAGAATCTGGTATCGAGAACGATCTAGAAGTGGCTAAGAAGATTGTATCAATTATTGAGAAGAAAAGAAAAGAAGCATTAAGAGAAAAATTTATTTCAGAATATCCAGAGACTCATCAACTGGGAACTATAACCCTGGAAAATGTTCCTGACGAGCTAAAAAATTACATGTATATGGGAGGAGACCTCGGGATTCAAGTTGCTCGTAATGGTAGAGTATGGATATGTATTAATGGCATAGCATTTCTAAGATTCCAACCAACTCCTTAGAAAGGAATATAATGATTACCTGCATACGGTGCGGTATTTGTTGTAAATCTGGAATTTGCCTTTTAGGCAAAGAGGATTCTACTGGAAAGTGTATCTTTCTAAAGTTTTCCGATCATACGTACTCCTGTGATCTATACTCTAAAGGAGCTATATCAAAAGAAGATATAGGAATTGGTTTAGGTTGTGTTATAAGAAGAGACTCCGAAATGTTTGAGTTCTATAGAGAAAATTATGGAGAACAGTATGAGACTATCAATTAGAATTTTTGCTTGGCTTCTCTTAGTATGGGCAGGATTAGAATTTATTATGGGAGGAGTCCCAACTGGTAGAATGCTGCTGCTTACTATCTGGGGAGTATTATTATACTATCTATCTTCTAGAAATATAGGTAGAGGAATAACTTCTATGAAAGAGATTGAGGAACTAGAGAACTGTTTTAAAAAGTTAGGAGTTTCTTATACTAAACATAAGTGGAAGCATGAGTGGTCTAAAGACTATTCCAATTCTAAGAATCAGATATTTGTTTCTCAAGCTATCTTTCATTTTGATAGGAATGGAAAGTTTTTGGCTGTCGAAGACGATGAGATGGGAAATTGGAGACCAAGAAAACAATCTAAGAAGGAGGAAAGTACATGACAGATTTAATCTTGAGAGCACCAAAAGGAAAGTTTCGTATAGTTGGAGTTGATACATTCGACGGTGGAGATTGGATTAAAGCGGATGTATCTACTCTACAAGCAGCCAAAACAATCTGTAATAGCGAAACTGAAGGAAAGCAAATGTTGAAATATCATGTTTACAATGATGAAGGTAAACATGTTTACGAGGCTGGCAGCTTTTAATAATTTTACGAAGGAGGTAAAATGAAGAACAGAAAAAGCATGTTATTTTTATTTTGGTGTCTCGTAGCTGGAATTACTATTGCCTTTATAGGAGGTTGGGTATTTGGAATGCTCTACTATCCTTGTGTAAAATTAGGATTTGGTTGGTTGGCAATTACAATTCTGATTTTAGGATGCTTCGTAGGTTTCCTTACATTGGGATTAGTAGTAGCTGCCTCTAAGAAGATTCCTTCTATAGAGGATAAGGAAGAGGAGCTCGATGAAGAGAAACTCGGATATTATTAGAAAGGAGGGTACCATGAAGACAAGAGTAACAGAAATTGCTTATTGGGTAATATTCATATTATTTATTGTATGGGTATTTCCTATATAGGAGTATCTACGTGTAAGAGTTGATAGGTAGAAAAGAAAGGCAGAAGGAAGAAGGAAAGGCAAATAAAAATAAATTTCTTAACTGTGTAAAGTAAACAATTATAAGGAGGTTATCGTATGAAAAAAAGTAATCTGTTAGTATTAGTATTCGCATTGTGCTTAGCTTTGCTTCCGGGGATCAGCTTTGCTGATCACAATAATAACAATAACGGTTGCAATCAGCCAGTTTACGCCAGCACTCAGTCGATCGCTATCGAGGGTGGGGCAGCAGTAACAGCCGGTGTTATCGAGGATTATACTGTAACGGCTATCGATGCGTTCGATTGGGAATATAACAAGATTGGCTGTAGCCAAAATGGTGGTATGACTCAGACCCATGTTCTTGATCTCCAGAAATTTACTGGATCCCAAGTAGGATCGTCTGCAAACGGTTCCTGTGTTCTTTCTCAGACTGGTAATGGTTATAGTGATGGAGACGTCTGTGGTGCTGGAGCTTTTGCTTCCAATAGCAATGGCTTAATCGGTGCCGGAATGATCGATGGTAGTTTGGGTCAGCACAGTATCAATGGAATCGCCACCGGAGTCATCGGTAGCTACAGCACCTCTAGTACTGTTGTTGTTGGAGGTTCTATCCACTAACAATAGTAATGAGTAAGTAGTAAAGTATAATAAAGTTCCTTTGCCTTCTGCCTTTCTATACCTATCATAGTGGTTATTAATAAGTATTACAATATTAAGGAGGTACACAAAATGAGAATGAAACTATTAATAGCTATATTTGTTATAGCTATTACTCTGAACCTTAACGCCCTGGCATTTGGATCTGATAATGATTCAAATAGCATGGAGCAATCGTCAGATAATGCGAATCAGAATGTTCTTACCGTTATATCTTCTGGTTCAGAAATACCATCACATACAACATCCAATATCAGAGCTAATGTTCCAATTCCTAACCAAATGAGCTTGGAACAACCTTCCTATTTCGGACCATTTCCTCCGGCCTGGAATGATGTGAAGGGAAGCGTCCTTCCTTTTATATTATTTAGTGTAGCAGAATGGACTCCGGAGCAAGCTGAACTTTTACAGCATAGCAAGGTTGCTTCAGTATTTGAGTCCTTTCTAAGAGATAAGAAAAATAGAGTAGAAAGAATAAAAGTTCTTAATGGCTTCGAGACTCTTAAAGATACGAGTTATACTCTTGCCGGATATACAATTACTCATGGTGGCACAAACGAGACTTCCATGGACTGTGTAATGCAGGCAATAAAAAATTGTTCTGAAGGTGGGGGTAATGTTCTTGTGCTCTTAAAAGTATCTGATTCCCCTGTTAGTTGGAGTGCCACCAAAGGAATCGGAGCTTCTAGTGGAGCATCTAACTTATCTGGAGGTACTGCTGGTGCTGGTGGCTTTGCTCTCGGCTATGCTTCCAATAAGAACAAACCTCAGACGGAAACTTATTGCCATGCTGCTATCCTATCAGTTAGCCCAGAAGTCTATGGTAAGTTAGATAGAAACGGAAATATTTTTGCGCAACATGCTCCAGAAGTAAAAAGAGAATTAACTCCTGGGGAAGAGTATATTGGAAGTAAGAGGAAGTAGTATGGTTAGGAAGCGAGTCAGAAACTTTAGTACTAAGGTAAGAAGATCTGGATCTCATTCTGGAGTTCCTAGAAGATGGTTTGAAAGAGTTACTAAAAGGAAACTACTAAGATCCTTTCAAGAAGCTAAGGAATTTCAACCAGCTCCTTTAATACCATCTTCTAGAGAGTTCCAGGAACTGCTTTCTAGAATCAGAAATGAAATGGATAGAGTATGTGGAATGTCCGAGATATTTGAAGATGGCTCTGGGGTAATAATGATTAGCTCCCGTTTCTCAAAAGAAGAGAAGAAGTCTGAGTAACGGAACCGATTTATTTTTTAAACCCCTAAAATTATTAAGCTTTCGGGCGTATGGAAACTTGTCCTATGCCTCGTAATGAGCTATAATTGTTCTATAGGGAACCCTCGGCTAAAAAACCGAGGTTTGTGGAGAGGAGGTGTTTAGGTGAACTAATTAGATAGTGGTTAGTAAGCATCATTTAATTTCTATTAGGACTCATATAAGGAGGTTTTACCATGAGTAAAAAGAAAAAGAAAGGGCAGGGAATCTCAGTTGCTTGCGGAGATGTTGTAAAGGGAATGAGCAGTGAAGGAAAAGAAGTAAAAGGAACTGTTTACCGAGTAAATAAGAAGAAGGGATTTGTTCGTATTGAAAGTAAAGGCGGTGCCCATTATCGGCTTCTAGTTAACGAATCTTTCAAAGTGGTAAAAGAAGATGCTGATGCTAGAAGAAGATCTTCTGTATGGGCAAGAAGCCATAAGAAAGATGAAGAAGGAAAGGAGGGGAAGAAGAGCAAAGGTAAGAAGAAAGATAAAAAGGAAAAGGCTGAGAAGAAAGGAAAAGCTAAAAAAGAAAAAGTAGAAAAGGGAAAAAAGGGAAAAGGAAAATCTAAGAGCATGGACTGTGGAAGTTCCAAGAGCAAAGTAAAGGGCAAGGGCAAGGATAAAGCCTCTAAGAAGAAAAAGAAACACGAAGATAGCGAAGAGGATTAAACCTAAGAAAGGAGCATACCTAATAAGGAGGTCTCGTGAACAATCAAGCGGTTGCAACTACTCTCGATCAGATTGCTCAGCAATATAAATTAGCTGGAGACAAGTGGAGGGCTATAGCGTTTGAAAAAGCTTCACATTCAGTTAGAGCATGCCGACGTCCCCTAGCAGATATAGATATATCTTCGTTAAAGGATGTTGGACATTCTATTCAGGTTGAGATAGAAGAGATGTTAAAGACAGGCAGCTGTTCACGCATTAAAGCTTTAAAGGTTACTGGACCTCCAGTTTCTTTGATTGAACTAGAGCAGTTGATGGAAGTTGGTCCGAAGACTGCCCTTCGTTTATGGAAAGAATATGGGGTAGATTCTATTTCTAAACTAGAGAAGAAGTCTAAAGTCTTAGCTAAGAAAGAGCCTTCTATCGTAGAAGCATTAAAGGCTTATAAGAAAATTAAAAAGAGGATACCCCTTTTTCTAGCTATGCCAGCTGTTCAAGAAGTATGTAATATTCTTTTATCAAGTGGGTTAGTATTAAGAGCTGAGCCAGCAGGTTCAGTAAGAAGAAATAAGCATATGGTTAGAGATTTGGACATCCTGACATCTGTTTCCGATAGTAAGGTTGGGAAGTTTTTGCGTTGGATCCGAAGTAATAAAAATCTAAAAGTAATTGCAGGTGGCGGAAAGAAAGTTACATTCGAGACATTTGTAGCTGGAGAACCAAGACGTGGAGATATAATTATTACTAAACCAAAGAGTTGGGGAAACGCTCTTAATTACTTAACAGGATCCAAATCTTTCAACATAGCTATAAGGAGTTTAGCCCTTAAGAAAGGTCTTACCGTTAATGAGAAAGCTACCCGATATAAAGATAGTGAGAAATCTTTACCTTCCTTCCACGAGAAAGATCTATTCAATGCCCTAAAAGTGCCATTCGTCCCACCAGAATGCAGAATCGATGGTTCAGAGTTGGGGAAAAGTTTTGAAGATCTAGTTACTCTCAAATCTATTTGTGGGGATGTTCATATACACACAGTAAACTCGGATGGTCTTTTAACAATAAAGAACCTAGAGAGGACTGCTAAATCTGCGGGATTGGCATTTATAGGAATCTCAGAGCATTCTCCAGCATTAGGAATTGCTAACGGAATAAAAGCTAAGGATGCAAAGAGGTTGAAGAGTCTCCTGCCGAAAAACTTTCCAATTTACTTTGGTTCAGAAGTGGATGTAAAAGTAGACGGATCCTTGGCGTACACTACTAAGGAATTGGAGATATTCGACTATGTAATCCTTTCTCTGCACCTGTCCCCTGGAAAGAATACCAGTGAAAGAGTGAAGGCTGCTGTGCTGGCAGCAGCCTCTAGACCAACTATCATTGGCCACCTAACTGGTAGAAGGAATGGTAGAGAGGCAGCAGAAGAAGATTGGCCACAGTTATTCGACTTCTTAGCGAAGAAGAATGTAGTTTTAGAGATAAATTCACAACCCGATAGAATGGATCCTCCAGCAGAATTAATTAGAATGGCAAAATCTAAAGGAATAAAGTTTAGTATTAACTCCGATTGTCATGATAAGTTTATAGATTTAAAGTGGGGAATTGTCCAAGCGAGAAAGGGGCTGCTTACCCCGAAAGATTGTATTAATAGTTCGCATCGTTCCTTTGAACGGTGGTTAGGTAATTGGAAATAATTTTTAATAATTCATTAATTATCATTTTTAAGGGAGGTTAGCTCTATGTCAGTTATAAAGAAACTCAAGAAAAAATTGTCCGAAGCCCAGGAAATCGTAGACAAATTAGAAGTAGACGGAGAAGAGGTCGACGAAGCTGAAGAGGTCGACGAAGACGAAGAGTCTGAAGAGTCCGAGGAAGGAACCGAAGAAGAAGAGGACGAAGAGTCTGAAGATGAAGAAGAAGAGGAAGACGAGGAAGAGGAAGAGAAAAAGGGTAAGAAAGGTAAAAAGGGTAAAGCCGGAAAGAAGGATAAAAAAGGTAAGAAGAAGAGTAAAAAAGACGAGGAAGAAGAAGACGAAGAGTCCGAAGATGAAGAAGAAGAGGACGACGAGGAAGAAGAAGACGAAGAGTCTGAAGAGTCCGAGGAAGAAGAAGACGAAGAGTCCGAAGACGAAGATGAAGAAGACGAAGAGTCTGAAGAGGATGATGAAGAAGAAGAGGAGGAAGAAGAAGGTGGCAAAAAAGGAAAAAAGTCTAAAGGGAAAGGTCTCAAACAAGAAGATCTTTCCAAAGGGGATAAAGTAAAGGCCACCTATAAGGGTAAAGTTGTTACTGGTCAGGTCGTAAAAGGCGGAAAGAAATTAACACTGTCCTTTAAAGGTTCTGGGAAAAAGCTGAGCGGTTTGTTCACCGATAAGGAACTTAAGAAGTATAATGTCCAGACTGTGCTGACTGTCGATGCTCTTTCCGAAGGTGATAAAGTTAGTATGAAATTCGGAAAGAAAGTTGTTACCGGAAAAGTGACCAAATCTACTAAGAGGAAAGTAACATTAAAGTTTCCTGACAAGAAGCATAGCGGAGAATATACTTCCGCTCAGTTAGAGGAGCATGAAGCCTCTAAGCTGTAATGGCTAAAATATTACCAAGTCCTGGGTAATCGTTAGCTTAGGAGAGGAACTGTCGGATTGTTATTTGTGGAGGCTCTACTTTTAAATTCGCCTTCCAGTTAGGAATCCTGGCAGTTCCTCCTCCTTTTTAAAAGGAGGACATTATGAAAATTAAGAGAGTTATTGTTGAAGAAGTTATTGACGAAGGAGTACCTTATCTAGTTGTTGTTCATAAAAAATCTCTTCCTAAATTAATAGGAAAGAGACTAAAGAAATTAGGATTCCGTTTGGAAGGTAAGAGTTGGTTCATAGAGAAACCAGACTCTATGAATCGTTTTGCAGAAAGAATGGAACGTATCGGCTATAGAATGCAGTTATCTACGATGCCTCCTACAAGAGCAAAAGGAAAATCTCGTAGTCTGGGAAAGACTCTCCTAAAGATTTATTTCAATAAGAAGAAAAAATTACTATTAGCTCAGGCAGAGCTAGAAAAGACTGCTGAAAAACTCAGAAAATTAGTTAGGAAGTTAGGAGCCCACAGGAAGCCAGGAACAGATGACAGTTTACTTGCTATAGACGATTATAGAGTTCACTATCAGTTTGTTACTGGGAGAAGAACATTTGAAAAGGAAGCTCTCGGAGTACGGTGGTTAAAAGATCATGGAAATAAAAGTGCTCTGAAGTTGGTTCTGGATAGGGACGAGTGGGACAAATTAAAAGCAGCTGGCATAATACCTCTTAATGTAGTAAGAAAAGTTGAAGCCAGATCTAATCCCCATTATACCCTAGTCGTAAGAAAAGCTTCTGAACTTATATGCCCATCCTGTTCTGCAGATATAAAGAGCAAAGATAAGTTCTGTAGCGAGTGTGGTCACAAACTTTAAATAGTAAATAATTTATAACTATAAAGGAGGAAGTATTATGTCAGACAGCGCAGCGGTAGAAGAGAAAAAAGTTGAAGAAGTGAAAGCCGAGGAAAAGAAAGTATATCCCCCTTTTGATAAGGATAAACTGGTCATTGATAAAGCTTGGAGAGGAACAGAAGACTTTGAAATAGTATTGGCTTACATTGAAGCATCAAGACCCACTGGAAGAATAATAGAGGTCGGCGACGAAGAAGAGAAATGCTGCCCTATCTGTAAAGAATCTTTGAGCTATTTTATGAGTGTAACACCAGATGGTACATGGACATTCAAAAGTATGCTTGGGCATTTGCTTCTATACCATGGTGTAAAACCAGTTGACGAATTCGTTATTTCAGCAAAACAATGGTTTGAAAGTCCGGCTAAACTTACCGCAAGAGATATACTCAAGATTGATATCTTTACTGATCGAATCTCATTAGAAGCCGATAACATCGAAGATATCATTAGCAAGTTTTCTGTTCAGCAGTTTGCTGAAGTAAGAACGGGAACTCTTAATGTATTTAATGGTGTAAAGATTATTCGTAGTTTTCTTTCTTGCATCACTGTTGAAGAAGGAGAGAAAGGCGAACCAGTCTTGGTAATACAAGCCAATAAGTTAGGAGAATCAGCCGCATCCCCATCCGTTGTTGAAAAGAAAAAGAAGAAGAAAGTTAAGGTTAAAGTACATGTAAAGAGCAGCGGAAAAGCATAGTAACCTCTATAATTTAAAGGGGTAACTCCAATGATCAAACAGAGCAGAGTTAAATTCGAAGACTTTCTAGAACTGGAGAAAAATAAAATACTAAATACCAATTCTACAGGCAAGCTTTTAAGTTTGAAAGAATCTTATAAAGCTAAACTCGGAAGAATAACAGCTGAGTTAGAAGACGGTAGCACCCTTAAACAGGGAAGAAAGCTTTTTCTACGAGGCAAGAGAAAATTTTTAATAAAATTGCTAACCTTGGTGAAGGAACGTAGAAAGAGTCTTAATGCCCAATGAAGGAGGTGGTTCTTTGATCAGTGCTATTTCAAAAGAGTTGTCTAAAGCTCATGATCTACTGGAAAATGCCATGAGGAATTTCAATGAGATTGATCCTGAACTTACAGATATAGCTATCTACGAAGTCATGGCAGCCGAAAGTCGGTATAATGCTCTGCTTAGACAAGCTAGAGAATCTAAGGAGTGTGTAGAAAATGTTAGCAACGAAGCTTGATTATTGTGGTAGGAACTAATAATTCCTACCACAGTAAACCCTCTAGGAGGAATATGTTTTCAGTAATATATACACCTAAAGTAAGTTCTCAGACTGTAATGGTACTATCTAGTGGCCATAAGTTAAAGCCAAATACGGAAGTCAAAATTTTAGAAGAGTCATTGGAAGAGTTTTTAGTCCGTAAAGATGTTAAAGGACTAATAGATCGTAGGCTCCTTAAAGTTATATCTACAGAAAGTAGTTCTAAAGATATTATTTCTGGTCTGAATTTAAAAATAGGAAATCTAAAAATAGATATGGATCAGGACCAGAAGGAGTTTGTAAAGTTAAAATCTAAACTAAGAAAGATAAGAGAAATAGTAAATAATGAATTATTTTCTGAAAAGTCTAGGCTGTCTAAGATAAATAAAATCCTTTCAACGTTAGGCGAGTATCCAGATGAATAGTTATAGCTTTTCTAAGAGACTTACTGCTATCGAGAAAGCTTTAAAAACTCTTTCGGCTCTTAGTCATGAGAGTGGTAGAAATAGAAAATTGGATATTCTCTATAGTGCCGCAGATAATTCAGCACTGAAGAGGTTGATCCAGTTAGCTGCGGATTGGAGGATTAAATTTGGAATTACTTGCAAGGCTCCTACCGCTCAAGGGGATCAGCATCCAATCTCTGAGAAAAGATATCGGAGGTTTACTAAACTTACTGAAAAACTGGCAGCGGGAGAACTATCTGGAAATGCTGCTAGAAGTAAATTAGTAGAACTACTGGATTCTTGCTCCGGCATAGAGAAGTATTGGTATTCTAGAATAATAAATCACAAATTAGAAGTTGGCTGCTCTACCAAAACTTTCAATGCTGTCTGGGAAAATTTAATACCAGAATTCGGAGTTCAACTGGCTGATACGTATGAAGATTTCCTAGAAAGAGGAGAGCCTCTTAAGTTTCCACTTTACGTGGAGCCAAAACTGGATGGTGTTAGAGGTACGATTATAAAGACTGATGGTGTAATGATTTCTCGTAGTAGGAATGGAAAGGATGTTACAGATTCTGTTTCGCATCTTATAAAGCCATTTCGTAATAAGAAATTTAGCTTTATAGATGGGGAATGGAATGCTAAGTGGTCTAAGAAAGATTATCATAAGTATAAAGGGAGGAGGGCTAAAGCTAATTCTCTATTATCTACAGGTAGAAAGAAAGGAGGATATTCAACTACTAAGAAGTGGAAGAAGTTTCAGAGGGACAATCTCTACTTTACAGTATTTGATAAGGTAAGTAAAGATATATTTCTCCAAAGTAAGTATTTTACAGATAGTACTCCATTTAAAGTTCGGAGAAAGAAACTTGAAAAGTTCATGGCCAAGATATCCAGTCCTAATGTTAGGCTTATAAAGAGTTATGTAGTTCGTAGTCAGAAAGAATTAGATAAACTCTACAAAAAGCTATTAAAGCAGGGATACGAAGGGCTAATGATCAAGTTTCCAAATTCTCCTTACGCAACTTGTAGATCTGGATACTGGTTAAAAAGAAAAGATTTTGCTACAGAAGATTATAAGATTGTTTCTGTTAATGAAGGTAAAGGAAGGCTTAAAGGTACTCTAGGATCTCTTACTTTACTAACTCCTAAAGGTGAACTCATGAATGCTGGCACAGGGT
>Ga0172381_10003533_pt1 | contig 16513 bp, 15 predicted proteins | sample Leawel6488metaG_FD_119754 | JGI IMG/M metagenome (GOLD analysis project Ga0172381, IMG submission 119754) | Leachate microbial communities from a municipal landfill in Southern Ontario, Canada - Leachate well 64-88 metaG | ecosystem: Engineered > Solid waste > Landfill > Unclassified | place... | reverse complement strand
AAGATTAGCCTCAGCAACATAACTATTACCGGGGCCAAAAATTTTGTCAACTTTTTTTATGCTCTCAGTACCGTATGCCATAGCCGCAATTGCCTGCGCTCCACCTACTTTAACTATTTCTTCGATACCAAGTCTATCTGCAACATAGAGAATTGTATCAGAAACTTTTCCATACTTGTCTGGAGGTGTAAAGAGTACCATCTCCTTGCATCCAGCAATTTTAGCGGGAATTGTAAGCATCAACACTGTAGAGAAAAGTGGAGCAGAGCCACCAGGAATATAAAGCCCTACTCTTGAAAGAGGTAGTGACCTTTGGCTACAGATAATTCCATCCATTGTCTCTACCTCGATCTTACCAGGAATCTGAGCCCTGTGAAATTTTTCTATGTTGGAGGCCGCCATATCTATTGCACCCTTTAGATCATCATCAACAGATGCAGATGCATTTCTTATCTCCTCTTTAGATACGAACAAAGATTCAAGTTCGGCACCATCAAGCTCTTTTGTTATTGTTCTCAAAGCGGTATCCCCTTTAGAAGCAACCATTTCAAGTATATCCGAAACTCTTTTTTTTAATTTTCCCGGATCTTTCCCGGGTCTTGCAGCAATCTCTTCCCAAAGATTTCTCTGCGGATATTCCAATACTTTCATTACGGCATCATCTTTTCAAGTGAAAACACAAGTATACCTTCAGCTCCAACAGCCTTAAGATTTTCAAGCTTGGTCCATAGATCCTTCTCTTCAACAACAACATGTACCGAGCACCAACCCTCCTGGGCAAGTGGTAATACAGTCGGGCTTCTCATCCCAGGCAACATTTTTGTCACTTCGTCAAGTCTGTTTTCGGGAAGATTCATTAGCAGATATTTCATGCCCTTGCTCCTTTCGACAGCCTGAAAACGCACAATCAATTGGTTGAGCAGATCTTTCTTTTCACCCTTTAAATTAGGTGTTGAAATTACTACAGCCTGAGAGTTCATAACAGCTATCACCTCTCTCAGACCATTAGATATCAATGTCCCGCCAGAACTTACAATATCGAAAATAGCATCCGCCAGACCTACTGATGGAGCTATTTCGACAGAACCTGCAATTTGATGAATCTCCGTCTTCACTCCTTGTTTCTTGAAAAACTTGTTCAGAATATTTGGATATGAAGTTGCAACCCTCTTACCTTCAAAATATTCAACACCAGTATAATTATCTCCCTTTGGAATAGCAAGTGATAATTTGCATTTGCCAAATTCCAGGTCATGCACCTTATCCACCTTGAATCCACGTTCAACAACCTCATTCATCCCAACAATCCCAACATCAGCAACGCCCATTGACACTGCCTGAGGAATATCATCATCTCTCAAATATAGAATCTCGAGAGGAAAAGAATCACATCTTGCAACAAGTTTTCTCTTGCTTGTCTCTACAGGAAGTCCCGATTCTTGCAGAAGCTCCATACTCTCTTCATTCAAACGGCCTTTAGCCTGAATTGCCAATCTTATCATTTTACTTTGTTTACATAAAAAAGGCTTGCCGGATCCGGCAAGCCTTTTTTCAATTTTATATTATTAATGATTACTATTCATTATATACAAACAGAAAACGCAGCCTGCCATTTGGATGACGGTGATGATGATGATGGATTGCGTAGCTGTTTGTGTTAAACGACATCTTCTGTTTATTTTCTGTGCAAATTTATAATTAAATTTAACCGCTTACCAAATTTATTTTAAACAAACTCTAATATGAATGAATGCTTTGACTTGCCGAAGGCAGATAACTCACTCCAAGCCAGGTAATAATAAGCATAATAAATGCAACCGGAATTATCCATAATATACGTTTCGGATTATAACCGGTACGTCTTAAATGGATATAAATCAAAAAAGTTGCTGCTGTGATAAAGGCCCATATCTCCTTTAGATCCCATGTCCAGTAATCACCCCAGGCATTTTTCGCCCAGATGGCACCCATCAACATCCCGGAAAGCAAAAATGCAAAACCTACATATATCATATTATCTATCATATAAATAAGTCTATCTTCAATATCATTTTTGAATATTCCGATTATGGAAGCAATCGTTGCTGCACCCATAAGAGCATAAGCAAGAATATAAACAGTAACGTGAGGTATGAACCAAGGACTTTGTAATGCAGGCATAAGATCCGTCGAATGCATCTCTGGCCTCAGGATATTGATAAGGATAAAGACACCCGCAACAATTATGCTATAACCCACCAGCCATCTAAAACGACATTTCAGATATGTCAGATATCCGACAAGGACAAGGAAAAATGAATACCATAATCGCGTTTCACCCATTGTCCTTAAAGGTGGATGCCCAACCACGGTCCATAGAACAAATATAAATGTGGCAAAGACTAAAAGTCCGGTTATAATAAAAAGATCTGGAAGAACTTTTTTCTTGGAAAAATAAAGAAACAACAAGCCTGCCAACCAAAAAATGAGTGATACCGTTGCAAAATATATAAATTCATTCCAGATCATGGTTTTCCTCCCTTCCAGAATAGAGAGATAGCTCCGGCAAATAGCATGAATATTCCCAATAGCGCTGGTATCAGCCAAGGATCATATATAATTTTGAATACGGAATAATCCGAGTCATTCCCTTGTTCAACATTATAGGAAAACTGATAAATTCTCCATGAACCGTATTTCATTGGTTGATTTACTTTTACCGTACCAGTTTTTAGTCTGTTACCTTTTACTTTCAAAATAATATCCGATGAAAATGATTTCGGTCCTGATAATTGAAATGTCTTGGATTGGTAACGTTCCATTTTAAAATTTATAAGTGAAATTTCAAACGGTAACTCTTTTACCTCTCCTGTTCCATAAATTTCAGCAATATTTTCTGACGTGCCTTCATAAACTTTCATTACATAATGTTCTGAATCTGCACTACCCAACCCTGCCGATACAAGTAATATGAAAAGACCAATATGATTGAGCATGAATCCAGTATCTTTAACCTTGAAATGTCTGAGTCTTCTTGATATTGCAAGCGCGAGACTTATTACAAGCATGAAATATGTCAAGACAAATGGCCAGGAATCTTTTACAAAATTATCTGACATAAGTCCCATTACTACAGCCTCAATTGTAATGAGAATTATTAGAAAAATCGATATTGGCAGTGATCCGTAACGCCCTGTAAATGAAGTTGGTTTTGCTGTTGAAACCAGCAAAACCAACAAAATTACAATCAAATTGACTGGAAAAGCAATTAAGGCAAATGGAAAAGGACCTGTAAGGAGTTGTAATAAAACGCCTATGAGAATTATTGTAAGAATAATTGCAAACTCAACCGGAATGATTTTTCTCATAGCATGAAGTATATTACTTCACCTGTAGTAGCTTGCCAGCATCATCCTTTACAGCTCTCTTCCATTTTTCAGTATATCCAGGTTGGGCAGGTGAAGCTGGAATAGCCTTGCTGAATCCGTTATCAAGGAAATGACCGTCAGGTCCCATTTTCTTCACATTACCATCAATGAATTTTACAAGCAGATACTTATCCAATCCAACCCATGTATTAAATAAATCCTGTGCAGTATTCACGGTATAATCTGTGAGAAATTCCTTCGCCTCTTCTTTGGATTTATTGTAAAAAGTCATGGCTGCGGCATCAATGACGGAAACCCTTTCAAGAAGCATATTTTCACGTCTATCGATAATTCTCCTGATCTCAGGAGCGACAAGATTGTATCTTAAATATGCGAAATTTGAGATTCTGTTGAAGATCCAGAAAGCAGAAGTAGGAGAATAAGTCATCATATCTCCGTTACCGACCCTGAAACATTCGGGAACAGAATTTATACCCATATATACCGGAGTAAGGGTAGATGTTGCTGCATCATCCACTCCAAACCATAATATACCCCCGACTTCATCAGGAAGCCAGTTCCGGGACTGACCGATCATCCAGAATCCAGTCTGCTGTGTAGCAATTGCTCTTTCATTTACATAGCTGACTGAATCAACATCAAATGTCAAAGGACGCCATCTGTATGGGAGAGCATTTCCTCCCGCACCAATATCTTTTGTCATATCAAGTATTGTCCCCTCAAAATGGTTCCTCATAATGTCAGCTACCATTTTCACCGTTACCTTCTCCTTCGGTTTGATATATAGTGGAAGTCTGTTTGATTTATTGTGGCCCAGAGCATAATCTTCATATTCAGTGTAAGATTTTTCGCCAATCATTCCACCACCAAGAATATTGAAAGCTGCCCATACCCTGGCTTCACATGCCCGCATTCCACTGAATTCAAGGGGGGCATAAGTGTCGGCAAAACTAAAATCTTTGCTATCACCTTTAAAATATCCGTTTTCTTTTGCAAAACTTATTACATCGGGAGCATACATGCAATTTTCAGGATCATTCAATGGGAAGGTTGTGATTCTTGCCTGATTTGCATGAGCAGAGACATATCCATCCGGAATCCTTACTGCAACCCAAACGGCACCCTTATTGATGTTTTTTCCTTTCACCATCTTCACACCCTTTCCTACCATTTCAAGGATCCAGACTTCATTCTTATCAGCTATTGAAAAAGACTCCCCTTCTGAGCAGTAACCATATTCCTTAACAAAATCCGCCATTATCTTTATTGCCTCTCTTGCTGTCGTAGCCCTTTGCAGTGTAACGTATATAAGAGAGCCATAGTCCATTGTAGCTGTAGAATCTTGAAGCGGAAGACCTCCGAATGTAGTTTCTGTAATGATAACCTGCTTCTCATTCATATTACCGATTTGAGTATAAGTGACAGGAGCCTGTGGTATTTCACCAAGATATCTTCCACTGTCCCACTCATAAATCTTGAGCATTGTCCCCGCTTTATGGATTCCACCCTTTACAAAGTACAGTTCTCCATAAAGTTGATGAGAATCAGCGGCATAAGAAACCATAACAGAGCCATCCTTAGATGCACCCTTTGTAATAAGAAGATTAGTACAAGCTTCGCCCTCTGTTGACAAGAAAAATAATGATAACAAAGTCAAAGCAAAAATGGTAGTTTTTTTCATATAATGTCATTTTTACAAAGATAATACTATTTTTGTACAAAATAATTGACATGAAAGTTATATCATATTTCACCAACTGCCTATTATTCTTAGCGTTATCTACTGTTTCGTTTGCTCAGAATCAGGAACAACCAGAGAAATCACCGTCAGAAATGGCATCAATTCAAGCTGACAGTATGCAGAAAGAATTAAAGCTTACTGATACTCAGTCGTTTTTTATAGACTCAATACTGCAGTTCAACTACACCGCTATGGCAGCTGAATTTGATAAAATGAAAAAAGCAGGAATTCAGTCTCAGGATAATTACATCAGCGTGCAGAAAAAATGGACCCAGAAGACAGAAGATGCCTTCAAAAAGGTGTTGAACGAAGAGCAATTTATTAATTACCTGAAGTCCACCCGCAGATATAAGGATTATAAAAAAAGAAACGGTCTCAAATAATTAGTCTATTTTGACAAAAACTTTCTCCCTTCCTTTGAAGTGAGTTACATATTTGAATCCACAGCTTTTAATCAACTCTGAAAATTCCGGAAATTTTTCCCCTATACGATAAAGATCATGTGCGTCCGACCCCATGGATACTGATTCGCCTCCAAGCTCCTTGTATCTTTTAAGTATTGCCTGATCCAGATATGGGGCTTTTCCATATTTATCTCTATAAGTATTTGAATTTACCTCCAGAGCCTTTCCTTCTTTTGCAAGAAATATAAGAATCTGATCAATTATTTCAGAAAAATCCTCATACAGAATCACCTTTTTTTTATAGGGCGCATATCTAACTATATAGTCATAGTGACCAAGTATGTCAAAATCTGCATATTTAGTTATACATTCGTATATATTCTGCAGATATCTTCCATAAGCCTGTATTTCATCTTTACCTTCATAATATTCACGCTGGTGATATGGATCCACTTTGTCGACAAAGTGAATGGAAGCAATTATCTGATCAAATGTAGCTCCTTTGAGATAAGGGGATACTTTAGTAAGTGCATGTGGCTGAAGACCAATCTCAATGCCCTTAAGTATATCTATCCCTGCCTTCTCACGAATATTATCAATAGCGCTCTGCTGTTCAATCGGATCAAATATGAATGTATCATCATCCGTAGGAGTATCTATATCCATGTGATCCGTGAAAATAATGCCACCTAACCCTTTTATTCTTGCCTGTTCAACTGCATCTGACATTTTCATCCTTGAGTCCGGTGAAAATTCAGAGTGTGTATGAGAATCAAAAAATTTCACTTTTCTCCTTATTTACCTAATTCTGCAATGCGCCATACTTTGTTTTCCAAAACCAGCGAAAGTGTCTGTTCGATGCTTTGATTTTTTTTCGGCAATATAATACGATAATTTACCTTGGCAGAATCCGAACCCCTGAGTCTATTGACAGCAACGATCTCTGCTTTAATTTCCTTTGATTGACTTACCAACAGATTCTTAACGACAGGATCAAGAGATTCGATTCCTTTTAGTTTTTCTTTTAATTCCATCGCCATGTTTGCTGTACAAAAAGTACCGGCAAGAGAATAGTCAATCTTGAAGTAGGCATCCAGAAAAGCCATGGTACTGTCAGTTATGTCGCCCTTTTTACCGGAACAAGATGCCAGAACAAGCATCAATAATGTTGCAAACGACAATAATATCTTTTTCATATCCTTAATATTTTATGTTTACATTAATTCAACAATTGTAATACCTGTACCTCCAAGTTGAAGAGCCTCATCCCTGAAACTTGAAACCACTCCAGTGGTTTTAAGGTACTTCCGTATTTCTTCTCTCAAAATGCCGTTACCCTTCCCATGCAAGATCTTTACTTCATTCACATCAACCATTACTGCATCATCAATAAAACGTGTCACACTCTCAATCGCCTCGTCCAATCTCTGTCCTCTTATGTCTATTGTAGGTTTGAAATTAAGCTTCCTTTCAGATATGGATTCGCTCTGGAATGATGTTGTCCTTACAATGCTTTTCGCTGCATTCTTATATTCCTTCTCCGCAATTTTAACAACACGTCCCTTTGCCATCCTGCTGATAATACTTCCAATCGCCACACTTACCTCATTATCATCGATCCTTATTATCTCACCTATCACATCCCCATTGTCAATCCTTACTTTATCCCCATTCTTGAGCACATCTGGAATTTTCTTCACAACCTCAATCTTTGTCTCCACTGTTTTACCTCTGTTTTCTCTCTCCACTCTCTTCTCTTCTCTCCGCTCCTTTCTCTTTACAAGTTGCTCCATTTTTCTTGCAATATCATCATCTTCAGTATTCTGCTTTTCTGACAAAATATTTTTATTGAAATCCAGCAGATCCTTTCTTAACTCTTTTGTTTTCTCCTTTTCTGCCTGCGTCTCCTTTATCTCCTTAATTGTCAGTTCAATCTTCTTGTTTGCCTCTGCAATAATATTTGCAGCTTCCTCTTTTGCTCCAGCAATAATTGACTTTTTTAAAGCCTGAATATCAGTAAGTTCCTTTTGATACTTATCTGTTATCGTTTCAAGAGCTTTGTCCGTACTCTTTATTTTTGCAAGTTTTTCTTCCCACATTCTTCTGTTCCTTGCAATTTTTTTCAAATGCTTCTCAAGATCGACAAAATCACTACCAGCCCTCTCCTCTGCTGACTTTACCACTGCTTCCGGGAGTCCCATTTTCCGGGCAAGTTCAAATGCAAAAGAGCTGCCAGGAGTTCCTATTTCCAATTTAAAAAGTGGCTTTATGTTTTGCACATCAAACTGCATACCGCCGTTAATCACTCCTTTACTGCTACTTGCATAAAATTTTAAAATACTGTAATGAGTGGTTATAACACCAAACACTCCCCTTTTTTCAATCTCCGAAAGTATAGCTTCTGCAATTGCTCCACCAGCCGTAGGCTCTGTACCGGCGCCAAATTCATCGATAAGCACCAACGAACGGCTGTCCGAAAGCTGAAGAATATCCTTCATATTTTTCAGATGAGAACTATATGTGCTAAGATCGTTTTCTATAGACTGTTCGTCACCAATATCGATGAATATTGAGTCAAAGATACCAAGCTCAGATACTTCTGATGCAGGAATAAGGAACCCACACTGCAGCATATACTGCAAAAGTCCGACTGTTTTGAGACAAACCGACTTTCCTCCGGCATTAGGGCCTGATATCAGCAAAATATGCTTTTCTTTATTGAGGTTGATTGAAAGAGGAACAATCTCTTTCCCCTCTTTTTTAAGCGTAGCTTCAAGTAATGGGTGTCTTCCTTTATTCAGCACAAGTTCTTGTTCTTTAGAAAGAATAGGCTTACCCGCTTGCATAGAGATCGCAAGTAAAGCTTTGGCTCTGATATAATCAATTTCACCCATGAACTCAGCTGAAACAAGAAGATCCGGAAGGTATGGACGAAGAAAATCCGAAAACTCTGCAAGTATCTTGAAAATCTCTCTTTGCTCTGCAAAATGCAATTCTCTAACCTGATTATTAAGCTCGACTATCTCTAATGGTTCTATGAATGCTGTCTTGCCAGAAGCTGATTCATCATATACAAGTCCCTGAATTTTACGTTTGTTGGAGGCCGGAACTGGTATAAGCACGCGGCCGTCCCGTAACGAAACACTTGCATCCTCATCTGCAAGCCCTTCTGCCTGGATACTCTTCAAAATTGAGGTTATCCTCCTTGAAATCTGCCCCTCTTTCTCTTTGATAGACCTTCTGATTATCTGAAGTTCAGGTGATGCGCTGTCCCTGATGTCGCCGAACTTATCTATGATCACGTCTATCCTTCTGTTGATCTCCGGGAAAACTTCAACAGGAGCCGCCATCACTTTAAGGTGTGGGTATAAATTGTCTTTTGAATTCTTAAAAAAACTTATAATCAGACGTATAGTCTCCAGTGAAGCTTTTAGTCTCACTACTGAATGGAGATCAAGGTAATATGATTGCGTCTCTAACTGCTTGAGAAAAGGATATGTGTCCACAAAGCCTGAGTCTGGGAAACCAGACTCAAACATTACAATCAGACGCATTTCATCCGTTCTGCAAAGATCTTCTTCAATAGCCTCATAACTTGTTTGAAAAAGATCTCCTTCTATTTTATTTTTAGCCAACGATGTTGAGCATCGCCCCTGAATCATTGAGCGTATACGATCAAAGCCAAGCTTTTGTTCTAATCTATCGTTCATCTATTTATAGGAATTCTCTATTGCAAGCCTTAGTTCATTAATACTATTCATTTTCTTTATCACACCGTTTGAAACATACGAAATATCTCCTGTCTCCTCTGAAACAACTATTACATTTGCATCGGTAATCTCTGTTATGCCCATCGCGGCCCTATGTCTCATTCCAAATGATGCAGGAATATGTGGATTCTCGGATATCGGCAAAGTGCACCTTGCAGCGACTATTTTATTGTATGCAATAATCATCGCTCCATCGTGCAACGGAGCATTCTTGAAGAAAATATTCTCAATAAGTCTTCTGCAAATAATTGCATCAATCCTGTCCCCAGTCTCAATTACAAATTCCAGTGAAGAACTTTTGGCCAGCACAATCAATGCACCCGTCTTACTTTCAGCCATTCTTCGACATGCCTGCGTAACCTCATCCAACAAAGTAAGTGATACTGTCTTACCCTTTACACCCAAGAATACATTGACAATTTTCAGCTTTTGCCTCGAATCCATATAACGCGTGCCCATGAGAAGCAAGAACCGCCTTATCTCCTGCTGGAAAAGGACAATAAGGGCAATCACACCGACACCTATCACCTGTCCGAGAATTGCTCCCAGTAATTCCATCCGGAGAGCCTTTACTATCAACCATACAAAATAGAAAACAAGTATCCCGGTAAATATGTTGAGTGCTGCAGTGCCACGTATAAGTTTATATACCTGATAGATAAGAAGACCGACCAAGATAATGTCCATTATATCTATCCACTCTATCTTTATAAAATCAAGCATATAAGTGCGAATTTACTATTGCAAACTTACTAAATTATTCGGCAAAAGCCAATGTGGCCACACTTACACTACACCCATCAAGCTCAAGTACCGCTGCAGCACATGCTCCAAGCGTAGCCCCCGTAGTGAGCACATCATCAATCAAAAGAATATGCCTTCCCTTTAACAAAAATTCTTTCCTTATCTTGAATGCTCCTGAGACATTCTTTTCTCTCTGCAGGGCATCCTTTTTTGTCTGACTCATTGTATATCTGGCTCGCACCAAAGATCCTTCAATTACTGGTTTTCTGAGAACCTCCCCGACACTCCTCGCTATAATACTTGCCTGATTATATCCTCTTTTCCATCTTTTAAGTGGATGCAAAGGCACCGGCAAAATAATATCTATATCATTATATGCGCCACTCTCAAGGAGCTTCTCTCCAAGCATGCAACCCATATACGCCCCCAATCCCCGGGAACCCTTATATTTAAAGAGATGTATTATGTTCTTATATGGGCTCTCGTCCCTGTAGAAAAAGAGAGAAGAGGCTCTGACAATATTCACACGTTCTATGAAGCGTCCCTCAGCCGGATTTTCCGGCCATGACCAAAAATATGTTAAAGGTAAATCGGAAATGCATTTAAGACAAAGATATTTCTCCCCCCTCAATAAAACCCTTCCGCACACAGGACATATCCTTGGCAAAAGCAAATCAAACAATAACATTAATTTATCAATTTTACAGCATTTGCAACTTTCACCTGCTGATCATTCTTAATAATACTCTCTATCTGGCCCCTTGCCAGATAATATCTATTTACAATCTCCTCCTCAAGGAAAATTTTTATCTCGGAAGAATTTCTTCTTAACACATCTTCCTTGCTGAGTCTTATTTTTTTCTCAAGAGCAGCAATTTCCTCTTTATTATCGTCATACAAAGATTCCTTTTTTGCAGTTGAGATCAGCTTGTCAAGTTCAACTTCAGATGCAGTTCTGTTATCAAACTCTTTATTTACTGCATACTTCATAAATTCGTCGTACTCAGCCGATGTAAGGGTAAAATCTTTTGGCTTTGAAATTGTTGGATGATCTTTGAAATATAGAATAGAATAATCGGTAAGTACCTCACCGTAAATCAACGACAAAACCGGCCGTGAGATTGGAACAGGCTCGATAATCGTGTCCGGAGTTATTCCGCCGCCATCATATACTGTCCTTCCTTTTAATGTTTTAAATGCCTTTTTAAGAGAATCAGGTATATTTCCAACACTGCCATCCTCATTTCTCTGAGAGTAATCAATTGCCTGGACGCACCTTCCACTCGGCGTATAATATTTAGCTGTAGTCAGTTTCATACTGTTTTTGTAGCCAACATCTCTTATTGCCTGGACAAGTCCTTTTCCATAAGTCTTTGTCCCGACTATAGTTGCCCTGTCAAGATCCTGAAGAGACCCAGCCACAATCTCAGAAGACGAAGCGGTTAAAGAATTGACCAGAACTACAAGTTTAAGAGTTGTGTCAACGGGCTCTTCTTTAGTGAGATAAACAATGTCTGCTTGTTTATATCTGCCCAACGCTGAAACCACCTTGGTAGCCTTAGGTACAAAAAGTGAAACGATATTCACTGCCTCATCGAGAAGACCTCCACCGTTTCCCCTCAGATCAATTATCAGCCTTTTCATTTTTGTATTTTTCTTAAGTTCAAGAAGATCTCTCTTAAAATCTTTTGAACCGCCAATAGTAAAACCTGTAAGCCGGATAAAACCTGTAGTGTCATTTAAAAAGCCGCTGTATGCAACATCAGGAAAATGAACTTTGTTCCTTATCAACTTAAAGCTTAATGTGTCACCCCCACGAAGACGCTTCACGAGAAAGTTCACCTCAGAACCCGGTCTTCCCTTCATTCTTGCACTACATGAATCAACAGGCATCTCCGATGTTAATACACCATTTATTTTAAGAATCATATCTCCGGCTACAAGCCCTGCCTGCGCAGCTGGAGAGTTCTCATATATTTCACTGAGCAACACACCTGAATCTTTTTTTCTTATTGTTGCACCAATACCACCATACGAGCCGGTGGTCATCAGTTCCACACTTTCTGTATCTTCAGCAGGAATATATACAGTATATGGGTCCAAAGACTCCAACATCGCATTTATGCCAATCTCAATAAGCTTGTCAACCTCAATGCTGTCAACATAAAACATGGACAACTCTCTAAGAACTGAATATTGTACATCAAGACTTTTCCCCGTTTTAAACTCTTTGGACTGAGAATAGGCAGGAAGCATCACTGTGATTGCCAGAATTGTAATGAAGAGTGATTTAATTTTGTTCATATTATAGATATTATGATAAAAGTATACAAAAGTAAAGTTTTAGTATCTTTGATGCAATATTGTTTTATGGATATTGTATTTGCAACAAACAACAAGCACAAAGTAGAAGAGGCTCAGGCAATACTGGGTGACCTTTTCCATTTGATCACACTTGGGGACCTCCAATTTTTCGAGGATATCCCTGAAACTGCACCCACTCTTCAGGGAAACGCCTTCATGAAGGCACAGCATGTCTGGGATAAAATTCATAGACCCTGCTTTGCAGACGATACCGGCCTCGAAGTTGATGCGCTCAATGGTGCTCCTGGAGTATACTCTGCAAGATACGCCGGAGTTGAGCATAATCCAACGAAAAACACAATTAAATTATTGAAGGAGATGACCGGAGCCAGAGATAGAAAGGCACGGTTCCGGACAGTTACAGCTTTGATAATTGATGGAGATACATTTTATTTTGAAGGTGTGTTAGAAGGTAAAATAACCAAATCACCGCATGGAGAGATGGGGTTTGGATACGACCCGGTATTTATTCCAGCTGGATATGACAGAACTTTGGCAGAGCTTACTCCTGAAGAAAAGAATGCAATATCCCATAGAGGACAATCACTGAGAAAATTATCTGAATTTCTCGGCAACAATCTCCAATGATGTCCCGAAAACTACAAATAATAGTTTTGCACACAATAAAATATAGAGACTCTTCATCAATTGTGCAAGGCTATTCTAATCTATATGGAAAGCAAAGCTATATTGTTCATACAGGTAAAGGAAGAAAACAGCAAGCTACATTATCCCAACTTCACCCACTGAACATTATTGATGCCGAACTTGTTCCGAGGTCAAGAGGAGAGATGCCGACGATCAAAGAATTTTGCTCTGCATATCGGCTCACTGAAATCAGGTGTGATTTGAATAAGTGTTCGATCGCCTTATTCATCAGCGAATTTATATACAGAACAATACGCGAAGTTGAACAAAATAGCGATCTTTATAGTTTTATACATGACTCTGTGCTTACACTTGAATCGATGGAAAGAGGCTATGCCGACTTTCATCCTTGGTTTGTTGTAGAGATGTGTAAGAAGACAGGTTATGACCCGGTACTTTCAGATACTGGATTCTCGCAAAAGAGTTCAGAGATTCTGGCAGTACTTTTGAATGCAAAACTAGAACAATTGCCATCGCTTATGATAAATGGGAAGGAGCGGTATATTTTTATTAAAGACATGCTGGCATACCTGAGCCATCATATCGGGTACACATTAGAGATCAACTCACTGGAAGTATTACACCAAGTACTGGCACAAGAATAATTTAATATGTCAATTACAACATTTTTGTTTAGACAAATATCAAAGGGACGGCTTTCCGTTCTCGATAAGACAAGAGTCAATCCTTGGGAATTTCAGGTTGATTGTTTTAAAGAACTGATATGTGCCGGCTGTGAGACAGCATTTGGAAAAGAACATGATTTTTCATCAATCAAAGATATACAAGATTATCAAAAAGCCGTCCCTGTAAGGAATTATGACGGGTTTGAACCCTATATAGAAAGGCTCAGATGTGGAGAAGACTATGTTCTATGGAATAAAAAAGTAAAATGGTTCGCCAAATCAAGCGGCACAAGCTCTTCCAAGAGCAAATTCATTCCGATAACAGATGAATCTCTTGACAATTGCCATTATAACGGAATGCAGACACTGTTGGCGAGTTATATCGATTCAAATCCAGATTCGCGGCTCTTTGACGGCAAGTCACTGACACTGGGTGGCAGCGCCACTGTTGACGAGATGGGCAATGGAAATAATATTTATGGAGACCTCTCAGCCATTCTTCTCAAAAATTCCCCACCATGGGCAGAGATGAAACGTGTGCCGGAAAGATCTATAGCCCTTATGCCCGACTTTGAGAAAAAAATAGATGCCATGTCCAAGACAATTGTTAATGAGGATGTCACTAATTTTTCAGGAGTACCCTCGTGGAATCTTGTTCTAATGAATAAAATACTCAATTACACAGGTAAAAACGATCTTCTTGAGATATGGCCAAATCTGGAACTTTTCATGCATGGTGGAATCAACTTTGAACCTTACAGAGAAATATACAGAAAGCTCATCCCGTCATCAAAAATGAATTACCGGGAAAACTATAATGCATCCGAAGGATATTTCGGATTTCAGGATGACCCAAGTGATCAGTCCATGCTACTTCTTGTTAATAATGGCATATTCTACGAATTCATTCCAATGGATTTTCTGGATAATGCACTCAATGGCACATACAATGAATTTGATACAATTGAAAGCGTAAAGACCGGAGTGACCTATGCAGTTGTGCTCACCACCAACGGCGGATTATGGAGATATCTTATTGGTGATGCAATTCAGTTCACATCCTTGAAGCCTCACAAATTCACAATAACCGGCAGAACCCAGCTCTTTATAAATGCTTTTGGAGAAGAGTTGATGATAAACAATGCTGAAAAGGCTCTCGCAAAGACTTGCGCAGAAACTGGTGCTGAGGTGGCAAATTATACTGTAGCCCCATTGTTCATGGTCAACGGAGGCAAAGGTTCCCACCAATGGGTAATTGAGTTTGCCAAAAAACCTGAAGATATTGAAAAATTTGCCGGAATACTTGATGGAAACATTTGCCTTTTCAACTCAGATTACGAAGCCAAGAGAGCAAACAATGCAACGATGGTACGCCTGACAATCACAGAGGTTTCAAAAGGAACATTCTACATGTGGATGGGCAGCAGAGGGAAGCTTGGTGGGCAAAACAAAGTGCCAAGACTATATAATAAAAGAGATTATGTCGAACAACTTCTTGTCATCGATAAAGGAGGAGATATTCAGGATTAACTCTCAGGAGTCATTCGTTGAACCTGCCATCAGGATATTCCAATATCAGGCAGAAAAATGCGAACCCTACCGAAGATACCTTGAACTTCTTGATTGTGATCCTTTAAGGGTAAGAAAAATCGAAGATATACCTTTCTTGCCTATCCAGTTGTTTAAAACCGAAAAGATCTACTGTGGAGACTCAGAAGCAGAGATGATTTTCACAAGCAGTTCAACGACTGGTATGACACCGTCCAGGCATTATGTGGCAGATCTTTCGCTGTATGAAAAAAGCTTTACTGAAGGATTCCGCCTCCAGTACGGGGATGTTTCTCAATATGCAATATTGGCACTCCTGCCTTCATACCTTGAAAGGACGGGATCTTCCCTTATTTACATGGCTGATTCATTGATGAGACAGTCTGGGAATGAATCTAATGGATACTATCTCTACAATCATGGAGAATTATACGAAATGCTGGAAACCATGAAAAAAGAGGGGCAGAAAACTATCCTTATTGGTGTAAGCTTTGCTCTTCTCGATTTCGTAGCAAATCATGAATGCATCTTTCCATCATTAATTTTAATTGAGACTGGTGGTATGAAGGGAAGAGGCATTGAATTATCAAGAGATGATATACATTCTCATCTGAAAAAAGCATTCGGGGTGGAGAACGTTCATTCTGAATATGGAATGGCCGAATTATTGTCACAAGCATACTCATCAGGAGCCGGCATTTTCTCGACACCACCTTGGATGAAAGTCATCATACGCGACCTTAACAACCCATTCAGAAAAATCCCTGAAGGAACTCCAGGTGGCATCAATATCATTGATCTTGCCAATGCCGGCTCCTGCTCGTTTATAGAAACGCAGGACCTTGGTACGAAAACGGCCGGGGATCATTTCAAGATCCTCGGCCGCATCAAAGACTCTGAACTCAGAGGTTGCAACCTTCTTATAGGCTAATCATCAACCCTGAATAGCATTTATATACGCCTCTATCTTCTTTTCCATATCTGAGGCAAGCTTCTCTTCACCACGGTTCTTAAGAATATCAGCCAAATGGAATATATAGGCGAGATTTTGTTCTATATCGGATTTTGAAAGATACATTCCGTTAAGTTTCTTCGAAAACAGATCCAGAGATTTATATGTCTCATCCATAAATGCATTGGTAAGGGCAAGCCCCTTATCCTTGGCTCCGGCAAGCATATATATGTCAATCGCATCCATCACTGATAGCTCATTCAGCGAAGGCAGAAGACAACAATTGAGCGGAAGTTGTGACGGAATAAAATATTCCTGCATCTTGTCCAGAACTTCTATTGCCTCTTT
>Ga0172381_10003532_pt1 | contig 16517 bp, 23 predicted proteins | sample Leawel6488metaG_FD_119754 | JGI IMG/M metagenome (GOLD analysis project Ga0172381, IMG submission 119754) | Leachate microbial communities from a municipal landfill in Southern Ontario, Canada - Leachate well 64-88 metaG | ecosystem: Engineered > Solid waste > Landfill > Unclassified | place... | reverse complement strand
TAGACCATCTAATTTTTCATGGACTTATGCAGGTAAAGTTAATAGTGTAGCAGTTTTAGGAAGTGAAAAAATTTCTGGATATGAATTTTATTTAACTGATGATGAATGGTTAGAAATTTGTAATAAAGTTAATGAATTTAGAGATTATAGTGGTTTAGCATATACTACTTTTACTACACCAGTTACAGGAGCAAATTTTACTGCTACAGAATTTAATCAAGTAAGAAATTCTATTGCAAATATGAATACGTCTGGTTTACCTACTACTAAAGTTGTTGGTCAACCAGTTTATGCTTCATATTTAAATGATCTTGTAACTTGTCTTAATGCAATCCTATAAGAAAGGAGGAAATATAATAGACGATTTAGAATTTTTCCAGAAAAATCTTAGTGAAATAATCAATTCCTGTAAATTGCCATTATCTGTCATAAAAATCTGTTTGCAAAATTATTTATACGAATTGGAAATTATAAAATTAAATACTTTACTCAATCCAAAGGAAACTGAAAATAAACTAGAAGAAGAAAATAAAACTGAATAATGCAAAAGGAGTAGATGTAAAACCCCCTACACCTACTCCCTACTCCTAAGATTCCATAGGGGAATCAAAGGATTATTTTATTATATCATACTAAGGGGATGATTATCAAGTGAATGGAGTGATGCTGTTGTCACCTATCGATAATGATGTCAAAGAAGTTTTGGATATTCAAGATGAAAAAATAGAAGAAATTAAAGATATACTTGATGAACACGGAAATAAAATACAAAAATTAGAAGTTACTTTTGAGAATTATAGTTATATAACAAATGATAAATTAAATAATATTGAAAAACAATTAGCAGAAACTAGAAATATTTATTTACAAGGAAGCAATTTAACTCATCAAGTATTACAAAATGTAATGACTAGTCAAAATGTTTTAGTAGAAAAAATAACTGATGTGTCAACTGCTTTAATTAATGCACAAATAAATAAAGATAAAGATGAAACAAAAATAATTACAAATGAGAAAAATAATAATACTAAAATAATAGACAGATTATTGATTGTGGGAGGTACAGTTGCAGGTTATTTTCTAGGGAAAAATAATTAAGGGGGGAGGTTGATAAATGAAATTTAATTTAAAACAATCACCAATTGACGAAAGAGATTATACATATAAATCTGTCGTAGGTGTAATAGAAGATTTACCTGAAAGTTATGATCGAGAAAATGAATGTTCACCAGTTAGAGATCAAGGTGATTATGGATTCTGCTATGCTTTTGCAGGTGAAGGTTTAAAAGAACAACAAGAATGGCAGGAATGGCCTGATATTAAACCTATATTTTCACCTTTATTTTTAGCAAAACATTGTAAAGATATTGATGGTGTTCCTGATGAAGAAGGAAGTTATTTAAGAATAGTTTGTAAGGTTTTATCTGATACAGGAATATGTCTTGAATCAAATTATCCGTATGATGGTTATGAAGGTAATCTAAAATTTCCTGAAATGTCAGATGAAATTTATACAGAAGCAAATAAATATAAAATAAAAAGTTATGCATCTTGTACTTCTTTAGAAGAAATTAAATCTGCTATTGTAAATAAAGGTTTGGTATTAGCAGGTATAATGGTATATTTAAATTTTTTAACTCCTGAAAATGGTTTTGTTGCATATCCTTCTGGTACATATAAGGGAGGTCATGCAATTGCTCTAGTAGGATATTATAATAATTTATCTCATACATATACAGACGGAACAACAAGAACTGGTTTTTTAAAATGTAGAAATAGTTGGAATAAAGATTGGGGAATAAATGATTATTTTTATTTACCCTATGATTTTTATAATGGAAAACCCGATTATGGATATCCATATTTTATGGAAGCATGGAGTTCAATAGATATTATTGAAAATGTTCCAAAAACAATTAAAGAATATTATCGGGTTCAGGTAGGAGCTTTTAGTATAAAAAATAATTGTACTAAATTACAAAATGAACTAAATTTAAAGGGTTTTGCTACTTATATGGTTCAAAAAGATAATTTGTGGAAAGTTCAGTGTGGAGCATTTTTGGTAAAACCAAACGCTGAAAATATGAAACAAAAATTAATTGATGCTGGATATTCTGATGCTTGGTTAACTTATTATTAAAATAAAATAGGAGGTGATTCAGTTGATTCAAAAATATGAAATAACAGAAGATTATTTACCAGTAGGTTTAAATCGTTCAGGACAATCTTTATCTTCAATTGGAATAACTGTCCATGAAACTGCAACTGAAAATGCAACTGATGAGAATGAATCTAAGTATTTTCATAATGCTGATAGAAGTGCTTCTGCTCATTATTTTGCAGATTATGATTCAATTACTCAATTAATTCCTGATAATGAAGTTGCTTGGCATGGATGCTATACGGCAAATCATAAATTTATTTCAATTGAGATGTGTCATTTTGATGATGAAGATAAATTTAATGAAAGTTGGAAACGTACAGTTTGGCTGGTTGCTTTAAAATGTATTACATATGGCTGGAATCCTGAAAATATTGAAGAAGTAAATAATCATAATTGGGTTAGTGATCAATGGCATGAAACCGATCACACTGATCCAATTGGTTATTTTGAAGAACATAATAAGACTTGGGATGATTTTATTAATGACGTAAAAATACAAATTGAGGAGGTAAATATGGGTAAATTAATTGATGTACATAATGATTGGTATAATTTAGGTGTTCAAGCACTTAATAATTTAAAATTAAGAAGTTTGTTAAGCAATCCTGAATATCATATTGAAGTTTTAAAAGAAGCAGATGAAAATTCACAGAATTGGTTATGTTTTGTTATCAATGATAGAATAGCAGAAAAAGCAGGAATTAAAAAGAGTGAATAAAATAAATATAAATTTTGAAAGGAGGTTAAAATATGAGAACTTATAGTGAAAAAGAAGTATGTAAAGCTGTTGAAAAAGCACTTATAGATTTTCTTGTACCTAAAAATAACGATTTAATTATTAATCAAGTTATAAAAATATTGAAAGGAGAAATAAATTAATATGGATAGTCAATTTTTTACTATAGATATATTAGCAACTTTAACTGGACTTGTGGCTTGTATTATGATTTTAATTCAACATTCTAAAGGTATTATTGATATTATTTATAATAAGATTTGTAAAAAAACTGATGGATTTCCTACACAGGCACTAGTGGTTATAATCAGTGAGATCATGTTGTTTCTAGTGATGTTTTTTCAAGGAAAGTTAGATAGTAATTTAGCTATATTTTTAACTGCAATTAATGGTTTGGTGACTGCAACAGTGGCAATAAAATCTTATGATAGTATTGCAAAAAAGGATAATGTAACAAATACTGAAAATACAACTAATACAACTACAAATAGTTAAAAATTTAGGGAGTACCAATTGGTACTCCCTTTCTTCATTTATTGTTGTTCTTCAATTTTATCAATAAGTTGTCCATGCATTATATAATTTACTATAGAATTTGCAACAAATCTAACCGTTGATCTTGTCGATACCATTTTTCCATTACCTCTGGTAATATTATTTAACCAGTACGGATTTTGACGAGATAATAAACTGCCGTTCCATTCTCCAACTTGTATCTCATCTTTTAATTTGCCTATTTTACCTTCCCAATCTTCTTTTCCAATAAGATTTTCCAGGAGATTTACGTAGGCATTCATAAATACAGGTTCAATAACGAATGATTTGCTTCTAACTTCTTTTCTTTCTTCTTTTGAAACATTTCCAAATGCTTCAGAAAAAGTATTAGCAAGTGTATTAAAGAAATTAGTTGTATAATCTTTATAGTTTTCTGCTTGTTGTTCTGTTTTTGGTTTTAAATATGTGTTTATAGCATTTGCAAGTGTGCCAAATGTAGCAACATACTCATTTCTTAAACCGACATTAATACAGTCAATTTTATTTCTTAGTTCTGAATTTTTCATTAAATGACGTACAATCATATTACCAGCATTATACACATCTAGGAATAATCCTCTTGTGCGACTAACTTTCAGGGGAGTCAAACTATACTCTGAGAATAATGAACAACTATCATCTTCAGATAAATTCTCAATTACTAAAGGTATTTCCCATTCAGCAGGATTAATATTACCAGAATCCTTTTTAGCTTTATGATAATCCTTATATAAAGCAACCATTGCTTTAATCCGGTGATTGCCATCCAACAAGTCTAATGGTTTATTACCTGATAATATACCTTCATCATAATTTAATTCTATTCCCGTATCTTTATTAGCATTTAAAGTGATAACTGAACCATGAAGACGATTTTCAGCTAGTGCTTTGTAAATATCTTTAACTTTTTTTCTTTGAAATATTTCTACAACATTACCCTTACTATCTGTTTTTGTTCCTCTTTGAACATTTTCGTTGTAAATAATATTTCCAGATAAATACATTTGAGCTATTTGTTCAATTGAAACTGAACACGAATATTTAACAAGCTCATTATTACGATAGACAGGAATTACATCATGTAGTTCCCATCCTTCTTTTTTTTCTATTTCAGTTGAATTCTCTTCTTCCTTTTTCTTCTTATTTCTAGATCCTACAGGTCTTCCAGATTGTCTTTTTTGTTGTTCTCTTTCCTCTGTAACACGTTCATAATAACCCTTTTGTTGTTCTTCAGTCATAATTAATTCCTCCAATTATTTTTATTTCTTTTAATATTCTTAACTAATTATAATTATTTTAAACATAAAATGCAATAAATTAATTAAAATATATAAAAATAACTGCAAAAATCAATTATTAGTTTTGGACAGTTGTAACGACTCTCCAAAGGGTGGTTTCTTCTGTCCAACTTTCAGGGAACCTTCCTATAATATATCCTTTATTTTCATTTACTACATCAACATAATATACTATTAAGTGTATTAAATATTTTTTATATTCGTAACTAATATTTTCTATATCTTTATTGTATTCATTAAATATTTTTTTTATTTTATCCATTATATCTTCGGTTATTTCTATACTTTTTAATTCTTTATTAATATCATTTAATCTAAACAATAAAATATTTTTATTTTTTTGAATATCATTATTATAGGTATCATATTCATTTTCTTCAATCTTACTTTTCATATATAATATATCAAGTTTACTTTTTTCCTTATTTAATAATTCTATTTCTTTATTTAAATTATCTTTTTCTTCTAATAAAAATTGTAGATTATTTTTGTTGGCAATTAATTCTCTTAATAATTCTGGATTCATTACCCAACTTTTCACTTTTTCCCAAACCATATTCTCTAAATTAGTACTATTAATATTTGGTAACTTACATTTTGGTTGATTTAATATACCAGGACTTTTTGCAGTACAAACATAATATTTATAATATTCATCACTATTTTTTTTCTTAACCCTATTTCCATGTAGTGTATGTTTACATAAACTACAACGCAATAATCCACTTAATAAATAATCTTCTTTTGCTATTCCTGGTTTTAAATCTCTTCTTCTTTGTAAACAATCTTGTAGTTTTTCCCATATATCAACAGGAACTATTTCTGGAACTTGAATGCCAATCCATTCTTCTCTAGGTTTCATTATTCTTTTAATTTTATCTTCATCTTTTCTATATTTATTAAATTTAACACCTTGAGTATCTACAGTTTGAATAAATAATGTTCCAGTATAAGTATAATTCCGCAATATTCTTCTTATTGTTGCTCTATGCCATATTCCTTCTTCTTTAATATATGAATTACCATTGTTTTCTTTTTTATTAACTTTTTTACCTCTTGGAGGGAATATATTCATTGAATTTAATCTTTCTGCAATTTTGTTTATACCTATTTTATCATTTTCAAATATCCATCTTATTATCAATTTAATAACCTTTGCTTCTTCTTCGTTTATAATTAAAATATCATTAATGGAATCATAATTATATCCGTATAAATTTGGATTATGAGTAAGCAATTTTCTTTTTGCTTTTCCTAATTTACCCATCATTGTTCTAATTTTAATTTTTTCTTTTTCATATTCGGCTATAACCATTTTTATTTGCAAAAACAATTTACCTTCTGGAGTTTTTTCATATTCAGAATTACAATACACTATTTCTGTGTCATTTTTTTCTATCATTTCTTGAGCAATTAAGGCATTTACAGTTTTTCTAGAAAACCTGTCTGGATCAAGACAAATAAAATAATCAACATCCGATTTAGCTATTATATCTAAGGCTTTTTGAAATTCTGTTCTATTTAAAAATTCTCCCGTTTCATTGTCTATAAAAATAAAAATTTCGTCTTCTTTAGCACCAAGAGAAAATGCTTTATTTTTTCCAGCTTCAACTTGTTCTGGAATACTGTAACCTCTTTTTTCTTGTTGTTCAGTTGATACCCTAACATAAACAATAAAAATCATTTTATTACCTCCGTTCCAATTGTCCAAATATATCTATATAAAAAAATAACCAGTATAGAATAATTCTATACTGGTTCTGGAATTCCTTTTTTTTCTTTATCTATTTCTTTTAATAAATTATAAACAAATCTTATTGCTTTATTATACTTCTCCATTATTACTTCTTCTGGTTCATCCGATCTTATAACTATCAATTCAAATTCTTTATTTTTTTTCATATCATCACCTCAATCTATCTTACTAACTAACAAACTTGTCCTATGAATTGTAAATATTAACAATTGAATCATACATTATTTATCTTTTATAATTAATTTATGTGCATTATCTATATACTCTTTACTAATTAATTCATAATCTAAACTTTCAATATATTCTTTTACTTCTTCATATGTATACTTTTTAGGCAATTATTTCCTCCCTGATCAGAGGAGGAGTAGCTACTCATTTATAACTTGCAAGTTCTCCTAAAATATATTATTCTTTTACACTCTTATTAATCATCTATTCTAATTTTTGCACCACCGTTAATCTTGATGGTTATAGTCATTGTACCATTTAAAACAAAGTTATTTGTCGTTCCTTCAAAACCAGTTTCAACTTCTACACTAACTTCATCATTATCTGTAGCATATTCCAATTTTCTTACTGTTTCAGTTAATTGAATTATTGCTGATGCTGCTGATATCATAATATCACCTCCTTAAAATAATTTTTAACAGTCATAAAAATTAAGTTTGGTGACTAAAATATTTTATATTTATATCTTCAATAAATTTATTTATATCATATTTGAAATTAATTATTTTTATTTTACTCATTATGCAAATTCCATTCTCTTTACAATATGAAATGGGTACACTGGATTTATTTTTTTTATTTAGATTTTTTACATAATTATTAAAATCATTAATGTGTAGAAAATAAGTAGAATTATCACTCTCCCTGAAATTTATTATAAATCCTGGTACAACTCCTTTATATTCTATCCATTCCGTTAATTTTTTTATTTGTTGAGGTTTTATTATTTTTTCAGATAAACTTAATGATTTAGATTTTGTACTTTTTAATTCCAATGGTAGTAAAATTTTTTCTTTATAAAGAAAAGCATCACAGTCATTTTTTGTTGTGAATTTAGTTTTACTTTCTGGACATTCCATACATTTAGGATTAAATGCTGAAGTACTATCTTTAATGCGATAAAAAAATATTTTATCTTTTTTTACTGAATCCTTAAAATCTTTTTCAAATTGTTTTCCAGGTGATAAAGTCAATAAATCACTCCTTAATCTTCATAATCATTATTCATTCTTTTTAACCATTCATCATATAATTTCATTTTTTTAATAAAAAATCTATTTTCTTTTTTCTTCCCTATCATTGCAACTTTATATCCTTTTTTAATAATGTTAAGATTTTCTGCATATGAACTTGCCCAACAAATACATTCAATTATTTTGTTCTCATGGTTAATTAGATCTATATAACAATATCTATTTTTATTTTTATCTGTTTTATTTTTTATTTCTAATATTGTACCAACTATAAGATTTTCTATATTATCAGTTAAATCTTCAAATGATTTAATTTTATTTTTTACATCTTTATAAGGATCTTCTGTTAAATAGATCGAAAGAACGCTATATTCCCAATCGGCAATATTGCCTTTTAAATACTTTTCTTTGAATTCTAAAATTATTTTGTCTAACCTATTTGTATTTTTAATTATATTTTCTTCTAATTTATATTCATTATATTTTTGTAAACATAATTCATTATTTTTTAAATCGTCTTCTTTAATTAATTTATTTTCTATTAGTGTTAATTTTTGTTTTTTACTAACACTTTTATTTTCTTTAAATTTTAGTGGTTGAAATGTTGTATTAGCATATTCTAACAATAATTCTTTTCTACCTTTATTTAATTCATCAAATGCTCCGCTTTTAATTAAAGAAATTATTGTACTAGAATCAAATTTATTTTTTTCTAAGAATTCATTTAGTGATACATAAGGTCTATTTTTAATTATTGTTTTTACACTTTCTTCTCCTACATTTTTAATATATGATAGACCATAAAGTATATTGTTGTTTTCAAAAGTAAAATCACCGTCTGATTTATTTATAGAAGGAGATAAAACTTTTATATTTAACCTTTCACACTCAACAATATATTTTGCTATTTGCTGAAAATTGCCTTTTTCAGAAATCATTAATGCTGTCATAAATTCAAGAGGATAATATGTTTTTAACCATGCTGTCATATAAGATAAAAGTCCATATCCGACCGAATGCCCTCGATTAAAACTATATTCTGATTGTTTTTGAATTAATTCCCACATTTGATCTACTTGTTTTTGTGTCCAATTTCTTTTTAATAATCCTTCTTTTAAATCGTTTTCTAATACTCTCATTTTTTCAGGTATTTTTTTACCTATGGCTTTTCTGGCCTGATCTCTAACGTCTTCTGGAAATCCTGCTAATTCAAATATTTTTAAAAAGTGTTCTTGATATAATAAAACGTGATTAGCATTCGCAGTAATATCTTTTAATTCTTCATGAATTAAATTCTTTTTATCTTCATGAAACTTATTATATACATAATCAGGGAACATACTTTTTGTACCAGGACGATTAAAAGCATTAATGGCAACTACCTCTTCAATATTTTCACATTTACAATCAGTACACATTTGAACAGCTTCAGGCGATTCCATTTGAAATACCCCAAGTGTATAACCATTTTTATATACTTTATCATATACATTTTTATCATTTAAATTTAATTTTGTTACATCAACATCATCCCAAGTTAAATTTGTGAATTTTAAAGTATTTTCTATAACATCCAAGTTCTTAATTCCTAAAACGTCGATTTTTATTATACCGAGATCGTCCATAGCTGAGTCCATATTAAGTTGAACCATTTTATTGCCATTTTTATTATTCATTAAAGCACAATAATTTAAAATTGGCTTGTCAGTTACAGAAATTGCTGCTGCATGACAACCTACACTTTTAGGTATGTTTTGTAATACTTTTGTATATTCAAAAAGCAATGGGTATTTTTCTTCATATTTTCTTAAGTCTTTTGATTCTTTAAGTATATCTTCAATTTTTACTTTTTCGTTTTTAATTTTATCAGATACTAATTTTGAAATATTTTCTCTTTCTGTATATGGTAGAAAATATATTCCTTCTTCATCAAAAACTCTTCCCAAGTCTTTAATACAAACTTTAGCAGAAAGTGAATTAAATGTTGCCATTTGTGCTACATTTTCTTCACCAAACATATTAATTGCAATTTGCAGCATTTCTTCTCGTCTGTCCTTGCTTACGTCAATATCATACAGCTTTATCTTTACTTTCGTAAAGGCTAGACTATCTCTTCATCCTCATCATTACATGTTAGGATGCTCCGCACTTCGGAATAAGGAATTTCGCCTTAAACCTACGGGTTTCATCTTCATATCAATTTGACTTAGAAGGTATACCCTAGTCGTTACACCTTCAAGAAAGTTTACTTTCTTGCTTGGCACGGTATTGCCCTCGACTCTTTACGTTAGGGTTTCACCGTTAGCAGTATAAAACCACACCCTAGATTTCTAGGTTCACGAAGTAATTATCTATAATATTTCTATTATAGACGACTATTAATATTAATTTTAACCATTTGCTTTATTGTATTCTTTTAATAATTTATATCTTTCAAATTTTCTATCAAGATATATTGTTGCATTATTATATACATAATTCAATATATTTTCTACACGTATATTATTATTAATTCTTATATAAGAACCTTTTTCGGTTTGAGGATATCTATATTCTATTTTACTATTAATATCTAATATTTTAACTAATTCGTTTAAAAATTCTTTTGTTCCACAAATTGAAATAGTAAAATACTTTTTATTATTACTTTGATTACTAATAGTAATACTTCCGTCTCCATCAATATATCCTCTAATAAAGTGATTTAATAAACTTGTTGGAACAATTTTATTATTTGGAAACGTTAATATATTGCTTTTATTTTTATATACATTTAATTCTAATAAATCATTAAATAATTTATCCGATGTAATTAAAACCCTTCCGTAAGTATATGTTTTATAATTTGTAGTAGCTGTATAAATTTTTATTGGATAAGTTGAATTTAATGATTTATTATATTTTTCTAAATGTTTATAGTCTTTTATTTCTAAAACTATTCCAATGTTTTTTTGATTATAATATTTTGATTCAGTTAGATATCCATCTGCATAAATAAATCCTAACCAATATGCTTTTTCTTCAGAATCTATTACATTAAAATAATCATTATTTACTGTATATTTTCTACTATTTGTTTTATTTTTTCTTATTGGAATATTGTATTTGTTTAATATTTTAGAAATAGTAGTTCGCGATATATTAATAAGTTTTTCTATTTTACATGTAGATAATTTATCTTCTGTATATAATTTTATTATTAGATTATCTCTTTCTGTATTTTTATTACTTAATAAAATCACTCCTTTAATTAATATTTTATTTTTATATAGCAAATGGTTTATTATAATATTTTTTAATCGGCTAAAGAACCTAATCTTCCTTTATTACCAAACCTTTCAAAGTCTAATCCCCATTTTATAGAATCTACAGAAGTAACCCCAATAAGATAGAGTATAAGACAATTTGCACCTGAACCTCTACTTGGCCCTAGAGGAATTTTTTTATTACGTGCTTCAGTCAAGTAATTTTTCAACATAATAAAATAACTACTATAACCAAGATAATCTAATATTTCAATCTCATGTCTAATTCTTTTTAAGTAATTATCTTTTTCATCTTTGGGTAGTTTATTAAAACCTTTTTCTTTCCATCCTTGATTGACTAATTGTTTAAGATAATCTGTATCACTTTTATATTCTTTTGGAATTTCAATGTGTGGCATTAAATTTTGGTGTAATTCTATTTCAAAATTACACATATCAGAAATTATGTCAGTATTCTTAATTGCTTCTTTAGCGTAATCTGAACCTATTTGTTTTCTTAACATTTTATATAATGTATCAGGATCAACTTGAAAACAATCTTCATATGATTCTCCAACTTCTCTATCTGTACCAATTTTAATAAATTTTTGATGAATAGGAATTTGAGCTTTATTGAGCATATGAGAATCAAAAGAAACCACAAAAGGTATTCCTGTTTTTTCTGCAAGTTTAATAAGTCTTAAATTTAAATATTCTTGTTCTGGTGTGCTATGATTTTGAAGTTCTAAATAATAATTATCAAAAAACTTATAAAAATAATTTACATATTGCTCTGCTATTTCAAAATAATCATACATAAGAAGTTTACTAATTCTACCTGCCATACAACCAGATAAACAAATGATATCTTTAGTATGATGTTTTAAAATATTATGTTTGTCACATCTCATTTTACTGTAAAAACCATCAATATATCCAGCACTAACAATATTGTTAAGATTAACATAACCATCATATGAACTTGCCAATAAAGACAAATGGAAACGGGGAGTGCCTTTAACTTTAATATACATGTCATCTGTTTCGTATATTTCTGAAGCTGGAATATATTTTATATTTTGTTCTTTTGCGTATTTATATGCTTCAATAATTGAAAACATATTACCATGTTCTGAGATTGAAATAGAATTATATCCAAATTCTTTTGCTTGATCTATTAATTGTTTTGGACTAACGATTGAATCTAAAATGCTGTAATAGCTGTGATTATGTAATGATGTTGGCATTAGACACCTCTATTTTCTAACTTATTAATTAATTTTTTAAAATCTAACCAATTATTATTATAAATTCTATAATCACTATACGAATGTTTATTATATAATTTATCCATAGCAACAGTAATCATATTGTCTTTACATTTTTCTAAATATATAGGCGAATCATCAAAGATTAAATCAACATTTATTAACTCTTTTCTTGCTGTCATTATGACATTATTTTGAGGTATAAACGGCAATACCTGTGCAAATGATTCATATTTTTCTTTTGCGGTAATGGCATTAGGAGGATTAGTTATAATTAGTACTTCATGCTTTTTAGATAGTTCTTCTAATACTTCTATTGCATTTGGATAAGTTTTTAAATTACTAAAAAATCCTGCTTTATGGAATATCTGCCTACCTTCTTTACCAATTAGAGGTTCTAAATCCCATTCAGTGAAATCATTCATATTTATATTTGTATTGTATTTATAATTATATTGTAAACATAAATATCCTAGCATATCAAAAATAATTTCATCAGCATCTATACCTAAACGAATTAGTTATCTACCTCCTTATATGGTAATAAATTTCTGATTTGGTGACCATTTAATATCTATATATAGTATTATATTAATCTAATTATACTATATATAGTATGTCTTATTTTAATTCAACTACATTAAACGGTCTTCTTACTCCAGCACTAAACCTTTCTGCTGCTTCTAATGCTTTTAATATTCTTTCTTTTGGTGGTTGCCCTTCGGTACTATATAATGAACCAAGGGCAATATTTTCTCCACAACCTACAGCATCAAATCCTATTAATTCTTCACCAACTTGATAATCACTATCAATTTTAAATAATTTCCCTTTATAACCAACTAAAAAAGTTCCACCAGATTCAACTTCATTGTTTTTATAAGCATATCCTCCATCTTTTAAGCACTTTCTAATTGATTCAATAAATTTAGTAACCATAAATTTATTAATATCTATATTTTCATAATTCTTAGGAGGATTAAGTGAATATCTTAATAATTGTCCCATTCTAAAAGAAGTTGTAAATCCAAAAATGAATTCACCATTTTGAAATACTTTTTCATCTGCTCTTACTGAAAGAGATAATCCTCCTACTCCTGCACTATCTCCACCTATATAAACTATTCCATTATCAACAAGTCCTGCAATACAAGTCATATATTATCTCCTTATTTTATATTTCTATAGTGGAATAAATATTAGTATTTATAACTATTTTATCCATTCACAATCATATTCTTTTACAAATTTTATTTCATTACTAATGTTTTTTGTTTCATTTGGTTTTTGTAAGCAATCAGGACAAGGTGATTTGCAAAAAGTTAGTCCTGCATTTGGACATTTTACAAAATAATAAAAACAAATTTCAGGCATCATTATTTATATTACTCCTTTCTATAGTTATAAAAACCAAATTTGATTACTCTTTATTTATTATATTAATTATATTTTTATAAATATCTGTATTACTTGGGATACTATCTGAACAAAACGAACCATATTTCTTTTGATTATATAATCCTTTATATTCTCCTGTTATTTCTTTAATATTTACTATACCTTCTAATAATAAAATTATTGGAAATATAAAGGTCATTAATATTTTTGTAGGAAAATTAGTAAATTCATGAATTAAAATATTATTGTTATTATAAAAATATTCATATTTGTCTGTCCATCTAAATTTTCTACGTTTTAATAATTCATTATGTTGTTTTCTAGTTAGTTTAAACTGTTTATATCCGTTTTCTAATGGATTTTTATAAATATAATTATTCATTTATTCCCCCCCTTATAATCATAAAGCGCATATTTTATTACTAGACTCCTCTTTGTTTAAATCCAACTAAATCTATTAATAATTGCTCATTGCAAATAGAACATCTACTATAAATTGTTTTATTAGGTTCTATTTCATGTCCATTAGGGCAAATTACATAATAACTTGCTTCAATTACTCCCATTCCATTATCTGCAATGCCAAATAAACCATTTAACATTCCAAGTAAACTAACTTTAAATTCAGTGTTTTTACTATTAACGCTAACATGAATAGTAGGATGTTCAGCTAATTTTTTATTGCATGATACTTTTTGATGAATTAAATTTTTAATTGCACTTTTATCTAATTCTAATGCTTCATTTAGTAAATTTATAACATCTTGAATTGTAATATATTCTTTTATTTCTTCTTTTATAAACATATTATTCTCCTTTCTTATGGTATTAAAATGCAGTTTTCATTCTTCTTTTATAATATCTTTACATAATTCAATTATAGTTTTTATTGTTTTCTTATTTCTTTTCTGTGATTCTTTCCAACCTAAATGTTTTAAATATTCATATAATACCGAAGTATTATTATAAGGATTTCCTTCATAATTAAAATCCATTATAAAATTTTCATCATATTCATCTGTGATAACTTTACAAGTTCCTTTAATAAATATTTTATCTTTGATAATTCCTTTTTTAATATAATATTTATCAATTCTTACATTTTCAATTTTATAATAATCATACTGAATTGGCATTACCATAAAACATATTACCTCTTAAAAAATATTTTTAATATCTTCCATATTCCATATCTTCATCACTAATTGTTCTTACTTCTATTTCATAACCTAATAATTTTATTAATTCAACCCAAACATCATTAGGAATTGAATGATTACTAAACTCAAAATCTTCACCTAGATTTACTCTTAGTATATTCCAATCTCCAGATTCACATTTTATTAATTCTATAAAAGGTTTACTCATAATAATCTTCCTTTCTAACATTTAAACTAATTGTAATTTCAATATATTCTCCATTTATAACATCAAAATTTGGACAATTGTTATAAATCCAATTTACTAAATCATTAATTATATAATTATTTAGTTCAGCGTCATCTTTTTCTAAATAAAATATTTTTTCTATTTTTTTACCTCCTATAATAAATTGGCAATGAAACCAATTGTTTATTGCTAGAACTTCAAAGTTTTTTTATTCTAATTATTTCGCATATAAAGATACACCACACAAATAAAATACATGTCGATAAACAAGGGTGATTTATTATAAAAATATCTATTGACATTTAAATAATCTCCTTTTAATACCATAACTGTCATAAATCAGATTTTTTACGATAACTTTAATATACTTACATCTATAAACTTAGGTATACTTATTACTTTATTATTATTTTCTAAAGATTTTATAAAATAATTATGTATAGCTTCTATTACATTTTTAGGTACTGGTCTATTATCAAAACCTACTCCATATTTTAAAATGATTCTATCATCGTCTTCTATAAATATACCAGTTTCACAAATAATTTCTTCGTTTTCATTTAGTGATTGTACAGTAAATGTTTTAATTAATAATCATCTCCTATCCTAATTTCACCTTTTGCTTCTGCTCCAAGTTGGACTAGTATTTTACTAAGTAAATGTCTATGGCAAAATGCCCCTGGATAACAATAACACATTAGTATTACTTTTTCTTTATTTAATAATTCGTCCCAATCTCTTCTATTATTTTTATAACTTTCTCTCATCATTTTTAAATACATTTGAGTATATTGTTTATCTGTAAGTCTACCGTTTTTATGCCCTAAGACCATTCCCCAATTTGGGCTAAAAACTTTAGTGCCTGATTTAACAGTTATATCTAAATATAAATCTGGATTATTTTTAATTTCATATGAATTAGTAAATCTAATTTGAGATGTGTAAACCTGAAGTGCTATTATATCACTCCCTTTTATATTAATACTAATTGAGAATCTTTTAGCAAACTATGATATTCTTCGTTTATATCTAGTTCAGTATCATTATTCCAATCTGCTAACACTCCAAAAACAGAATAGCTATTTAATTTATTTTTATCTAAATACTTTTTAGCATCATTTATAGTTTTAAAAACACAACCACCTGGATAATATTTACCTTGATAATTATCTCTCCTACCTAATTTTAAAAAACCACTTGGATTATTTTTATATTCATTAAAATATTTTAAGTAATTTTCTTTGTGTCCAATTGTATAGATTATTTTATATTACCTCCAAATAATTCCTTCACCATTACAAGTTTGACAAATATGAGGTGTAGCATCAGTTGTAGAACTATAACCATCAAAATTATAAAACCCATTTGGTACTTTCTTTTTACCATTACAAACAGGACAAAGATGTGGTGAAACATAATATTGTGATTTAAATTCTAATGGTGAAAATCTATATGGACAATTATAACAATTCATAGGTTCACCTGTTGGCATTATTAAAACTCCTTTCTATCATAAAATGTGCCTTT
>Ga0172381_10003531_pt1 | contig 16518 bp, 21 predicted proteins | sample Leawel6488metaG_FD_119754 | JGI IMG/M metagenome (GOLD analysis project Ga0172381, IMG submission 119754) | Leachate microbial communities from a municipal landfill in Southern Ontario, Canada - Leachate well 64-88 metaG | ecosystem: Engineered > Solid waste > Landfill > Unclassified | place... | reverse complement strand
GTAGCAGGATCACTTTTCTCAGGAACCTCAGCCTTTCTCTTTTCAAACTCAACAAAAGATCGTTGTACTTCTTTCTCAACGAAAGCAGGATCCTGCGATAGTTTAAAGGTAGCTTCTGCTTCTTCCCGAGTAATGAGCCTACTGAATCCAGGATGGATCACCATTACCTTGGTTATGTCACCACACTGTGGGCATGTACATTTTCTAGTATGTCTCATTACTTCTTAAAATCCTTTACGGTGCCGATGAAATTACATTCTTTACACTTACAATAATCATCATCTCCCCAATCCACATCAGTATAATCATCAGTGCCATCATCTGTTACACAAAAATTTGCCATGGCTCTTATTATAAAAGGCCCGAATGATACACACCGCGGGCAACTCATCCCATCTAAACAATTAGTATTACTCATGATAGTACTCCAACCTCTCCTTAATTATATTAGGGTATATTCCCTAGTGCTCCAGTTCTTACAATACACATAACCAATAGACGGATACCACTCTGAACGCCGAATAAACTTCTTTAGCGTCTGCCATTTTATCCAGATATAATTATGTGGCCCATGCGGGTTAATCAAAAGAAACTTTCGGTTTTTGGTGGCGATTATTAAAACATAATGCCCCATAGCATTTCGAGAATCTTTTTCATACTCCGTTCCTACATAATGAGTTAGTATCACGGGGCCATACTTTTGGAGATGTTTTTCAACAACTCCAGGCCCCAAAGAAGGAAGTGTTTTTTTCTGGAGGTTATTGTTATATACTGAACCATACTGGTAAAACTTATATTTCACATTTAACCGACGTAATCCCCGCCGTAAATCTACTTCCTCGGTGCCACCGTTTTCCTGGCAATTAACCATCTTCCTTATTTTGGGAAGATCTTCTCTCTTAATCTTACGTCTTAATACTGCTAGGACATTCATAACCACTATAGCGCCACAAGAGTATTTATCTCGCTGAATGAAAAAGATTACCCTCCGTGGCTTACTCTTGGGCTTCATTGCTCTCGTCAGTCACCAGTTCTACATCAGTTTCGTCCTGTAATAACTCAGCCATTTCATACTTAGCATCAGTAAACTTATGATCAGTTACTTTGATGGCGAGGTCATAAGCCTCATTGTATGAGGAGGCCTCAACTTCAACAGTATCCTCCAGAGAAAAATGCAGGTAACAATTGAATTTAAACTTCCTCTTTACTGGCTCAACCATGACTAACTCCTATTACTTTAGATCCTGTAGAAACTCTTGTATAGGTATCTTGTCTTTCCTAGACATCCTATCCAAATACTTCTTCAATTTCTTTAATATTTTATTATGGGTTTTATGAGCCCATTGTCGTGTACAACCTATCTTTTCAGCAAGAGCTTCGTAAGTATGTCGTTCAAACCCATCTAAACCGTAATACATTTTTAGAAGTTTGGCTTCATCCTTGGTCAGAAAAGCTATTACTGTGTCAATAGTATCTTTCATACTTAACGCTTGTTCAGTACTGGGCTCTTGGGTTGTATGCTTTAATATCTCTAGAGATCGAGTATCTGAATCCGAGGGCACACTTCCACCCTCATACAACTGATATTCATTCTCTAAAGAGATATGATTATGAGATTCAGGGGATTTAGCGCGGAGTACCCCAATAAACTTCTTATAGTCAGCATAGCTAATCTCGCCATCTCTATACTGAGCCTGGACCTTAACCAGGAGATCTTCTACCATGTCCCCACTACCACCAATACGTTTAACCAAATCGTGATAGGTGGCTGAAGCTGAATGGGTCACATGGATCGTTGAACAATAACGATTTAACAGCCTAAGGATTCTGGCAGTAATCCAATAATTAGCAAAGGTACTAAACCTCACCCTACGTTTCGGATCATACCTGTCCCGGGCTACAATTAAGCCGGTCATCCCCTCCTGAAACAAGTCATCATAGGATATAGATGTATTAGAACAATACTGCTTGTATCTCTGAGCTACCCTATGTACTAACCCTTGATTAGCAACAATCTCAAAATCCCGGACCTTCTCCGAGGTCAGTTTGATCTTTAATTTTCGGCTGCTTCGTTTTCTTTTCTTCATCTTGGTCGGAACCTTCCTTGAAAAGGAATCGAACGTCCGATGCAATTAATGCATCCCCGTCCTTCCGACCGTCCACTACCACAGCGCGACCATTTCTCCAAGTCGCATCTGCGAACTGTTTAAATGTCGAACTAAAAACAAGTGCTCTTGCTCCTACTCGTCCATCTGATAGCTCAAAGAAAGCCATCATATTACCATTACGATCTGGGCGTTTAATTAATTTTTGTATTACGCCAGCCACTCTACAATTATCACCATCAAGCACCTGTTGTATAAAATAACTTGGTAAAGCGTCAGACTTAGCGCGTACTTGATTTACATAGGGATCTAACAACGTGCCACTCAGAGTGAATCCTATATATTCCATCTCTGCTTTAAGTCTGGCACTCCCTCCACCTTTAGACACCCCACTTAACTCAACCTGATCACCCATATTGAGAGTAATCTCAGCAGGGACAGTTAACAACTCCCCTTGTTCTATAACTTCTTTCTTTTGTTGACGCTTTACCCTGGCCATAAGTTTCTTGGCCATCCCGATTCTATCTTCCATCGTCTTAATGGTATACGATACATTCGGGGCCAACGAAGCAAAAGCACCAATCTCTGCTAATACTTGAAGCTGGGCTGAACTTACTCCCGATTGCACTCCCTTAAGAACACAATCATCTAAAGAAGTAAAAGGTCTTTTAGCTAACCAGATACCCACAGCATCTGGGGACACAGACTTTACTGCACCCAAGGCATAGTATACTACAGGTTTATCCTTATTGTCAAGCCCGTACTCTATATGAAATAAGGACTGAGACTTTGTTACATCTGGAGCATGAACCTGTGTACCATGGGCTTCGATATCGATTACAAATTTAGTAATCTCTGCAAGCTCGGGCTTAGTCTCAGCTTGGAGTTGAGTATTAAGACATGATACCAAGAACTCAAGAGGATACCGCGTCTTAAGATAAGCACACAAATACGCAAGATAAGCGTAACCGACAGCATGGGATTTATTGAACATATATGACCCAGCATTCTTCATCTGCTCAAAGATAGAAGTAACCATGGGTGCTGGGAAACTGTTCTTGATAGACCGCTCGATAAACTGACCACGGTGTTTTTCTATATCCTCTTCCTTCTTATCTGAAATAGCCTTCCGTAGAGAATCACGTTCACGAACATCATAATTGGCCATGATTCCAGCCATGGCTAGAAGTTGTTCCTGGTAAATCATAAGCCCATAAGTTTCTTTTAACACGGGTTCCAGTAAAGGATGAGGATACACAATGTGAGAAGAATCTTGTTTACGTTTGAGATATTCCTTATCAATCCCAGAGTCCAAAGGACCTGGCCGATTGAGAGCGTTAACGGCCGAGATATCATCCATACATACTGGCTGAATCTCTTTAAACATCTTACGCACTACAGGTGACTCAAACTGAAAGATACCTACAGTATCTCCATTAGCAAGTAACTTAAACGCCGCGGGGTCATTATGTGGTAGAGAGTATAAATCTATATCTTCTCCATAGCGATCCTTAACTAACTTAAGCGTACCCCATAAGGTCTTAAGAATGTCTAGCCCTAGAATATCCATCTTTACGAGCTTTACATAAGAAGACTGCTTCTTATCATAAGCTACATAGACCTGGCTTTCAGCCCGCTGAAGTGGAGCTACATCGGTAATGGGAACACTCGAGACAATTACACCGCTAGCATGACCAGAGACATGAGTTGTGACACCCTCAAGACCTTCGGCTAACTCAAACAACTCAGGATTAGAAGCCTTCTGCACATTAAGCGCGGGAATATCTCTATAGGCCTGCTCAAAGGAAGGCGTCTTTCCTCTATCCGAAGGGATAAGTTTACTAATCTCAAGACCTAATTTATGATTGCCAAGTATAGAAGCAACCTTACCAAGAGCCCCCTTAGAACCTAGGGTAGCACGATTTAAGATAGGAGCTACTCTATCCTTGCCATACTTTCCCTCTAGATAATGCAGGATAGCATCTCGATCTGTGACATCAACATCGATATCAGGAAGCGACGGCCGACCTTCAACTAAGAATCGTTCAAACAGAAGATTATATTTGACTGGATCAGTCTCTGTGATATTAAGGAGATAGGCTACCAAGGATCCGCATACCGAACCGCGACCTGGACCTATAGGAATCTTCTGAGATCGAGCCCAGTCAAGAAAATCAACTACAATTAAAAAGTAATCTGCAAAACCCATAGAGTTGATAACATTTAACTCATAATCCACACGGTCTGCATATATCTTTTTGAGAGCGGGATTATCTTTTACGATAGAAATAAGTCGCCGCTTCCAGCCTTCCCGGCATTTCTCTCTTAAAACTGTTTTGGATGTTTGAGCATCTGGGAAGAATTTTGGAAGAAGCCAATCTTTGGGAGCTAACTCATAGTTCTCTACCCGCTCCAAGATAGCCATAGTATTATCAAAAGCAGAAGCCGGCACATTAAACTTACTAAACATCGCTTCTAACTGACTGCGTGATTTAATATACATCTCTCGACAAGCAGTACGTCTATCTTCATCTACCCACTTAGCTTTGGCTCCCATACAAAATAAAGCATCCTGAAACTTCCAATGTTCCGGCTTTGCATAGTGAGCATCTTGGGATACTACCAGTGGTATATCTAAAGCCTTAGCTACCCCTACTGCTAGTGGAATAACCTGAGCCTGAGTATCAAACCCATGGTTCTGAATCTCGATATAAAAATCATTCCCGAAAATAGATTTCATTCGGCCGGCAAATTCACGGGCCTCTTTAAGTAGCCCACGTTCAAGCATCTTACTAAAATCGCCAAACATACAAGCGGTACTAACTATAAGTCCCTCTTTATATTTCTCGAGGATATCATAATCAATCCTGGGCTGATAGTAATAACCTTCTGTATGAGCAACAGCGGTTATTCTACATAGGTTTTGATAACCTACATAGTTCTTAGCTAACAAAATAAGATGGGAGATACCTAGATTGCCTGACTCGATAGCTAAAGCTGAATTGGTCCTGGCCTGCTTAACAGATTCTAGATCCTGGATACCATTCTTCTGGACATAAGCTTCATTACCAAGGATAGGCTTAATACCACGCTTTTTGCACTCAACATACCACGCCGAAATATTATTCATTGTGCCATGATCGGTAAGAGCACAGCCTACTTGATCCTTGGCCTTAATTTCTTTTAGGATAGCATCAATAGTAGCAGGACTATCCATGATGGAACCATCAGAATGAAGATGAATGTTGCAGAAATTATCTGACACGGCTACCTCTTAAAATACTTCTCGTAGACTATCTGTAAGTACATTATAAAGACTATGGGCCCATGTAGTAAAGCAATTATACCATACTTTAGTGCTCCACCACTCTGGCCATTCAAGATTACATAAAAGAACCGCTGAGCCCCTAGGATCGACCAACAAGTAATAAGGATTGACAATAGAGTAATCATTCAATTATCGCCCATAGTTACAAGGGGGATGCATTGGGAATAATACTACAGCGTCCTTCCCACCAACACCAACCCGTTCACAATCCTGCTCACTACATAGTTCTTGATTACTCACATCATATACAACCTGATCATCAATACCTTGCAGTGGCATAAAACTATTGCCTTCCTCATCAGAAGATAAAACAATAATTCTCTTGCCACCACCGGCCTTGGAAATGATTACTAAATCGTGCAATAAATCGTTTACTGTGGTATATTTCTTAGCCATTAGTAGTTATCTCCAAATATCTTCTTAAGTAACTCAGTATCTCTGGCATTACGCCTAACTATATCATCTTGAACAAGAGGATTCCCCCATTGAAGATCAAACTGTCTCAAATGCCTCTCATACTCATCAGGAGGCAATATATCTTTAAGAGGAAAGGGCCGGTGTGTACATGTCTGTTCGGTTTCATCACCTGTTAACAAATCTTGTACATGCCAATGCCAACAATCACCATAACTACAATCTTTTAAATCCACAAGCTTGCCAACACGACCATGCAATAATACTAACTGACCTTTGTATTTAACTAGAAACTCTTCATCAGTAAGACCATCAACCTTTTCGTCTCTACTCATTTTTTCTTCCTTAAAACCTTCTGAATAGGCTTAGACTTCATAACAGCCAACTTCATTCGGTCAATAGCATTATCTTCAGAACATAGGAAATACCAAATGTCTCCATAACCATCTTCAAAAGCTTGAATCTCATCATCATAGGTATCATAATCTTTAGTCTTCTTGCTAAGATTCCATCCTAACGCAAAGATTTCTGCTGGGGTACGATCATCATGTTCCCTAATATGGGCATCACATTCATTCTTTAAAATCTTATTAAAGGCCTCTTGGGCCTCAATATCAAAAGACATACCAAGACTCGATTTATAAATAGCATCCTCTATATTCTTCACAAACTTCTGAAGTTTATTACATTGCCAATTAATCATTTCATTAATCTCCAACTTCTATCATCATATTCCTCAGTCTGGTTATACGTACCAACCCTAAATTGACCAGTACACAAAACTATCTGAAGAGCAGTTTCCATTTCCTTATGGAGTTCTGCTAAATAATCTTCTTGTTTCGCATCAAGATGCGTTTCCCCATCAGAATCTGTACAGACCTTCATCTTAAGTATCTTAGCCATATCCTCTAACACATAAGAATCCCCATAAGGCCTTTTAGGATCAATACAAGGTGCGCCAAATTCACAATCATCCCAAGAAACATACATATTCTTTAAGAGAGTTAAGTGGTCTTTAGTTAACTTAAACATTTCCCTACTCATTATTATTTCTCCTATTTATAAAAAGAGTAAGTTTCTATCGTCTTAGTATGTCGTTTATGATCATCTATATATCTTTTTAGTTCTTGACGAGCTAGCTTTTTTGTAATAGGGTCTGTCCGATTGGTACTTACTGTAGCGCCTTCAATAACGTGGCCCTTATAAAGAACTACCAACCGATAGTTCCTAGACCTAAAAGCTCGGCTATTAGTAGGAGAACGTCTTATCTCCTGTGTTAGCCCTATAGTATAATAGCCTTTAATATAATAAACGGAATGATAATCTAACATCGTAGTCTTTTTCATGACGTGAATCCTATCGGTCTAGAATCTTTAGTTCCCTCAGGATCCCTATAATTAGGCAACTGGGAAATGAGAGAGTACAACTCTGCAATTGTATGCCCCTGATTATCAATCTTATCCGCGGCATTATGATTGGTAAGCCAAGTGGCACTTTCTTCTTTAGTAAGAGGCTTAAAAATATGATTCACTAAACATCTTCCTGGTCTACTAACAGCACTATGAAGACGTTCTACCTTCTCATTAGTAGTAATAATCAGGATAATCCTAAGCCCTTGACCAAGAAAACCATCAGTAACATTAAGAAGCTGAGCTAATCCTTGACCCACATTTTGCTTAGCATCAGAAGTAATTAGTTCTCCCACATCTTCCAATAACAAAATACGCCATTTAGAAGAGGGGGTTGAAGACTTAATAATATCTGCATCACTATCAAAATTAGGAGGGGCAGAACAAGACTTCATAATAAGGGCGCGAAGATAATCAGGTGATCCGCCAAATAAAGTAGTGGGATCAATAACATAATGAAAATCAGCCCAGGATCGCCATTCATAAAACAACGCTCTAAGAGCTGATGTCTTACCAGTACCAGCACTTCCAGATAGAAGAATTAAATCTCCACCACGCTTAGGTTTATAATCTTTTAAACCCTTAAGAACTCCCTGTGTATGAGGGGAATAGTTCTCTAGAATATCATCTAGAGCATAAGAGGAAATACTTCTACTGCTCTCTGAAGGCCCATTATGAGTGTAAGCCCAAAAAGCTACACTCACAGAAGGAGCACCATCTGTTACCTTGGGTTGAGTTAACTCCTTCTCAAAGAACTTAATAGCTTTCTTTAAGTCTTCATCAGTTTTATAGCTAATATAAATATATACATAGCCATTTGGCGATGAAAGATTGTCCTGATAGAAAGCATAGAGAATCTGACAATCCGGGGATAATGCAAAGGTTTCAGAACAAGCAAAAGTATCCTGATCCCGATGCCAATACCAATCAGATGTCACTCCTGCTCGAACACTCAGAGGTTGATTAGCTTTATCAAAGGTTGTACGCCACTCAGTCTTGAATTGTTTATCAAGTTCGAGGGCATGCGACCTAGTAATAAAAATCTGAGATAGAGGGTAGGGAAAATCAAAATCTGGTCGTGATTCCAGACCTATACCAGGATGGGGAGTCTTATACCCGTTTTCATCATGGAATCGACAACTTGTTATAAGATCCATGCTACCCCTTACTTCTGATGTAGTTCGTTATAATTCGGCCGCTCAGCTTTCTTATAGGCCTCATCCGTTAAGTGAACATCACTTACGGCACCAACCTGAGCCATAATTTCCTGGACTACTTTACAATTAGTACCAGTAAACCCCTTAGTTTTATAAGTGGGGTTTCCATCAGCATCAACCGTCACATGAACTTCTTGCATTTTATTCTCCTATTCTCTTAGTACTTAGCCATTACGAATACGGTAGAACCATCAGGAAGAGTCTTCAAGGACCCGGGCTTCAACTGATAACCCTTTGCCTTAAGTTCCTTCTGGGTCTTCTGGACACCATAACCATGATTGATCTTCTTAGCAAGCTTATCTTCCTTGCCATACCAATCAGTGCGCCAGAACTCTCCAACCAATTGATGAGTTCCATCTTCAAGAACAGCAATACCCACGTCCTTACCCTTAACTCGGGCAATAACATCGCGTGACTTACCATCCATAGCCTTGACAGTTGAATGTCCTTCAACCAAATCAAAGCCCATCTCTTTCAAGATGTCCTTCAATACAGAATAATCTGCGACTCTTGTAGTGATACGCGCCATGTGCGAGATAAATCTACCCTCCGAGGCTTTCTGCCTCCTAGTTTCATTATCTGTCAGAACTAAATCTTATCAAATAAAAGTTTCTTCCTTAATAGAAAGAAACTAGCATTTTTATAAAGATAGTTTTTAAACAGATTGTTGACACCATAACTAATTGTTATGTACCAACACTTATCAGAATTTGTTTTCTCATATACAGTTAACTTTCCACCAGTCACTGTACGCAATATGACTGCAAATTCCTCAGCCAGTTGCTTATTGCTAAAAACAAAATTACTCTTATATCTCTGAGTTTTTCCTTCTAAATATATACTCCCATCTCCATCAAAGTATCCTCTAATATAATGATGGAGTAATTCAGAAGGTATATCTTTGGGAATATATCCCGTCCTCAAATGACTCTTTAAAAAATCTACCCATGATCTACTAGTAACGGCAAACCTGCACCCATAATGTTTCTTACCTTTCCATTTACAGTTTTGCCATACTCCTACAGTCGCATTAGAACCGACCCAAACCTTTAATAACTCTAGAAAATCTCTATCCTTTAAAGATGTGGCAAACTTTACACAAACTGATCTGTTTCTCTTCTTATCTTCACTGGACTTTAGATAGTGTATACACCCATCAGCTTCTAAATAACCCAACAAATAAGCGGATTTCTCACTCCATGAATCAAATAATCTTTCATCGTGTTCTAAATAAGCATTTGAAAGTCTATTTGTTTTATAAAGACCAAGATTATTAGCTGCTGCCTGGATCCCACGCATAGTACTAAATGGAAACTCTTTCTTTAAATCTTCCCAACTACTATTAGAATAAACTCGCTTGAGTTTCTCTAATTGTTCAGGCATCCATTTAGTTATGTCTAGATAATCCCGCTCCTTTAACTTCTTCAATCCCTTAAGAAGTCTATTGGCAGCCTTCTGAATAGCGCAATCTGTTTTACCAGGAAAAGCTTCTCTTAGTTTTTCCCAGCCCCCAGATTCCCAGAGATCCTTTAACCTAATAAGTCTCTCTGGGTTCCAGTATCTTGACTTCATTTGTTCTACCTCACACTAATATTATAGCATAAGTAAGAACTAATGTCAAGCTCCATAACCATCTATATCAATTGCCGAACTAACCCAACTGATATCTTCTTGTTTACACCATTCCTGAAGCAAAGTCAATACCTGATTTTGATACTCTTCAGGTATATCTATCATCTGAACAGCAATGGCCTGCTGTCCAATTGGCTCTAAAGCACTCCTAGGGGTGCAATCAATATTGTCCCAAGTTGTTGTATAGGTAAGAACAATCTGCAAATCTTCTGCTTCTTGCCCTTTAATGGGAACCCGAACTTTAAAGCTTTGTTCATTCGTATATACCACATACGTTTGATCAGCGTCACCCATTCTGAACAGGCGTACATCACTCTTCACTTTTTCCTTAATTTTCATATACCCTCTATTCTATTAAATGCTCAACACCACCTGAAGCTGGTCTAGCTACAGGAGCATTGGCCTTACGAGGATTGAGATGAGCATGCTCTGACTTATCAGAAGCAAAACGCATCTTACTGGCGATATCCCGCACCCGATCAATCATATCCTTCATTGATTCACTCAATGGGATCGATTGCTTAGCCGCGGTCAACAACATATTAGTTGTTAACTTGCGCTCAGGTGAGTTGAAAGCCATATACATAGCATCTCTAACTACTCGCTCAACTTCAGAGCCAGAATATCCCTTAGTTTCTTTAGCTAACAAAGGCAAATCCAAATTCTCTGTATCCATGTGTCTCTTATTCAAATGGATATCAAAAATCTCAACCCGCTCTTCTTCACCAGGGAAATCGACAAAGAAGATCTCATCAAATCGACGAAGCATCTCAGGTGGCAACTGCATGATACTATTAGCAGTAGCTACTACGAATACATCGGATTTCTTTTCCTGCATCCAGGTTAGGAAATAGCCAAAGACCCTGGCCATAGTACCACCATCGCTATAAGAACTCGAGGCGACACCACTGAATCCTTTCTCAACCTCATCTACCCAGAGAATACATTGACCAATAGCCTCAGCTGTCTTAACAGCTTCTCGAATCCTCTGTTCAGAACTGCCAACCAATCCACTCATAACCTTGCCAACATCAAGGTGCAGGATGGGAACTCCCCACTCATTGCCTAGAGTCTTGGCAATCAAAGACTTACCAACACCGGGCATTCCCACCATCAAGACACCACGAGGAGCATCAATCCCAAAAGCCCTGGCATCATCGGAAAAAGAAGCCTTTCTCTCTTTGAACCACTGCTTCACATTACTAAGGCCACCAATATCCTTAGTAGTTACATCACTATGGATATACTGGATGACATCAGACTTCTTAACAATCTGTTCTTTGGCTTTGATAATCTCTTTAGGATCCAGAAATTTACACTTCCGGGTTACTCTCCGAAGCTGGACGTTGATTTCGTAACTGGAAAGCCCCATACACGAATCAACAATCACTTTAATCTCTTTAGCCGTATAGTCTACCTTACCATCAGTACCATACTGCTTATTGCAGTTGGCTACTAGGTCAATAGCCTTTCGTACCAGAGTCTCAATCTTAGCTCTTGAAGGCAAAGAATAATCTAGAACTTCCACATACGAAGAAATCATAGGTGGAATTTCGATCTTGTTAGATAAAATAATAAAGGATAGATTTACTAGAGGACTAGGATCCTCAATAATATCCTTCAGCCGAGCCACTGCGGTAGGATCCATAGAAGCAAAATAACTAAAATCATTCAGAACAATGATTCTATGATAGGGCTCAGTATCTGTAGAAGGTCTATCCGTAGGCTTTTTAGTCAACTCTTTATGGATATGATTCAATGCTTCGGCCGCGATCATGGTCGATTCCATAAGCTTTTGTTCATCAGGCCCATAACAGGGATAAATCTTATGCATATCAATAGTGGGGTCCAATAGTATAGCAGAAGGTAGAAAAGCATAACGCCCATCCACTCTCCGTAGACCAAGACCTGCGCTCCAATACCACAACTCATTCTTCCGGCTCTTATGAAATGTATTTGCCTTATCGGCAAAGACACCATTCAAGTCCTGCATAAACCGATTACCTTCGGGGGTAACGATGTACAGAATTTTGGACTGGGATAGAATACTAAGCAAGACCTCCCCCATATCGGTTTGATCTTGTTCGATGGCTGGAACAGCCGGCTTTTCCGCAAGCTTCGTCTTCACTTTATTCCCCTCTCATTTCTCTTTTTATTTAACTCTAAAGCCTTACGCATAGGCTCTAATACTGCTTTATCATCTGGACAGTGAACAAGAACGTTTTCTACATAAGTTGTATAATCATCTATAACAGCTAATAGTTGAATGACTAGGCGTTCAGTAGGATTATCACCATTATGCTTATACATCATATACAAATTAGCCGAAGAATCCCTCAATGCCTGCTCATAATCTTCCAATGAAAGATTCTGTCCTTTCTTATTCATCGAGATAGGACCCTAAATTTGTTTTATTCTCAGGCTTCTCTGGTTCAATTGATTCAATCTCTGGTGTCTCGATAGGCTTCGTACCTTCTTGTTTAAAATGCTCATCTATAATTCGATCTAGATAGGCATCATAATCCATCTTATAGATTTCATCAAGCTTCTTCGCATCAAAAGAAGAGATAGCTGCCCGATGAACAAAGAATCCTCTGAGATAGAAAGTCAATAAAGCTTTAGATATCTCATCTAGATTTTTCCCACCGATACCAATACGCCGAAAGTATTCACGAGCTTCATTCACACGCAAATCTATATCAGTAATAACATGGGGTTCCACCACACCGAGTACAGCTAGCTCCCCTTTACGTCTAGAGGGATCCATATCCTTTGAAACCTTATCAAGAATCTGGAGAGTTACAATACCTTCAATCTTTGTCGGAGTCTGCGTCATCACCTTCTGCCTCCTCATCATCTTTAAGTTTCAATTCGCCAGATGCGTATCGCTGCATTGTATCAGCAAATTTATCCATAAACTCTTTCTGATTAGCCATCTTCTCATCTATCTCAGCTTTGGAAACATCCTCTACCACTGGTTCTACAATAACCCCTGTCTTCTTAAAAGCCGATTGTGACGAGTATCCATGAAGCCAAATAAGGGTTAAGATATCGACAGAAGGTGTCTGAGTCATTACCGCTGTCAATACTTCCCCAAACATTTTCTCCATTAGGTTGATAACATTAAGTGAAGCTAATGGATAATAAGGCTTAATATCCTTAGCCTTGCCTGATCCAAAATCCATCAGTCCCTTTTTCACATGAGCAAATAACTCATCTGAAAGAAACTGAGCGTCATAATCTATCTTTTCAATAGGGAACGTTTGGATACCAACACTCATATCAGGAGCATTTTCTACAGTAAGATCCCGCATTAACATGGTCTGGATATCTTCGGGCTTATGTTTGTCATTATCGCAAACCATAAAGAACTTATACTTGCCACCAATAACCGGGTCTACCCGATCTACTTCTTCATCTCTTAAGTCAATGGTGGTCTGGGGTGAAAACCTAAGTATATAAATCTTATCCTTATGACTCACAATATCAGCCACAAAGGTTACAATGTTCTTACTAAACTTCAACCCAATCTTTGTGGACTTCTTTGGGTTATATAGCGTTATATTCTTAAACCCCATTAGCCACCTCCTCTACCAAACATTCATCTATGTATTTAGACATCTTGGGATCAATCCCTCTAGCATAAGATGCTAGACCATATACTACTTGTTTAAGCTGCTCATCACCCAACCGACCATACTTTTTAACCATATCTTTATGATCTAACATCTCCATACGATTCATTTTATACCTATAAAATACTGAACGCAACCAATTTTTATTAGGTAATTGGGCCCTCTGCCCCAGTCTTATTCCTAAAACAATATTTAATTGCGTATGACTACGTAATTTGCTCGTAAAAAGAAAGTCGTGTGTAAGACTATGAACTAAGAAATCCGCCAGTCTACTTAAGAACTCCTGTCTACTATAGCTCCCCTCCCGTTTGCATACAATAAATATATTATCGCTATATCTATAATATCCTATAGGAAAGTCACAGAAGGGAACCAGCTTATTCAAGAAGGGGACATCTAAACATGCCCAACCTACCAGATTAGAAATGGTAGGGCTTAAGGGATTACCTTGAGCTATTCCTATAGTACCAATCTTAATAGCATCCCAAACCTGATCCCAGAAAGCTTGGTCAAGTAAACAACCTTGCCGATTTAACATAAGTATAGATTTATTCACATGCTCTTTAGTGATAACGCCAAAGAAATTTACCACATCTAAATAGTAAATATCATAGGCATCATTACTTGTAAAAGAACATATATCATCTACTAACATCTTGCATGACTTGTTGGGTGAATATGAATAGATGGCTGAACCAGAACCACGCCACCAGTTAAGACGTTTTAATTCATTTTCTAAACGCCCCAGGAGTCTAAGACTATGCTGTTTTAATTCAGCATCTGGCGCATTAATTTCCCGATACCCACCATTACGTTTGGAAATGTGATACCGGTTATATTGCACCGTCTTACCCTCCGGGTACACTTGAAGGGGTTTTTGTTAAAGAAGTTTAATCCGGACCCAATAACCCAGTTGGTCTGGTCCGAACTTCCTAACCTCCATCATCACCCGAAATTAATCGAGAACGGAGTACCTTCAGCTGTCTTGTTTGCATATTTTAGTTTTCTAGCTTAAACCTGCTAGATCACTCAAGAGTAGTTAAACAATTTTTATTTCCTGATGAAACATCAGGAGTTTGAAACTCTAGAAAGCAGTTGTGAGAGAAACAGTAGCTGGATTCGAACCAGCATTAGGTGATCAAACCCCTCTTGCCATTAGAGGATACTGTCTCTTCCACAACTACTTTCAAGAATCTCCAGCCACTTGGCTGGTAGCCCGCGAATGGGCTTTAGATACTTGTCCGGTCTCTACGGATTGTACAACTGGAGATCCACTGGAGAACGCGGGCCGGCGGAGATAGATCTAACCTGAGTTAGCGTAGCAACACGAAGGTTAGATTACAACTCTATTCGTAGTTGAAACAACTACTCCAGATCAACCCACGGTGGGATGATCTTATCTAAGGACTTATCAAGAAACGCATTCTCAAGATAGATCTGCCGGATATCACCAACAGCCATGTCGGGAACAGACTCAAATATAATCTGACGCTGAGGTGTCCACGGCTGACCTAGTGTATGAGTAGTAAACTTATCAGCTGGAACCACACCACCATTGGTAATCAAATCAATCCCATTAGATAGACAGTGATATCCAGATGAATGAACGTGCCCGGTCATAAACACCTGGCAGGGTTTTTTACCAACATGTACAAAACCTTCATTGATACCGCGGATCTTCTCAAGAATCTTCCGAAGACTTAGTGTATCATGGGGGTTACCTACCGATAATGTAGTATCTCCGTGAGTACTGAAATAACGGTTACCTAGAATTTCTATATCAATCGAGGAAGCTAGGGGGATGTGAAACTTAATATTCTTTACACTAGCAAAGGCATCTCGTAGCATCAAATAGATGCCAGTACTATAGGAATTCTTCCACTTTTGAGAAATGGCCCGATGTGGTTCCAAAGCTACAATCCGGTCATGATTGCCACTAAGACACCAAACATCTACAAATGGATAAGCCTGAACCATCTGACCATAGAACTTAGTAAGAAGATAAACTGCTTCCGCAATCTGCTGGGGGATAGGATTTTGATGAAGAGGATGGATGTCCCCATCAATAATATCCCCTATCAAGTGACTAACTAAAGTTGTTTCAGATCTATGATCAACTTTATAGTTGCAAATATTACGTGCTAGCTCTGCTAAAGTACGAGATTGTTCTACAGAACCAAATGCCTTAAGAGTCTCAGGGGGTTTAATCCTAACGCCCAAATGTAAATCAGAGATGAGAGAATGAACAGCTCGCCTAACTACCCGGCGCTTAAAACTTGACCAATTGATTTTAGGGATTACAATCTTGGGTGTTAACTGGGTAGCCTCTTTAAAATCTCGCAGGAAGATATCGCGGTTACCTTGATCAATCAAAGAACCACGCATATCCTTCTTGAGGATACTAAGTTCAAGTTCATTAGCAGGACTAGGCCGACCATGATACTTATTCCGGGCTACAGCATAAGCAGCGGGACTAGTTGGATAGCCACCATCATTGACATAAGTTGTATAGTCAAGAGCGCAAGGTGCAATACCATGAGCCTTAGCAATTTCTGCTATCTTCTCCCCATGGAGTAGATTACGCCCCACTCGGTCCCTTACTGACTTTATATCCTTCGTAATTTTCATTGCAAATTATCTCCTAAAGTATTGTTATGCTAATTTCCGATGCCAACTCTCAACTATCTCTTCAAACCCTGGTGGAGTATCAGCCCACCGTCCAGTCTCAAGACAAGATTGTAGAACTGGGTCCATATTAGTTTCAAAACAATATTGACG
>Ga0172381_10003530_pt1 | contig 16518 bp, 29 predicted proteins | sample Leawel6488metaG_FD_119754 | JGI IMG/M metagenome (GOLD analysis project Ga0172381, IMG submission 119754) | Leachate microbial communities from a municipal landfill in Southern Ontario, Canada - Leachate well 64-88 metaG | ecosystem: Engineered > Solid waste > Landfill > Unclassified | place... | reverse complement strand
TGTTAAAATAAGGGGGTTAACAATTAGAAATGTAAATCAATATTACACAAGAAATTTTGGCATAGGTATTGAATTACAAAATGGTTATGTAATCCTTGAGAATTTTATAGCACACACTATTGAAGGTACAGGAATACAATCAAGTCATAATGGAGGAAATACGGGAAGATATGGGACACATTATATAACTAACTGTGATGCTTATAATGTTTGTGACAGTATAGCTCCTATTGGTAATGTGGGAAATGGATTTGCCGTAGCAAATGATTATTCTGTTGACGGTGAAACATATTTAACTAATTGTAGGGCGTGGCATTGCGCTGATCAGGGATTTAATTTAGCAACTGACGCTTATGTAGAAGCTGTCGGATGTTGGTCTTTTTGTAATACAGAAACAAAATCAGTAGGCGGTGGAGGTGGAGGGATGGGGTTTAAAATGGGATGGCAAAATGTTGATTCTCCATTATTAAGGCGTAAGGTATATAATTGTATTGCAGCGCACAATGACGGTTATGGATTTTTTACTAATGAGAATGGTTCAGGTAGTTCAGTAGATTGGAATGCCGTTAAGTCGCAACATTATAATAATATAGCTTATCATAATGGATATGGATTGCCTGAATATGCGTGGGGCTTTTTGATTCAAAATACAACACAAGTTGATAGTCTGCAAGAGTGGAGAAACTTTTCAAACAATATCTCTTATGACAATACTATTGACGTATATAATGTTGGTGCAGTAATACATTCAGGATCAAATAATTCATGGGATATTCCATTAACATTATCTAATTCAGATTTTGAAAGTGTTGATACTACAGGAATAACAGCAGCCCGACAAACAGATGGGTCGCTACCGAACAATGCCTGTTATAATAACTTTCTGAAACTCTCAAATACTTCTCAGGCAATAAACAGAGGAATAGACGTGGGACTTACTTACATAGGGTCTGCGCCTGATCTTGGCCCATTTGAGTACGATTACGAAGAGGAACCACCGGAAGATATTCCCACGCTTAGTACAACACCGCCTTATAATGTTAGTATCCGGCAGGGCACAAGCGGAGGTCATACAATTTCTGATGGTGGAGCATATATTACAGCAAAAGGTATTTGTTGGTCATTGACAAGTCCCCCAACAATAGCAGATAGCAAGACTAATGAAGGGCCGGGAACTGGTAGTTTCACTTCAACAATGACAGGACTATCAAGTTCCACAACGTATTATGTGCGGGCTTATGCAACTAATAACGAGGGTACAGGTTATGGGGCTACTATAATGGTTACGACTCCCGACTTCGGTTATCTTTGGAGCAGAACTTCGGATAAAGGTATTTTTCAACGGGCAACGGGCAAAAAAGTAACAGATAAATAATAATGATTGAGCGGATTAAATATAAGTTACCTATAATTGGAATGTTAATTCTTGTCTTTATCGTTTATTCATTCGCGCAACCTGAACAATGGACGGTAAGAACATTAAAGGAATACTTTGAGCAGCGACTAACTGCAATGGATCTGGCAATAACAAAAGCAGAGGAGGCAACCGAAAAGCGGTTTGCGGGTGTGAACGAGTTCCGGAGCACATTATCAGATCAACAGCGGACATTTGTTCCGAGGTTGGAATACGAGGGGGGACATTTAGAATTAACTAACCGGGTAAATGATTTAAGGGCTCGTCTCGACAAGATTGAAAATATGAAACAGGGAGGGAATGTCGTTTGGGCTTATGTCATTGCAGGGATCAGTTTGGTAATCGCAATTTTTACTTTGAAAGATAAATTTAACGCAAATAAAACTTGACAAAATGATGACAATTAAAGACAACAGCTCCCGACAAATTTTGATTGCAGCTATATTAACCATAACCCTCCAATCGGGGATTGTTGCTGGTATTGCCATACACAACTACCGGATAAGTAACGTTGAAACAAAAGTTGAATTTATCAATAAGAATTATATCCCGACATTTTTTTTGGAAGGCATGATTGAGAATATGAACTTCCAAACGTCCGAGATTGTTGCGACAATGAACGGGGACGCAAAACGAATACATGAGATCAACGAGAAATATCTCACGTTTCAGAAGGCAATGCTGAATAATCTGATTCAGATGCAGAGGGGGATAAGTAATTCTGCACGAGGTGGCGGGAAAGTAGTGGTTGATACATCAGTAAATTAAATATTATGAGCTTAGCGCTGGGAAATTGTATTGGGGTTCCGTTTCAGAAAGGCGGCGGGACTGATTGGGCGAGTTATTGGGCGACAAGAACTCCGAGTAATTTTGTTATTTCGATTACTGGAACCACAACAGCTACGGCAACGTGGGATGATGCAGCAGAAGCAGCAGATGGGTTAAAATTATACATTAATGATTTTTTAAATCAGACAATAGCTTTTGGAGTAGAAACAGCCTTAATAATTGGATTAACACCAAATACAGACTATACATTCAAACTAGTTGCTTATAAGAGTACAAATGAAAGTACTTCATTAATTGATACTGAAAAAACACTTGAATTATGGTATTTAGCCGGGGGAGTTGCGGCTGCAAATTGTAAAGGTGCTTATCAACCTATTCAAGCAGTAAATTTAGCAGCAAGTAAGATAAATCTTGCTAATCCCGGAATAAATGATGCTTTCGCAGGTACTAATCCCGGACACGATCCGGCTTTAGGTTGGATATTTAATGGAACTGACCAATATCTTAAAACAGGAATAGTTCCTAAGAATGATCAAACATGGTCAATTATTGTAAGGTATAGTGAATATACAACTGGCACAGATTCTATTGCGGTTATTTATGAAGATGCTACAAAACAATTTGGTCTCCTTGTTGCTGACGGAGGAGTTGGCGAGCGAATTGTTGGATATAATGGTCTTTCAGGATATAAAATATTAACTGCAGATATTGGGGTGTTATGTTGTTCGGGTAATAAAATGTATTGGAATGGGGTTGAAATAACAGCCCCTTATGGCACTTATCCAATCGGCATAGGAACAGGGGAAATCACATTTGATTTATGGATAGGCTGTACTCATTATACTTCAGCTATTAATTTCTTTGATGGGAATATTCAGGCTTTGGCTATTTACGATAAAGTTTTATCTGCTGCTGAGGTGCTGGCTATAACAACTGAAATGAATATACTTGGAGAAACAGATAGGGTTTTAAGAGAAAATTATGTTAACCAAGGATTTGGTGCAATGGTATGTTTTAATATGTCTACTTTTCAAGATTCAGCACACGAAATCGCTACGGCTGATATGGACGTAGATACATTTGCACCAACCGGCATGGATATTGATCAATGGCTCGACGCCTGTGTTTCAGCAGGAATGAAATACGCTATGTTGACAGTTAAGCATCAGGATGGTTTCTGTCTCTGGCCTACTGCTTATGCAACTCCGGGGCATGATCCTTATTCAATAGCACAGACAGCGTGGTATGCTGCAAATGGGAGTCCTGATATTACAGAATTATTTGTTAATGGATGTCGGGAAAGGGGTTTGAAAGTGGGGATTTATTTCACAATTCAGGATAATACCTGGGAGGCACAAACAGGAACAGATGAAACTACTGATGCTGCTGGATATATTGCGATGATTGAGGCGCAATTAACAGAGATATTAACTAATTATGGCACGATAGATTCATTATGGTTTGATTCGTGGGGCTGGTCAATCGGTTATGAAGAAATACCTTATGCAACATTATATAATTTTATAAAAGCGATTCAGCCTAATTGTGTTATTGTAGAAAATTCGCAGGATCATCCAACATTAACAAGCCAAATCGAAACTTATGAAGTCCCTGTTGATACTGTTATTCCTGCCTTGAATACCAGACTTTCAGAAGAAGTAAATACTATCAGAGATGATAGCAAATGGTTTTGTCATACCGATTTGACAAACTTAGCAGCAGACTATTATGATGCCGCAGTAATAAAAGCGGCTGTTGTTCAGGCAAATTCAAGAAACGGTGTTTATTTATTAGGGTTAACGCCTGACATAGATGGTAAATTACCTGCCGCACTTGTAACAAGATTAGAAGAAATAGGTGCATTATAAGAAACAACAAATAACAATTTAACACTTAAAATATGGCAGAAAAGATATCAGTATATGAAGGTAACAGTGTGGTAAAGAAATAAAATGATGTTTTATTATTCCGAAAATAGCAAAAAACGACTTGAGACCTGTCATCAGGACTTGAGAATATTATTTGCTCATGTCATAATTGACTTTGATAATACTATTGTCTGGGGCTTCCGTAGAGAGGCAGATCAGAATAAAGCCTTTGCCGAAGGTAATAGTACGCTTAAATGGCCGAATAGCAAACACAATAAATACCCCTCGTGGGCTGTTGACGCCGCACCATACGAAAAAACGGGGATTGATTGGGGTTATTATCAGTCTTTATACTTTGCCGGTTATGTTATCGGACTGGCTGATTATTTATACCGCAACGGGATAATATCTCACCGGATAACTTCCGGGATCGACTGGAACAAAGACAATAATATTAATGACACAAAATTTAAAGACCCTTTACATTTTGAAATTATACCAAATGAAACAGATACTTAAAAACACCCCTTGGCTTTGCATATTAATTGTGCTGTTTATCGTGGCATTGATAATTTTCACAAATAAGATCTGATATGTGCTGGAAGCGGAAACCTGAGATAGTAACATTTGAGCCTGTAAAACGAAGGTTGATAACTGTTAGTCGTAACAAATACGGTGGTAGTAGTGATCTGAAAGGTTGCCTTAATGATGCATATAACTGGGACGGGAAAGCAAAAGCAATGCAACCCGATTTTGATGTTAAAATGGCACTGGATTACGATGCAACCGGGAACCGTTATCTTGATTACATGCGCTCCGCTTTGCGGGTAACAAAACCGGGTGCGACAGTTTTAATATTAGCAGATTCATGTTTTTCTGAAACATTGACCCGCGGAACTGCTCAGATGAATATTAAACATGTAACCAAGAATAGGTTTATAGATCCCGGATTAGTCCCCCGGCAAGTTACAAATAAGATATTCAGAAGCGGGCCAGTTATGGATCATATAATGATGTCGGCCTGTTTGGCCACAGAAACAGCCTCGGATGCCTACATAAATAAAAATTGGGCAGGAGCTTTTACATTCTTTGCTATCATGGCACTTCAGCCGGGAATGACATATCTTCAATGGTATGCAGCAATAAGAAAGTTTTTACCTTCTGCAGACTTTACTCAGACACCTACGATTGAAGGGCCAGATTATTTACTTGACCGGAAAGTATTTGAAGATGACACGCTGATCATTCATAACAGCTCGCATGGGTCGTATGTATATGATAAATCAGGTGACGAGGCAGACGGCCAGGACGAAACTATTTACTTTGACCGGCACGTTGTGGACGACGAGATCAAAGAGGTATTAAAGGAAATCCCAAAAATATAGTAACTTTGTATTTTAGTATTAATTTAAATCAATCAAAATGAAAGCAAGAAATGCGAAAGATTATTCTGGAAATTGGGTACAGACCGTTACTTCTATTCTGGCCCTGTTATTTTCTATTCTCGTGGCCTTTGGAGTTATTACTCCTGAACAGTCAGCTGAAGGACTTCCGATAGCTACCAGCACAATTACGGCTGTTAGTACGGTTATCGCTGGGGTCGTGGCTCTTATCGGTATATTATTTAAGCAGAGCGAATGAAACGGCTTATTCTGGTTTTGACCTTGCTGATATTTACCCTTTCAGCATTCTCCCAGTCTGTCTGGAAGCCCGTGCCTCGAGACTTGTTTACAGCGGAGCCGACTGCCGACAGAACAGATAAGGGATCTTCTATTTGGCTCCCCCGCTGGACTGCCGGGGTAAGTGCTTCACAGCTTAATTATAATAAGGTAACAAAGAAACTGGAACCTGCTGCATTCTCTAAGATCGGAATAGGATTCAGCTGGGCGCATTATACCGAATCAGACGGATTACCGTATAACAACTTTTCCGTTAATGCTTTTTTGTTTTTGCCTACACTTAACACCGATAACATTATATCGCTCGCTGTTACCGTGAGCGCATTGCAATACCTGCAGATAGGTTTTGACTTTGAACCGGGCAAATGGAACTCAGATTATTTTCCTGTTAGTCCGTTACTGGGGGTAAAATATACGTTCTGATTATAGGTTGTTTTTTCATGGGTGTTAGTTAGGTTAAGGCCGGGGGTTAGTGGGTATCCCCCGGTTTTTTATTAGTATTTGTCAATCTTTTGCCCCTCACAGCCACTTACTCTTTTCAGTAGTGGTATATACTCAGAAAATATTATCGGGGCGCAGACGGGCTTATTTGAGGTCAAATGATCCAAATGTTAAAAAATGTTAATTTTGTGAAAATAATTATATAAACATAGTGCATATATAAAATTATTATATAGCTTTACACCATAATTAAACCGTCAAGACAATGAAAGCAATCAGTTATTTAAACATTAAACTTTACGGCGGATTAGCTCTTGATAAAAGAAGTAAAGAGTTTAGACAGTTATTAAATAAAGAATTTAATACTTCTGATATGCAAAGAATAGCTTGCGATCTTGACTTACCCGTTGAAGTAGTTACATTAAGAGTTAAAGACTTAAATATATTTCATAATTTTGAAACAGGTATATTAGGAAATCAATTAAACTAACTGTGATAGGTCGGGGCCGAGATAATTTCAAAGCCTTCGACCTTTTTTAAAACAATAATATGAAAATCGACTTCCACAAACTTATCAAGCAATCAGGCGAAAAGCTGACTAAAGCAGACCTTGCACGTGAAATGGTCGCAAAGGGTATATTTCAGAATCAGATGTCCGCTTATCAGATGTTGCGGTACCATGAGCGGGGGCATGCTAAGTCAATAGATTATGAGCTTTTAAAATTCCTGATGAAGCGATTTGATTTGAAGTTACAAGATGTAATAACAGATATTTATTGTTAATTTAAAACCCACAACATGAAAATTAAGAAAATTATTAGTCAGCACAGGCGTGACTTCGATGCTATTTATGAGTGTGAACATTGCGGCCATACCTATGAGGGAAGCGGATATGATGATTCGTATTTTCATCAAACTGTAATACCTGCAAAGGAATGTCCCAAATGCGGTAAGAAAGCAGATGTTAATTACCGTCCGCTTACAACAAGATATAATGATAGTGTAACAATTTAAAACCCACAAAATGAAAGTAACAATTATTGAAACGAAAGAATCAGACGGAGACTGGATTAAAGTCTTGATTGATGACAAAACTCACACTTGTCTTGGATTTGGTTTCGGCAAATCAAGAACCCGTGACGAAGCCCTCGCCCGTGCTAACGAGATTGCTGTATTTTGTTTTGAGAACGGCGGCACTCAGAAGATTTTGAAGGAACTTGAATCAACGGAAATATAAACCACTTAAATTAAACATCATGGGAATATACGCAGAAAAACACGAAGGAGAGTACAAACAAGTTGCCCCAGGCACTTACGTTGCTCGTTGTATCTCAATGTTAGAGATAGGAACTATCAGAGAAGATTTTCAGGGTGTGCCTCGAAGCGTTCAGAAGGTACAAATACGCTGGGAGCTGCCGACTGAATTGGAAATATTTAATGCTGAAAAAGGTCAGGAACCATTTAGCGTGTCAAAGACTTATACGCTGTCGATGCACGAGAAAAGCAATCTTCGCAAAGATCTTGAGAGCTGGCGGGGGAAGGGATTCACAGAGGAGGAAGCTAAAAAGTTTGATATTACAAAGCTTCTGGAAAAAACCTGTATCCTGAACATTATCAACCGGCAGTCAAAGACTAACCCGGGCCGGACTGTTACTGAAATATCTTCCATTATGCCAATGATGAAAGGTCAGGTTTGCCCGGATCAGATCAACCCTACAAAGGTGCTCAGTTATGATAATTTCAACTGGGACTTGTTTGAATCGCTGTCTGATTACACTAAGGATAAGATCAGGTCATCGGTCGAGTTCCAAATGATGCAGGAACCCGGACTTACCAGAGATCACGAAACTGGCAATGATGAAAATAATGATTTTGACCCATTGCCTTTCTGATGATAACAGCAAGTACCGATAACGAACCACGCCCGGAAACGAAATCAATCATGTACGCTGATGAACTGATCCGTACATGTACCGGGGATGAAGATTATAAACAGGCGATGGAAAGTAAATTGAAAGATTCTGATATTACCTGTGAGGAACTTGAAAATATCATTGCAGAGCTTCAAATGAATCAACCACACAGATATTAACCATGACAACAATAACTGATACGTTAGCACCCGGCCAGAAGCTATTGACCGATATCAAAGCGCAGATTGATAAGTATGAGAAGATATATAAGACTTCATCTATTGATACTTTGCTTAATGCCGGGGACTGGTTTGCTATTCAGGCAACAAGGTTATCTGAGCTTCTGGCAGAGATTAAAACCGGCTACAACAAGGCTTATTATATTCGCAAACTAAAGACTGCACAAAAAGAACAGGAGCTTATCAATAAAGAGAGCCTGTCCGCTGCGAAAGCTGCAAGCCAGTCAATAGTTGCAACGGCAGAGTTCCTTGATAACGAACTGGAATATCAGTCCGTTGCTTACCGGTTGGAAATCTTTTTAAAACAGTTGAACATTTTGATCAGTTCAATTCAGCAACGTATCAGTTATTTAAAAATTGAAATGAACAATACTCAAAAAATGCAATTATGAGCGAAAAATTAATCATCGGCAAACCTCAATATGAGTGCCCTTTGTGCGGAACTGAATGGTACGAATACGACCTATTCCATTTGGAGGTCAACGGCTGTCCAGGTTGCTCGACAAAGATAAACCTGGAAGAGTTCCTTCACGAAGACGAACCGATTTACACTAACTGGAGGGAAATTTGTTATTTCCGGATGTTAAAGGAATATGATCACAACTCCGACGGTGAAAAGCTGATTGAGGAATATGAAGCGATGTTTGACGAAATACAGGAAAGCGAAAGTAATTTATTCAGGGAAATTTTAAACGACGAAAGATATGAAAGAAAATAGTGATTATGTATTATTAAAGTGGGGCACATTAAAGGGCTGGTGCCTTGAAAACAGTCCGGAAGCTGCTGAAGCATGCAAAGAGTATTGTGAGATCGGAGCGTCTTGTTCTGCAATGACACAACGGGATACTCCAAGGCAAAAGGAATTAATCTGTATAATGATTGATAAGGTTAATGGCCCCGTTTCAAATGATTGGTCAGGTGAAACCTACGAAAATAGGGAAGATGCTAAAAAGTATATTGCAGAATATAGAAGAAAAACATGATCAAAATAATCTGTAAACTAATTAGGCGCTGGTTGCGCAGAAGGAGGGGACAATGAGAGCAAAAAGAGCAAATCCTGAATATGTACTTTACAAACAGGTATCAACTTACCTGAGATATCAGTATCCAAAAGTTTTGTACCGCTTCGATATGGCGGGGCTTAATCTTTCTATTGCACAAGCCGGAATGAATAAAGCTATCCAGTGCGGCAAAGGTTATCCTGACTTGGTAATACTTGAAAAACGGGGTGGCTATGGATGTTTATTCATTGAACTAAAGCCGGAAGGCACAAAGCTGTATAAATTGAAAGGTGAACCTGTAAATGATCATATTCAAGAACAGGCAAATTATCTAATAGCACTTGACAACCGGGGTTATGCTTGTGCATTCGGGATAGGATTTGAGGCAACTGTAAAAATCATAAATAACTATTTAAATTTAAAACCATGAGAGAAATAAAATTCAAGTGCTGGGATAAAAAATTAAACAAATGGGTTGATATATTCAGGCATAAAATTGGTGTTCAATTAACAGACGTTGGATTTGCTATGTCTACTGGATACGATTCTGAAGATAACCCTACTTGGGATTTTAGCAAAGTGGAATTTAATAGATACGAATATCCGCAATATACCGGCCTCAAAGATAAGAACGATAAGGAAATCTTTGAGGGAGAGATATATGACATATACGAATCGAAAGAAGCAAATACTACTGATAGAGGGATGTTAAAATATCCTAATTGCGAAGTAGTTTTTGATGGAGGTTGTTTTTGTTTTACAATTCCATTATTTCCTTCCGGGAAAGTTAATTTACCAATGTACATTGAGATTAGGAGAGAGTGGGTTTATAAAGGCAATATTTACGAAAATAAATCTTTACTTAAATAACTTAAAACTATGACAACTGAACAAATCTACACAATCTTTGCGCTTGCTTTTGTAGTAAATGCTATCTTTTGGATTCTATATACCGGCAAGCGGGATATGAAACGAATCTTCCAATCGGATTACACTAACCTGAGTAACTTCATTCAGGAGTGTGAACCATTAGAAGAAAACAGGCTTAAAATTCAACTGCAGATAATTCATTTATCGAAAATGGACGGTGCTGATCAGGATAAAATCAATGAATTAAACTTTGACTCAGGACATAGGTTCCTGGCTCATTTTATCCGTCACTGTCCGGATAATGATGAAAGTGAAGCAAAGATCAGGGCTGAATTAATTAGGTTATCCAATATAAAGGGTGCTTATGTTGAAATACTCCAGGTACTGAATACCGAGTTCCGGCGCAAGTTTGTACCTCCGACACTTGGTGATGTTGTTGCGGATCATGAAAATGAATAATTATTAACCAATGAGCGAAATAAACGATGTAGCAAAAAGATCAGCTGCCGAAAGACTTGTAAAGGCTATGCAGCTGGAAAAAATGGGGCCCTTTGATGCGGCAAGAAAATTAAACATTTTGGCTCAATACATTTCAATGAGCAAGCAGGAAAAGTTTTGGCCGAAGATGCCTAAATCTGCATGGGATAGGATTTTATTGTGGTGCAATACCGGAGAGACTTTGCATCATTTTAAAGTACCCAATGGTGAGGTAAAAAAGGATGATATCAAGAAAAAAGTGATTGAATTACCACCAAAGGAAATATCACGGAAACCACCTGATATTGTAAATCCTGATGAAAAGATTACGGCACCCCTGGAACTGGAAGTTGAGAAATTAAGCCCGGCTTTAACTCAGGAATTTACCGACACGGCCCGGCTAAAAGTATGCCTTGACATTGAAATCAACCTTGTTATCAACGGACAGAAAATATCGTTAAAGTAATTACCCATGAAAATAGACATTAAAGATTTTGCAGCTATCGTTATGGGGATAATATTAGTAATAGTATTTTTATTATTAAGCTTCCCGATAGTAAATTATTACAGATAAATTAACCATAAACAACTTAAATTTAATCAGATGAAAAACAATGACCCTTTTATGCCGTGGAATGATCCAATGAAAAAAGATGATCCTTTTGCTCCACATAATGGATTTGATAAAGATGATCCATTTAAGCCTTGGAATGATCCATTCGGCCAAATATCTGATCTTACAAGAGAAGAGAAAAGAGAATATGGAATAAGAGAAAGATATATTCCAGAGCATTATTATAACGATGACGGCGATGGAATTTAACCATAAGCGGTGCCTCTCCGGCGTTCTTTAGACATTAAACTTCAATTGGAGGGGTGCCGCTTTACACTATCAAAAATGATTAAATTGTTAAATATCGATTGTGAAATTTACATGAAGGATGTACCGGATAAGTACTTTGATTTGGCTTGCGTAGATCCTATTTATGGCTGCCTGCAGAATGCTTACAGAGAAGCTAATAGGTCAAAGCTGGCAAAAACTAAAAACTATCATAATTCTATATGGTCTCAGAAACAAACACCACCAGAGTATTTTAAAGAATTATTCCGAGTAAGTAAGCATCAAATTATTTGGGGTGGTAATTATTTTGAATTGCCAGGATCTCGCTGTTGGATTGTTTGGGATAAAGATAATTCCGGAGATTTTGCCGACGCTGAATTAGCTTATACAAATTTTGATTTAGCAGTAAGGATCTTTAAGTACCGTTGGAATGGGATGCTGCAGGAAAACATGAAGGACAAAGAAGAGCGCATCCATTCCACCCAGAAGCCCGTACAGCTTTACAAATGGCTCCTTAAAAACTATGCAAAGCCAACCGATAAGATCATAGACACTCATTTAGGCTCCGGCAGCTCAGCGATTGCCGCTTATGACTTCGGGTGTGCTGAATTTGTAGGCTGTGAGATTGACAAGGACTACTTTAATGCAGCGGTGAAGCGGTTTGAGAACCATAAACTTCAGCAGACAATTAAATTTTGTTAATAAAATCCCATGAGAAGTGATTGTCGATTCAAAATAATTTTATAAGTTTGTACTCGTGTAGTAATTATTCAAATGACAAAAGCACAAACATAGTATTAAAATATTGAGGCCCCTCGGTGAACTCTCCGCCTGGATAGTTACTACACCACCGAGGGAGCCCTCATTAATAACAGTGTAGGTTATGAGTAAAAGATTTATTGACACTGGACTTTTTGATGACGACTGGTTTATGGATTTATCTAAAGATGCTAAATTACTTTGGGTATATCTCATTACAAAGTGTGACCATGCCGGAATGATTAAGCTTAATCAAAAGTTATGTAAAGTTCAAACTGATATTAAAGACTTAAATGAAATAATTAAACAGTTAGGTAACCGTATCATAACAGTTAGCGAACAGTTATATTTTATTCCTAAATTCATTGAGTTTCAATATCCTAACTTCCCAAATTCAAAAGTAAGACAACAAAGTTCTGCCGTTGATATTCTTGTAAAACATGGTTTATTTGATAAGGAAAATTTAACACTTAACAAAGAGTTAATTAACACTTATGATAATGATAATGGTAATGATACTGTTATTGATAATGTTAATGTTAGTGTTAATGGAGCCGAAAAAAAGGAAAAATATGCTGAATTTGTTTTAATGTTTCCAAAGGAATATAAAAATTTAATTCAGCTACATACTGAGCAGAATGTAAAAACCATGATTGATATACTGAATAATTACAAGGGTGCAAATGGGAAAAAATATAAAAGCGATTATTTGGCAATATTAAACTGGGTTGTTGACCGTGCGAAAAAAGACGGTAAGTATCTGGAAAGAAAAAAAATGCCATGAAGATTCAATCTTCCATTACTAAGCGGATTTATAATTATGAACCACCGACGCAGGGGGACAGAACCGTTTGTCCTGAATGTTCACACCTTCGCAAAAAGAAAACTGATAAATGTCTGGCGTGGGATAAAGAACATAACCGGGGATATTGCCATAACTGCATGGCTGCATTTTTTGAATACCGGCCACACGAACCAAAGGAATATTTTATACCTCAGTGGAAAAACATAACAGACCTATCGGATAAGGCAGTAAAGTATTTTGAAGGCCGTATGATCTCACAAAAGACACTTAACCGGATGCGGGTATATACCGACCGGGAATTCATGCCACAATTTGCAAAGGAAGTTCCGGTTATTTGTTTCCCTTATTTTTTCAGTGACAGACTTGTTAATATCAAATACCGGGGCCCGAACAAATCATTTAAGCTTGTATCAGGTGCGGAATTGATATTCTGGAATATTGACTGCCTGACAAGGTTTGATGAGGTTATTATTGTTGAGGGTGAAATAGATGCTCTCTCAATGATACAGGCAGGATATGAAAATACTATCTCAGTCCCAAACGGAGCGAATAAAAATCTTGAGTATCTGGATTCCTGTATTGAGATGTTTACCGGTGTGAAAAAGGTTTATATCGCAACGGATCAGGACACAAAGGGAATTGAATTAAAAACCGAACTTATCCGAAGATTAGGCCCGGAACGTTGTTATGTGGTTTCATTTAAGGACTGTAAAGATGCAAATGAATATCTTCTCAAGTACGGCCCGGATCTGAAAGATGTAATTCCAAATGCAATTCCCGTACCTGTAAAGGGCATTATTGAAATGAATCATATTTACGCTGACATCCGGGACTTATACGAACGTGGTGTTCAATCCGGGGAGAAGATCAATCAGGCAATCATTGATGATTTTATTACATGGGAGCTGGGGAGACTTGCAATAATTACCGGAATTCCGGCTTCGGGCAAAAGTGAATTTGTTGATTACCTTGTAACGAAACTGAATATCAAACACGGTTGGAAAGCTGCGTTTTTCACACCTGAGAATTACCCTTTGAAATTCCATTATTCAAAGCTATTTGAAAAGCTGATAGGTAAGAAATTCAGCAGCAATACAACCAGCGAATTGGAATGGGATATGGCCTATGATTACATTCGGAATAACTTCTTTTATATTTTGAATGAGGAAGATTTTACAGTTAAATCTATTTTGGATTCAGCAAGGATACTGATTAAAACACGGGGAATAAAAATAATTGTTATTGACCCGTATAATAAACTTGAGCATAAATATACTGATTCTGAAACTCAATATATCAGCAGGTTTCTGGACCAGCTTATATTGTTTGCAAAGATGAATAACATTATGATTTTCCTTGTTGCTCATCCCCGGAAAATGAACAGGGTTAACGGCAAAGTGGAAGTTCCTTCACTGTATGACATATCCGGTTCGGCTAATTTCTACAACAAAACAGATTACGGGATTACAGTTCACCGGACAAGTGACGAACAAAACATAATGCAGAATGAAGTTGACGTTTACTTCCAGAAAATTAAATTTAAGCATTTAGGTAAGCAGGGAATAATACACCTGAATTATGACTATGTGACGGGAAGATTTAACCAGTGCGGAGACGACAAAAGTAACTGGCTGGTTAATGAAGAAGTTGAGCAACAAACAATGATTGATTATTATGAGCCAAAAAGCGAAGAAGCGCCCTTTTAAGAAGTGCGAAACAGGTTATCATAAACACGCAGTTATGGAACTTGCATCATGGGTTAATGGTGAAATTGAGCAGCCGTTTTATATTGACGGCAGGATAGTATTTGTCCCGGACGTTGTAAGCGGAAATACCTTGTATGAAGTTGTTTATAAGCATGAGGTTAACGGCCATAAGCTTGGAATGATACAGGCATGGTCATATTATAACGTGACCGATTTGGATGTTTATGAAATTTCAGCGGATTACATTCTGAGCCAGAAAGAGGCACCAGAAGTTATTGAAGCGATTGAACATTACGAAATTTATATAAATTAAATGCCTAACCCCACAGACAATATGACAACACCACTATTGATTATTAAAGTAGTCTTTGACTATTTCGGAATTTCGCCATTTTATCAAATGACAAAGACCCGTAAACGTGAAATTGTAATTGCCCGGCAGGTTTCGATGTATTACATGAAAGAAAATACAAGGTTATCACTGGCTCATATTGGGGCGTATTTCCTTCGTGACCATGCGACCGTACTGCATGCATGTAAGACTGTTAATAACCTTCGGGATACGGATCGGGAGTTTCGATCTGATATGGTGCGTATCTGTAATAAGATTTGCTGTGAAATGCTGGCAGGCAAACCGGAAATTAATGAATATGCTTATTCTCAATATGATACCGATAAATGTTAAATTATGAAAACCGAATGTGCAATTTGTAAAAATGAAATCTATCTTTCTGATGATCAATTTTATTCAACCGAAAATCACCTTTGTGATGACTGTTTAATGGATAACAACCATAAAAGAATTGAATCACAGAACAAGCGGATTTTAGCTTATTTAAAGAAAGGCAAAAAGATAACAGAAGATTTCACAAAACCAGAATCAATAGAACAAGAAGCAAGGAAAGCAGATAATAAGATAATGATAATTAGTATTATTTTCCTTACACTTACATCTTCAGGCATATTTTGGGCTATTGATTTGTTCGCGTTCCAAGGATTTGTAACAATGAATGTGTTTATAAAATCAGACTGTAATTACGAAGTGCCTAAGGGATATGAAATTCTCACAGATGGTAAATACTTTGTTGTAAAATGTTCTGCAAGGTATTTGTCTGATCGATTTCTCACAGTAGGCATAGATATGATTCAGCCTATGTATCCAGAGATTACAAAACCGACAAAATTAGTATCTGAATGTAAAGCAAGGGGGTATTTAAAACGTTATCTTAAAGTCAAGAATCCGGTAAAAGAATTTAAACCAATAGTAAAATGAAAAAATTAACTAAAAAACAGGTATTAAAAATGTTGCTTTATAAGATAGATAAGGCAGCAATTCAGGGATTAAATTATGTAATCGAAACGGAAGATGAAGTTTTAATCAGGACAATATTAAAAAAGAAGCCATGAAACTCCTCACTTCTGACAACATTGAAGCCGACAGCTCAGCATACGAGCGGGCAAAGATAAGCAAGCGGCAGGTTAAGAAATTCAAGTCTCCGGACCTGAATAAATGTTATCAGATCAATATTCCAGGGCTGCGGTTGACGTTTTATCCCCGGACATTAAAGCGCATGAACGCAAAGCTTAAAGGGCTGAAAAAACAATATCCGGATCAGGAAATAATCTGTAAAGAGCGATGAGGCATGGATCATTATTCTCCGGTATTGGTGGATTTGATTTAGCAGTTGAATGGATGGGGTGGGAAAATGTGTTTCA
>Ga0172381_10003528_pt1 | contig 16522 bp, 17 predicted proteins | sample Leawel6488metaG_FD_119754 | JGI IMG/M metagenome (GOLD analysis project Ga0172381, IMG submission 119754) | Leachate microbial communities from a municipal landfill in Southern Ontario, Canada - Leachate well 64-88 metaG | ecosystem: Engineered > Solid waste > Landfill > Unclassified | place... | reverse complement strand
ACGAAGTAAAACACAGACCGCTGAGAGAATACCAGAAAGAGCTTTGGAGGAATCCGGCTTACAGGCTTGATGACTCTTTGTTAGGGGATTTTGCGTAAGTCGAGTAAAGTTGCAGCACTTGCCGACACATCCCCAAGACTGCCCTACCAATCACTCGCAGTACCATTTAGAGCCTTCGCAGAGGGTGAACAGGTAATCGGGGACATGCCGGCGATAGTGAGACTCAGTGTCTCTGCGGTTAGTCACGCCCTGCAACGTAAGATACAGGAACTATGTGAGCCCGGACAGCTGGCACTCACGCACACCGAAGGATACGGTGTCCCCACACATGCGCATATACTCGTTTACCAGTCGTATATGCAAAAGTCCGGAGTAGATCTATACGAAGGACCCGTACTGCCAGAGTGGCGAGTAGAACGAACGCTTGCAGCCCTCAGCTTTACTGCAACAGAGCGAGACGCACTTCTTGAGGAATTAGACGGCATTCATCGTGGCTTCGCCAAGTAGTGTAATAACTACATTCGAATTTAGCACTCAAAACACCTATAATAGGTAGGACGATGGGGAAGGCTTTATACAGAAAATACCGTTCAAGGTCGCTTGACGAGATCGTCGGACAGGAACACATAACGACGACGCTCAGCAATGCGCTTAAGCAGGGCAAAATAGCCCATGCTTATCTTCTGACAGGCCCACGTGGCGTCGGCAAGACCTCCATTGCCCGTATTTTAGCGCACCAGATTAACGACTTACCCTACAGCGAAGAGCCCAACCTCGATATCATTGAGATTGATGCTGCCAGCAATAACGGCGTAGAGGACGTGCGTGATTTGCGCGATAAGATTCCCTCAGCACCAGTAGGCGCAAAATATAAAGTGTTCATCATAGATGAAGTCCATATGCTCAGCAAGGCCGCCTTTAACGCACTGCTTAAAACGCTTGAGGAACCACCGGCCCACGTTATATTCATTCTCGCCACGACTGAAGCCCACAAATTACCCGATACTATCATTAGTCGTACGCAGCGTTTTAGTTTTCGCCCAGTGTCTGAACTTAAGGTTGTTGAGCACCTAAAAACAATTGCCAATAATGAAAAAATCAGCATAGATGATGACGCGCTACAACTTATAGCAATGCACGGCGAAGGGAGCTTTAGGGACAGCATAAGTTTGCTCGACCAAGTAAGCAGCACAAGAGGCCGCATACGAAGGACTGATATCGAGCAGCTACTTGGGCATGTACCCACGGCTCTTATAGAGGAACTTCTGGCGCAAGTCTCCGCCAACAATATGAGTGGCTGTGTGGAGACGCTTGAGGCGCTCACCAACCAGGGTTATGAACCTGCTATGATTGCTCTGCAGCTCGGCCAGGCCTTACGAAAACGACTCCTCGCCGCAGGAGCGGGCAGTGATCTTTCGAACACAAAGATTCTCGATATAGCTCGCGACTTATTAGACGTGCCCGGAGCCAATAACCCACATGCACTACTTGAGATTATTATTTTGAAACACGCAGCCGACAACCAGGAGGCAGACTTGCCTTATCCAACATCCAATCCAGCTCCAAAAACAGTCGTAAAACCTATAACTGCAGCTCCCGAAGTAAACACGCCCATTCATCCAGTTGCGGAGCCTGTAGAAACAATCGCCAAGCCTACCCCTCTAGCAGACCTGCCGGAGGTGACTACCTCTTACAGTCCGTCAGTTGAAACGCCCCAGTCCAAGGCAATAGACCAAGTAGTTGCTGAATTATGGCAAGAAGCGCTGCAGACCATCAAGAAATCACACAATACGTTGTACGGCATAGCTCGGATGGCTCGCCCTTCGCTCGACGACGACACCCTGACGCTTGAGCTAACATTCTCCTTTCACCAAAAGCGCTTGAATGAGCCTCGCAATAAAGAAATACTGTCGAGTATCATGGAGCAAATTAGACATGCACCAACACAAGTCGTGTGTGTGCTGACAACAAAGCAGTCGAATATCCCGTCACCCTCTGTGTCGGACAACGTAACAACCATTAGCAATATTTTCGGCGGGGCAGAGCTGCTAGAATCATAGATAGGTCTGTAAAACAGCACCAGACGAAAGATACCCAATGCCAACCACACCAATTCCACCACAAAACCTCGAAGCCGAAGCTAGCCTGCTCGGTGCTATTCTCATAGACACCGACGCTATCGTTAAAATCGCAGATAGCATACATGTCGAGGATTTTTATGACACCAAGCATGCACGAATTTATGAGGCACTGCTCGCGCTGTACGAACACCGTGCCGCTATTGACGTTTTGACGCTTGCGGATCAGCTAAAAGGCAATGGCTTTTTAGATATGGTGGGAGGGGCATCGTACCTTACTGAGCTTACAAACTTTGTCCCGACTGCAGCCCATGTTGAACAATACGCCGATATTGTAGCCCAGAAGGCCGTACGTCGACGTCTTATCTCGGCTAGCGCCGATATGGCAGCTTTAGGACAGGACGAATCCAAAGTTCTTAAAGAGCTCATAGAAGAGGCCGAAAGCCGTCTATTTGAGGTTAGTCAACAGCACGTTAAACAAAGTGTTGTTAGCCTGGAGTCAGTACTGGCAGAAAGTTTCGAGCGGCTCGACGACCTACATAAGGACAAAGGGAAGCTTCGTGGTATACCAACCGGCTACCGTGACCTCGATACTATGCTAGCGGGCCTACAACGCTCAGACCTCTTTATAATTGCTGCTCGCCCATCTATGGGAAAAACTGCATTTGTCCTAAACCTTGCGCACAAAATTGCCACTCAGGCAAAAGAATCCGTACTCATATTTAGCCTGGAGATGAGCAAAGAGCAACTTGTTGATCGCTTGCTTGCTATGGAATCGGGCGTCGACGCTTGGGCGCTTCGCACCGGCAAGCTGACCGACGATGATTTTGAACGTTTGGGCGAAGCTATGGGAACACTCTCGGAAGCCAAGATCTTTATCGACGACAGTCCCGGAATAACGGTGAGTGATTTGCGCACAAAAGCGCGACGAGAAGCACACACACAGAAACTCGGTCTTATCGTCGTTGACTACCTGCAACTTATGAGTGGGGGCAATCGTTTTAGCAGTGAAGGCAATCGCGTACAAGAAATCTCGGAGATTTCGCGTGGGCTTAAGGGGATAGCAAGGGAGCTCAACGTGCCACTTATCGCCCTGAGCCAGCTGAGCCGTTCAGTTGAAAGCCGCAGCCCCAAAATCCCTCAGCTGTCAGACCTACGCGAATCCGGTTCAATCGAGCAGGATGCTGACGTGGTAGCCTTCTTGTATCGAGAGGACTACTATGAGCCAGAAAGCGAACGCAAAAACATCATGGACGTGCTTATCAAAAAGCACCGTAACGGCCCGACTGGTGCCGTCGAGTTGTATTTCGATCGAGACAAACAGCGTATTCGGTCAATCGACACAAGCCATACCGTCGATCCATTCAATAAATAGTCAGCATAACTTCTACGCTTAAGGATGGCGAAGTGATGGTATACTAAAGCATAAAGCTAATGGAAAATCCGCGTAATTTCTTTCAACGACACTGGAAACTAATACTCATAACTACGGGTATTGCGTTGCTTGCGTATATACTTTTATTTCGGCAGCTCGGCGGCCTTACAGGCGCATACAGCACCCAAGAGCTAGCCAGCCAAACACAGGCGAGCAGCCTACACGATATATATAGTAACCCAGTGAATGCACCGTATAAGCTGCTGGTATGGACTGGCCTGAAACTGGGCCACCATAGTCTGCTTATTACCCGGATTGCCGCTGCGGCCATTGCTGTTGGGGTAGCAACCCTGTTCTATTGGGTGGCTGTGCACTGGTATTCAAAGCGAGTGGCGTTACTGAGTTCAATCCTATTCATTGGCTCAAGTGGCTTCTTGCACATAGGGCGTTATGGCACCGCCCTTATCCTGCAGATGGCCACACTACTACTCATTGCCTGCGTTTTGCTCTACCGCCGTGCTAGACGTGAGACGCCCGTAACTTACCTAATTGTCGTGTTATTGGCACTGTGTTTGTATGTGCCTGGTATTTTTTGGTTTGAGTTGCTCGGCCTCGCTCTGCTGCACAAGCATATTTGGCGGCTTTTTAACCGGCTTGGGTGGTTGCACGGCGTCGCTATACTAACCCTAGGCATCGGGATAACTATACCTATACTCTGGGCTAGCATACAGAATCCGGCAGTACTCAGGGAGATACTTGCGCTGCCCGCCCATGTGCCAACAGTGGCAAGCCTCTGGCAACAGGCCAAGGAACTTGGTGGCGCTATCGTGTACCGCGGCTATTACTCTCCAGAATTTTGGCTATACGGTTCTCCACTGCTGAATACCGCCGAGATGACTTTATTTTTAGCCGGCGTATTTGTGCTCATACAAACCCCACGCCTGCGAAAAGACCATTATATCGTCGGTGCCATGCTGGTAAGTATCGCTTTAATCTTATTGGGCGGCAGCGCTACAATAGCAATGCTCATACCTCTTATGTACCTGGTTATCGCAGGCGGTATTTATTATCTATTAGACCAGTGGCTAACCATATTTCCGCGTAACCCAATTGCTCGCGGCCTGGGCGTGGGGCTAATTTGCATTACAGCTAGTTTCTCGGCTTACTATCATGTGCAGGCGTACTACGTAGCATGGCCCCAAGCGCCCGAAACCGAGCAGGTTTACACAATAAAAAGCTGACCACTCTGATACAATATAAGTTGAATGTTACGAGGTAATAAGGAGATACTATGAGTCGATTTGATCAAGCCAAAATGCTTATGCAAGTTAAAAAAGTCCAAAAGGACCTACAGAAGTTAACAATTACAGTTGAACAGGGCGATGGTGCAGTAAGGGTTGAGATTACTGGGGAACAGAAAATCAAGAAGATACACATTGATCCAAAGAGCGTTGACCTGGAAGACATCGAATCGCTTGAGCGCTGGCTTGAAGACGCAGTTAAGGATGCGATTGGCGAGAGCCAACGACTTGCCGCAGAAAAAATGCAGCCGTTCATGGGCATGCTCGGTAGTCTCGGGCAATAATTTAAACGCAGGATATTTTGCATGAACTTACTTCCGTCTGCTCTGGATAACCTGATTCAAGCTCTTGGCAACCTACCGGGAGTTGGTTCGCGCACCGCCGAGCGCTACGCCTACTATCTTGTGCGACGTGAACCCACGAAGGCGTTACAACTAGCCGAAGCACTATCGGAACTACACGCGGGTGTCAAATCGTGCCCAAAGACATTCGCACTTATCTCGTCCGACGAAGAAATATCGCCCCTCTACACAGATTCTAGGCGTAATAAAAAGCTGGTGGCTGTTGTCGCAGAACCACTCGATATTATTACACTCGAGAAAACCGGTAGTTTTCATGGAACCTATCACGTACTTGGTGGTTTGGTCTCACCCATAGATAACGTAACCCCAGAGCAGTTGCATATAGCCGAGCTTGTTGCACGGGTAGATGCCGATGCTGTAGAGGAAATAATCCTCGCGACAAATGCAAGCGTAGAAGGGGAGTCAACCGCCCTATATATACGGCAACAACTCGGCAATCAAGCCGTGAAGGTCACGAGATTGGCGCGAGGCCTGCCTATAGGTGTTGACCTGGAATACGCCGATCAAATTACCCTCAGCCGGGCGCTTGAGGGCAGACAACAGTTCTAGGTTTACGAGAGTATACGCTCAAAACGGGGCAAAACCTGCCCCTTCCATTCGACAGTCTCCAGCCAAACCACCATCAAGCGCGCAAAGTGCAAAACCGGATAATCAATTGGGTGATAAATCACCTCAAAATCCAGTGTTTCTTCGTCGAAAGCAATACAATCAACGATATACGTATTTCCTTTATAGTGACGCCAGGTAGAGTTCTCGGGCACCATATCGGCGGCGATGGCAAGCATCTCTTTCAGCTGCTTCTCACTCTTTTTTGCGCTCATGCTTACAGCATAACACACGGTAGTTTTGTTCTCTGGGGCTAGTCGAAGTACAATAGGGGCAATGGAAGAAACTATTCGCTCTGCTATAGAGCAAGCAAAACGCATTGTTATTATTCAGGCCGATAATCCTGACGCCGATTCACTCGGTAGCGCTTTGGCACTCGAGCACATACTAGGTGACATAGGAAAAGATGTTGTACTGTATTGTGGCGTCAATGTTCCAGAGTACTTACGCTACTTGGCGGGCTGGGATCGTGTAGTTGACACTATGCCGAGTCAGTTTGACCTTAGCATTATCGTAGATGCCAGTACGTACACGTTGCTCGAAAAGCTCGACCTGGCCGGCCAAATGGGATGGGTAAAGAGCAAACCCTGCATTGTGCTCGATCATCACGCTACAGTTGAGCACAAGCTAGACTTTACGAACATGCAACTTATCGACGATACCGCAGCCTCTACTGGCCAGATTATATTCGAGCTTTGCGTGGCAAACAATTGGGTTATCAATCCTTCGGCCGCCGAACACCTGATGAGCTCAATTCTGGGTGACACTCAGGGACTCATGAATGATCTGACGACTGCTAAAACTTACCGAGTCATGGCCGAACTGACAGAGCTTGATGCCAATCGCCCACAACTCGAAGAGGCCCGCCGTGAATACAGCAAAATGGCACAGAAAATCTATCGCTACAAAGCCGAGCTCATACAGCGGACAGAATTCACCGCCAATAATCGCATAGCTCTCGTACATATACCTCAGTCCGAGATTAACGAGTATAGCCCATTGTATAATCCCGCTGCTCTTATACAATTCGACATGCTTCAGGTACGTGACACAGCGCTCGCTATTGTTCTTAAAACATATGACGACGGCAGGGTGACAGCGGCACTTCGGGCTAACAACGGCTACCCTGTTTGTGGCAAATTGGCCGAACACATGAGCGGTGGTGGACATGACTATGCTGCTGGCTTCAAGATTACCGACGGCCGATCATACGATGACATCAAGTCAGAATGTTTACGTTACGCGACCGAACTTCTCGACAATTTACATGAGGATTAACACTAATGAAACTCTACGACACACTTACTCGACAGACCAAAGAATTACAGCCGCTTGACGGCACAACCGTAAAAATCTATACCTGTGGCTTGACCGTCTACAGCCAACCCCACATTGGCAATTGGCTTGGATACGTTTACTGGGATGTCCTGGTGCGAACCCTCAGAGCCACGGGTTACCATGTTGAGCGAACGCAGAACATTACAGATGTCGGCCACCTAACAAGCGATGACGATAGTGGCGAAGACAAAATGGAGAAGGGCGCAAAGCGCGAAGGCATTACCGCTTGGGATGTCGCGGCCAAATACATAGACATTGCTGACCACGAAGGTTTCGAGCTACTCGGGCTTGTTCATCCCGACCACCTCGTACGAGCCACCGATTACATCGAGCAACAAATTGCCTTTGCCAAAATACTCGAAGATAAGGGTTACACCTACGTCATACCAGATGATGGCCTATATTTTGACACAAGCAAACTGAATGACTACGGCAAACTAGCACAGCTCGACATAGCTGGGCTACAAGCAGGTGCGCGTGTCCCAGTTGCGGGCAAAAAGAATATTACAGATTTCGCTATCTGGAAGTTTAGCCACGAGGGCAGCAAGCGTGATATGGAATGGGATAGTCCATGGGGCGTTGGGTTTCCGGGCTGGCACCTGGAGTGCTCTGTGATTGCGCACGAAACACTCGGTGACCAAATAGACATTCACACCGGTGGCATAGACCACATTCCGGTACACCACACCAACGAGATAGCTCAAACAGAAGCCGTTACCGGCAAACCATTCGGCCAGTTCTGGGTGCACAACAATCACCTTAAAGCCGATGGTCAAAAGATGTCTAAATCTATCGGCAACATTTACACTTTGCAAGATATTCTAGACAAGGGGCATCCTGCAGAGGCTTTCCGTGTATTCGTACTTGGTAAGCACTACCGAACAGAGGGCAACTTCACTTGGGATAACCTCGAGGCTGCTGCCAATCGCCTGCAAGGCTGGCGGGAAATCACCGTTTTGCGCTATCAAAAGAGTGATGTCGGAGAACATCCCCTTACAGAACAATACTTTCAACGCCACGTCGAATTAATCAAAAACTCTTTATCAAATGATCTTGATACTGTTTCGGCGCTCAATGAACTCAACGTAGTCATGAACGATTTTAATATATCGAAGCGTGATGAGCTTACCGTTCAGGGCTTTGGCGCCTTTCTGCACGTGGTGGACGATTTGCTAGGCCTTTCGCTAGAAGCAGTCAAGGATACTACTCCGGAGCAAAAACAGCTTGTGGGCGAGCGTGAGCAGGCAAGAGAGCAAAATGATTGGGCAAAGTCAGATGAATTACGCGATAAGTTAGCCGTTCAAGGCGTTGGCGTGCGCGACACGCCACACGGCGCAATCTGGTATTGGATATAGCCTCCCGGCCTAGAACCGTTAATAACTCAGTGCGTACCAGACACTGATAGACTAGTTCTCTGTATCTTCCGCTGGACTTATAAGTAAATCGCGGCGCTGTAAATAATCCATAACAAGTATCTTCACGCAACCGGCCAGTGGTATGGCCACAAGACCACCGAGCAGTCCGCCGAAATTAACACCTAAAATAACAGATGTAAACACAAGTAATGGCGACATGTTTGTCGAACTTGCTTGTATACGAGGCTGCACTACGTAGTTTTCAATCTGTTGATAGAGGATATAGTAGGCTAGGATTATCACGGCTGACGTTACGGATGTAAATAGTGCTACCGTAGTTACTATAGCAGCCCCTATAGTATGTCCAACCATAGGTATAAGGCCACAGATAAACACTATAACCATAAGTGCGATTGGATAACTAATATCCAGAATAAGCAGCATCGGAAGCATCAGTATTGCTGCGATAGCCGCAAGTAGTACTTGGCCATTCACGTACCCCTGTATGACTTTGTTCATGTCTCTAGCAAGCCCGAGCACGTGTTTATTCTGTTTTGCGGGCACTAGCTGCTGGAACACCCTACGCCATCTTGGTCCTTCGGTGAGCATCATAACCGTCAACACAACGACTGTTAGGGTCGCGAACACACTGCTTCCTACTTTCGAAACAGTACTTATTGCGGAAGTACTAGCATCACTTAAGCGACCCGACAGCTGATCGGAAAAATCCTGAACCTGGTTCTGTAGATGATACGTTTCCACGAAATGGCCGATTGGACCGGTTCCATTCTGAGTATCGCGCACCAATTCTGGCACGCTTTGGAAGAAGTTCGTCGTTTGTTTTACTAACGGTGGAACAATTGCCGCCAAGAATCCGCCGAGTAGCAGAATGATAACCGTTACCGAGATAGCTGTCGCCATACTACGACTTCCACGTCGGCGTCCAGGCAATTTATCTGCAAGCCAGTGAACCGGTGCGTTCAGGGCCAGGCTAAGAAAAATCGCCAACCCAATAAGTGTTAGGGTATTAACGCTGTAGCGAACCGCTGTAAATAACAAGTATGTAAGCAAGGTCAACCCAATGACACGTACAAGTGTGTGAGTTGAGATGGTGACCTCAATGTCTGAGTTGTCTTTGGGGAATAGCCTTGCCATTAGCTTTAATTATGCCACGACGAACGTCTATTTTGCAAAGCCTTATCATATACTGCCACGATTTGCGCTCCTACTACGCAGGCGTCAAAACGCTTTACGTACTCTCGTTGCGTGGTGGCTATGTGCTCCCGACCAGGCGCATTCTTCATCCAGTCTGAAAGTAGTGCGGCGAACCCTTCGGTATCCTTTGGATTAAAAAGTTGAGCCTCAAAGCCCTCCATGACAGATCTATATCCAGGATTGTCACCAGCAAGCACTACGCCACGAGTTGCTGCAAACGCCTCAAGCAAGCTTATGCCAAAACTTTCGCCGGCGGTGCTCGGAAACACCGCGATATCTGCCTGAGCCAAGAAATCCGCTTTGCTTTCTTCGGCCACAAATCCATAGAGCGACACTATATCTTCCAACTTATACTGAGAGATATAACTAACAAGACCTTCCTTAAGCTGACCTTTCCCGCCAATAACAACCTGCCAGCCTTCCGGCCACTGCCCACTTTTATGCAGATACGCGACCGCCCGAACAAGTTCGAGTGGCCCTTTGCGCTCAACTAGTCGCCCCAAATAAACAATAGTTTTCTGTTTTGATTTATGTGTGCCTGCGCTGAACAGGGAATAATCAAAACAATTCGGTACTACGATGCTAGTAAGCCCGTAGTGCGATTTAGCGAATGTTTGCGCTGGAACAGAAACGGCCATCATAGCATCAAATCGACGAGCCGAGAGCTTATTCAAAAGCCCAAGGCCATAGCTCGCAAATGAAGCAAAACGAGAATACGGCAATATATGAAACGTACCGACAACAGTTGTGTTTTTTGGCGCTAAGTGCATGATACGTCCTGCCATAAACGGACTGTACGGCGCCTGAACATGCAATATGTCGAGCTGCAACTCGTAGAGTGTCTTCTGCAGCCTCGCACGCGAGGCAGGTAAGGGGGTGGAAAGTCGATTGCCATTAAACCGAACGTGTAGATTTTTGCTCATGCTATGGATGTTCGATACGTCCGTACGGGTCGTTTCCCCAACCAAGTAATGTACCTCGTGCCCCTGGCTGCGAAGCCAATCGGATACACGAAGTACGTACTGTTGTACACCGTCTGTACCATCAAGTGATTCATCGAGCACAAAGCCCACACGCATACGTTATGTTTCTTTCTGTGTGTTTGCTCTGGCAAGCGCCCGCTCGTAGAACGCCAAATACATTGCTGCTACCTTGGGGTAATCAAACTGTCGCACGTGCTTTTTGGCCCATTTCTCCCAAAGTTCACGAATACCGGCATCTTCAAGTAGTAGCCTGAGGCGATAGGCAAATTCCTTGCTATCACGCGGGTCAACCAACGAAAGTTGACCAAGCCCGGTCATAACACTTTCATAGCCGGGATTGTTACCGGCCACCGTAACGAGTCCGCTGGCCATCGATTCTAGCAGAACTATGCCAAAGCTCTCGCCGTACAAGGCGGGTGAGCAAAAAAGATCCGAGGTGTGCAATAACTCACGCTTTTTTGCATCATCAACATAACCCAAAAATTCAACGTTCTTAAGTTTGAGCGTATCACGTAGCTCCTCTAGCTTTTCACGGTCCACGCCGTCCCCGCCCAACAGCAGACGCACGTTTGGCATTTGAGCTTGCAGGAGTTGAAACGCTTGTAGCAGATACTTTACGCCTTTCCGTTTCTCGAGCCGTCCAATGTACAGGATAGTTTTGGGGCCTCGGTTTGAGCGCTGTACACTTGCTGGTTTGCGGAAATGCGCAATATGAATACCGTTTGGTATAATTTCTATTTCTGCATCGGTGAGCGACCGCACGTATTCTGCCGCCGCATTTGATACAGCAGTAAATCCATCTATGTGACGAAGTAGCGGTTTTGTGTATGGCGTAATGACCTTCGCGAGCGCTCGGCTAGCCAGGGTCTCGGGCAGTTTGGCATGGAAAGTTGCAACATTAACGGTGTTGCTGCGGCTTAGAATCTGACGGCTCAATACCGGAACCCATGGTTCATGAAAATGAAGGATATCGAACTGCTCATACTCAAATATGGCGTCTATTTCGTCTGTCAGTACGCTGGCGCTAATTTGCGTAGTTGTAGCAAGCGGTGATTTGAAGTCCGCGGCAGACCCAAGGAACACAATACGGCGATCGTGCGCCTCGTATGGCTCTTTGAGCTGGGGCGTAATAATAACAGCTTCGTGGCCGAGCTTAGTATATTCCGTCTGCAGAGCCTTGACGACCTCTTGCACTCCGCCGCCCTTGGCGATACTGTAGGGACAAACTAGTCCTATCTTCATATTCTGTTCCAGTATAGCAGATGGGTTACTTCTTAGATAATGCCTTCCTAAACGCGGACGGTAACATAACAGCCATCTCTTTCTTGGTTGCGAGGATGCTTGGTGTATGTGTATTAGAGTTCATAATGGCCTGGTTGTATTCCTCAAATACAACACGCATATGTTGCTCAACAATGGTGTTATCAAAATAATGGTCAGATGCTGAGGCAATATGCCAGACGGGAAGTCGCACCGGTACAGTGCAGTTATCGAGCATCAAGAACGCACTCGTCGTCCGCCAATGTGTCCGCATGTCGTTCGCTCGCCACAATTCAACTTCAAAGTCCATGTATTGCTTAAACTCAAATGAGTCCATAGCAAGAAGTCGGGTACGACCAGCCGGCAAGCTCCTATAAAAACCTCGTATGAAGGTTTCGTTCAGAATGCCATGATGCGTCACGAATGCAAGGGGCTTAGTGCCAAGCACATAGCATGCCCGTGAATACAGTCTTCGTCTCTTTGGTGAATATAGGAAGTCATCATGGTGCACAAAGCCCACGAGGCTCACAACCAAGTCAACCTTCTTTGCTAAATCGGAGTAACGCTGCAGCATACGCGTCACGACAACAAACCCAAACGAAATGCCCATAATAGTTACCCTGCGTCGGCGATATCGCATAGTGACAAACGCCGCCAGGTAGTCAGCATATGCGTCGATAGATAGTGTCCGTCCAATCTTGTAGAAACTGTCCATACCACCAAAACCGGGTAGGTCAGGCATGGTCACGGAACCGTATCGCTGCAGATTCTGCACAAGCCCCCACCAACGTTCAAGCATCGCATGATGGCCATACACCAAAAGTATTTCGCGTTGAAGTTTGCCGGTCGCCGGAGCCCGCAACATCCGACCATCCATACCATTCATATGAAGCGGCTCAATATATTCAGCAGCGTCTGTCATTCGACTCATTTAGTACGTTCCATTTATTGTTTATCGCTTACTCTGTATGATACGCTACGTTACCCCACGGACACAAGAGGTACAAGAAAATACAATGCCTATAGCAACCACTATAGTTTAGGTGAGCCTGGATACGCCTTGCTTGTGTACATCGTGACTGTTGTGTATGTATTCATCAGATTCGTGACGCGTGCAGTTTGGGCATCGACTGTTGTATTGTTTTGTGAGCGAATCATCACCTCAGACGCCTGGTCAAGCGGGTACAGCAGTAGGTCGTGTCGCGCTAGTAGGTTATCTGCCGCCTTTTGTGCCGCCGTCCATTCATAGTGCATATATGTCGGCATAAAGCCAAGTGAAGTTACTGTTTTGGTTTTGATATCAATGTCCATCACAGCAATACCTCCAATGAGGCCGTTCACATCCAGTTGCGTGTTAAGGAAGTTGCCCAGCGAGAACCAAACCGCAGTCGTACCGCCACCATTTCGCGGCAGTAGCTTGGCTGGCTGTAGCCAATGCGGGCCAGTTCCGATGACAATATCGACACCCTTATTGGCGAAATACTGCGCCGTCTGATCTTGCCAAGTAGCCTCAGTGGAACTATTTTCGTCGCAAGAATGCATGGCGGCAACAATCATATCGACATTTTGCGCGCGGGCAGCCGAGATTTGAGCATCTGCCAGTTGCTGACTGAATATGTTCAAGCCATACGAGCTCACGCTGGTATTATTTGAGCACTGCGAATAGCTCAGAAAGGCAAACTTCACTCCCTTGACGGTAAAATATGCACCTGACGACTGCTCGGCGACGCTACTAGCAGTACCCGCCACAGCAAAAGCAGGTAATTTAGCCCACACCTGACGCGTAGCAGTGATGCCAGCCTGGCCCTTATCATTAGCATGGTTATTGGCTAGGTTAATGACATTGCAGCCCACAGTACTGAGGTCATTCGCGAAGCTGGCAGGAGCATTAAAGGTCGGGTAACCGCTAACTGCCCGGTTGGGATCGCTCGGTGCCTCCTGGTTGCAGAACGCCATATCGGCCGAAGTTAGGTACGACTTAACTTGACTGAAAAATGGTAAGTAATCGTAGGAACCGTAGATGGTTTTAGCATTGGCGTTAACCGAATCATGCGGTAGCTGATCACCCGTAGCGATAAAACGGATGGTCGTGTCTTTTGTATTATTGCTCGAATCAGATTTTGCGCTTGAATTTGTCTTGGGGCTTACTGAAGCAGTTTGGTGCCACGGTTTAAAGAAAAACAGCAAAGCTGCAACGCCTACAAAAACTATAGTTCCAGCCAGCAGGTAGGGTAATTTATACCGTCGTTTTCGAGTCTGCCTCACGTATCCATACTAGCATAGGTACGCTATACTTGAGCGTATGCGCAAGACTATTGGTATTATTATCGTATTCCTTGGTATTGTCGCTCTTGGTTTTTGGTGGCACACAAACAAAGTTGCCGCGCCAGCCCAAAATACGACCACGACAAATAATAGCCAGCCAAGCACTACCATTCCAAGTTTTGACAAGGCCATGTACTCAAATACCGACCCGTCTAGTTTATGGGTAGTCGTCAATAAACAGCACCCGCTCACTCCAGTTAGCTACACTCCGACAGACCTACGCACACCACGAGTGACCTTGCGCGTGGCCGGGGCGGCAGAAATGCAGATGCGCAGTGTTGCATCCACTGCTTTGGAAAATATGTTTGCGGCCGCCCAGTCTGATGGTTACAAACTGCAGATATCAACGGCGTACCGCGGATATGCCTACCAAAAAAACCTATACGATAGTTACGTGGCAAAAAATGGGCAAACCGCCGCCGACAAAGTTAGTGCCCGACCTGGCTATAGCGAGCACCAGACTGGTTGGGCGGTAGACATCCGAGGCGTACCAGACGTCTGCGGGCTTAAGACTTGCTTTGGCGACACTCCTGAGGGCAAGTGGCTCGCTGCCAATGCTCACACATACGGCTTCCTGCTGCGTTATCCAGCAAGCAAAGTCTCGGTCACTGGCTATGAGTACGAACCGTGGCATTTTCGATACATCGGTACGGACCTGAGCGAGAAACTATTTGCTCATCATATTGAAACACTTGAGGAGTTTTTTGGTGTCACGGGCAGCACGGTCTATAACTAAACATCGCTTTGCCAGAAACAAACGGTACGTCTTGTTCGTTATCGTTGCTATTGCAGCACTTGGGTTTAGCGCATACCGTTTTTTGCCCGGTAGCGAGACTTTCTCCTCTACGGCTGGCTCTCAAAAACAAACCGAGTCAAACAAGGCAAATTCTACCGAAGTCCTCAGCAAAAACGACGCTGGACTCCAGCAGCTTATCGAAACATGGCGCAAAAAGTACTCGTTTGACGCATCAGTCGTCGTCATAGAGCTATCAGGCGATATGCGCACCGCCAGCTACAATGCCACGTCTAGCATTGTGCCGGGCAGCACATACAAGTTGTACGTCGCCTATGCCATTCTGCACGATGTAGAGCAGGGCAAGCTCGACCTGCATACCATGCTCACTGACGGCAAAACCGTGCAAACAGATTTGCAACGCATGATTGTTAATTCAGACAATGCCGCCGCCAGGACGCTTGGCTTTTACTACGGCTGGAAAAACATCAACGCACTCCTGCAGAGTGTCGATATTACACACACAGACCTTTACAATTACATTCCACCCAGCACCGAGCCACAAGGCAATAAATACAGCACCGTTAGCGATCTCGCCACACTCTTACAGAAACTAGCGAACGGTACGCTACTCAATGCCGATAACTCAGAGCTCCTTATCAGTATGATGAAGCAGCAGCAATACCGCCAGCGTATCCCAGCGGGCGTACCCAGTGGCGTCATAGTGGCAGATAAGCCAGGTTGGCTCAGCCCCGCCGATGGCTACGATGGCCGCATAGAGAACGACGCCGCTATTGTATACGGCACAAAGAGCACCTACATACTGGTTATTGCGACAACTGGCAGCACTACAGCACCCCTCACCAATCTTTCCAGCCAGGTCTACGACTACCTCCAACAATCATAGGTGGTATCTCTAGCTATCATACAGGGAATTTAGTATAATTACTTCCGCTGCTACAGATAAAAACATCTGCGTGTTGCTCTTAAAAACTCCGATGGGACGTGGCCAAGTGGTAAGGCACTGGTTTTTGGTACCAGCATTCGTAGGTTCGAATCCTACCGTCCCAGCCAATAATCTTTGAGCTCTTAAGTAATGTATACTTAATGATATGAAATACTTTATAGGAAATATCGAGGAACAAACTCAACAAAACACTGACTATCGGAGAGCAGTCTACACCTCTCACTATACCCAGCTAGTGCTTATGAGCTTAAAACCGGGTGCGGAAATTGGCAATGAGATACATGGTCTGGACCAATTTATCCGAGTCGAGTCCGGGAAAGCAAAAGTTATACTCAACAACGGCGAAAGTGAACATGAAATGACAGATGATTGGGTAGTGATTGTACCGGCCGGAACATTTCATAACATTATTAACACCGGCAATACCGAGTTAAAACTTTATACTCTCTACTCTCCTCCGAATCACCTTAAGGACACCGTGCAGTCGACGAAAGCAGATGAGCTATAGCCCTCCCAAATCAAAATGACGAAAACGCATAACGAAACTGGCGTGAAGCGACGAAGTCGCTGAACGACTTTTTGGTGTCTTCGAATGTATCGTGCTGGATGTTGGCAGCAGCTTGT
>Ga0172381_10003527_pt1 | contig 16525 bp, 15 predicted proteins | sample Leawel6488metaG_FD_119754 | JGI IMG/M metagenome (GOLD analysis project Ga0172381, IMG submission 119754) | Leachate microbial communities from a municipal landfill in Southern Ontario, Canada - Leachate well 64-88 metaG | ecosystem: Engineered > Solid waste > Landfill > Unclassified | place... | reverse complement strand
TTTATTTTTTTAGTTTTAATGAAATTGAAAATAAAATAGATAGCCAAAGAAATTAAACAGGCAATAATGCCAGACTTGGATTTGGTAAATAATAAGGTTATAAAAAAAATAACTAAAGATAAATTTCCAACTATAAAATTTATTGATTTTGTTTTTGAATTTAAAATTTTATATAAAGAGAAAGGTAAAAGTATGCAAAGATAGGCAGCAAGCCAATTGGGTTGGCCAAGGGTGGAAAAAATTCGGGATTGGACATCTTGAACCCACCAATTTTTGTCGATACCAAAATGTTGAGCTATGCCATAGACAGAAACTAAAAATCCAGAAAGTAAAAAGGTATTAATGACTCTTTTTTTAAAATCTTGATCTAGATAAACGGATAATATCCAATATAGAAGGGAGTAAGAGATTAGAGATAAGAGTCCACCATTTAGTCTTGAAGGATAACCAAAAAAAGAAGTGTGGGGATCAATTGAATAGAAAGTGGAAATAACTTGAGATAAGAGAAAAATAAGGAGGGGAATATTTAAAAATGTTTTTTTATATAAAGGAACTTGTTTATAAAAATAATTAATCAAGTGAAAAGTAGTTATTAAAATAGTTAGAAGATAAACTAAGTACATTTTGGGTAGTTCGAAAAGTTCAGAATTTGATTGAGTAAAAAAAATGGGGGTAAACAAAAATAGGGCAATAAAAAGGGATTGGACTATTTTAGAGACAAGCTTCATAGACTATATTGTAACTTAATAGATCGAACTTGTTATAATTTTAAAGTGACTAAGTTTGGATTATTAAAAAATAAAATTAAAACTTTTTTCTCTCTTTTTAGTTGGGAGATAGGAGTTGATTTGGGAAGCAGTAATACTTTGATCTATTTGAAAGATAGAGGAGTAATTATTGATGAGCCAACGATGTTGGCTCGTCAGAAAAGAAAAAGATGGACTGGTTTGTCGGCTCCTAAGTCAAAAAAAAGTGGACCGATTGCTTTTGGTCTTAAGGCTAAGGAAATGTTAAATCGGGAACCAAGACAGATTGAGGTAGTAAGTCCGATTAAAAATGGGGTAATTTCTGATTTAGAAGCATTGGAGAGTTTAATTTCTTATTATTTGAAATTGGTTTATGAAATTCCGTCAAAATATCCAAAAATATTTAAACCAAAGGTAATTGTAGGAGTGCCTGGTTCGATTAACCAAGTACAAAAGAGGGCAGTTAAATCGGTTTTTTTAAATGCAGGAGCAAAAGAAGTTATTCTTTTAGAAGAGGTAGTTTTGGCGGCGATAGGAATTGGTTTGCCGATGAATAATTCTTCTGGATTGGTTATTGTTGATGTTGGTGGTGGAAAGACAGAAGTTAGTGTAATTTCAATGGGAGGAGTGGTGGTGGGGAGAGGGATTAAAACGGCTGGAAATGATTTAGATAACAGTATTATTAATTACGTAAAAATGAAATATGGAATATTGATTGGGCCTAATAGTGCGGAAAGAATAAAAATGGAAATTGGTAGTTTTTCTAAAAAAAATGAAGAGAGTAAGATAACTTTAGTGAGAGGGCGAGATTTGGAAACTGGTTTACCTAAAACAGTTAAAGTGAGTGAAGTTGAAATTAGAGAGGCAATGGCAATGGAATTGACAAAAATAGTTAAATTAGTATCGACAGTTTTGGATGAGACACCTCCGGAATTAATGGAAGATATATTGAAAAGAGGTATTGTTTTAGTTGGTAATGGGGGCAAAATAAATGGTTTAGCTTCTCTTATCGAAACGGAAACAAAAATATTTACTAAGGTTATGGAAGATGCGGGAATGATGGTTATTAAGGGTTGTGGAGAATTGATTCAAAATAGAGAAATCTTAAAACAGGTTAAATTGGTATCAGGATTAAAAGAATGAACCAAATAGATGATAGTTCTTGGAAATATTGGTTAATGAAATTTAGTTTGATATTAAGTTTGGGAATTATCTTTATTTCTATTTTTAGATTAAGTGTGATTAAGGGTAATTATTATAAGAATTTAGCTACGGAAAATAAATTAATGGAACAGAATATTCCAGCAGCGAGAGCGATGATATTGGATAGAAAAGGAAGAGTAGTGGCAAAAAGTGTTTATCAATATTTTAAATTGGAAGGAAGTAATAAAATTTATGAAGGGGCAGGAGATTTTCAAGGGTATAAATTTGAAGGAAGAGATTTGGCCTTTGATTTAAAGAGACTTTATCCATACGAAGAGTCAATGTCGTTTATAACTGGTTATGTTGGAAAAATTAACCAGGACGATCAAAATTTAAATAAATGTGGAGTCAAATTGGACAATAGTAATGTAGTGGGTAGAAGTGGAGTAGAATCGTTTTTGGATTGTCAATTAAGAGGAGTCGATGGAAGGAGGTCGGTTGAAGTAGATGCAATGGGAAAATATGTAAGAGAATTGGGCAGACAAGAACCAAAAGTTCCAGAAGATTTAAATTTATCTATCGATGCTTATTGGCAGGATAAAATTTATAAACTTTTGGATGGTAAAAAAGCAGTGGTAATAATTAGTGAACCAAAGACAGGAAAAATAATTAGTTTAGTTTCTAGTCCAGCTTTTAATCCAAATGATTTTTCATATGATCCAGATCAAAATAAAATTAAGGAATATTTAAATGATAATCAAAATTTGCCATTAATGAATAGAAGTATTTCTGGTCGTTATAGTCCAGGATCGGTGTTTAAAATGGTAGTGGCGACGGCTGGATTGGAGAGTGGGGTAATTGATAGAAACAGCTTAATTGAGGATACTGGGGTGGTTAAAGTAGGTGATTATTCTTATTCAAATTGGTTGTGGTCAAAAAGTGGGTCAACTGATGGAATGGTTGATGTTATCAAGGCAATCAAAAGATCTAATGATATTTTCTTTTATAAATTGGGGGAAATGTTGGGTTTAAATAGAATTAAAGAATGGGCTGATAAATATGGCTATGGGAAAAAAACGGGGATAGAATTGACAGGAGAGTTGGATGGAATTGTTCCTGATGAAAAATGGAAAAAAGAAGTTAAAGGAGAAGGTTGGTTTTTGGGTAATACCTATCATTTATCAATAGGTCAAGGGGATTTAAGTGTAACTCCTCTTCAAGTTAATCAAATGACTAATATTGTGGCGAATAAAGGAATTAAATGTAAAATGAGTATTTTGAAAGATAGTAAAGTTGAATGTAGTGATTTAGGAATTAAAAAAGATAATTGGAAAATCGTGGTTGAAGGGATGAAGGAGGCATGTAAAACAGGTGGTACTGCTTGGCCATTATTTAATTTTAAAACAGAAATTGCTTGTAAAACGGGGACGGCGGAAGTTGGTGATGGAAGTAAGGATACTCATGCGTGGTTGACAGCTTTTGCTCCAGCCGATGATCCACAAATTTCGATTACGGTTTTAGTAGAGAGAGGTGGGGAAGGAAGTGATGTGGCGGCGCCAATTGTGGGAGATATCCTAAAAGAGTGGTTTGAAGAACCAGAAACAGTGGTACTTAGAAAAGCCGATAAAAATGTAATTTCAGAATAAATTTAGAGGTAAATTTGACAAAGGTGATATTATTTGTCAGTTATATTTTTTTAAAATATGAATTTTGAAACAATTAAAGATAGAGTCTCTGGATATATTAAAACTCAGCAGGAGATTAGGGCATCAAAAAATTTAATTGAGGAAAGTGAAGGTCGTGTTTCGATGGTTGTGTTTGATCATCAAGATAATTCACAAGGTAAGCCTTTTGGTCCAATAGGTTATCGTGAGGATGAAATTGATGCTATAAAAAGAGAAATAAAAACAGGAAAGAGGATTATTGTTTCAGGGTTGGATGGTAGAGGTGTGGTAACAATTGTAAATAGAAAAAATAATTAATTTGTGATTGACATCGATTAACTAATAGATAACAATGAAAGATAAAATGAAAAAACTATTAATTGTGGAATCACCGACAAAGGCTAGAACTATCGGAAAATATTTAGGTAATAATTACAAAGTTTTGGCAACTGTGGGGCATATTAGAGATTTACCGAGTAATAAAATGGCAGTTGATTTGAAAGAATTTACGGTGGAATATGTAATTGATGGCAAGAAGAAGAAAGTAGTTGATGAGTTAGTTAAGGCATCAAAGAGTGTTGACCAAATATTGTTGGCTTCTGACCCTGATCGTGAAGGAGAGGCAATTTCTTGGCATGTGAAATCGATATTAGAATCAAAGGTCAAAAGTTTATCAAATTCATCAAGTAAAAAAATAACCAGAATAACTTTTCATGAAATTACTAAAGAAGCAGTAGAAGAAGCTTTAAAGGAATCGAGAGACATTGATATGAATTTAGTTAATGCTCAACAAGGTAGAAGAGTTTTGGATAGAGTGGTGGGTTATAGTTTGTCGCCTATTTTATGGAAAAAAGTAAGACGAGGATTGTCGGCCGGACGGGTTCAGTCAGTGGCAGTAAGACTTATTTGTGAGAGAGAAAAAGAAATAGAAGCTTTTAAAAAGGAAAAATATTTTTCAATATATAGTGAGCTTAATAAGAGTGGTCAGAAATTTAATGCAGAATTAATTAAGGTTGATGGGAAAAATGTTTATAAAACTGACAAGATAAAATTATTTGATGGAGAATATTCTTTTACTAGTTCAATATTTAAGACACAAAATGAGGCTGATAGTTATATTAAAAAATTAGAAAAAGAGTTTTTAGTGACTAAAGTATTAGGAAAGGAAATTCATAGATTACCATTACCAGCGTTTACAACTTCAAAATTACAACAAGCGGCATCGAGAAAAATGGGTTGGTCGGGTAAGCAAACTATGAGTGTGGCACAAAAGCTTTATGAAAAAGGGTTAATTACTTATCATAGAACAGACTCAGTTTATTTATCAGAAAAAGCGATATTAGATTTTAGAAAATATATTGAAGATAAATTTGGGTCGAATTATGTGGTGGCAAAGACTAGATTTTATAAAAATACTTCTAAAAATGCTCAAGAGGCTCACGAGGCAATTAGACCAACTAATGTATCAAAATCGTTTATAGATGATGGAGATGTGAGAGAAAATAAATTGTATGAAATGATTTGGAAAAGGGCAGTAGCGACTCAAGGAGCGGCGGCAATAATGAAAAATACGACTATATTATTTTCCAATGGAATGGGCACTTTTGAATCAAAAGGAGTAAGAATGTTGTTCGATGGGTTCTTAAAAATTACAGGTGATAAACATGAAGATCAAGTGTTACCAGAATTGAAAGAAAATGAAAAAATTAGGGGTAAAAAAAATTGGTCAGTAGGGTCAGAAACTAATCCGATGCCGAGATATAGTGATGCTAGTTTGGTTTCCAGTTTAGAAAAACAAGGAATTGGTCGACCGAGTACTTATGCTCCAATTATTTCAACTATTTTATTGAGACAATATATTGAAAGAGAGGAGGGAAAATTTAGGCCAACAGTTTTAGGACAAGCCACTAATCAATTTTTGGTCAAAAATTTTGCAAATATTTTATCTTTACCTTTTACTGCCGAGATGGAAGAAGATTTGGATAAAGTATCTTTAGGTAAGGCTAATTGGAGAGAAATGATGAAATCGTTTTGGAAACAATTTGAAAAAGAATTGAAATTGGCGGAAGCTGAAAGCGAGAGAGTAAAGGTTGAGGTAGAAAAAACAGGTGAAAAATGTCCGGAATGTAAAGAAGGAAATTTGGTGATTAGATTAGGGAAGTTTGGAAAATTTATTTCTTGTGATCGTTTTCCGGAATGTAAATATACTAAGCAATTTCAAGAAGTAGCAGGATTTAAATGTCCAGAATGTGGGGCTGAAGGGGTAGTTCGTAAAACAAAGACTGGAAGAAAGTTTTATGGATGTTCTAAATATCCGGTTTGTAAATGGGCGGGGTGGAAAAAACCGTAATTATTTTTTCTTACCCCAGTGTTGCTGGGAAATCTTGATTAATTTATCTCGTTGTTGATTTTTACAAGAAAGCGGAGGAAGAGTGGTAGCATAAAAAGGTTGGGTGGTTTCAGAATCAATGGAGAGTTTTGAAATAATTTGATATTTACCAATTTTAACTAAATCTTCTGGAGGAAACTGTTCGCCAAATTCTTTGGCGAGGACGAAGGCATCTTGATTACCAACAACAAAGGACATAATTGAACCAACGTTACCTAAAATGGCATCTTGAATGGTTTTATCAAGCTGGGCCATATATTGGTTGGCAACAATTAAATTAAGTTTAAATTTACGAGCTTCAGAGAGAATTTTAATGAAAGCTTCGGTGGCAAAATTTTGAAATTCGTCGACATATAGGTAAAAATCAGAACGTTCGTCGGCAGATTGAAAAACACGATTCATGGCTGAAAGTTGGATTTGAGTAATAAGCATGGCTCCAAGGAGAGCGGAATTATCTTCTCCTAATTTACCAGTGGAAAGATCGGCAATTAAAATTTTCTTCTGATCCATTATTTCTTGGATATTGATTTTAGAAGTAGGATGAGCAACAGTATTTCGAATGTTGGTAGAGGAAATAAATTGGCCGACTTTATTTAGAATTGGAGAGACAGCTTCATTCTGAAATTTAGGGTCCATTTTACCAAATTCGTTGTGCCAAAAGTTTATTAAGGTTTGATTTTTTAATTGAGAAACAACTCTTTCTCGATAGGTTCTATTAGTAAGAATTTCGACGATGTGGGTTAAATCACTGCCTGGAGTATTAACTAAAGTTAAAACAGCATTTCTCAAAATGTGTTCAAGTCGAGGACCCCAAGAAATATTGCCATAGAGTTTCTTAAAAATAGAAATAACACCGGAAGCAATTAATTCTTTTTGGGATTCATTTTTAGCTTCTAGAACATTTAAAGGATAGGCATATTCGGGGTCGGCTGGATTAAAATAGCAACAATCATTAATGCGATGAGATGGAATGTAATCAAGAATGGTATTACATAAATCACCGTGAGGATCAATAACAGCTACACCGCGACCTTTGCGAATGTCGTCGATGGCCATGTTGGCAATAAGAGTAGTTTTGCCAGTACCAGATTTACCAATAATATAAGTGTGACGACGACGATCTTCGCCCTCTTTGATACCAAAAATGGAATCTTTGTTTCGATATTCGGTTTTAGCGAAAAAGGTAATATTATTTTTTTCTTCTGAAGATAAACCGTCGGCAACTGGAAGATTTTCAGGAGGATCGGAATAAAGTTTTTTACCCCAGGCAATATTAGGAAGTTTAGTATTTTGATTGGGGAAGTGCCAAACAGCAGCTAATTCTTCGGTATTAAAAATTTGACTTTTTAATTTGGGATCAAATTTGCGGCTAAGGATGGACTGTTGAAGTTTTTTTTTGGTAAAAAAGCCGGGAGTAAAATTTTTAATGAAATTACCACGAGGGTTGGTGTAGGCACCAAAAGAGGATGAAACTGAAGCAATGAGATTAGGGTTATTGCTTAAAAGATTGATTTGGGTATATAAGCCAGGGAATTGAATTTTTTGTTCAAAAATAGCTTTATCGGGGTGAGCAGTACGAATATTTTTTTCCTTATCAACTAAGATTCCGTTTTGAATAGTGCTAATAATATTTCCTTGCCAATTTTTCGGGGCACCGCTTAGAAGAATTTGAAAAAGAAAAAAATCTTTAATGTTATTTGACCTTGATAGTGGAGCTAAAACGGAAGTTAGAGGGTCGGTGTCTTTAAAATCTTTAGCAGTTTTAGTGGGGTAGTCGTAAGATCGGCCTAATCCGAGCTGGGTAAAGCTGATTGGTAAATTTGGATCAAGTTCAATTAAATAGTCTTTTGTATCTCTTAAAATAGCAGTGGAATATTGGGCTAGAATTTGAGATCGAAGAAATTCACTATTGTCGGAAAGGGCGGCAACATAGAAATGAATTTGACCGTCTTTTAGGACAATTTCAAGAGAAACAATGGTTTTTTTCTTGCCAATTAATTTTTCAAAAAAGGATAGATTTGAAAATTGAGTGAAATTTGAGAGCAGGGCAGACATGGATTCAAAGGTATGTTCGTTGGTTTGAGGTAAACGGACTTCAAAAATTGAAAGACTGGCAGGAGTGGACATAAGATTATTTTAACAATATTTTGATTAAAGTGGAGAAAGAGAGAATATATATCTTATAATATTGACAAAAGATTGATTTTTAGGTATAATTAACTTGTATGAGTGAATTTGTGAAAAGTGTTGGTAAAGTTTTAAATTTAGAGCCGGGTGATTCAACTGTTTTTCATGATGATAAAAATGGAAAGACTTACGCAACTGTAAGAATTACTAAAACCGAAAAAATGAAAGAGGAAATTCATGAAACCATGGTAGAGGCTTTTAAAAAAGCGGGGATTGAAGTGAGAGATTAAAGTAGCTTGGCTTTGTGTTATAATCCCTAAGTTAATAATTCTTAAATTTTTAGTATAAATTTATCCTGGGTTAATTATTCCCTGTACTAAAAATCAAAGTAATAAGGACAAATATGGTAGACAAAAAGAAAATCATAACAAAAACCGTCAACCGAAGCGGAAAATCTTTGGTTAAAAAAGCGTTGGTAGTTAAGAACAAAACTCGAAGTAACATTACCTCAGAAAACATCAAGAAGATGAATGAGAAGGTAATGGCGGAAAAAGAAGCATTGGCAAAAAAGAAAAATGAAGTAAATGAGACCGTTGACGCTAAAGTTGCAGCGGCCAAGGAAGATAAAAAATATAAATTAACAATTGGACTTAAGGATTTACTAGCAGCTGGAAGTCATTTGGGGCACAAAATTTCTAAGACTCATCCAAAAGCGTTGGAAAACATCTATACCCAAAAAGATGGTGTTCAAGTTTTTGATTTAGTAAAAACTCTTGAATCTTTAGATAAGGCTTGCAATTTTATTTACAATGCTAAAAGGAATGGTAAACAAATAGTTTTACTTGGAACTAAAAGACAGGCTAGGGAAGTGGTTAGACGGGTAGCAACAGAATCTGGTGTTCCTTATGTTACTGATAGATGGCTTGGTGGAACTATTTCTAATTGGGAACAAATTAAAAAGAATATTAAAAAATTAACTGATCTTAGAGAAGGTTTAGAAAAGGGTAAATTTGCTGAAGCAACCAAAAAAGAATTGTCACAGATGAATAAAGAAATTGCTAGATTGGAAAAAATTGTTGGAGGATTAGTAAACGTTGATAAATTTTTTGATATCTTGTTTGTAGTTGATGCTGGTTTTGAAAAAACTGCTATTAAAGAAGCTAATATTAGAAATGTTAAAACAGTAGGTTTGGTTGATAGTGATACTAATCCTTTTAAGATTAATTTTGCTATTCCAGCTAATGATGACAGTGTTAAAAGTGTTACTCTAATTGTCGAAGAAATTGGAAAAGCAATTAAAGCGGCAGGCGTTAAATAAGTTTGTCAAGTTATAAAGTTTAAAGTTAAAAGTATGGATAATAAAAAAATAATTGAATTAGTTAAAAAAATTCGAGCTGAAATGGGCTTGGGGATTATGGAAATTAAATCAGCTTTGGAAGAAGCCAATGGTGATGAAACGAAAGCTAAACAAATTTTAAAGGAAAAAGGTTTTAAAAAAGCTGAATCTAAGGCAGAAAGAGAAACTCATCAGGGTAGAGTAGCTACTTATACTCACTCAACCGGTAAAATTGGAGTGATGGTGGAACTTTTATGTGAAACTGATTTTGTGGCAAAACATGAGGATTTTTTGGCTTTAACTAAAGATCTTTGTTTGCAGGTGGCAGCAATGAATCCAGAGACAGTTGAGGATTTGATGAAACAAGAATTTATTAAGGATCCAAGCAAAACTATTGATGAAATGGTGAAAGCCTTGATTTCAAAGTTTGGTGAAAATATGAAAATCAATCGCTTTGCTAGATTTGAAATATAAAAAATCCCTCTAAAGATCTCCCTTTGACAAGGGAGATTTGAATGAATTTTATTTAACCCTCTGAGAAATCGGAGGGTTTTTGTTGACAAGTATTTTTAAAAAGTTTAAGCTGTTTTTAGAAATTAATTATTTTTTTAATAAAAATGGGTAAAAAATCGATAAAAGGGTTTAGAAGGGTTAGTTGGTTTAGAGTCTTAATTACTGTTTTAATTTTGACCATCGGCTTGGTTTTTGGGGTAAAATTAGTTCAACAAAGTCAAGAAAACAGAAGTAGTGCGGCAGGAACGGCAACAGTAGCAACTGGTTATGTGCGTTGGTATGGACCTTCAAATACAAGTAACTGTAAGAATGTCAGTGGAACTTGTGCATATTTTAATGCACCATACAGTGCTGGTACTGCTTGTGTCGTTAATGGAGTTAGTGGATTTATTAAAACTGGTTTGTGTGGTGGAGGTAGTTCAACTTTGTGTTGTTCCACTAGAAAATCTTGTTATATAAATGGTAATACCTATCCAGATGGTACAACTTTTTGTAATGGAAGAGATAGAGTTTATGTGTGTGAAGATGGGAGACAGATTTATAGAGGATTGGATTGTACTTCTACTAAAAGAGTTTGCAATCAAGGAAGATGTGTTACGGGGACTGATTATGGTGCGGAAAAATGTGTAGCTAAAAAAGGAGTTTGTCAAACAACTAGTTCAGGGACTTTACCGGTGGCTGGTAGTAATTGTACTGTAAATGGAAAGGCTGGACGTTATTCGATTGGTTTGTGTGGTGGTCAATATGCAACCAATTTTATGTGTTGTATACCTAAATAATGATTAGTTAATAGTGATTAGTAGTTAGAGATCGGGTATAATTGATTATGATAAATTTTTCTGATGTAAAAACTCGAATGGATAAAATCGTGGCTTTATTTGTTAACGATATTGCTTCGATTAGAACTGGTAGAGCAACTCCGGGTTTGATTGAAAATGTGGTAGTGACGGTTTATGGAGCTCAAAAAATGAAATTGATTGAGCTGGGATCAATTGGGGTTCCAGATGTTAGAAGTTTGACTTTTGAAGCTTGGGATAAGGCTTTGACGAGAGAAATTGCCAATGGAATTGCGGCAGCAAACATTGGAATGACGCCAGCGGTTGATGGAAATATAATCAGAATGAGTTTACCAATGTTGACAGTAGAACAAAGAGAAGATTATATAAAATTGTTGGGAAGAAAATTGGAAGGGGCTAGGGTGATGATTAGAGATGCTAGAGCCGATTTTAGATCGGACTTACAAAGAGCTAAACAGGAAAAAACAGTTTCTGAAGATGAATTTAAGAGAGATGAAACTGAATTGCAAAAGACGACAGATCTTTATATTGGGAAATTAGAAGAAATGGCTAAGAAAAAAGAAATAGAAATTAGGGGTTAAAAATAAAATTCTCGTAACAAATTTTTTATGTCTGGTGAATGTGTGTAGCACGTTCAAGGACACAAAAAATTATTACTTCAAATTTTTATTTTTCTTTTGTTAAAATCAAGAATGGATTTGATAATTTTTATAGTAGCTTTGTCAATATTAGTTTTAGTTCATGAGTTTGGTCATTTTTTTGCAGCCAGAAGAACAGGGGTGAGAGTAGAGGAATTTGGTTTGGGTTTACCACCAAGAATGTTTGGGAAAAAAATTGGCGATACTATATATAGTATTAATTGGTTGCCGATTGGTGGTTTTTGTAAATTATATGGTGAAGATGGAGATGGTAAAGGGGGAATTGCTTTTAATAATAAAAACCCATGGCAAAAATTATTAATAGTATTAGGTGGAGTGTTGATGAATTTGGTTTTGGCAATTGTGATTTTTAGTGTAGTTTATTCAATTTTAGGGGTTCCAAAAGAAACCGACAAGGTTAGAATTATTGGGATTTCTAAAGATTCGCCGGCAGAAAAAAATGGGTTAAAAGAAGAAGACATAATTTTGAAAGTAGCGGAAAAAGAAATTAAAAAGCCAAGTGAGTTGACAGATGAAGTGGCAAAATATAAGGGAAAAAATGTCAAATTACTAATTTCCAATGACCAAATAATAAATAAAGAAATAAATGTTGAAGTAAGAGAAAATCCACCAGAAGGTGAGGGGGCAATAGGAATTGCAATTTCTAATACAGAGATGGTAAAAGTTCCATGGTATAGATTTTATGAAGGGATAGGGGCTGGTTTTAAAGAGGCATATTTTTGGGGAGAAATTATAACTAATGGTGTATTTAAAATGATAGGTGGTTTATTTATGGGACAGGTGCCAAAGGATGTTTCTGGTCCAATTGGAATGTATGAAGCAACAAGTTCAATTAATAAAAACCAAGGATTATTGGCGGTAGTTCATTTTTTTGGGATTGTGTCGGTTAATTTGGCGGTGGTTAATATTTTGCCTTTTCCGGCTTTAGATGGTGGTAGGATTCTTTTTGTACTTTATGAGATGATTTTTAAGAAAAAAGCCAATCAAAAATTCGAAATTATTGTAAATAACGTGGGAATGATGTTACTTTTGGGATTGATTTTGCTGATTACTATTGGTGACATTAGTAGGGTTTTGAAAAAGTGATCTGTTGACAGGGATTTTTAAAAGTGTTTTACTTTTCTATAAGATATTTTATAAAAAATGAAGCAAAATAAAGGAATTTCTCAAATAGCAGTAATGGTTATAATGTTAGTTTTGGCAATAGCCCTTCCAATAACGACAAAATTGGTCCAGAAAAGCCAGGAAAATAGAAGCAAGGCGGCTGGTGGATTGGGTTATGCTGAGGTTTGTAAATTAGATTCTGATTGTAAGCCACCAACTGGTCAAACTTCTGGTTTTTGTACAAATACAACACAACATACTACTAACTGGCCGTCTTTTAGTAAAGGTGATGCTCCACCTGTTTGTTCATATGGATGGGGAAATAAAGATGAACAAAGACGTAATGAGGCTTGTTTTTTAGTTGGGGGGAGTTGCAGTGAACCTTATTCAGCTTCTTGGGGAAATAATTGTAAAACAGATAAGGGTGTTGATGGTGTAGTAGTTTGGAATTTATGTTTGGCTAATCCGTATCTTGGCACAGCAAGATGTTGTGTTCCAGATACTGTCTATGCTCAGTTAGGGGATGCTAATAAAACAACGGTTACTTCGAAACCGTCCGATCTTTTAGCTTGTAAAAAGGGAAGTGTAGTCTGGGTTGATGGACAAGCAACTGATGGAATATATAATTGGAAATGTGTTGGCTATGAAGGTAAGGTGAGTGTTGAAGGTAGTGCAAATAAAACAGCTTGTGTACCTAATACTAAAGAGTGTTTAGATGCTGATACAGCTAGGGTTTGTAAATCTGATGGTAGTGGTTGGATAAATAGTGAGTGTGGAACAGCGGGTTGTAATTCAACTACTAAAATTTGTAATACAGTAGCTCCGACCGCAACTCCAACGATTAAACCAACAGCAACTCCAACGATTAAACCGACCGCAACCCCAACGATTAAACCAACAGGAACAATAACTCCGACACCAACACCAACTTTAACACCAACACCGGTTTTGGTTTGTGCGGTTGGTGATAAACAGTGTTCAGGTAATATTTTGCAAAAATGTAATTCAACTGGAACTGGTTGGGAGACTGATGTTAATTGTGGAGAGCTTGGTTGTAATTCAGTTACTAAAACATGTAATGAATGCGTAAGTGGTCAACAAAAATGTAGCACCGATGATAATTATTTCACTTGTGTTAATGGTAAGTGGTCAACAACAACGACGGACTGTATTGGTGACGAGGTTTGTACTAATAACAATGTGGCTAATGATGTTTGTGTTGAACCTGATTATATTGCTCCAAAATTGACGATGCATGTATCAATGTTGGGAATTGGAGGAAAAAATATTCAAACTCAATGTTTAGGTGACACTATTACTTTAAGAGTAAATGTAGCTAAATTTAATGCGGCTGAAGGTGATAGAGGTATTACTAGACAAGTGACAGCTACTAAAGTTAATGATAAATTTTCAACTGTGAAAATTGCTGGTGATGGCTATCAAGTTTATGAAATTAAAGATTTTGCTTTGGATACTACTTATTTACCAAGCGATAAAATTTTTGTAAATGTAACTAGTTTAAATAATGGTGAGCTTAAATTGTTAGCAACTCTTTATGGTAAGAATAATCAAACTGGTGGTTATGCGGCTCAAAATGGAAGTCAATTGTTAATATCTGCTTTGAGCAATCCCTTAAGTTTTTATAATTATCCAATTTTGAATGGAGATATTGGTTCAGATAATAATAATACTTTGGGTGATGGAGTTCTTAATGGAAGCGATTTTGGTCATATTAAAAATCAATGGGGCAAATCAGTTGATAGTGGACAAACTCCTTTAAGAGCAGATCTAAATGGAGATTGTGTGGTTGATAGCCTTGATTTTCAAATTTACAAGAAATCTTCAGAAGAGCAATATGCTTCAAAGGAATTTTAAAAGTTAAACAAAAAAAAATGGAAAAAAATAACGCATTATTTAGAATTTTTATACCGATTATTGCTGTAATTATAATTTTTGAAAGTGTGATGTTGGTTTCGGGTTTGGAAAAAAGTACTGTTCAGGTTAAAGAATCGACAAATTCAGCTAGTATTGAAAAACAAGAAGTAAAAACAAAAGATGCTTTTGAGGTTACTTTTGTAACAGATTCAACTGAAATGAAAGTTGGAAAAAATTATACAGTTAAACTTCAGGCATTAGTTAAAGAAAAGAGGACTTTAGATGCTATTGATATATCGGTTAAGTATGATGCAAAAAATTTAGAGGTGACGAATTTGATTTTTGATGAGAAGTTACAAGAACCGATTGTAGGTAAGGCAATTAAGGAAGATGGAATGATTGTAGTTAAATATATAATTGAAACAAAGCAGGGTATTACTTTTAATCTTAACGATATGGTTTCTTTATTGAGTTTTGATGTAAAAGCTAAACAGGCTGGAGTTTATGAATTTGAAATTGCCACTGGTAATGAAGATAAAAAATTTGATACCATGTTTATAGAAAATACTACAGTTAAGGCTTTGCCCTTTACGAGTAACAAATTAGAAATTAATGTAACTAAGTAAAAATGAAAAAGACAGCTTTAAATTTATTGATAATGATGGCTTTTTTATTGCTGTCTAGTAAGGTGGTGGCTGCGGCTGATCCAAGATTGTATTTTTCTCCAGCAACGGGTGATTATCATGTTGGAGACACCTTTACTGTTACTATGATGATTGATTCGGCGGGTCAGGTGGCAGGAGCAGCAGATATGGTTGGTACTTTTGATACAACTAGATTGGAAATTACTAAAATAGAAACAGCTGCTGATATGGCTTTTAACAAAAATATTGCAGGAGGATCTTGTACTTCTGGTAGTGAATCTGATTGGGCTAGTGGAAAATTTTCAGGAATTTGTTATTCTTCGCTTTCAGCTGGAGATGAAATAGTTGTTGGTAATTTAATGACTATTACTTTTAAGGCTAAGGCAGTTGGGGTGGCTGATGTTAACTATACTTGTAATGGTTTACCAGGTGATTCTAATATTACTCAAACGGACCCAGTTAGAGATATTATTGTTTGTTCGGCTAATGGCAGTGGATCTTATACAATTACAGAAGCAGATGGAACAAGTACTGTAACTCCGACTGCAGCTACTACAACTACTACAACGACTACAACGGCGGCTACTGCTACAATAACTGGGACTGCGGCTGAATTACCACAGACTGGAGGAATTGCTTCAACTGTTGGTTTGATTGTTTTTGGAGCTATTAGTTTAGCTTCGGCTTTGTTTTTGAAATTTTTATGAAGGGTAAAGTTAATTTAAAGACGATTATAATTTTTGCAATTTTGATATTGGTGATTGTGTTGTTGGTTTTAGCGGTTAATGTAGCTAAAACTTTTATTAGTGGGGCTACAGCCGATTATGAACCACAAAATTTAATAGCTGTTCCAAAAGAAGATGGTAAAACAGCAACTGTATCTTGGACTACTGATAGAGAGGTTAAAGCATCTATCTTTTATGGAACGAATATGGCTAGTCTACTTTTGATGGCTGAAGATATGGAGCCGGCGACTAATCATAATATTTTATTGACAAATCTTAAAAATGATACAACTTATTACTATAAGATAGTTGTTGATGCTGATAATATATTTGACAATGGAGGAATGATGTATAGTTTTAAAACAGGTGGTAAGGCGGCAGAAGAGGTTTTGGAGCCTATAGTGACTGTTCAACCAGATTTAGTACCAACTTCAGCTGCGAGTTCATCATCGACATTAACTTGTAATAAAACTACTGATTACAACAAAGATGGAATAGTTAATAGTATGGATTATATTTCTTGTGTTAAAGGTATAGTTACTCCGGCAGCAACTGATTCTTGTGAGGGTGATTATAATAAGGATGGAGTTATTAACAGTTTGGATAGAATAGAGTGTTTACAAGACGCCAAAAGATAGGTAGAATAAGTGACTTTAAAATTAAAGGAGGTGTGAGTTTTTAATGCCAATTATAGTAAAGAAAAATAAAGGCGAATCAAAAGATGACATTATTGGTAAGTTTAGAAGACTTTGTTTAGAAGAGGATATTACAGAAGAAGTTAGAAAAAGAACTTCTTATGTAAA
>Ga0172381_10003526_pt1 | contig 16527 bp, 18 predicted proteins | sample Leawel6488metaG_FD_119754 | JGI IMG/M metagenome (GOLD analysis project Ga0172381, IMG submission 119754) | Leachate microbial communities from a municipal landfill in Southern Ontario, Canada - Leachate well 64-88 metaG | ecosystem: Engineered > Solid waste > Landfill > Unclassified | place... | reverse complement strand
CATTCCATTTTTCGCCTACAGGTTGTGCCATAAGGGGGTGCTATGACCGGACCACCCAGAAAGCCTAATGCAATCCGCCGTGGCGGAACCGGAACCGCAGCCGCAGCGAAGAAGCCACGACCGGAGCAGGTGGCCCCGACGTGTCCGCGGAAGTTGTGCCGCGAGGAAAAGGTGGTGTGGCACCGGCTGGTTGAGACACTCACCTCCATGGGCCTGGTGGCGATCAGCGACGGCGGGGCCTACGCCAGATACGCCGCGTTGTTGGTCGAGTGGTGGGCGTTGCACCTCGACCTGCGGAAGAACGGCCGGACGTACGAGGTGCATGGCAAGGATGGCCAGGTTGTCGGCATCAATCCGCGCGCTGAGGTGAAGATGAGGAACACGATCAGCGTGGAGTTGCGGCGGATGGAGTCTGAGTTTGGGTTGACGCCGGCAGCTAGAGAGCGCCTTACGGCTGACTTGCCGCCGATCCAGGAGCAAGAAGGTAAGGGCAGGTTCTTTGCAGTGAAGGTGGTTGGGTGAGTGCATCCGTCTTGAGCTTCGATCTTCAACAGGTTATCCGATTAATTCCCGGATACGATCCGTTCTCTCAGGCCGGCGAGTGCTGGTTTGACGAAGAGTCCGCGTCATTCGCTATTGAGTTTGTTGAAGAATGTTGCACCCACGTCAAGGGACCGCTGGGTGGACAGCGGCTTATCCTGGAGCCCTGGGAAAAGGCGATCTTCGCGAACCTATGGGGTTGGAAGCGACCTGACCAATCGCGGCGATACCGCGAGTCTCTCGTTTACATTCCTCGCGGAAACGCAAAGACGACCCTCGCCGCGGCCCTCATTAATCTGTCGCTGTTCACTGACATGGAACCCGGCGCTGAGTTGTATTCCAGCGCAGCCGAGCGTGAGCAGGCGCGCCTTTGCTTCGACGCCGTCGCCGGCATGATTCGCCAAGAGCCGGAACTTGAGAAGCGGGCACAGTTGTTCAAGTATTCCATCACTGTCGAGGACCGCGTTTACAAGGCGCTGTCGGCCGAGGCAGGCAGCAAGCACGGCTTCAACGTCCACCTCCTCGTCAACGACGAATTGCACGCCCAAAAGACACCCGAGTTGACCGAGGTGTTGTTGACCGGCATGGGCAAACGCAAGCAGCCGCTCGCCGTCCATCTCACAACAGCCGACTACGAGCGCGAAAACTCCATCTGCAACCAGAAGCACGACTACGCAAAGCGGGTTGCGGCGAACAGTCTTGACTCAGGCGTCGGCACAAACGACCCGGCTTTCCTTCCGGTTGTGTACGAAGCGGACGAGACGCCGCACACGATCGCTTTTTACGCCCCGCACTTCTTTCGAGGCATCGAATCGGTATGCAACTGCAACATTGCCCACAACACCCAGACCGTCTTGGCGTCGCCCGAGGCATGTGCAAGACTTGCTACTCTCGCTGGTGGAAGGCTACGCATAAACCATCCAAGCGATGCGCAAAACATCCAGAGCGGCCGGCGCGGTGCCGAGGGATGTGCAGTTCGTGTTACGAGCAATGGTTATTGGATAGAAACCCTGAATACAAGCGGAGAGCTATCGCAAAGCGGAATCAGTGGGCGAAAAGAAACCCCGAACGGCGAAGGGCGTCTGGTGACAAGTGGAGGAAAAACCCCAAAAACAGACAACGCATTGCAGAGCACAGACGCTACGCTGTGTATGGGGTCACGGACGAGGAATTCAGGACGATGCACGAACGCCAGCGCGGGCGATGCGCCATTTGCGGAGAATCAACTGAGCTATGCGTCGATCATTGCCATGCTACAGGCTCTGTCAGAGGACTGCTCTGTTCCAGATGCAATTCGGGACTCGGATTATTCCGAGATTCTACCGATCGTCTGCGACGCGCACTCGCCTACCTGTTGTGTGCAAACGGCAAAGTTGCGTAACGGCTACGTTCTCGTCGAGTCTCCAGCAGACGACTGGACCGACCCGAAGGTATGGGCGAAGGCTAACCCGAACCTTGGCGTGTCCGTTCCTTTGGAATACATCGAGCGGGAGTGCGCGAAGGCTAAGGATTCAGCGGCCTATCTCAACACTTTCCTGCGACTGCACCTGAACGTCCGGACGCAATCCGACATCCGCTGGCTTACTATCGAGAAGTGGGACGCCTGTCCGGTTGACGCAGACCGCGGGGCGTTGGCCGGCAATCCATGTTTTGGTGGTCTTGACCTATCGACGACAACCGACCTATCGGCGTTGGTCTTGGCGTTTCCTCGCTACGGCGGCGGCTATTCGTTGTTGTGTCGATTCTGGGTGCCAGAGGAAAACGCACACGCGAGGGAAAAGAAAGACCGCGTTCCATACAGCCAGTGGATTCGTGAGGGGTGGATTACCGCGACTCCCGGGAATGTCATCGACTACGACGTCATCCGTGCAGACATCGTCGCCATCTCGAAGCAGTATCAGATCAAGGAGATTGCCTGCGACCGATGGAACGCGACGCAGCTAATCACACAACTAACAGGCGATGGCATTCAGATCGTAGCGTATGGCCAGGGATTCAAGGACATGACTGCCCCTACGAAAGAACTGGAGGCTCTCGTGGTGTCAGGAAAACTGGACCACTGCGGGAATCCCGTGCTGCGGTGGATGGCGTCCAACGTCACTGTCGAGCAGGACGCCGCCGGCAATCTAAAGCCGAGTAAAGCGAAAAGCACAGAACGCATTGACGGGATTGTGGCTGCCATCATGGCGATCGGCCGAGCGATGGTAACGCCATGCGAGAAGCGTTCCTACTACGAAGACCATGACGTGGAGTTCATGTAATGCAAGTCAACAGTCGGTCGCTGACCGCCGCGGACATCTGCCAACTCGTGGGCGAGTCGCCCGTGATGCTGGAGGTAGGATGCAACGACGGAACCGATACGCTTCGGTTCGTTAAGGCCATGCCGGGAATTCGACTGTTTTGCTTTGAGCCTGACCCGCGTCCGGCTGCTGTATGGAGGCAACGAGTCTCGTGCAAGCGGGCGTGCCTTATCGAGAAGGCAGTTTCGGACGTGGACGGAGAGGCGGTCTTGTATCAGAGCGGAGGGCGACCCGACCCGAGTGGCGTGGGGGAGTGGAACAAGTCTTCCAGCATCGTCGAGCCGACCGGGCACTACAAGATGAGTCCGTGGTGCACATTCACGCCGGGCGGAAGTGTACCAACGATTCGGCTGGACACATGGCTTGCGCAACACAACTTTCCGGACATTGACTTCATTTGGGCGGACACGCAGGGCAGCGAAGGCAAGTTGATTGCTGGCGGTCTGGAAACATTGAAGCGGACGCGATACCTCTACACCGAGTTCTACAACACGCCGATGTATGCTGGCCAGCCATCGTTGCCCGACATCTGCAAGATGCTGCGCGGATGGGAGCCGATGGCTTTGTACGGAACCGATAACTGTCTATTAAGGAACACGACGCTGTGAAGCAAAACCCAGAATCTATGGTGCGTTTCGGTTCCGCGTGCGTTGACATCGCTCGGTGGCTCCAGCGCACCTACCCCGTGGTCACATGCCCCGGCGGGCAGAGCGGCGAAGATGGGATTCTCGCCAAACTCCTGCCGCACGATCGAGGTTACTACGTCGATGTCGGTGCCAACGACGGCATCCAGTGCAGCAACACCTGGCAGTTCTATCAGCGTGGCTGGCGGGGACTGTTGATCGACCCGCTGCCGGAGACGTGGTATCGGCTGGTGCAGCAACGCCCTGGCGATTGGTTTAGCTGGTACGCCGCCAGCAACACCACGGGTGTGGCGACAATGAACGCCTTGCGCGACGTGAGCACATTACGCCCAGACGCCAACCTTGACGAGCAGGTCAAGATTCGCGTCGAGGCAGACACGCTCGCCAACATCCTCGCCAGGTTCCCTGCGGAACTTCGCGAGCAGTGCCGTCTATGTTCCATTGACGTCGAGGGGTGGGAAAAGGAAGTGCTCGAAGGTATCGACTGGAGCACATTCCGCCCAGAGGTGTTCTGTATCGAGTGGAAGCAGCCGGACACCAATAGCATGGACGCAGCCAACGAATGGCTCCCGATACTTACCGGCCGCGGATACAACGTGGTCGCGAAAACAGCGTATAACCTGATCTTAAAGCGATGACCACTGGCGTGATTACAATGCGGAACCTCGGCCATTTTGGGCGATGGGGGAACGCGCTGATTGAATACGCTTTTCTGAAGTGCTACGCGAGGATACACGATCTTGACGTGCGCACTCCCGCGTGGGCCGGCAGTGCTCTATTGGGCGCTGACGACAATCGCGACTGCATGTCGCTGCCGACGTCTTACGAACGGCTAGAGCGTGACCAGTGGAGCAATTCGATAGCACCGTCAGGCCGCGAATTCGTAAACACCGATTTCCGCGGATACGCTCAATGGAACACCTCGTGGTACGCTCCGCATCGGGACTACATTCGCCAACTGTTTCAGCCGTCGCAAGAAATTGCCGCGCGATTGCAGCCGGCTTGCGATCGACTCGACGACGCAGGAACCACGCGAATCGGCTTGCATCTGCGCCGCGGAGACTATGGGCGGGCTATCTTTTACATCACGCCGGTCAAGTGGTATCTCGATTGGCTCAAGCGGAACTGGGAGAAGTTCGACAACCCGGTATTGTTCATCGCCACGGAAACTCCAGCCCTGATAGAAGCGTTTGAGGACTACCGCCCGGTGACCGTGGAGAATCTAGGAGTTGCGTTCTGCGGCGGCGCCATGCCGCATTACAACTATTTGACATACGACAGGAACCATCCAGACCCGCGGCAGTTTGACTTTTTCCCGGAGTGGTATCTGCTGTCGAGGTGCGAGGTGCTTGTAACCCCCAACAGCACGTACAGCTTCACTGCTGGCATGGCGTCAGACCGAATGCAGCGGTTCTACCGCAGTCAGTTGCCGACTGAGAGCATCGACGAGGAAGACATTTGGAATACATACCCAACACAGAAATGGCACCGCAACGATTGGCCTAACGTCAAAGGGGCGTGGCTAGACAACAATCCGTACTGGAGGGAATAAATGCACGAAGACCACTGGCTGGCGACGCGAGACATCGCAAATAAGTACCGAGAGGAATGCTTGCTTGCCGCGAACGACACCGAAGTATTCAAGACGTTTCGCCAACTGCCGTACATTTGCGGCGTGATCGAGAATCGGCCGGCGGAGTGGATGCCTAGATTTCTCGGCCCTGCCGCTGAATCCCTGCCTGACTTTGCTCGCGTGTGCGAAGTCGCAGCGCAAAACGATACGCTCGGCTCGCCGATGGTAGCTACCGAGAATGGCGTAACCATTGCGCCCACCACGGCCTGTTACGTGCTGGGCTACGCTCAGATGGTGAGCCTGTTTGGGCCGCTGGACGGAATGCACATCGCAGAGATTGGCGGAGGTTACGGAGGACAAGCGGCGGTAATCACGGGAATGGCGGCCTGCGCCAGCTACACGATATTCGACATCCCGGAACCGTGCGCGCTGCAAAGCGTGTTTATTGGGAAGCTCGGGAGGGCGGTTCAGTTCGTGGACCACATAACGCCGGCGAGGGCAGAATACGACCTGGTTATCAGCAGTTGTGCCTTGTCGGAACTAGATGAGGCGGCGCGGCTGGCGTACGTTGCCGTCGTCTTATCTCGCGCCAAGCGTGGGTGGCTCGCGTGGAACTACGCTCCCGAGCCGACGCCAGGGTGGATCGACGACCCGCGCGATGCCAAAACGTGGCTAGAATCCGCGATGCCCGGGCGTGAGGTGACGATCGGGAGCGCAATGCCTGCGTATCAGACGGCGTTTGGTTCGTGGACGCAATACCAGTTGTTTTGGGGACAGAAGTGATTCCAAGCGGATACTACGAGCGGAGCGATGGAATCGACGCAGCCGAGGTGCGCGTTGTCCAGTTTGGCGTGCCGCGCAGTGGATCGACGTTCGTTTGGCAGTGCCTGCGCGACCTGTGTCCCGATGGCGGCGTTGTCAAGACACATGACTGGCTCGACTTGGATGTTCCGGTGGTCGTGACGTTCCGCGACTGGCGGGACGTGATGGTGAGTCACTGGCGCTTTCACGAGGTCGGCGAGGCGATGAGCCGCGAGGCTATTTATCGTCATGCGGGGCTGTGCCGTCGTTGGAGTTGGTTGCTGGGGCAATACTGCGGAATGGGGAATTGCCTGGCGTTCCGATATGAACTACTCCACCGCGGATTGTACCGAGACGACTGGGGATCGCTTGTGGAATCCATACGGTCGATGGCGGGCGCGTTGGGCATTCCAGGTGTATCCGACGTGCGTTGCCGCGAAATCGCGGAAGCTCACTCCATGGAGCGTAATCGGCACAATTCCCCGAAGCGCGGCCAGCCTTATGACCCGGGAACTCTTCTGCATCCGAATCACATACACGAAGGCGAAATCGGCGGATGGCGGCGGTTCGTGCGGCAGGACGAACACCAGTTGGTCAACGACCTGCTGGGCAACTTGTTGGAGACATGGGGGTATTGCGTATGAAAATCGCTGCTGTCTGCATCACCTGGCGACGCCCGAAGCTGCTCGGTCGGCTCATTGAGTGTTTCAACCGGCAAACGTACGAGAACCGGGAATTGGTGATCCTGGACGATTCGGGACAGTACCCGAGCCAGCCAAGCGGCGACCGCTGGCGGATGGTGTCTGTCGGTCAGCGATTCCGAACCATCGGCGAGAAGCGAAACGCGGCGGCGGCGCTGGCGTCTGGCGACGTGGCGGCGTACGCCGTCTGGGACGACGACGACACCTACCTGCCGTGGGCCCTGGAGGCGTCGGTTCACGCGCTGCAATCGAACCCCTGGGTTCAGCCGCGGCAGACGCTGGAGTGGGACTCCGGTGGCACCTGGCACCGCCAGGAGACGTTTTCTCGCGAACGCCCCGACCACATCGCCTACCACGGTTGCTGGTCATATCTGCGTGAGGCGTTTATCAACGTCGGTGGCTATCCGGCAGCCGTCAGCGAAGACTGGGACCTGGCCCGCAGGATGCGCGACCGTTACGGCCCGGCCGGCGACACAATCTGCGGACAGTTTCCAGCCCCGTTCTACGCCTACTCCCGGCAGACGTCTGGGACGTGGCACATGAGCGAGCGGGGGGCAAACGACAGCGCCTACAAGGCCGCGCTAGCCGAGCCGTTCGAGGTGGTGGAGAAATTGGAGATTGGCTGGGATCGTGACTACACTGCTATCCCGATACCGCCTGAAGTACACCGGAGGCCGTGGTGAACGCAAACGACTTGATTCTTGTGACTGGAGCGGGAGGATTCATCGGCGGCTCGCTGGTGCGGTATTTCCACGATCGGGGGTTCACGCGGATTCGAGCCGTGGACAAGAAACCGCTGCCCGACTGGTACCAGCGCGTTCCCGGCGTGGAGTGCCTTTGCCTGGACGTGAGCAAGGAGGAGAACTGCCGGCGAGTGTGCGAGGGGGCGACGGAGGTTTACCAGCTCGCGGCCGACATGGGCGGGATGGGATTTATCGAACGGTTCCGCGTCGAATGCCTGCGATCCATCCTCATCGGCACGCACATGGCGGAGGCCGCCTACCGGGCAGGCGTCGATCGGTACTTCTACTCCTCTTCGGCGTGCGTCTACAACACGGACTTGCAGCAAGACCCAAACGTGGTGGCACTCAAGGAGTCCGATGCCTATCCGGCCATGGCAGAACGCGGCTACGGTTGGGAGAAGCTGCTGTCGGAGATGTTCTGTCAGGAATACTGGGCGGAGCGCGGGATGAAGACCTTCATCGCCCGATTCCACAACGTCTACGGCCCGAACGGCACCTGGGACGGTGGGCGCGAAAAGGCCCCGGCCGCCATCTGCCGCAAGGTAATCGAGGCCAAGGACCGAGGTGCGGACACCATTGAGATTTGGGGCGACGGCTCCAGAACGCGCAGCTTTACCTGGATTGGCGATTGCGTGCGTGGAATCGACATGATTACCCACTGTGACGACCTCATCGCAACGCCCATCAACCTGGGCTCCAGTGAGTTGGTGTCTGTCAATCAACTAGTGGACATCATCGAGGATATTGCTGGCGTCAAGCTGCGTCGCAAGTACGACCCGGACGCGCCGAAGGGCGTCGGCGGGCGCAATAGCGACAACGCGATGATTCAGCGCCTGCTGCAATGGCAGCCGAATACGCCGCTGGCTGTGGGGCTGGCAGAAACGTACGCCTGGATCGAGCAGCAGTACATGGACCGCAAGGCGGGGCTGCGTGTGGTGCGGGACACGATTTGAGGACACTGATGCAAGCATTGATTTTATGTGCTGGGCTGGGGACGCGGTTGGGCGGCGAGACTGCCGACAAGCCGAAGTGCATGGTGGACATCGGCGGCAAGCCGGTGCTGCGGCACATCATCGAATGGCTTGTTGACAACGATGTGCGTGACGTGATGGTCAACCTGCACTACCAGCCGTGGCCGGTGATTGACTACTTTCGTGACGGCCGGAAGTTCGGGGCGAGGATGGTTTACTCAGTGGAGGAGGAATTACTCGGGAGTGCGGGGGCGGTCGGGCACACGTTACGTTGGTTTGGTGGCCGTCGTTTTGTGGCTGTGTACGGCGACGTTTTATGTAGGTTTGGACTCACGGATATGATGCGTGAACATGCAGAACACGCCGTTCCTCACTACGGACCGCGTATTACAATGGCCGTCCACGAATCCTCTCGGCCCAGTGAGTGCGGGGTGGTCGTTATGGATGGCCGGCGGATAGCGTCCATCGAGGAAAAGCCGGCTGTTGCTAAAACAAACTATGTCAACGCTGGTGCCGTGCTACTCGACCCAGAAGGAATTCCGCCGCTTGCCGTCGGTCACGATATAGCGAAAGACCTAATCCCGTCTGCGATTGCGATAGGCACTCCCGTATTTGCGTATGACGTGGGTTCGGATGCCATGGACATGGGGACGCCAGAACGACTCGCAAAGGCAAGGAGGGAGTGGGTGTGATTGTCACGCGGACGCCATTGCGACTTAGCTTCTTTGGAGGGGGCTCAGACCTTCCAGGCTACGCAGCGCACAACATCGGGTGCGTCCTGTCGTGCACGATCAATAAGTACGTTTACATTGCGGTGAACCGCAAGTTTGACGGCAACATAAGGGTGAGTTATTCCAGAACAGAGAACGTCGCATCTGCTGACCTTGTTGAGAATGACCGGGCTAGGGAGTGCTTCCGGTTGGCTGGCATTACGACAGGCGTCGAGGTTGTGTCGGTAGCCGACGTACCAGGGAACGGAACAGGGCTTGGATCGTCGAGTGCGTTTACCGTGGGTCTGCTTAACGCCTTGCTGACGATGAGCGGCTGTCCGTATGTCACCCCGATTGATCTGGCACGAGCTGCGTGCGAGGTGGAAATCAACCGGTGCAATGCTCCCATCGGGAGGCAGGATCAATACGCATCTGCCATCGGCGGGATGCAAGTGCTTTCGTTCTGTAGAGACGGTGTTTCAAGCTTGCCACTTCCAGTCGCCGGCGGCTTGTGCCGTCGCCTGCTGTTGTTCTATACCGGACTATCTCGTGACTCCAGTGCCATACTAGCAGACCAGTCGCAGTGGGCGTTGCATGACCAGCAGTCGTCTCGCGTCTACGGAGCCTTGGTCGGAACAGTCGGGAGGGGCGTCGCCGCTCTCCTGCGAAGCGACTGGAAAGAGTTCGGGGACACTCTTGATGCCGACTGGAATATCAAGCGGACATTGGCTGAAGGCATCACGAACCCACTAATTGACGACTGGTATTCGGCAGCAAAAGCCGCCGGCGCTTTCGGGGGAAAGGTGTGCGGGGCAGGTGGCGGCGGATTCATGCTATTTGTTGCGGAGCCCGAGAAGCACGCGGATATCAAAGCCGCGTTAGCGGAACTGAAGTGTATGCCTTTCTGTCTTACTGACAAAGGAAGTGAGGTCGTTTTTGCTGACTGACATTTCCATGGTTGTTGGTTTCGGTTTGATCTCCTATGGTTCTTTCGCCGCCTGGGGAGCGAGCGGATTAATGGTGCCCGGTGTTATACTTGTGGTGTGCTCAATCATTGGACACCTTCGCGGAGTAGGAAGGGGGTAATTGATTATGGGTCTAATGGGATCGTTGCTTGGTCCTCCGTCGCTGTCAAGTGGAACAAGTCCCGCCCAGTGGTTCGTGGATTGGCTGCGCGGCGGAGAGCCAACGTCATCCGGGGTGACGGTGGATGAGAACAGCGCGTTGAACTACTCGGCTGTGTGGGCGGCTACCTGCATCATTTCGGAAACAGTAGCAAGCCTTCCGTTGTTGCTGTACCGTAGGCTCCCGAACAACGGAAAAGAGCGGGCCTCCAATCACCAGGTCTACAATCTGCTTCATGACGAGCCTAACGCCGAAATGGACGCGGTTACATTTTGGTCAGACCTCATGCCGGACGTTCTCAATTGGGGTTACGGCATCGCCAGGATCGAGACAGCTTTAGACCAAAAGACGATTCTCGGCCTTTGGCCAGTAGCCGCGGCTCAAGCCAAACCGAAACGCGCAAAAGACGCAAAATCGCCCGGAGAAGGAATCAAGCCGGGCGAGTTGTATTTTGAGATGCGCAACGAAGACGGCACGCCGGGCGATCCGTTGCCGTTTCGCAAGTGCCTTGTTATTCCGGGGCGTATGCCAAAGAATGGAATCGGAAGGGGTGTGATTCGCCAAGCTCGCGAGTCTATCGGTATGGGTCTTGCCACCGAGCGCTATGGCGCGGGATTGTTTGGAAACGGAGCAAGGCCAGGCGGTTTCCTTACTGTCCCGAAAGAAACGCAACTCAGCGACACGGCAAAAGACCGTTTGTTGGATTCGTTCAACAGAAAGTACGGTGGCGTCGAAAACGCAAACAAGGTAGCGCTGCTGCGAGACGGCATTACCTACGCGCCGAGCTTCATCCCGCCGGAAGATGCGCAGTTCCTTCAGACGCGGCAGCACAACATCACCGAGATTGCCCGGTGGTATCGGCTTCCTCCGCATCTGCTCGCCGACCTCAGCCGTGCTACGTTCAGCAACATTGATTCTGAGACGCTGAGCTTTGTGATCTTCTCCATGACGCCGTGGTTCACGAAGATCGAAGCGGCGGTGACTCGGCAACTGCTGTCTCCGGAAGACAAGCGGACTTATTTTGCCGAGTTCCTCATGGACGCTTTACTTCGCGGCGATCCTGTAGCTAGGGCAACGTCGCGTCAAATCGAGTTCATGAACGGGGCGTTGACCATCGACGAATGGAGAAGCGGAGAGAACCGCAATCCACTGTCTGGCGAGGGAGGGAAAGTTCATTTCGTCCCCGCCAACTTACTGCCGATCGAGAAAGCAATCAAAGAACAGGAACCGGCGCCTAGCCCGCAAGCCGAGACGCCTCCGCAGCAGGGGGCCGAAAACGAGCCCGACGACGAAGAAGATCCTCAAATGTCTCCGCGGTCGGAACGCTACAAACAAGCCGCTCGCGACGTGCTGTCGGACGCGATTGGCAGGATGCTAACCAAGGAGTGCAACGCCGCCAAACGCGCCGCGTCTAAGCCGAATGCGTTTGTATCATGGATGGATGATTTCTACGCTGGCCACGAAACGCTAGTGCTGGCGGCTCTACGTCCCGGGGTGTCGGCGTGGTTGGCCGCTATTGACGCCAGCGACGAGATTGATGCGTACGCGAGTAGCGTCGCATCGCGGCACGTCGAGGAATCCAGAAGACGCTTGCTGGAAGCCGCGGAGTGCCAGGCGGTTGATCTGCCGGAACGGGTTGCCGCGTGTGTTGCCAGTTGGCAAGAACAGAGAAGGGCTTTTCCTTTAGGAGAATGACTATGCCGACAGTTGAGCAAGACGAGTTGAAAGACGATAGCCAAGTTGGCAGCCAGAAAGCCGAATGGCTCAAGGCCGAATCAGGCGGCCGACCGATAGACGTGGACCGCGAGGCCAACGTCATTCACGGATACGTTGTCGCCCAAGAGGGTCCGTTCAAGAGCGAGGGGCGAGGGGAGTTCGACGGCAAGGCTTTACGGTCGATCCTGAAGCTGATGAAGGCGGAGCCCAACGGCCTGAAGTCTCGCCTTGGGCACCCAACAATGTCCGACGACGGAATTGGCAAGTACCTTGGTCGGGCGAAGAAGCCGTGGATAGACAAGCTAACGAAAGAAGGTCCTGACGGCGTTCCGGTGGAAATCGAAATCATCCGGGCCGACCTCCACCTAGACCCGTCCAGCTTCGACACTCCAAGCGGCAACCTAGGCAAGTACGTCTTGGACCGGGCTGAGAGCGACTCAGATTCATTCTCGTCTTCCCTGGTTCTCACCACCGATATGGAGTACCGCCTAGACAACAAGGGGCGGCCGAAGGTAGACGACGCCGGCAATGAATTGCCGCCACTTTGGCGACCGACAGCCCTACACGCCTCGGACGTGGTTGACACGGGGGATGCGGTTGACTCGTTTCTTTCGATCGACGCCCTGCCGGATGTGGTTGTACGTCGTGGGTGCGAGTTGCTTGACCAGCAGTTTCGAGGAAAGAGCCGGAAGTTCATCGACGACCACATCGAGAAGTGGAAGCGGCGTTATCTGGATATGCGATTTGGGGAAGAGAAGCCCGAGCCGATCGCGACTGAACCGGTCGCCGAGCCAGTGCCGCCACCGGAGCCCGAACCGTACGACCCATCGCGAGACGCCGACAAATGGAGGATACGCGAGTGCAACGAGCGATCGAAACTGAACTGACTCACCGGCAGTCCGCCGTAGTGCAGTTCATTCGCGACTACGCAGAGATACACGCGGGAAGCCCCAGCCTGCGCGAGATTGCGTCTTGGCTTGGCATCACGCCTCAAGGCACCATGCGGCACATCGACGCACTGGAGCGCAAGGGACGAATCACACGGGCACGTGGGCAACACCGCTCTATAGTGGCGGTTGACAAATAACAACCTACACGCAAACAGTGAAGTGTGACATAATTCCAGCGTAACCAAAACATCAAGCCGATTTGGGCGAAGCACGCCGTTGCGTGTAAACCTAAGTCGGAACGATAGGTCAAACACGCCGTTGCGTGTGCAGCCTGTCAGGCGATTGTCCCAACAGTTGCCGGCAGCCAGCATACGCGACGGCGTTTTGTTTTCCGTCTCCTGGAAGCCGGCCGGAACAGGAGAAGGAAAACCATGCCCGAGACTCTCACGCCCATCGAACGGCTCAATGCTGTTCATGACGAGATCGACAAGATCCTCGCCACGGCCGACACGGAAAAACGGCCCCTCACCGCGGACGAAGCCGAGCACTGCACAGCACTCAGCAAGACCCGCGACGAACTGCATGCCGAAGTCGAGCGCCAAAAGGCCGAAATCAATATCCGCCGCGCTCAGGGGGATTGGCGCACCACGCTGGCCACCACGTCCGCCGGCCAAGTCGTCAACACCGGACAGCCCGACAGCGGCGGGGCGGCTCCCTTCAAGCTGGCGCACGGCCACGGCTACGGCAAGTTGCGTGCGTTCAAGGGTCCGGACGCCAGGCTAAACGCTTACAAGGCGGGCCAGCAGGTGCTGGCTGTGTGCGGGCTTGGCGAAGCACGCGAACAGGCCGGCAGGTGGTGCCACGAGCACGGCGTTCAGCTCGCCGTTGTCCACAACGAGGGGTCGAATGTCCACGGTGGCTACCTCGTGTTCGACTCGATGGAATCGGCAGTTGTGGACTTGCGTGAGCAATACGGAGTTGCCCGCCAAGAGTTCCGCGTTAAGCCGATGGGAAGCGACGTTCACACGTTCCCGCGTCGCAAGACGGGGCTGACCGTCTACTACCCAGCCGAGAACGCGGATATCACCGGCAGCAACAAGAGCTGGGAACAGATCACGATTACCGCGAAGAAAGCGGCCGTCCTGTCGCGGTACTCTACGGAGTTGAACGAGGATGCCGTTATCAATCTAGCCGACGATCTCGCGTCAGAGATGGCTTGGGCGTTCTCGTACGCCGAAGACTTGGCTGCGTTTATCGGGACCGGAACTTCGACGTATGGCGGAATGACCGGCGTAACGTCGAAGATCAACGACGGCAACTACGCCGGGTCGGTGTATACCGCGCTCACGGGGAACACCGCATTTTCGACGCTGGACTTGGCGGACTTCGAGGGCATCGTCGGCAAGTTGCCTCAGTACGCAGCGGGCCGGGCGAAATGGTATATCAGCAAAGCGGGCTTCTGGGCGTCCATGGCCCGGTTGATCGACGCCGCCGGTGGAAACACGGGCCAAATGCTTCAAGGTGGGACTGGCCTGATGTTCCTCGGATCTCCCGTGGTGATCGTCCAGGTGATGAACAGCACGCTTGAGGCACAGACTAGCGCCACCGGCGGACTGCTGTACGGCGATCTTCAGTCATGCTGCTACTTCGGCACTCGTCGCGGAATCAGCATCGCCACTTCTGCCGACCGTTACTTCGAGTACGACCAGATCGGCATCAAGGCTACGCAGCGATACGGAATTACGGTGACACCGGGCGACCCGGAAACGCCTGCGTCCGTATGTGGCCCCGTGATCTCTATGTCGTTCCCCGGTTCGTAGCGTATGCCTTGTGGTTCGTTTTGACGTAAACAGAAGGAGTTTTCAATATGGTTCCTCAGTTGCCGAAGATCATCAATGTTACGCCGCCGGCTGCGGTGTACGACAACGCTAGTGCGACGACGACTAGCATTGACACTCGGGGGTATGACTGGTGCCGAATCATCGTGTCCCTGGGAGCGATTGATATCGCGATGACTGCGTTGGCGGTCGGAGAATCCGACACTGACGGCAGCTACAACAATATCACCGGATTGGTGTTTGGGACATCCACCAACTCGGCTGGCTCTACGTCGGCATTGCCTACCGCATCCGACGACGACGATGTTTTTGTGTTTGACATCGACCTCCGCGGGCGTAAGCGTTATCTCGACGTGACCGCCACCTGCGGAAATTCTTCGACCGCGGGGACGTATCTGTCCATTCTCTGCGAGCTGTACCGCGGAGAGAAGCAGCCTGCGACTGCCACGGAGGCGGGTGTCAATCAAATCCTCCAGGTGCCCACGTTTGCGTAGCACCTTATCTCACCCGGGCTGGCGCGGCAGTGCGCCAGCCCGGGGCCTGTTGTTACGGAGTTTGCAAGATGCGAGTGCGACTTGTGAAGCCTTGGCAGTTTCGTAAGGTCGGAATAGTCTTGGATTTAGCAGACGGATTGGCGAACTACCTTATCTCTCGGCGATTTGTAGCCGTGGCCGACGAAGAGCAGGTGGATGGCGTTTCCGCAACGCCACAGCAGCAGAGACCGCGGAGAACGAGGGTTACGGCGTGAGGCCAGAACGGTGGACTAGGTTCGTGATTGCGACTGCGCCAACGGTTGAGCCGCTGAGCTTCGCCGACGTGCAGGCGCAGTGTCGCGTTGACTCCACTGACGAACAGACGATCGTCGAGTCTTACGTCAAATCCGCCCGCCAAGTGTTCGAGGAGTTGGGGGACACCAAGCTTATCAATCAGACGTGGGATGTTTACTACAACGACTTCCATGAGCCGCTGGAGATGCCGTGGTCGCCGATGGTCAGCATCTCGTCAATCAAGTACCAGGACGTCAGCAACACGCAGCAGACGCTTTCCGCGGAGGTGTACGAGGCCGGAGAACGGAATCAGAAATCGCTAGTGCGTCTGAAGTACAACCAGACGTGGCCCACTACCATCGGGCACCCAGATAGTGTCGTCGTCCGTGCGGTGTTCGGCTACGGAACGGCGGGAACTAATGTTCCGTCTCCGGTTCTGCAAGTGCTTCGGTGGCTTGTTGGCCATCAATATATGCACCGCGAGCCATTGCTTGTTGGGACGATCTCGAAAGAACTGGAGTGGACGATCGCTAATTTCGCGGCCCCCTATATGTTTCGTGAGTTCTAATGATCTCCGCGACGTACGTAATAAACCTGGACAAGCGACCCGACCGGTGGACGGCGTTTGCGGACCGGTTTCCGTCTGACTGGACGCTGCCGAGACCTGAGCGGTACGCGGCCTGCGATGGAACGGAACCAAAGAACAAGCCGCCGCAGTGGTTTCAGCAACCGCGTGGCGGTTGGGGGTGCTTGCGGTCGCACCTCGGCGTTTGGCGATCATTGCTCGATTCTGGAGGCGACTCGGCGCTCGTGCTGGAGGACGACGCAGTGTTCTGCGACGGATTTTGCGCGAAGTCCGCGGCATTCATGGAAAACGTGCCAGGCGATTGGGGGCAAATCTACCTTGGTGGGCAACACTACCGACAGCCACACGGGCTGCCAGTCGAGGTAAAGCCAGGAGTCTTGCGGGCGTTCAACGTGAACCGCGCGCACGCTTACGTGCTTCGCGCAGACTTCGCTGAAATGGCGATGGAACACGTTGCTAAGACTCTGGAATCTCGTCCGCTACAGATCGACTACATCCTCGGAGACCTGCACGAATCGACGCGGCGGGCATACTGCCCACTGAAGTGGCTGGCGGGGCAGGCGGCCAGCGCGAGCGACATTGCCCGAGATGCGGCGGGGCCGGTACACAAGCAAGAGCACTG
>Ga0172381_10003525_pt1 | contig 16532 bp, 20 predicted proteins | sample Leawel6488metaG_FD_119754 | JGI IMG/M metagenome (GOLD analysis project Ga0172381, IMG submission 119754) | Leachate microbial communities from a municipal landfill in Southern Ontario, Canada - Leachate well 64-88 metaG | ecosystem: Engineered > Solid waste > Landfill > Unclassified | place... | reverse complement strand
TCTCCTTCTCCATGATATCTACAATATCTTTTACCTGGTAGGCTATCGCCTCAAGCGTAGCGCGGATGATGTGCGACCTGTTCGTGCCGCGGGTTATGCCGGTCAGTGTGCCGCGGGCTTGCGAGTCCCAATACGGCGCTCCGAGGCCCACGAACGCCGGCACAAAATACACTCCGCCCGTATCCTTTACCTTCTTGGCTAATTTCTCGGTTTCGGCGGCCGTCGTGACTATCTTCAACCCGTCCCTGAGCCATTGCACGGCCGCGCCCGCGATGAATATGGAGCCTTCCTGCGCATAGCACGGAGCCCCGTGCGCGTCGCAGGCAAGCGTCGTCAGCAACCCGTTATTCGATAGCAGGAACTTTTTGCCTGTATTCAGCAGAAGGAAACATCCGGTACCGTAGGTATTCTTCATCTCCCCTGCCGAGAAACATCCTTGGCCGAAGAGCGCCGCCTGCTGGTCCCCTGCCACTCCGGCAATAGGTATGCCTGCGGGCAGGCCGCAAACGCCCTTGGAAGTCGTGCCGAAAATAGAGCTCGAGGGCTTTACCTCAGGCAGGATGGCTTTCGGGATACCAAGTATCCTCAGCAGCTCGTTGTCCCATTTCTTTTCTCTGATATTGAATATCAGCGTGCGGGAAGCATTCGTGTAATCGGTCGCGTGAACCTTTCCGCCGGTGAGTTTCCAGATAAGCCAGGTGTCTATAGTGCCGAAACAAAGGGACGTGCCATTTGGGGACGTGTCAAAAAGGGACAGGTTACTCAAAAGCCACTTTATCTTGGTTCCGGAGAAATACGGGTCAATGATAAGGCCTGTCTTACGGCGAAAGTGCCCTGAGTAACCTTTCTTTTTGAGGTTATCGCAGATGGACGCGGTCCGGCGGCACTGCCATACGATGGCGTTGTAAACCGGTTTGCCCGTCTTCCTGTCCCATAAAATGGTGGTCTCGCGCTGGTTCGTGATGCCTATAGCGGCGATATCGGCCGGCTTGATCTTTTTCAGGGAGAGCGCCTGTTTGACAACATATTCCACGGAGCGCCATATCTCCTCAGGGTCATGCTCGACCCATCCGGCGCGGGGGTATATCTGCCTGAACTCCCTATAGGCGCTAGATACAATACGGCCGGGCTTATCGAATATATAAGCCCGGCTTCCTGTAGTTCCTTGGTCTATCGCCAAGATATATTTCATACGCCCAACTTCTCCCAGTGCATGACCTCTTTCAGCGGTTTCTTTGTGTGCGGAGCCGGATCTGACCTCGGATATCCTAATGCTATTATGCTTACCAGTTTAAGGCCCGCGGGCGCCGACAAAGCTTCCGCTATCTTCGTCCCGTATTCCTTCTTGTCCCCGGCTATCCAGCAGGACGCGATACCGAGGGCCGCGGCGGCGAGCAGCATGTTCTCGGTGGCGGCGCTGCCGTCCTCGAGGTAATATTTAGTGTCCTTGCAGAATACGACTATGGACGCTGCCGCGCCCGACATGAACTTACCGTGGTCGGTTATGCCGGCGAGTTCTTTTATCTTGTCCCTGTCCGTGACAATGACGAATTCCCACGGCTGCTCGTTCCTCGCCGTTGCCGCGAGATGCCCGGCGTCGGCTATCTTTTCGAGCTTCTCCTTTTCGACCGGCCTGTCGCCGTATTCCCTTACACTTATGCGCTTCTTAAATACTTCCAACGCGTCCATATCATTCTCCTGGTTCGCCGTTCAATGCCTTTACATAGGCGCATTCGGGGTGCCCGGCCCACGACTTATTCAATATGACGCGCAGCTCGACGCAGGTGAATTCTTTCCCGCTTACGGTCTTCCTGGGGCCGAGGCGCGTCTCATAAATACGGCAGCGGTAATGCACGCCGTCCGGCTCGGCGGCAAGCTCCTCGCACGGGTCGCCTTCCTTTATGCCGCAGCACGCGCCGCAGCGCTTGCAGAGCGACTCATATTCCGAATTCTTCTTTTTCTGGTACTCAAGGTAATCTTTATCTTCCATTATGCCTTTCAGAACGAATAGTATACGCCGGCGCTTATCGCGTCCTCGTCGATGAAACGGCCTTCGACGTTGACCGTCACGTCGTCCCTGACTTTCAGGTCAAAACCCGTGATCACTCCGCCGTTATACTTTGGCGAGACGCGTTTCCTGTCTCCTTTATTGACCCTGTAGACATGCTCGAAGACCGATGCCTTGCCGCCCGCGTAAGGAGTGAGCCTGCCGAACTTCTTTGAACACAAAAGGTCGAGCTGCCAGTCATCGAGGAAGGATTCATACCTGTCCGCGCCTATATCCACATCGCGCGGGTGCACGCTTATATGGTGGAAACCGCCGGTAAGTTTTACGCCCGAAGGCTCATCGTCATAGAAACGTATCCTGAAACCGTACCCGCCCGCGAACGAATAACCGTAATCTACATTCGCCACATTCCCGCCCTTCCTGTCCGTGTTGCCGACACCGAGCTTGCCGTCGAAAACGAACCAGTCGAGGACGCCGTACGATACATCGTAATAGTGTTGGTCGGAGCTTATTTTTCCGTAACCCTCTTTCAGCTCATGCTTGAGGACGACGTTGACCTGGTATCCGACGCGCATCTTTCCCTTTGCGGGCATATCAGTGCCGTATGCGGGAGCGGCATAAGCGCTCGCCTGGAAAAAGAATGCGGATATGAGCAGGATAATGACATTACGCATACCCATATTCTATTGTATTATGCTTATTTTTTAAAGTGTTTTCTGCGGAAAGCGGCAAGGCCGAGGAGGCCCGCGCCGAATATCGCGATGGTCTTATGCTCGGGGACAAGATTATTATCTCCCGAAGAGCCCCCAAGTATAGAGTAGGCTCCTCCCGTACCGGCATCTTCAGGAGCCTCCGCGGGCGTGAAAGGCTCGACTTCCGGTTCGGCAATGTAGCCGGGTGATATACCGGGCGGCTCCGACTGCAGCCCGCCGTACTTCCTGATCCTGATATTATCCAAATATATCTGGCCGACACTGCTGTCTTTCGGATACACTACGAACATGACATCCGTAGCGATATTCGCGTCTCCGAACGGCACCTTGAAATCCTTAGTGGATATTTCGAAGGTCACGTTCTTGTTGAGCCCGCTCTCTATCCGTTTAGGCACGCTCTCGCGGATACCGTCCGTCTTGAAAGCAACCGCGAGATCGCATGGAGGGCCGCTGTTATAGATATCCAGGATGATATTCTTGGCAAAAGTCACATCCAGGTCCGTATTTGATTTTTTTATCGTTAATCCGTTGGCGGGTATGCCGTTCGAGGAGCTGATAGAGAGGCAGTTTTGGCCTTCCGTCTTGAATTCCGGGCCGACCCCTAATTCCCCTTTTGTATTGATGCTCCAGTGCGCCTTTGATTCAAGGCCGTCCCATAATAACGTGTCGACGCTATCATCCACACCTTGCGCAAAAACAGGACGGATGATACAGGCCTGCAGGGCAAAAAAGCAGAATACAACTATCCTATTGCGCATTTCATACACCATCGGTCAAACGCTATTTCTTATCAAATAGGCCCTTTATGCTCTCGGCCGCTTTATTAACAGCGTCCGTTGCGGTAGACAACGCGCCTGAAGCGGTATCTTTCAGGGAGCCAATGTCAAAATTAGTCAAAGACGCTATGCCCGTATTCGCCAACGCCTTAAATACGACCAGGGACGCAAAAACATACGGATTGTCTATATTCTCATAGCGCTCATCCAGGCCGATATTGAATTCCTTTACGAAAGGCGTTGCGCCTTTAGTGTAATCCTTGTATATGACCTTTCCGATCTTGAGTTCTAACACGTCTATCTTGAGTTTCATATCCTGCTTGGCTCCCTGTGATCCGGAAGCTTTCGACTGTATCCCCTTAAGGGAATCGAGGTTCAGCTCTCTCCCGCGTTCTTTATGACATAAAACTCATTGAGCTCAAGCTTCATCTTCCTGATGTGCTTTGTGCCTGTAAGCATCGAGCCGAGATCGTAATCGATATAAAGGGCCGGCATGTCAAGCATGACCCTGTCCTTGAACGCGCTCTTCGGGTTGTAGACCTTGAACCCGCCTATATCGACCGCGCTTTTGAATATCCCGACCTTCATGCTCTTGACGCTTGCGGGCAGGTCGGTAAACGCCCTTACGCCCGACGTAAATATCGTGCTTGCGACAAAATCCTTCGATAGGAACATCACAATTACTACCGCGGCGATTACTATCAAAACCTTTTTCATGCCCTAACCTCCTTTCCCGTTATTACCCGCCTTTATCACGAACACGGCATTCAATGCAAATAGGTTAGGCAGGAATTGCTGGTTCCCGTTTCTTCCCAGAAAATGCCCCGACTCTATCGTGATCCCCTTATCCGCGCAAAACTCCCTGAAATCACTGATGCTCAGGAAATGCAGGTTAGGGGTATTATACCACCTATAAGGCAAAGAGTATGTAACCGGCGTCTTGCCTTTAAAGAACAGGCGCAGCCTCGCGCGCCAGTAGGCGAAGTTCGGGAAACCTACGATCACCCTGCCTCCTACGCGCAGAGCTTCATCTATGACAAAGTCCACCTTCTTGACTTCCTGCATGCTCTGGTTCAGTATAACGTAATCGAAAGACCCGTCGGGATAATCCTTAAGGCCGCTGTCGATATCGCCGTGGAAGACGCTGAGCCCCTTTTCGACGCATTTATAGATCGCGGGCTCGCTAAGTTCGACGCCCTGCGCCTTGACCCCTTTACCCTTCGTTAGGAGGAACAACAGGTCCCCTTCGCCGCAGCCGAGGTCAAGCACCCTTGACCCCGGCTCGACGATATTATATATGACCTGATGGTCAAGCCTTATAGCTTCTGTAGTCATGATCAACGTCCTTCCTTATCCTTATAGGCTTTTTTCAAGAAGTGGCTTATCAAATGCGTCTGCTCCTCCGCCTCCAGAAGGAAAGCGTCGTGGCCGTAGGTCGACTTTATCTCGCAATAAGAAGCGTCGGCATGCCTGATCTTAAGCTGCTTGACTATCTCCTGCGCCTGATATGACGGATAGAGCCAATCCGACTTGAACGCAATGACGAGGAACTTCGTATCTATCGGACGGCCCGGATGCTTGTTTATGCCTCCGGACAGGTCGAAATAGTCCAGCGCCTTCGTGATATACAGGTAGGAGTTCGCGTCGAAACGCTTGACGAATCCGTCCCCCTTGTACCTAAGGTAGCCTTCGACCTCGAAGTCGGTCTTGAAACGGAAACTGTAATTCTTCTCCTTCAGTCTCCTCGAGAACTTCTCCTCCATCGACTGGTCGCTCATGTATGTTATATGGCCGATCATCCTCGCGACGGCCAGCCCCTTCTCGGGCTGTCCGAGGCCGTAATAATTGCCTTCGCGCCATTCCGGGTCGGCCATGACCGCCTGCCTGCCGACCTCATCGAACGCGATCTGCTGCGGCGAATGCTTGAGAGCCGTCGCTATCGGTATGGCAGAACGGACCCTTTCGGGATATGAAGCGACCCACTGCAGGGCCTGCATTCCGCCCATCGAACCACCGACGACGCAAAGGAGCTTGTCAATACCGAGATGGTCTATGAGGTGCCTCTGCGCGTTCACCATGTCGGATATCGTTATCAGCGGAAAATCGATCGCATACGGCCGCCCGGTCTTCGGGTTGATCGAAGACGGCCCTGTGCTCCCCTTGCATCCGCCGATGACATTCGAGCATATGACAAAATATTTCGTCGTGTCAAAGGCTTTGCCCGGCCCTATCATCGAGTCCCACCATCCGAGCTCTTTTACGCCGTCGCCCTCACGGATGCCGGCGGCATGGGCATCGCCCGATAGGGCATGCCCGACGAGTATCGCGTTGCTCTTCTCTTTATTCAGCTCGCCGTAAGTCTCATAGGCCAGTGTTATCGGCCCAAGCGACTGCCCGGACTCCAGCTTAAGCTCTTTCGGAGGTTCCGCAAAAGTATAATACCGGACCTTTATCGTCCCTGCGTTACCGTGTGTTGACATTAATTCTCCTTGCTAAGCGCCTGGTCAATATCGGCGATTATGTCGTCTATATGCTCGAGCCCTATCGAGAGGCGGATGAAATCAGGCGTGACGCCGGTAGCGATCCGCTCCTTCTCGCTCAACTGCTGGTGCGTGGTCGTAGCCGGGTGTATCGCGAGGCTCTTCGCGTCCCCGATATTCGCAACGTGGGATATCAGCTCAAGGGATTCTATGAACTTCTTTCCTGACTTCAGCCCGCCTTTTATCCCAAAGCCGATGAGAGCGCCGGCTCCCTTCTTCAGGTATTTCCCCGCCCTTTCGTGATCAGGGCTTGAGGAAAGGCCGGGATAATTCACCCATGAGACCCTCGGATGCCCCTTTAGGTGTTTTGCCACGGCAAGGGCGTTCTCGCAGTGCCTCGGCATCCTGAGATGGAGCGTTTCAAGGCCCTGCAGCAGCAGGAAGGAATTGAACGGCGATATGGCCGCGCCAAGATCCCTTAATAATAAGACTCTTGCCTTCACAATATACGCTATATTCCCGGACGGCTTCAAAGCCTTCACAAAATCCAAACCATGATAGCTGGCTTCCGGCCCCGATATCAGGGGGAACTTCCCGCCCTTGGTCCAGTCGAACTTTCCGGAATCCACTATTAGCCCGCCGAGCGAAGTACCGTGCCCTCCGATAAATTTCGTGGCGGAATAGACTACGATATCAACGCCGAAATCTATCGGCCTCAGCAAGTACGGGGCGGAGGTATTGTCCAGGACCAGGGGTATGCCGTGCTTATGCGCGATCTTCGCGAGGCCCTCGAGGTCGGCCACGTCGAGCTTCGGGTTACCCACAGATTCGGCATACAGCGCCTTCGTCTTCGGCGTTATCGCCTTGTCGAACGCCTTGAGGTCATTGGATCTCACGAATTTAGTCTTGATCCCGAAACGCTCGAATGTGTAATGCAAAAGGTTATATGTCCCGCCGTACAGGTTGTCCGCGGATACTATTTCATCCCCCGCCTTAGCGATGTTTAGCAGCGCGATCGTGATCGCCGCCTGCCCGCTTGCAACGGCCAATGCGCCGATACCGCCGTCAAGGAGCGCTATCCGCTTTTCCAATACGTCGGTTGTGGGGTTCATCAGGCGCGTATATATGTTCCCGCTCTCCTTAAGGGCGAACAGGTTCGCGGCATGCTCCGAATCCCTGAACTGATAGGATGTGGTCTGGTATATCGGAACAGCCCTGGACCCGGTCACCGGGTCGGGCTCCTGCCCCCCATGCAGCACTAACGTCTCGGCCTTCAACTTTGCGCCAATCTTGCTCATCTCTCTCCTTTTAAGACCCGGAAAACAAAAAACCCGGGCTAAAAAGCACGGGTCTGCGAAACGACTGTATTTGCTTTTTAGCACATTTATTTAGCGGAGCAATACGCTTCAAATCGCCGCTTCTTAACTGTACTTATTCTACCATCGCCTGATTTTTTGTCAAGGGTATAATTTTGGCTTCCGTCTTCGCGCTGTCCGCGCTCTGTTCGCGCAGCGCCTCACGCAGGTCCTCATCCTTTACGAACCCAAGCTCCTTCAGTATTTCGCCGAAAACTACTCCCCTCCTCCAGTGTATATTAAGGGCTTCGTCAAGCTGTTCGGGAGTTATCTGCTTCTTCTCAAGGAGGATCTGTCCTAACGGCCTGTATGTTTGCGACAGGACTTCCGTCCTCTTGTATACCTGCGGCCCCAGTAATTCGCCGGTCTTGCTGCTCCTCCTGTCTTCCATGAATTTACTTCCCGACAGGTCCTTCAGGTACTTCTTTATCTCGACGAGCCTCTCGTTTATCTGCACCATATTGTTCATGTCGGAATGGCTTTGCCTGTTCACGACCGCGAGGGATACGCTCATCAGGTTGACTTTCGTCATCTTGTGCGTCCTGTCCTTCGCGTAAATGAAACCCTGCTTCCGGTCCTCTTTATTATAGTGGAACGGGATTATCCGGTCGAAAGACAATATGATGTTGTGGCATACCTCCTTGAACTTATCGGTGGAAGTGATGAACATGAAATCATCCCCTCCGATATGCCCGATGAAATCATCGCCGCCGCCGAATTTCTTTATCGAGGTATAGAGGACATAGGCGGTCTGCATTATCGCCCTGTCGCCCTTATGGTATCCGTATACGTCATTAAAATATTTGAAGCTGTCGATGTCGAGATATCCGAAGGAAAACGATATGTCCTTCTTGAGCCTTTCGATGACGGCCTCTTCTATGATCCTGCCGCCGGGCAGCCCGGTCAGCGGGCTCGCATAAAAACTGTACTGCGACCTCCTTGCCGCCATCTCAACCCTTACCCTGAGGTCAAGCGGGTCGGGCGGTTTAATAAGGTAATCGTCGACGCCCTGCTTCAGGTTCAAAAGCTGCGTCCTGAGCTGGCGCTTATTTATAAGCGTGATGACGGGTATGAACGCGGTCACGAAATCATCCTTGAGCATGCGGCAAATCTCGAGGTGGGCCTTGCTCGCGGAGTGCACGTCAACGACTATGACGTCAGGGGATATCTTCTTTATCGGGGTGATGTCGTGGAGCGGCGACTCGTGGACGAACACTTCGTAGCCCCAGCCGTCAAGGCAGAACGTAAGGACATCCCTGAGGCTTTTATCCGACGAAATAATGAGGATCTTTTTGATTTTATCCAAAAGCTATCTTTCCTGCTGTAAGACCTCCAAGAACGCGTCCACTACCTTAGGATCGAACTGGCTTCCCGAACTGTTCTTGACTATTTTTATGGCTTCTTCCTTAGGATACGCTTTCCGGTAGGGCCGGTCGGACGTCAATGCCTCATATACGTCCGAGACCGCTATTATGCGGGCGCCCATCGGTATCTGGTCGCCCTTGAGGCCGCTCGAGTATCCCTTGCCGTCCCATCTTTCGTGGTGGTAATAGATCATGGGCACAACGCCCTGCAGGGACTGGATGGGCCTCAATATGTCGACCGCGATCTGCGGATGCCTCTTTATCTCGTCGTATTCTTTCTTCGTCAGCTTGCCTTTCTTAAGGAGGATCTTTTCGCTGACCCCGATCTTTCCGAGGTCGTGCAATATTGACGCCTGGCTTATCTTCTCTATCTCTTCCTTCTGCAGCCCGAGCTTACGCGCGACCTCGGTGGCATAATGTACCGTCTTCTCCACATGCTCGCCGGTGTAATGGTCTTTCAATTCTATCGTCTTCGCGAAAGCGAATATGGATTCCACGAGGCCCTGGTTCGCCTGCCTCGTCAGTTTGTCCAGCTTCTTCTTCAGCAGCCTGACGTCCGTCGTCTTATCCGGCGCGGGTATGAAATCATCCTTCTCCTCTATGGTCTTCAAGTCCACCGAAGAGTAGACCCTGTTGCCTCCGAGCTCCTTGACCTTGCTCAATATGTGGTCGGCCATATCTATGAGATCCTGGCCCTTGGATATCTTGTCCTCCGGATACGACGATACCGCTATGCTGACCTTCAGTTTTATATTATGCTCCCTGTCGCCGAAATCGTACAGGCTTATGATCTCGAGTATCCTGTCACCGAGGCCGACGGCATCCGCCCTGTTCGTGGCCGGGGAGAGCACGACAAACTCCTCCCCTCCGAAGCGTACGACTATATCATACTGGCGCACGGCGAGCTTAAGCTGCCTCGCGAACTGTTTCAACACGAGGTCGCCGAACTGGTGGCCGTAGACGTCGTTTACCGATTTGAAATAATCTATATCGAGCAGGATGGCGGACAACGGATGCGCGTACCTCTTTGCTCGCAGGAATTCGGCTTCTATGACCTCTCCGAGATACCTGTAGTTATAAAGGCCTGTGTGCGGGTCCTTCAGGGCCATCTGCTTAAAAACTTTATTGGATTTGATCAGCTCGGCATTGAGTTTCTCGAGCTTTTCCCTGGACAGTTTTCTCTCGGTAATATCGCGTATCGTCTCAATGGCGCCGACAACGTTTCCGGACTTGTCATAGATTGGGGTGGCTTTCGCCCAGACATATATACCCTTATTGTTATTCAGCGACGGCAGGAATACTTCGGTAAAGAGGACGTTGCCTTCCCTTTGGACAAAATCGTATTTTGTTTCTATCTCGTTGTTCTTTTCGAATATCAGGTCTATCAGGATGGGCCGTTTATTGCCGTAAAAAGGCTCCGCATAAGCATAATCGCCCCTGCCCATAATCTTGTCCTTATGCACGCCCGTCATATCCTCGATCGCCCTATTCCAGGCAACAACCTTCTTATCCGCATCGATGACGAACGTCGCATCCGGCAGGAACTCGATTATATCAAACAGCCGCTCTTGTATGTTATGAGTGTCTTCCATAGGTTGAATTTTCTCTGCTCAATTATGCCATTAAACCGAAAAAATGTCAAATCATTATAGATCTACCGTCCCCTGATCTTAAATCCGGTATTTTTACGCAATTCATTACCGACAAAGAGGTTAATGGTATAATCACCGGGGGGCAGTTGTCCGACTGGGATTATCGCGGCTGGTTGGGACGGCGTCGAATACTCCGGCCTGTCCCAATATTCAGCATATATATCGAACTTACAATCCTCAAGCGTTACCTTCTTTATAAATACCTTACTCAACCCAGGGAAAAAACCCCTGAAGACTACGATGCATAGCGGGTCTTTGATCCTGAAAGTCTTCTGCTCTTTTCTTCCCTCGATGAGGGTCTCTTTAAGCCCGAACAATGCGCCGGCGGCATCGCCTTTAAATACATATACGGCTTCTACGGGATCCTTAAGGGTCGCGACGTCCCCTCCGAGGGCATAGAATGAGATGGTGACATTATCCAGCGGCAATATTTTGCCGGCCGCCTGCCCTTCCGCCGCCGCATCCGAAGACAGGAAAAGCATCGCTCCCAGAAGAACTGCGGCTGAGCGCCTTACCGCGCCTTTAACCATTCTTTTTACCCCGGGATCTTTCGATATCCGAGAATATCCTGTCTATCGACTTGATCTCCTCATCGATATCATTTATCAGTTCCTTCTGCCTTTCCGCGGTCAGGTGTATAGATATCGAAGTAAATGACGATATCAGGAATATAACCAGCAGCGCACTGCTCATGACTTCTATGATGACCAAGAACCTCGCGAAGTTTTGAACCGGGTATATGTCACCGTACCCTACGGTAGCTATCGTTATGCCGCTGTAATAAACAAAATCCGCAAATGAGCCGAATGAGGCCGCCCCGGTCTGTTTGGCAATCGAGACGAAACTGCGCGGGTCCAGCTTATACAGGCCATAATACATGAAAGCATATCCCACCGTGAGGATCATGAATGTCGAAAAAAACCTTATGAGGAACTTCTCGAGCAGGTTCGTCTTGGAGAACCTGGATATCTCCTCCCTCAGCTCCTGGAGATACGCAAGCAGCCCCCAGCTGTATGCTTCCACATGGTGTCTTGAATCCATGTCCTTGAACCTGAAGCTCAGGTATTTATAAAGCCTCTTTCCCCAATGTTTTATCTTCTTTATGCGCATCTTGAAATCTATCAGAGGGTCGATAGTCCACGAGAATATCATCAAAAGCCATAAAAAGATGCTTAAGGACATCGTTGCCATGCCCGTAATTATGAGTACCTTCCGGTCCGTTAAAATGATGAGCGCCGCAGAGGCACATAGGAGGAAAACGAGCGCATCCCTCCTGTAGGTAAACCTCGTGCCGAGATAGCCCATTATCCCTTTTGCGCCGTTTACGGACTTCCCGACCGCGTCATACATGCGGTCCATTAAGCGCTGCAATGTTAAGACGATCTCTATCCTTTTGAGCATCCGTAAAATCCCACCTTTTCGTGCAGGCTCCAGTATTCGCCCCAGTTATAAGAGAACGGTTTCGCTTTTGCGTAGTCGACCTTGCCCGACGGGCCCATAACGGACTCATCGATATGGACGGCGACTATCTCCGCGATGAACATCTCGTGCGTACCCAATACCATCGAATCCTTCACTTTGCATTCGAGGCCCACCGGGCATTCCCGTATCAGCGGGGCCTTGACTTCCTTCGCGGGCTCGGTATGCAATCCGGTGATCTTGAATTTATCCTTATCGCGGCCCGAAACGGTCCCGCATATATCGGTCTCTTTAACGATATCGGAGGTCGGGATATTTACGGTGAACTCCTTCTGTTCCTTTATCAGGCCGTGCGAATACCTTCCCGGCCTTATAGATATGGAAAGCATGGGCGGGTCGGAGCAGACCATCCCTGCCCAAGCCAATGTTATGACGTTGGGCCTCCCTGCCTTATCGACGCTCGTGACCAAGACTACCGGCAGCGGGAATAATGCCGCGTCCGGCTTACCGGGTTTTTTTGCCATATGCTTTTCTCCTAAATTTCCATCGAGGCCAGGTACGCCAGGTTCTTTTCGATGTCTTCCTTCGAATGGGGTTCCGACGTAATGATCGGTTCCCTGCCCTTCTCGCGCACCGCCCGTATCAGCCCCCGGAAATCAAGGTCGCCTTCTCCCAGCGGCAGGTGCGAATCGAAATCTCCTTTATTATCCGAGAGGTGCATCTCGCCTATCATGTTGTCGGGATACCATTTCAGCGCGTCAAACGGCGACATCTTGCCGAACGCGTAATAGTGCCCGGCGTCAAAACACGCCTCGAGGTTCGGCGACTTTATCTGCTCCAGTATCCCGACGACTATCTCGGGGTCGGGATCGATCGAGTTCTCCACCGCAATAGTTATACCTTTATCCGAGGCCGCCTTGACCGCCTCTTCCCATACCGGCACGCACAGGTTCAGGAACAAATGGGACGCGTCCTTATAAAATATCGGATCGAAACCGGTGTGAAGGACGACATGCCCTGTTTTGAGCTTCTCGCAGAGTTCAAATACCCGCTTAAAACGTTCGAGCGTAAGGTCCCTTATGCCGCGGTCCCTGCTGCCCGGATTGAGGTCCAGGAAAGGCCCGTGTATTATCTTCTTCAGCCCGTGCTCTTCGAATGTCTTATTTATAATATCTATTTCGCCGGCGTTGCAGGAATCGAGCGCTGCGCCGTCCGCGTATATCTCACAGTTAATGCCCTTACCGGATATCCATCCGAGGCTGCTAAGCAGCATCCTGTAAGGGGCGTGGAAATAAATGTCCTCTTTGGCCAGTTTCATCATCTCCCCGCTATTATAAACCATTAGGGACTGTCTGCATATAAAAAAAGGCCCGGGGTTCCAATAACACCCTAGACCGTAACATTCTCCCACCCTACCGTGGGCTTGCTTAGCAGCTTGATCCTCTGTACCAAGTGGGACTCTGTCCGTCGCCGCAAGCGGCTCCGGAACTCCGAATCCCTATACAGCTTTGATGATCACCGCGCCAAGCCGTCGCACCAATAGGGTAGATATCTTTTTCTACCCTAAGTATATCACGGAACGTGCCGAATTCAAGATGCCCTGTCATTTTTATTTGGCGATCCTGTTCTTCAGGGAGCCAATACCCTCTATCCTGACCTCTATCTCATCCCCCGGAGACATTGGCCCGACCCCGTAAGGCGTCCCGGTAGAAATAATATCCCCGGGTAAAAGGGCCATGATGCCCGATACGAAAGAGACCAGTTTTGCCGCGGGAAATATCAGGTTCCCCGTATCGGAGGATTGCTTAAGGCCCCCGTTAAGGTACGACTCGACCTTTACGCGCGCGGGGTCGATACCGGTCTCTATCCACGGGCCTATGGGGCAGAATGTATCGAACGATTTGGATCTTGTCCACTGGCTGTCCCTTGACTGCAGGTCCCTCGCAGTGACATCGTTCAGGCATGTGTATCCAAGTATATATCCCGAAGCGCCGGCCTCATCGATATGGCGGCATTTCTCCTTTATCACTATCGCAAGTTCGGCCTCGAAGTCGAGCCTCGTGACGCCGCACGGATATATAATATCCTCTCCGTCATATATGATAGATGACGGCGGTTTCATGAATATCAGAGGCTCTTCAGGGACCTTCATCCCAAGCTCTTTAGCATGGTCCGCATAATTAGTGCCAACGCATACTATCTTTGACGGCCTGATGCTCCTTATATCCGTTCTCATCTAGTCCCCCATAGCTCCTTTAATGGCAGCCATAATGGCCGCCAGCGCCGTATCGGTCCTTCCGTTATCGGGAGCCCCGTCTTTCCCGACCGTGACCGCGCTGCATATCGCCACCTTCACGGGAAAAGGCCTTGGCATTATAACGCCGCGAGGATAGGCTTCAAAAGCTCCCGATATCCCGCATGGTATGACAGGGACGCCCGTCTTAAGGGCCATGACAGCGATACCTCTCCTGCCCGCGCCGAGCTTTCCGTCGGCGCTCCGCGTCCCTTCGGGGAAGACCCCGACAACCTCCCCCTTTTCAAGCAGCGCCGTCGCCTTTCCCACGGAACCGTTCTCCCTTATCATTCCCGTAAGGACGAACATCGGCTTGAGCCACCATACGTCGTATACGTCCTTCCTTACTATCCAGCTTATCCTTCTCGGGGACGCAGCCGCCAGGACGACCGGGTCCAGATAGCTGGAGTGGTTCGCGGCGATTATCGCGCCGCCGGCTTCAGGGATATTCCCAATACCTTTGACATTTAAGCGGAAGAGGGCCTTGCAGAGGAGCAGTGAGGTCAGGCGAAGGATCTGATAGAACACAACCTTAATTTATTATGACCATCCTCTTTGCAAGGATGGAATTAATGTAGCTGGATATCTTGTTCTGGTCCTGTTTCTTTATCTTATTAAAAAATATCCCTATATTGCGGCAATTCAGGTCGGGTGAACTCTTCACCGGTTCAGAACGCACCACTACACCGTCTATATGGACCGGATGCGCTTTTGATTTTTCTTCGGAAGGAAGCAAGAGGACGATCTTTACTTTCGATAATAGAGGGAAATAACCTTCTACCTGGCAGAACACTCCCGAGCAACTGATATTCTTCGTGACGCTTATAGCATCAAAACCCTCATCTTTTATCTTGAGGGGGATCTTCTCTTCTACACGCGGCTGCCTTCTTCTCTCGATCTTTGGCCTTTGCATAAATTTATCTTTATTTATTGCGCGGTTCCGTACTCTGGCCGATCTGTTGCTCGACCCATTCCTTATAAACGTGGTCGAGTATCCTGTTCCTGTCAAAAGGCGACATCTGCGTGAACTTGATCCCGGCGCTCGATTCGGTCTTTACCTCAGCCTTCTCTACCCAAACCAGATCGCCTTTCGCATACACCGGCGCGGCATCCTGCGGTATCCGCAGCTTTATTTCCAATTCCGTACCGGCTACCAGCCTGCTGTTCACCGAGATCTGCATCCCCTCGCGGCTGAGGTTCCGCGTAACCGATATCCCTTCTACCGGGGCGCCGTTCCCGGGAACCATATACTCCACTTCAATGGAAACATCGAAACGCATAAATTTCCTTTTTTCGCTCATCCCCCACACCCCCTCTTTTGCGTTCCTAGCTTATGGCTCGTTCCCTCCTTGTTTTCACTAACATTATCCACCGCTGTAAATGAAAAGTCAATTATATTATTTTCAGTACTCCAAAAGTTCCTCGATTATCCGCTTAAGCCGCGCCTTATCTTCGTCCGTGATATTCGTGAACTCGATCCCGGTGTCAAACTGGCGTGATTTCTTCTTCAGGTACTCGCTGCGCCTGACGGACCACGACACCTTTCCCTCGCAGTTCACCGGTATGGGGTCGTCAGGGAGAAAAAGTTCCACTTCGACGGGTGTATGTTTAAGAAGGGCCTTCTCAAGTATCAGGCAGGTGCCGCCTACGGAGATATTCTCGGTCTGGGTACGGAAAATAAGGCTGGTATCTTTCTTCTTGACGATAACGACGCATTCGAAAGATACCCTGACCGATCTTCTGGAATCGATACCGCTCCAACCCATTTTATTTCACCTTTTTTACTATTATACCTTTTAATGTAAACTTTACAATACTATTTTTATTTTGACAAGCCGTCCATGCGATGTTAAACTATTACCGAAAATCACGGTAGTCCCGACAGGCGGAGGTCCTTTCATTGTACGAGAATTTTTACGGGCTTAAAGAAAGACCTTTCAACGTAACCGCAGACCCGAATTTCCTGTTTTTCAGCAAAAAACACCGCGAGGCCTTCGACCATCTGATATACGGTATCAAGGAAAGGCGCGGTTTTTTGGAGATAACCGGCGAGATAGGCACCGGAAAAACGACTTTGTGCCGGGCTTTGATCGGCCAGCTTGACCAGAAGACAAAGACCGCCTTCATCCTCAACTCCAACCTCCCCGAGACCCAGCTGCTTTTCGCGATAGTCACCGATTTCGGGCTCTCCGTTAAGCCCAGGACCAAGATCAGCCTGCTGACCGAGCTTAACAGGTTCCTGATAGAACAGCTTAAGGCCGGCTCAAACGTGGTGCTGATAATAGATGAGGCGCAAAACCTCAGGTCTGCGCAGCTGGAACAGATAAGGATGCTCTCGAACCTCGAGACCGACAAGGATAAATTGATACAGATAGTCCTGGTAGGGCAGCCGGAGCTGAGAGAGAAACTGAATTCTCCCGAACTTGAGCAGCTCAGGCAAAGGATCTCGGTAAGGTACCATATATTGCCGCT
>Ga0172381_10003524_pt1 | contig 16537 bp, 15 predicted proteins | sample Leawel6488metaG_FD_119754 | JGI IMG/M metagenome (GOLD analysis project Ga0172381, IMG submission 119754) | Leachate microbial communities from a municipal landfill in Southern Ontario, Canada - Leachate well 64-88 metaG | ecosystem: Engineered > Solid waste > Landfill > Unclassified | place... | reverse complement strand
GAATTGTCCAACAACGATTGGTGGAGACTGTCCTGCTTGTGAGTATAATACTACTCTTTGGCGTACAGGTGATAAGACAAATGTGGAAATTGCGAGATCACAGAAGCGCAAGATGGTGTGTTACGCGAATGTTCTTATTATTTCTGATCCAAAACATCCGGAAAATAATGGAGAGGTTAAAATCTTTAAGTTTGGAAAATCAATTCGGGATAAAATTTTTGAGGTTATTATTCCCGATTTTGATGACGAAACCCCTTTGAATCCTTTTCATATTATTGATGGGGCTGATTTTAAGATTAAGATTCGTAATCTTGATGGTTATCGGAATTATGATAAGTCTGAATTTGACACTCCTTCCCCACTTTTGGGCGGAGATGAAGATGCCATTAAGGAAGTGTGGGATAAGCAATATACTCTGAGTGAGTTTCTTGACCCTGCAAACTTTAAGTCTTATGATGCTCTATCAACTAGATTTTATAGTGTAATTGGTGGAGCAGCTAAAAAAGCTTCTCAGTCAACACAGGGGTTCAATAACGAAACTTTTGATACTGTTGGAGTTGATGGAGATGATTTGGATTACTTCAAGAGCATGTCTGGTGGGGTGTCAGGCGGTCGCGATGATGATGATGATGTGCCCTTCTAATAAGAAAGAAGGATAGCAGGAAGGGGCCGTAGCGTTTGTCTACGGCCCCTTTTAGTTTACACTGATGATGTTGGTGATCCCCACATAGATTTATTAAATAATAATGCAATAAAATCTTGATCAACAACTGAGGATATTGATGCCAAGTTTTGAGGAACTCCTTGATTAGAAGGAGGCTGTTGAGGCTGTTGATTATTGACAACAACAGGGGGCAATTCTAATCTTTTCATTGCATATGATCTCATTTCCCCCCATCCCTTTTCAAGTTCTTTTGTTACTCCCGGAAATTCTTTCGAAACTTCTGAGGGAACGTTTTTAACTAAACTTCCAATACCATCAAAAATATCAAGTATGTTTGGATATTTTTTGTTTTCTGCACTTTTAGGTGCATCGTTTTGTGGTTGAACGTTTGTTACATCATTACTCTTTGAGTTAGGCAATGCTTCAACAGACTGTTCTGTTCCAGCATTTTTCATAACCTTTTTATAATAATCATTTGTTGATAACCCTGTTGCAAGGTCTTTTGTATCAATCTTTCCAGTTTTTAAATACTCATCAACTCTTCCGGGACCAGCATGATGAGCTAAAACTGCTAATCCAGAATCTCCAAATTTTTTATAATTTTTTAAGAAATACTCCAATCCTGCTCTTGCAGCTTTTTCGGGGTCTTTTATATCAGACCTAGAATACCCCATTTCTTCTGCAGTCTTTGGCATTATTTGAAACAATCCATGGGCTTGATCTCCAACATGAATACTTGGTTTTTTGCCGGGTTCTGGTGGAGGAATTACTGGTCCTCTTGCATTTGGATTCATGGTAGATTCTGTTATAGCCAAACCACGAAGAACGCTTCTCAATTCCTTATCTTCAATTCCTTTTTCATCCATCAATTTGTTGAATAAAACTTCTCCATCAGATGATTTTCTATTTTTTAAAGATTCGTCAACTAAACTTCCAACTTTTTCTGGAGATTTACTTTCTTGTGATGCCTGTTGCCCGTATGGCAATAACGGAACTGGGTATTTAGGATTCTCAGGAGTATAATCGATATAATTTTTTCTTTCTATTTTATTATAAAAAGGTTTTAGAGCATCTTCTTTTTTTGCTGGATATTTTTTTGCATATTTTTTTATATCTTCCCCAAGATGTTTCATATACATTTTTCTTCCTGTCACTCCAGTGTCTCTGGAAGCAGGAGTGTCTTTATATAAATCTTTTCTCGTTATTCTTTCTTGGAGTGTATCAATAAGTTTATCATCTCTAAGCGTCTTTCTTTCTTTCTTTAACAGTTCCTCAAGAATTCTTTTATCGGTAACGGTATTGGTAGTTTCTGGTGCAATTAAACCTTCAACTCCGCCGGTAAAATTACCTTTCAGTGCTTCTTTTTTATCAAAATTGAACTTTTCTTTTATTAGGAATGCTGCGCCAGCAGCAGCACCAAGAGCAGCAATAAGTCCTCCAGCACCAACTAAAGTTCCCAATAACAATCCAAGTCCTGTTGTAACTGTTGATATTATACTCACTAATGGAAGTAAAACTGGGGTTAAAAGTAAAGCGAAACCAATAATAATTTTTCCCAAGTGATTTTCTATTAAATTTTTAAAAAATCCTGTTATTGTTTCTTTTATACCTTCCCAGTTTTCTTCTCCAAATACAGTTTTTCCAAAAGAGTTGATCATTCCATTAACTTTTTCTCTAAATTCATTATTAGTGAAATATGCTGCCAATCCTGTCAAAGCCATTCCACCGAGAATTCCCCACTTCATCCAATCAACACCTTCTTTCTTATTTGGATCAGAAACCTTTTCAGGTGAATTTTTATCTTTGTCCTCAAACTGTTTTTCATAAAACTTTTCACGATCTTGGGCATTCTTAAAAAATTCATCAGTTGTTGAAGCTGTTTTTCCTCCCATTTTCCTCACTAAATTAACAAGATTTTGTCTCATTATATTAGTATCTCTTTGAATGGCAGGAAGAACGCTTGTATTTTTTGCTATTGATAAAGTAATAGCTTTTAAAACATTAATATTTGAATTTATGTCATTCAACCTTTGATACTTTACTTCATATTGCTTTCTCTTGGGAATTGCTTTATAGGATTTAAACAATCCCGGAAGCATATTAGCAAGCAATCCATCTTGATCAAAGAATTGTCTGGGATCAAATTTTTCTTTCCCTCTTTTAGATAAGGTTGAAATTACTCCCCCACCTTCTACCTTTTCATGTTTGTATATTTGTCCTAATCTTGACATTTAGTTACCGTTTCTGTTGTTTTTGACGTTCTTTTTCTTCATTCAAATAATTAATGACCAAACCAACATATATTTGCCTCTCCCACGGCACCATATTTTCAAGTTCTGAAAGGCTATACTTATGGTGCTGCATCAGTCCGAAATTTGTTTTATAATAATTTGTTAATGATTCATGACAGAGGCTTACCCGAAAAAATTTTGAATTCCTTCAATTTCCATTGTTTCTTTATATCCACATTTTTTACAATGGAAAAGTGCTTCTGTTTTAATTTTTGGCATTGTATTAAAAAATTCTTTTATCTTATTCAAGTCTTCTTGTTGAAGATTGTCGATAAATTCTGTCAATTCTTCTAATGTGTTATCCTTTGCGTAATAAATTTCATCTTTATCATAGATATAATCAATACACTTTACTATAATATCAAGCATTTCTATCTCAGAAGCTGAATCTATACTTGATAAAATTGAGAAATTTGGATATTTGAAACATATCCCAAGATTTTCTGTTAATAAAATTTTGTTTGTATGTTTTTTATTTAATGTTGGTTTGATTTTTTGTAGATCAATTTCGACATCAACAATTGCATTACATGGAGTTTCTACACCCTCTTCAGTTTTCATTTTATTGTTACATCTATATTGTAATGTAGAAATATTACCAACAGAATGAATTCTTAATTGAATGAAAATATATTCCAAATCAAATATTGGCAAATCATCTACATCAATTCCTTCTGTTAAAATACAGTTATTTAAAACCTGTTTAATTGCATTTATTGTATCAGACATTTCATCTGATTCTGATGCCATCAAGAAAATCTTTTGTTCTTTAACAAGAAATGGTCTAAATTTTATAGTTTTTTTATTTGAAATAAGTTTTGTTTCATATACTGGTGTATCTATTTTTGGTAATTTTTGCATATTGAATTCTCCACGGTTATAAATATATATAATATCATTCAGGAGTATTTATATGTGTTTTTATATTTATGTTTATTTGAGAAAAAATGGAATGCCTTATTATGTTGGAAAAGGTAAAGGAAAAAGAGCTTGGAGTAGTCAACATTGTATCAGACCTCCAAAAGATAAAAATAGAATTATTATAATGGAATCTAATTTAACTGAAGTTGGGGCTTTAGCTCTTGAGAGATTTTATATTAGATGGTATGGTAGAAAAGATAATGGTACTGGCATTTTAAGAAATCTTACTGATGGAGGTGACGGTACTTGTGGACATTGTTCTCCAAAAACAGAAGAACATAAGAGAAAATTAAGTGAGTGTGCAAAAAAACAACATTTAGAAGGTAGAGTTGTTTATGGGATGAAAGGCAAAAAACATTCTGAATCTGCAAAAAACAAAATGTCTTTGTCAAGAAAAGGAAAAAAAAGGACTGCAGAACAAAATGAAAAGAGAAAAAAAATGTCAATTGATTATCACATACAAAATGGATCAAGGGTAATAAAAATATGTCCTATATGTGATAATCAATTTGAATCACAAAAATGTCAAAATAAAACTTATTGTTCAAAGTCGTGTTCAGCAACTTTTAACAATAAAAATAGAAAGAAAAAAATGATATAATTCTCCTTTAAAATATATTATTAAATAATTCCCCAACAGGAGCGACAAGTTTACCTGTTTGCTTATCCATCCATTTTGAAGCATCTGCACCCAATACTTCAAGGGCAAAACTTGCTAAATTATATGATGAATCGTACAATACTTTATACTTTTGATATGCAAAAGATATAGACAATCTATGAAAATCGTTTCCTCCCCAAGATAATTGTTGTGAAGCAATCCCTACAGGAAAGGCGTCAATCAATTCTACTGCATAAATCTGTCTAACAAAATCGTCATATTGTATAATTTTTACATTTGTTAGATAGGTTGAAAAAGTTCCTTTTGGAAATCTTAAATTGTTTGTGTCTGATGGATGAATCGATTCCACCCATTTATCAAACAGTTTTCTTTCATAAAATTTGTTTGAACATATAAAAGTACAAGTTACATCTTGATATTGTGATTGGTATGGAACTTTAAAAATTGGACCATAAACTTTTCCATCCATTGTTTGTAAGAATCTTCCCGGTAATTCAGAATTTTCACACTGCAATGCAAGATATCTTGTGATAGATGCATTTGATGTTCCTGTTCCAGATAACATATTACTTATATCACTTACAATTGTTCCGGGGAAATTGACAATTTGTTCAATTACAGATTGATTTATAAATCCATTAACATATTCTGGTATTGGAATTATAACTTGGAATCTACAAGATTTTGCAGGACCATCTTTAGTATTTAAATTTGATAAAAATGCTTGTGGTAAAAATGACATTAATTATTTCCTTTTATATTTTTTTACAGAGTCTGCCCAAACTGATCTCTTATGATTTTTCTTAAAATCTTCAAATGGTAATAATACAGAAATATCCCAATCATCAGCATTCAATTCTAGGAAATGTGACCTGACATGTGAAAAAAGATATCTTTTAATACATGGTTTTGCCTGAAAGAATCTTGGGTTATTTTTTATTATCAAGTAACTTATTTCAAATTTTGTTTTTTCGTCATATCTTGTATCAGTTAAAACTGTTTCCAATTTATCCAACAATGCTATTCTATGATTTGGGTGAATATAATGAAGATTTAATCCTAAAAATCCATCAGGGTAACTTGCTATAGGAATGACAAGTGGGAATATGTCATAGTATGGAAGTTTATCTTTTGTTTTTGGGTCATAGAAATAGAAAAACATCCGTACATAACCAGTTTTAATTTTTTGGGCAAATTCTGCAACTGATAATGAATTTCTTGAAATGTTAACAAATGCATACTTTGCTGCACCGGGCATTCTGACAGTCTTGACCATATCTCGCAGCCATTCACGAGATTTTCTTGTTCTGGCAACAAGACCCTCTTGAGCAATTTGTTCTTTAATTCTGTCGAGTAATTTTTTTTTCTTAGCCATACTATATATTTATATTCCATCAATAATATTATTTAATTTTATAAAACCAATATGTAATGATCTCATTGCAGAAATTTTACTATCGTATACGACACCATTGATTATAACTGGAATTTTTCTTCCATTATAATCTTTTATTGGCATGACTTTTCCATCAATTATAATTCTTTCATTTTTTAAAAGTTTTTGTAATGTTACGAAACAAATTCCAAGTTCAATCGCAGCAGTTTTTTTATTTTTATAACATTTTCCATTTATAACAACTTCTATAGATCGACCCTTACCAACAGTAAAAGTTCCATCTTTTATTTTTTGTTTTATTGTTTCTTTTTGTTTTAAAATTGATATTTCGTTTCTTTTACTTCCTCTTATTTTTTTATAATATATTTCCAGCTTATCTCTATGTTCTTTAGATATTTTTTTACCTTTTTGTGACAATGATAAATTTAAACGATGTTTATAGGTTCTTGGTGGCTTTTTACAACATCCCCCCTCTCCACCGTCAGCTAAATTTATTAAAATTCCTGTTTTTTCTGATTTTTTCCCATACCAACGAATATAAAATCTTTCTAGGGCAAACGCTCCAAATTCAGTTAGATTTGATTCCATGATAATAATTCTATTGTTATTTTTTGGCACTGGAATGCGTCCATGTAAATTCCATGCCCTATTACCATATCCTTTACCTATATAATATGGAGTTCCATCAGTTCTAATATAAGCGTAAATATAATATTTTAATTTATCCATTTTTTGAGGGTTCTTTAGTTCCAAATAAGGAATGTTCTGTTATTATTTTGAATTTTATCCCATTTTCTTGACAAAAAATATCTGCTGCCCGCCATTTTGATTGATTTATAGTGTATGTTGCCATCTCTATAAGAAAATTTTTACTTTTTCTTTTCTTTTTTTCTGGTTGTAATGTTTGTTTGTATGGTTTTACTTCAATCATATATGTTATTTCCTCTTTTTTAGTGTTTCTTATTCTTGCCATAAAATCGGGAAAATATTTGTGATACATTTTATCAATAGGATTAAAGTATTTTATTGATATTTCTTCAGATGACCACCATAAAACATCAGGGTGTAGATCAAAATATTGCATTAATTTTGTTTCCCAACTACTTCTTGACCAAATATTATCTGGATTACCTTTATATTTATTTGGATTTTTAGGGAAAAATTGTTTTGGTTTTGGGAACTTGCTCGACATATTTATATAAATATTAAAATTTGTGTTATAAATATATATGTTAACTAAAAATCTTAGGAAAACCTAAATGTCATTATTCTCATTTACAGATATTAATATATCAAACAGTTTAAGAACTACTGATCCGGCAAACATTAAATTGTTGGCAGACAATCCTGATTATGCTTACAAGATTCAAAGATATCCCATTGATATTGGTGCAGCAGATAAAAGTCATTATATGGTAATACATATATGCAAGCAAATACAGTCGCAGTATGGCACAGAAATGTCTGGACAATATCCAACTATATACACAAATATTGCAAGTAGAAATAGTTCTAGGCTTGATGGAACAAATATTTCAAGTAGTTTAGCTGATAATATATCTACTTTGGCTAGGTCTATAGTCCGGACAGAAGATACTATAGTTCTTCATATGCCTGATACATTAAATTTTGGACATTCTCAGGATTATGAAACATTAAATACAAATCAGAGTATCGCCCCTCTCTTAGGAACAATGGCTGGTGTTGCTGCAAATGATTATCTAAAAGATGGGGTTGGTGTTGGGACATTAAAGAACTATGCTCCAATGATTGCAAATTATTTGGCGAAGGACAGCAATCTTGCAAAAACTCTTTTCGCTGGTGTCACCGGAACTGTAATAAATCCTATGATGGAAATCATTTATTCATCACCAAGGTTTAGAGAATTTCAGTTTGATTTTATGTTTTATCCAAGGAGCGAAAAGGAAGCATATAGACTTCAGAATATTTTAGAAACTATAAGATTTCATCAGGCACCAGAAATAAAAGAAGAAAGTGCTGGATATTTGCTTATTCCACCTTCTGAGTTTGATATAAAATTCTATTATAATGGTGTGGAAAATCCTAATATTCCTAAAATATCAACTTGTGTACTTAGTAATATAAATATGGATTATGCTCCAAATGGATTTGCTGCATATGAAACTCCTGATTCTACAGGACCATATCTTGGTGGTACTGGTATGCCTGTGGCTATACGTTTAACTCTATATTTCACAGAAACAGAGCTTTTAACAAAGAAAAGTTATAGAAACGGTAATTAATAACAATGGCAAAATATTTTACAAAATTTCCTCTTACTTATTATACCTTAGATGATAATGGTTACTCTGAAGATATTGTGACAAATCTTATTTCAAGATTTGGTCTTGAAAGACGGGTAAAGAATAATGCATTAATATATTATGCGTATGATATTAGAGATGGAGATACTCCAGAAATTATTGCAAGCAAAATATATGGATCACCAGAAAGACATTGGATTGTTTTATTGGCAAATGATATTTTTGATGTAGAAACTCAATGGCCAATGAAAGATTCTGCTTTGGTCAAATATGTTGACACAAAATATTCTACAGAAGACATCAATGGTCTTATTTGGGCTAAAGCTAATATTCACTCATATTATAAAAAAGAAACTGTAAAAATACCTGCAGTGTCAGATGAATCTGTGATAACAGAAGTTCAAATAGATAAAACAACTTATGATAATATGGTTGAGGATGCTGATAATTACCCATATACAATAGTGGACGATGAAGTTATATTCTCCGTCATGCATGATCGTCCTGTACTATTAGCTGATGGACATTATAGTTATATTACAGTAGAAAAATATGCAAAAACTTACATGGAATATGAGATGGAACTTAATGAAAAGAAAAGACAAATAAAATTGTTTAGAAAAGAGTTTGTCCTTCCTCTTGAAGAACAGATAAAAACAATATTCAATGAGAGAAGATCATAATGGCATCATATAGGCCAACACAAACTACACAATATAGGATTAAAAAATTAATTCTTATAACAGAAGCAGGAGAATTCGAACTTGCTGCAGCATTTGAAGAATTAAATATATATGATAATATATTTACTCCATGTATGTCCGGAAATGTCATCATTCGAGATGCCTTAAACTTTACAGATCATTTTGTTCTTGATGGAAAGGAAAAAATTCATATTTTAGTTGATAAAGGTGATGAATTTCCCGATCCTGCATACACATTTGAAAGAATTTTTAAGGTGTATGACATTTCTTCATTTTCCAACCACAATTTCACATCTAAATTATTTAAAATTCAGTTTTATTCAGAAGAATTTCTTTTTTCTGAACAACAAAAAGTTCAAAAAGCATTTTCTGGATTGTATTCTGATTTCGTAAAAGAAATATTGATGGAATATTTGAAAGTTCCTGATGCCCCACCATCTGAGGGAAAAGCTGGTATGGATTTAGATAAATTTAATATTCCTACAGAAGGTATAGTTGACATCAATTCTCCAAACATGACGCCATTTGAGACAATAGAATGGATGACAAGAAGATCATTAAATAAAGAACTTCCTCAATATTTGTTTTATGAAACAAAATATGGTTATTGTTTTACAACTTTAGATCGACTTATAACTCAAGATTATAATTTTCCGGGTAATGAGTATGAGATTCCAGAATTAAATTTCAATCCAAAGCATATTGTTGGTTCTACTATAAAAGACGAGTTATATGGTATTAGACGATATAAAATTATATCATCATTTAGAGTATCTGAAAATACAACTAATGGAGCATATGCTGGAAAAGTTTTTTGTTATGATCCAATGTCAAGAAAGAAAAAAATGAGGTATATTGACACTGTAAATGAAATTTATCCAAAGTTGGAACACTTAAATGATTTCCCTTTATATCCAAGAGGTGTTGATTATAACGAGAAATTTGATTCAAGATATCTTGTATATCCTTTTGAAATAATAAGAAATGATGTTCCTTATATTATGAGCCATTATCCAAAACTTGGAGAAAGACCAGATAATACTCAAGATTATGTTTTTCAAAGGTGGGCTATTTTTTATAATTTAATGCAGAGAAGAATGCAGATTGTTGTTCCGGGAAATTTCGCATGGTGTTCAAGTCAAGTTGTTAAAGTTAAAGTTCCAACATATACAACAATGGATGAAGGTGTCACAGATTACAATGGTAAATATCTGATTGTTGGTGTTAGACACACTATTAGATATGATAAACATGAAACTGTAATGGAAGTTGCTTCAGATTCTACTAATAGATTCTCGTTCACAAAGATTGAAGATGAAAAATTCTGGAAATATGTTTAATAAATATTAAATATGAAAGAAGATACAAAAAAATATATTTGGTGGAGAGGTGTAGTCGAGGATCGTGTTAATGACCCTTTGAAAATGGGATATCTCAGAGTTAGGATTTTTGAGATTCATCCTTTCCTTGAAGACGGAACCCCAGATAAAGTTCAAGTTCCAACCGAATCCCTTCCTTGGGCACAGGTAGCAATGCCTCTAACAGGCGTCAAGTCCTTCTCTGGACCAAGGGAAGGTGATTGGGTATTCGGTACATTCTTTGACGGTCCTAACGGGCAAATGCCGCTTGTTCTTGGGTGTTTACCGGGTGTTGATAATGAAGAAACCATGGAACCGTTTCCGGGAACACCTCAACCACCCGCTGGCGTTATTGTAAGAATGGAAGATGAACCGTCTACGAATAGACCGGGAAGAGGTATTATAGCTGGCACTATGATCGAAAAGATGAATAACGATCTGTATAGTGCATGTGATGTTACTGCAGAAGTCGATGAGTTTTTAGGTCTTCTTGGTATGGCTTTTGGTCCTATTATAGAAAAACTTAGAAAATTTTGGAATAAAATTACTTCTATTAAAGGTGATGATCCAACTGGAATTTTTAGATTTCTTATAGATTTGATGCAATTTTTAAGGCAGACATTTAGAAAAATTCAAAAAATGCTTGAGGATTTAAAAGAATTTGCACAAAAAATTAAAGATTTTGTAGATTCTGTTATGGCGATGGTTAGTTTTATTTTATCATTACCTGCTAAAATTGTTGCATTTATTAAAGGTTGTACTGTAGAGTTTTTAAATTCTATTGTTGAAGGTCTTGGCGGTAAGTTGGGAAATATTCCGGGGGCAAGTGCTGTTGTTGGAGGCGTTACAGAAGTGCTTGATGGTATTGTCGCTGGAGCAGAAGCTATAAGTAAAGTTGGAGAGGTTGTTGAGGGAATTGGTGATTTATCGACAGGAATGATCGATGCATTTATTGCTCCAACAAGTATGGCTGTAGGATTTCTTGATTCTTTTTCAGGACTACTAGAAGCAGCATTTCCAGAACCAGAAATACCATCTGGGCTTTTGGATGCAATAATGAGTTTAAAGGTTGAGGGGATAGCGTAATATGGCTGGTATAAAAAGTAGACCTATGGGATCGGGATGGATTGAACCAGAATCTCCTGCTGATCCAAAATATCCATATAATAATGTTGTTCAAGGAGAATCGGGACATCTATTTGAAATAGATGATACTCCAAGTAAAGAAAGAATTAGGATACAACATAGAAGTGGAACTTTTATAGAGATGCATCCTAATGGTACTGAGGTTCATAAGGTGTATGGAGATGGTTATGAAATTACAATCAAAGATAAAAATGTTCTAGTTAAGGGACATTGTAGTATTACTATTGAAGGGGATTCTGTCGTTCATGTTAAAGGGAATAAGATAGAAAAGGTTGATGGTGATTATGAACTTAAAGTGAAAGGTAAATATACTTGCGCTGTTTCTGATAAGGCGTCCTTTTTATGTGAAAAAGATATGAAAATTGGTTCTGGATTAAGTGCAGAGGATTCTACAGGGCTTGGTACAGGCGCGTTAAAGTTGTATTCAGGAGAAAAATTATATATAACAGCAGATGTTTCTGTTGGTGGCGAGATATTTGGAGAATCTATAACTTCAAATAATAGTATAGATGCAAAGAAAGGTGTTACTGCAGGAGAATTGGGATTTGTCACTAATAAGGGTGGCATATCTATAGGAACAGAAGAGGAACCAATGATAGCAATTCCAAAGTTTATTAGAGCACCATATGCTTGGTTTGATGTTTGTGGTGCAAAACTTTTTGTAGAGATAGTGGAATAAAATGTCAAATGTAATTATAGATATACCAAGTAGATATATAGATTTGGATTTGAATTTTAACGTTCATCCAATAAAAAAAGATATCAATAAACATAAAGATGCAAAAGCTGTTATAAATTCTGTTAAAAATTTAGTATTGACCAATCATTATGAAAGGTTATTTCATCCTGAGATTGGTTCTAATATTAGAAAAATGTTATTCGAACCAATGGATAACATAACAGCTATTGCAATAGAACGTGAAATACGAGAAGTTATAGAGAATTTTGAGCCAAGAGTTACCATCCAAACATTAGATGTAGTTCCATATTATGATTATGATTCTTTTCATGTAACATTATCTTTTTTTATAATAAATCGGACAGAACCCATAACAATTAAATTTTTATTGGAAAGAATACGCTAATGGCATCGAATAAATTAAAAATTACTCAATTAGATTTTGATAATATAAAAACTAATCTAAAAAATTATTTAAGGACTCAGGACGAGTTCCTTGATTATGATTTTGAGGGTTCTGGTCTTTCTGTATTGCTTGATGTTTTGGCATACAACACCCATTATAATGCATATTATTTAAATATGGTTGCTAACGAATCCTTCCTTGATACTGCAATATTGAGAGATTCTGTCGTATCCCATGCAAAAACTTTAGGATATACTCCATTCAGTAAAAAATGTGCAAAGGCTTTTATTAACGTCACAATTCCAGTTGATCAAAACAATTATGGACAAGTTTCTCTTCCTAGAGGATTTTCTTTTAGATCAGAATCAATTGATAACACAACATATAATTTTTCTTTAATTGACGAGTATACTGCAACTCAAGCAAATGGATTTTATTACTTTGAAAATCTTCCGATATACGAAGGAAATTATGCAAGGAATATTTTTATATATGATCCAATAGAAAATCCAAAATCTGTATTTGATATTCCAGATAAAGATATAGATATTGATACATTACAAGTATTGGTTAGGGATGGTTTGACAAATACTTTTACTGAGCAATATAATTTATCATCTTCAATTCTTAATATAGACGGAGACAGTAAGGTATATTTTATTCAAGAAACTTTGGGAGAAAAATATCAAATATATTTTGGAAATGATATTGTTGGAAAAAGTTTACAACCAAATGATGTTGTTATTGTTTCTTATTTGGTAACTTCTGGGAGTGCTGCAAATAAAGTTAAGAAATTTGTTGCAATTTCTAAAATATTATCTTTTAACACTTATTCAATTCAAACTGTTTCAGAAGCTTCTGGTGGAGCAAATAAGGAAGGAATTGAATCTGTTAGATTGTCTGCAATTTCTCAATACACAACACAAAATAGATTGGTTAATAAAAATGATTATTTATTTTATGTTAAACAAAAATATCCAGTAATAGATTCTATATCTGTTTGGGGTGGAGAAGAACAATTCCCAAAAGTTTACGGTAAAATATTTGTCTGCCTAAAACCAACAAGTGGTTACTATTTGTCTGAAATTGAGAAGAAAAGAATTTTAGATGATATTATAGCTCCAATGTCTGTTGTTTCTATAACTCCAGAATTGGTTGATCCTGAAGTTCTTTTCATTCTTGTATCAACAATAGTTTATTACAATAGAATGAAAACTACCTTAACTGGCAATCAATTAAATTCTTTGGTGACAAATAAAATAAAAGAGTATAATACAGAAAATCTGAATGATTTTGATTCAACATTAGTTATTTCAAGATTGCAAGATGAAATTGATGACTCAGATACTTCTATTATTGGAAATGATGTAACTCTTAGGTTACAGAAAAGATTTTCTCCTATACTCAATAAATTAAGTTCATATACTATTAAATTCAATTCACCTTTAAAAAAACTTACATCTACAAGTAAACTTACAAGTTCTCAATTTACTGTAAGAGATAGTAGTTATATTAGAAGAGATGTAGTTTTTGAAGAAATTCCAGATTCAGAGACTGGTGTTTCTAGGATTGTAATAACAGATTCTGGTGTTGGGTACACAACGGCACCAACCGTTCGAATTGAAGGTGATGGTTATGGTGCAACGGCAACTGCAAAAATTTCTGGTGGAAGAATAGAGTCTATAAGTGTTGATAATAGAGGTATAAATTATTCAAAAGCTGTTGTGTATATTGATGGTGGTGGAGGCGTTGGTGGAACAGCAACTGCTATTGTTGATTCAAAGATTGGCGAATTGAGAACCGTATATTTTGATAAAACAGCAAAAAGAGTTGTTGTTAATGATAAAGTTGGAATTATAAATTATAATACCGGAGAAATAACCATAAATAATATTAATATCTTGAAGTCGTTAGAATCTTCTGGAGAGATAAAAATTACAGTAGAGGCTGAGTCTGGCATGATATCTTCAACAAAAAATACTTTATTGTATCTTGATGAGACTGATCCAAGTTCGATTCAGGTTACTGTCCGTAGTGTATAATGAAAGAACAAAGAACGTCACTTTTTGTAAAAAATCAGTTACCAAAATTTATAACTGATGAATATCCAAATTTTGTATTATTTTTAGAAGCTTATTATGAGTTTCTTGAAAATGAACAATATATTGAGAATGTTTCTCAAAAAAACAATCTCACAGAAAAGTTAAAAAATTTAAGATATCTATCTGATATTGATAAATCTTTATCAGACTTTGAAGATCAATTTTTTAATACTTTTGCTCCGTCTCTTCCTAGAGATTCGAAGGTGAGTAAAGAATTTTTGATTAAACATATTCTTGAACTTTATAATTCTAAAGGATCAATAAACTCATTTAAATTGTTATTTAGAATGCTTTTTGGAGAGAATGTTCAAATAAGTTATCCAAAAGATAATATTCTCAGGGCATCTGATGGCCGTTGGGTTGTTGAAAGTTTTCTTCGTGTAAGTCCTAATATCAAATCTGTTCATTATGGTGATGGAGAAACTGTAGAGTTTATTCTTGCTCAAGAGGCAGATGATGATGTAATTTCTGTTACAGTTATTGATGAAAATAATGTAACATACGACATTCCATTTTATATAAAATTAGAATTAAAAAAACTTATATTCAATACTCCCCCTCCAGTCGGAAGTAAGATTTATATAACATATGAGTTTTTCAATGTTAATAATTTAACCAATAGAAAAATAACTGGTCAACAAAGTGGCGCATATGCCATTATAGAAAAAATTAGAAATACTACATCATATGATTCATATTATTATCAATTATTCTTCAATAAAAAAACCTTAAAAGGAAATTTTATAAGTGGAGAAAACTTATATTGTGATTTTTTTGATGATGGAAGATTGATCGAAATCTACATTGAAACATTATCAAGTGTTGCCCATTTAAATATCATTAACAAAGGGGCAAGTTATAATATAGGTGATCCGGCTATTATTGTTGGTGATAGTGTTAGACAAGCAATTGCTATAGTTGATGATGTTGAGTCTGGTATTATTGAAGACTTGGGGGTTATAAATGGTGGAGCAGGATTTCAAATTTCATCAAACATTTATTCACAGAACGTTTCTAGCGAATTCTTTAGAGCAGAAGTTACAACTATCGATGATACTGGAACAAAAACTCCAAACAGTATAACTTTAAATATAGATAAAATAAGTGATTATAACACTGTAACAATATCATCATCTGATTATGGGTTCCCAAATTCAACGATAAATCGTTTATCAACAATAGAAAGTGCCTTAAGTTATGATACTTTATATGATTTAGGTGGAATGACAAGTGTTATTGTTCAAAATTCCAATATAGATTCTTCTTTAGGATTTTTTGGAGAATCTCCAGAACTTCAAGGTATACCTATATTAAATAAAGGTGCTATTGGTAAAGTTGATATAATTTCAGGTGGGACCGGGTATGAAGTTGGGGATACTATAATATTTACTAGAACACTTGGAGATTATTCTGGTAATGGTGCTAGTGCTAATGTTTCGTTGGTTGAGAGCACAACAGGCGCAATTAAAAGAGTTACTGTTATAGATGGTGGTGAAGGTTATAGTAGAGAAAATTTTCCTGACGTTTCTGTAAGTTCTGCAAATGGAGTTGGTGCTGTATTGCAAGTAACTGCTTTGATGGGGGAAGGTGCTACATTTAGCGCGATGCTTCCAGTTGATGAATTTGGAAGGAGAAAACTTGCAGGAGAAATTAAATCATTTAAGATTCTTGATCAAGGTGTTGGTTATGATACGATACCATATGTAGATTTGACAGGATATGGAAATGGACAGGCTCTTGCTAATGTAGAAATTAATACATCATATGAAGAAATTCCGGGTAGATGGATTACATCTGACAGTATTATATCAACAGAAGATAGGAAATTGCAAGGAAGAGATTATTATGTAGATTTTACATATATTTTAAAATCTCAAGTTGAATTTTCAAAATATAAAGATATTTTATTAAAATTAATCCATCCTGCAGGATTGAGAGTATATTCAGAATATGATATTGTAAG
>Ga0172381_10003522_pt1 | contig 16545 bp, 18 predicted proteins | sample Leawel6488metaG_FD_119754 | JGI IMG/M metagenome (GOLD analysis project Ga0172381, IMG submission 119754) | Leachate microbial communities from a municipal landfill in Southern Ontario, Canada - Leachate well 64-88 metaG | ecosystem: Engineered > Solid waste > Landfill > Unclassified | place... | reverse complement strand
CCTTGGAATGAATTGACGGAACAACAGTGCTTCTAAATTCATAGTCGATTTCTGAATTCTCAATCAACTTAATCGATTCTTTTATCTTTTCAATATCAACTTTTGCTCCAGCAGCTAAAGAACATTTTTCTTTATTTAATGGAGCCTTGATGTCCATGGCGATATAATCAACTAATTTTTCATCAATCAATCTTTTGATTACATCTGGATTGGTTCCGTTAGTATCTAATTTAATCAAAAATCCATCATTCTTTATTCTCTTTGCAAAAGAAACTAATTCTTCTCCATAAAGAGTCGGCTCTCCTCCGCACAAAACGCAACCCTCAAGAAGACCTCTCTTCCCTTCCAAAAAATCAAAAAAATCTGCTTCGGAAATTTCTGGCTGTTTTCTTATCTCCTCCGGTAAAACCAATTCTTGAGAATAACAAAAAGGACAACGAAAATTACATCCAGAGAGAAAAACAGTGCAAGCTAGCTTGCCCGGAAAATCAACCAAGGTTACTTTTTGCAATCCTCCTATTTTCATACAAGGTTAAAAATGTGCGGACATCCCGCACATTCATAATTAAGATAATTTGAATTCTTTTCTGTCTTTGAATTCTTGTTGCTTTCCTTCGTTCCACTGTGAGACCGGTCTTAAATATCCAACAACTCTGGAATAGACTTCAGTTTCTTGAAAATTCCTCAAACTCTTATCCTTCTCAAAACATTCGTTACACTTAAAAATCATCTTTTCTTTTCCTTCGCTTAAGGAATACTTCAATAATTGTCCATTTTCAATGTCTCCATTAACAGTTAATGAAATTTCTTTTCCGCAATCGTGACAAACATTGTTGATGTTCATATTATTTTTTATTAACATTAGCTAATGATGCCTTAACTTTGAATTCTTTTCTGTCTTTGAATTCTTGTTGCTTTCCTTCGTTCCACTGTGAGACCGGTCTTAAATATCCAACAACCCTAGAATAGACTTCGCAAGGCTGTTCGATGGCACATTTAGGACAGCTGAAGTGTTTTCCAGCAATGTATCCATGGGTCGGACAGATTGAAAAAGTTGGAGTAATGGTAATATAGGGCAATCTGTTTTTCTCAAATGCTTTCTTGACCAATGTCTTCACCGTCTGAATGTCCGATATCTCTTCTCCAATAAACAAGTGTTCAACCGTTCCTCCAGTATACTTACATTGAATTTCATCCTGTAATTTTAATTCTTCAAAGATGTCATCGGTATAATTAACAGGCAGTTGAGTCGAATTAGTATAGTATGGAACTTTCTTCGTTCCTAGAGTAATAATGTCTGGATATAATTTTCTATCCTTCTGAGCCAATCTATATGAAGTTGATTCAGCGGGAGTAGCTTCTAAATTATAAATACTATTAGTTTCCTTTTGGTATCCAATCAATTTCTCTCTCATGAAATCCATCACCTCAATGGTAAACATTCTTCCCTTCTTGGAACCAATGTCAACTCCCATAAAATTCAACAAAGCTTCATTCATTCCGCAAATGCCAATAGTTGAAAAATGGTTAGCATAATACTGTCCTTTGGCTTTTTTAACTCCCTCCAAGTAATGTCTTGAATAAGGGTACAATCCTTTAGAGGTAAACTCTTCAATTGTTTTTCTCTTAATTTCCAAACTTTCTTTGGCAGTATCCATTATCTTTCCCAGTCTCTCAAAGAAATCTTTTTTAGTTTTAGCTAAATATCCGATCCTAGGAAGATTAATTGTTACCACTCCGATACTTCCAGTCAAAGAACCTGAACCGAATAATCCACCTCCTCCTCTATTAGATAACTCTGTCATGTCTAGCCTTAAACGACAGCACATTGATCTAACATCTTCTGGCTTCATGTCGGAATTAATGTAGTTAGCAAAATAGTTAATGCCGTATTTAGCTGAAGCTTCGAATAAAGGATCCATAGCTGGATCGTCCCACGGGAAGTCTTTAGTAATATTAATAGTCGGGATCGGGAAAGAGAAAGGTCTTCCGCTCTTATCTCCCTTAATCATGGCTGTATAAAAAGCCTTATCAAGCATTTTCATTTCTTCTTCAAATTCAGCATAGGTTTCTTTCTGAGGAATTCCTCCAATAATCACTGGCTGCTTGGCAAAAACAGGTGAAGGTTTTAAATCAAGAGTAATATTAGTGAAGGGACACTGAAATCCGACCCTGGTCGGTACAGCCATGTTGTATAGAAATTCTTGGATGGCTTGTTCTACCTGAGCATAACTTAAATTATCATATTTAATGAAAGGTGCGAGCAATGTATCAAAGTTAGAGAAAGAAACTGCGCCAGCTGCTTCCCCTTGTAATGTATACATGAAATTTACAACCTGACCCAAAGCACTTCTGAAATGCTTAGGAGGATATGACTCTATCTTTCCATTAACTCCGCCGAATCCTCTTAATAATAAATCGTATAAATCCCATCCGACACAATAGCAAGCAAGAGTATCCAAGTTATGCAAATGAATATCTCCTGATTGATTAGCCTCTCTTACATCCTTAGGATAAATTTTATTCAGCCAATATTTCTTAACAATATATGAAACGCCGTAGTGATTCAATCCTTGTAAAGAAAAAGTCATATTGGAGTTTTCTTGCACCTCCCAATCTAGCTTATCCAAGTAGTCATTAACTCTATCTACTGCTTCTTCGGCTGTAGCTTGAGATTCTCTCAAGACTCTTCTCTGTTCTCTGTATAGAATGAAAGCTTTAGCAGCGATAGCCTCTCCTTCAAGGATCAAAACTTCTTCAACAATGTCCTGAATCTGTTCAACATTAGGAATTTCATCGACTTTGAATCTTCTGTTTAAAATTTTTATTACTCCGTCAGCAATTTTTTGGGTCTTTTTTCCATTTCCTTGCTTAGTTGCAGTAATGGCTTTGAAAACGGCGTTGTATATCTTATTAGGATCGAATTCAAATACGTCTCCATTTCTTTTCTGGACTTTAGTTATGTGGTTTATTAATTTCATAATAACATTTTATACTTCTAAAAAATTACTGTCAATTTTGACAAATCCTGGGAAGATTTTCTTATCCAACCCTCTCAAAAAAATAATAATTATCACTGCTTTTCTGAACTAGTTGCGATTATTGTGACTCGAATCTCATCCTTTAATAAACTATTATCGAATGATGCTCCAAATATTATTTTCGCCGAAGGAGAAGTCTTCTTTTTTATCATCTCAGCGATCTTTTTTACCTCTGAGAGATAAAAATCTTTATTTCCTGATGCTACATTAAATAAAATTCCATCGGCCTTATCTAACGGGAACCGAGCAATCGGAGAATATAATGCTTTTTCTACCGCTTGAGGCGCTCTTTCTTTGCCCGAAGCCTTGCCAGTTCCAAAAAAAGCCGAACCGCTATCTTTCAATATCTCTCTTATATCCGAGAAATCTAAATTCAATATTCCTGGATTCAAAATTACATTACTAATGCTCTCGACCGCCTCTTTCAACAATTCATCACATTTATTAAAAGCTGTTTCGACTGATGATTTAGCTGGAATCAATTCTTGAAGCTTGTCATTGGGTATTACTACTAGAGTATCAACCTTTTTTCTTGTTTCTTCTAAACTATTTAAAGCTATCTTTTTTCTTTTTTTTCCTTCAAAAGAAAATGGAAGAGTGACTATTCCTACCGTTAGAGCTCCCGATTTCTTGCAAGCTTCGGCAATAACTGGCACTGCTCCAGAACCAGTTCCTCCACCCAGTCCAGCCGTCAAGAAAATAATATCACTATCTTTTAAAGTCTCTTCAATTTCTTTAATACTTTCTTTAGCTGACAATCTTCCTACCTCTGGCTTCATTCCCGCTCCCAATCCTTTAGTCAGCTTTTCTCCAATTCTCAATTTTAAATCAGCGTCTTTCTTTTTTAAGTCTTGGGCGTCAGTGTTAATGCTTACCAATTCGACATGCCTTATCTTCGCTTTAACCAACCTGTCGATTGTATTGCATCCCGCCCCACCGACTCCGACAACTTTTATCTTCGTTAAGCTCATATATTTAAGGAATGAAACTTTCAAACAATTTTTTAATTCTTTTTCCAATTCCGTTGCCTCCTGATGAACGAATATCTTCTTTTTCAATCTTACTCATTATCAATCCACAAACTGTCGCCAAAGAACTGTCTTTATCTAGTCCTTTAAAATCTTTAGAGTATCCAATTCGGCAAGGAAGCTTAAATTCTTTTTTTGCCAATTCGACTATTCCTGGCAACTTGACTCCGCCTCCGGTCAAAACAATTCCTCCAGGCAACAATCCCTGCTTAGAAACTTTTTTAATTTCCCTATCAGCTAATTCAAATATTTCTGAAACTCTAGCTTCAATTATCTTTTCCAATTCTTTGCCTGAAAAAGGGAAAACATTCTTCGGCTTCTTTTTTTCTTTCTTTCTTCTTTTTCCGTCAAAATCTATCTCGATTTCGTCTTCTTCTTCGTCTTCAGGAGAAAGATTCAATTCAATAACTTTCTTTGCTTCTCCAGGAACACAAGAGCCGTATTGCCTCTTGATTCTTTCAGCAATCTCTATCTCAGTCTTGAACCCAATAGCAATATCATTAGTGATGTTTGAACTTCCAACTGGGAAAATAGCCATATTTAACAACTTTCCTTCTTCGTATACAACAACACTGGATGTTCCTGCCCCGATATTTATCAAAGCTACTCCCAATTCCTTCTGAGAAGGCGTTAAAACTGCATTAGCATCAGCTACCGGCCCAGGGACAATGTTTTCCTCTTCTATATCAAAATCAGCTGATCCGACTGAATCTATAATGGCATCTGTATCAGAGGTAAAAGTTGATAAAAGAAGAGCATCTAATTCCAATCTCATTCCTTGCATTCCCAAAGGCTCGGTTATTTCTCTTTCTCCATCAAGAATCCATTCCCTTGGGAAGACATCAAGAATAGTTTTATTGCTAGATTGCAAATTAATCATCTTTACTTCGTCATATATTCTTTCCTTATCTTCCTTGCTAACCTTTTGGTCAGCACGTCCAACAGAAATCAATGCATGGCTAGGTATAAGTTGAAGCTTCGTTCCATTAATATTAACAAAAAGATTTTCAATTCTGCAATTATGTTTTCTTTCCACTCTTTCAACTAATTCTGAAATTCTTTTTCCCACCTCGCTCACATCCTTAATCCTTCCCTTTAAAACTCCAAAGGACTCAATCGTATCGAAGAACAAAACTTCCATTCCTGTTTCAGAATCTTTTTTGATTCCCAAAATCTTAATTGTATCTGTTCCGATATCGAGCCCCGTTAATACTTTTGTCTTCGACATATTGATTAAAATTTAATTTTAGAAAGATATTTTTCTTGTTTTTTGAACATTATCTCAGCTTCGCTTTTTTTCTTTTCGTGGTCATGACCTAAAAGATGCAATATTCCATGAATCACCACCTCAGCCATTTCTTTTTTAAAGTCTTCTCCATTCTTTTCGACTTCTTCAGGACAAATTACTATCTCCGAAATCTCATCTCCTATTTTTCCAAATGAAAGAACGTCTGTTGGTTTGTTTTTCTTTCTATATTTATTATTCAATTTTTTAATTTCAGAAGAATCGACTATCGCAATTGAAATTTCTCCCTTTGCTTTATTTTTTTCTCCTCTTAAAACTTTTTCAGCAATTTTTTTAAGAAAATCATTGTCCAGCCTTCTGTATTTTTCTGAAAGATTGTTTATTTCTATCATTTCCTTTTTCTCTATTTTACAAGATTAAGAAAGAGATTGCAAGTTTAATGAAAAAAGAGCCCCTTGAAGCTCAATTTTCATTAAAAATACTATGATTTTATCCAATTATTGATAATATTGCTTAATTCTTCCAAATTTTCTCTGCTCTCTAAATTATGATCTCCATTTTTGATAATATGCATTTCTTTTCTACTCTCAATTTTATCAAAAAGCAATTTTTGATGTTCCAATGGGATAACTTCATCGATATCTCCTCCAATCATCAACACTGAACATTTTATATTTTGCGCTGTTTTTAATAAGTCGTGATTTCTTCCATCTTCTATAAATCTATAACTTGATTTTTTAATCACTCCAGGATTACTACGGCTGTTCCACACTCTTACTCCCGTCTCTTTCCATTCTTCAAGTATTTCTTTTATATCATTGGTTTGTTGAAAAAGTTCTCCAGAAATAACAGGACATAATAAAATCAAATTCTTAACATTTTTATTTTTAGCGGCATAATTAGCGACACAATATCCTCCCAAACTATGCCCGACTAGAAAAAACTGTTCTTGATAAAATTTATGCGATTTAGCCCAATTGATTACATCTTCTAAATTTTCAAAATATCCAGACATTGTCCCATCTTCCATTTTTCCATCACTCTCTCCGAGACTGTTTATTGTATCAAAAGAAACTGTTGTAAAATTATTTTGTCTAAATATTTTTGCAACTTCTAATAATAATGGCTGTTCTTTGAATCCAAGAAAACCATGCATTAAAAAAACCAAACCTTTTTGGTTTCTATCTTCGTCAATAACAACAGACATCTTTAATCCTTCTCTGTTTTGGATAAAAAGTTTTTCCATCCTAATTAAATTCTATTACTTTTTTAATATTAACCAGCACGGCTCCCTTGGGAGTTCTTTTTTTGTTGGTATCTAAATTTTTAACAAAATCAAAATATTTACCATCGTTATAATACTTAACTTCTCCTTCAATCTTTAAACAATAGCTATAATCTAATTCAAAAGCTAAAATAAAAACATTGTCATTTTCTAAAAAATTATCTTTTGTGGCACCCATCTCATTGTCCGTAATAATAATTTCCCCATCATTAATATGATTAACTTCAACAAAAATAGACCTAGGCTTGCCCTGCATGTTGGATGTGGTAAAAACAACGATATTCCTTCTTTTTAATAAATCTTTTTGTTTTTCGTTTAATTTTGGCATAAAAATCAAAACCGAGCTAAAGCCCGGTCTAATTAATTACCTCCCAATTCTTCTCGCACTATCTTCGCCACCAAATTTCCATCGGCCCTACCTTTGGTTTGTGGAGAAACTTCTTTCATCACTAGTCCAATTCCTTTCATATCAACAGCTCCTGATTTAACAACCGCCTCTTTTACAATCTTTCGTATCTCTTCCTCAGTTAATTCCTTAGGCATATATTTCATCAATATTTCCATCTCTAGCTTTTCATTAGCTGCCAGCTCTGGCCTTCCCCCCTGTTCAAATTGACTAATACTATCTCTTCTCTTCTTAACTTCTGAAGCTAAAACTTCGATCACTTCTTCATCGGTCAGCTTTGCCTTCTCTTTCAATTGTTCTTCAGTCAATCCTGGCTCCTTCCCTACTATCTTTACCCTCTTCTCCATTTCTTTGTTAAAAATAGAAGAAGAGACCATTCTCAAGGTAGAGACGGTCGATTCGTTCTTTTCTTTTAGCGCAGAAATTAAATCTTTTTTAATTTCTTCAACTATCATATTATTTTTTAATTTTAATTCCCATTTTCTTAGCCTTCTCGTATTCCTTCTTTTTTTCTACTTTGACCAAGGCTGCTCTCTTCTGCATGTTCTCACTTTTGGTTCTGTCAACAAACCTTCTTTTTCTTGCCTCAATCAAAACTCCGCTTTTTTGAACGGCTTTGGTAAAACGATAGACTAAAGATTGAGAAGTTTCTCTCAATTGCTTCTGTATCTTCATACTATTTATCTTTTAATATATTCTTAACCTCTTTAATAATATCTTCTTGGCTAACTTCGACCTGTTTAGCTGTTTGCATATTTCTGACCAATATCATATTGTTCAATGCTTCTCTTTGCCCTAGAATCAAAACCACTTTAGCTCCTAAACGACTGGCTTTGCCTAATTGAGCTTTCAAAGCATCCTTGCCAAACGCCTCACCTACCTTAATCCCCGCCTTGCGCAAATCCTCTAAAATAGGCAGACTCTTCTTTTTGGCCAATGGTCCGATTTGAGCGAAGAATATTTCTGGAACAGGAGGGAAATTAACTTTAGCCTTAATTTCCTTCATCTCCGCAACTATTCTTTCAACTCCAGCAGCAGCTCCGCAAGCGGGTGTTTCTCCCCCTCCGAGCATCTTTGACAAGTTATCATATCTTCCGCCTCCTGCCAAGGCATCACCAGCATTTTCTCCTTCACGGTTAGAAACAATCTCAAAAACAGTTTTAGTATAATAATCAAGTCCACGAACCAACCTGCTGTCTAAACAATAAGGCACTTTTAACTCATCTAAGTATTCTAAGACATCTTTTAAGTGTTTTTTACAATCTTCACAAAGATAATCAACACTTTGAGGGGCCTGCGATAATGTTTCCTGGCACTTTTCATTTTTGCAATCCAAAACTCTTAAAGGATTAACTTTCATTCTTCTCTGGCAATCACCGCACAAAGTTGATTTCTTCTCTCTTAAATATTTAACCAAAGCTTTTCTGTATAAAGGACGGCAATTATCTTCTCCGATTGAATTAATCCTAACCATTAAGTTCTTTAATCCTAAGTCGTGAAGAATGCTGTACATAACTAGAATGGCTTGAACGTCAACAATTGGATCTTTCTCTCCAATAATTTCAATTCCTAGTTGATTGAATTGCCTATATCTTCCAGCTTGAGGTTTTTCATATCTGAAGAACGGCCCATAATACCAAAGCCTAACCGGCTGAGGCAAAGAAAAGAATCCATGTTCAATATATGATCTCATCACTGAAGCAGTTCCCTCTGGACGTAAAACTAAAAAATCTTTCCCTTTAGTTTTTAAAGTAAACATTTCTTTTTCAACAATGTCAGTGCTTTCTCCAATACTTTTAACAAAAAGGTTGGCATCTTCCAAAATAGGAGTATCTATTTTTTCAAAATCATAAAAAGAAGAAACCTTCTTCAAGACTTCTTGAATTTTTTCATAATACACTTGATCTTGAGGCAAAATGTCGTGCATCCCAGTTACTGTTTGAAATTTTGACTTACTCATATGTTTTAATTTGTTGAATTTACAGAATTCATTGTATTAAGCAATACTTCAAAAAGAGAAACTCTCAAAAGAACCTTTCCTGTCATATTCTCGAAAGGCAAGACTCCCCACCTTCTTGAATCAGAAGAATAGTTCCTATTATCTCCCATGACAAAGTATTCATTACTCTTTAAGGTTATGGGGCTATAGGTAAGCATAGTCTTCCAGGCCTCTCTAGTTTCTTCAGTAATATACAAATCTTCATCAATTTTTTGCTTTTCTCCATCAATTTTAGTTACATATACCTCTCCATCCACCAATTCAATAGTTTCACCAGGCAAAGCAATTATTCTTTTAATATATCTATATGAAGGATTTAAAGGGTACTTAAAAACAATCACTTCTCCTCTTTGTGGTTCTCTTAATCTATATGAAAGTTCGTCAATAATCAAATAATCACCCGAATGATAGTTGGGTTCCATTGAATCTCCCTTAACCACAAAAGGCTGAAATAGGAACATTCTCACAGGAATGACTATTGCCAGAGCGATTAAGAGTATTTTTAACGAATCTAAAAGGAAAATTCCAAATTCTTTTAATTCCATACCAATATATTACACCAACTTGACTTTAAGCGCAAATTTTATATAGATAAAACCACCTAATAAAAAATAAGGTGGTTATTGTTTTTTGAGTCTACATCTGTATCTCCAGAAAGGAATAATGATTTCAAAACGAGCTCCTTCACCGAATGTTCCGGTTTCTTCAATATCTCCTCCAGACATTCTCATGAGTTCTCTCCCCAGGAATAAACCTAATCCGGTATTGCTTCCGAATCCACGGGTAAAAATCTTGCTCTTATTCCCAGGAACAATTCCAACTCCATTATCTTTATAGATAAATACGATTCGTTCATCTTCCTTGATAAAAGAAAAGTTAATTTTGGTTACCCTCTGCCCGTGTCTCTGGCTATTATCGAGCAATATTTCGAACACGGTTTTAAATATAGAAAGGTTGGCAAAAATTTCTGTATTCTCAGGGATTTCATTGAAAATTTCGAAATCGTAGTCGTTCGGCAATGTTGGAATAATTTCTTTTAACAGATGCCACTCATTTTCCGAACCAACTTGATGAAAAATTTTAGACTCATTTCTTAGTCTAGTATTTCTGTTAATAATACTATTCATCTTGTCGCACATCGCTTTTATCGACTTCTGATCATTTAAACTGCTCTCTATTAATCCAATATAATTAATGAGAGCTGTATCAATGTTTCTCCAGTCGTGCAGAGTGGTGCTATTCAATAGTCGCATCTTTTCAAGAACATTAACTGGAAAATCGGCAGACTTCTTTTTGGCAGCAGCATCCTTGGCGATATACACCAATTCATCCAAAGAATCTTCATTCCCCTTTGGAACATAGTAAAAAATTTCATTCTTAACTGCTTCACTTACCGACATTTCTTTAATTTTTCCAGTAAAGAGAATGAAAGGGACGTTCTTTGATGGACCAGATCTTAGGACTCCAAGAAGTTCAATTCCATTCATTTCCGGCATTTGATAATCACAGATAATCACATCCAGATTGTTAGTTTTAGCAATTTCAATGGCTTCTTTTGGATTTGAGGCTGTCACAAAGACAAACTCTTTAATACTATTAAAAAAATCTCTCGTAACGAGTGCTACGTCTTCGTCATCTTCAACATGCATAACTTGAATTAAGCTAGTCATTTGTAAATCCTACTCCTTTGTAGGCTCATTTATGTCAATGAGCTAACTCCCACTTTACTCATTAAAAAAGTATTGTCAATGAAGGAAAATAAACATATAATAGAAATATGAAATTAATCGTTGGATTGGGCAACTACGGCCCTGAATATGAAAAAAATAGGCATAACTATGGCTTTATGGTTATCGACGAAATAGCTAAGGAACACGGTTTCCCTGCTTTTAAATTATCGAAAGAGCACAAAGCTTTAATTTCTGCAGAAAACGACATTATCCTAGCTAAGCCTCAAACATACATGAACCTTTCTGGCAAGGCTGTTAAAAGCATAGCCTCATATTACAAAATAGAGCCTAAAGATATTTTAATCATTCACGACGACTCAGAAACTGATCTTGGGAAAATAAAAATGGTTGAGGGCAGAAGCGCTGCTGGGCACAATGGAGTCAGGTCAATAATAGACGAACTGAAAACCAATGAATTCAAAAGATTAAAAATGGGCATCAATTCCGGAGCCCCTTCATATAAAAATAAAGAATTGGGAGATGCTGTATTGAGAGACTTCGACAAAGAAGAATGGCCTATAATTGAAGAAACCATTAAAAAAGCTGTTGAAATAATATGGAAGGAATAATTTCTTTTGAAGACAAGAAATATCCTAAGTTATTGAGAGAAATTAAAAATCCTCCGAAGAATATCTATTACAATGGAAGGATAATCTGGAACCAGCCCTGCTTAGCCGTCATCGGCTCTAGAAATTGTTCAATGGAAAACAAAAAAATTGCTGCAAAAATAATAAATGGCTTGCCCTCACAAGTTGTTATTGTTTCTGGGCTAGCTAAAGGAATTGATACTATTGCTCATGCCAGCGCTCTTAAAAGCGATAAAAGGACTATTGCTGTCCTTCCTTCGGGCATCCAAAGAATCTATCCTAAAGAAAATGAAAATCTTGCTAGGAAAATAATTGAAAAAGAAGGGCTCTTAATTTCTGAGTACCCGAGCAGAACCAGGCCGACTAAATTTTCTTTTATTCAAAGAAACAGAATCACCGCCGGGCTTTCTTTCGCTGTTTTAGTTGTTGAAGCGCAAATAAAATCAGGAACAATGCATACTGTTAACTTTGCCAGAGAACAAGAAAAAACAATTTACGCTGTTCCTGGTTCAGAAGGCTGCGACTACCTCATTTTAAACGGGGCAATTCCCGTTTTAAAATCAGAAGATATTTGCCTTTAGTTTTTAAAAATGATATGAAGGAAATATGAAATCATTAGTCATTGTTGAAAGTCCGACAAAGGCAAATACTATTAAAAAATTCTTAGGCGCTGATACAAGCGTTCTTTCTTCATATGGACACATAAGGGATCTGCCTAAAAGCACATTTGGAATAGATCCAGAAAAAGACTTTGAGATAAAATACATTATTCCAACAAAAGCCAAGAAAAACGTAAACCTGCTAAAAAAAGAAGTTGAAAAAGCTGATATCGTATATGTCGCTACCGACCCTGATCGAGAAGGAGAAGCGATTGCTTGGCATCTCATTCAAGTTCTTGATTTAAAAAAAGACCGATATAAGAGAATCTCTTTCCATGAAATTACTAAATCGGCCATTGAAGACGCTCTAAAAAATCCTACCGAACTCAATCAAGACGTCGTTGATGCTCAGCAAGCAAGAAGAGCTCTCGATCGAATCGTTGGATACAAACTATCTCCCTTCCTTTGGAAAAAAGTCATGAGAGGATTATCTGCTGGAAGAGTCCAATCAGTTGCGGTAAGATTAATTGTTGATCGAGAAAACGAAATCAAAAACTTCAAACCAGAAGAGTATTGGAGTATTTTAGCTATTCTCGAAAAAGATTCAAAAGAACAGTTTGAGGCTCTTTTAACCAAAAAAGACAAAAAGTCTATTTCTAAGATGGGGATTAAAACAAAAGAAGAGGGAGAAAAAATAAAAGAAGATTTAGAAAAAGCCAAATATCAAATATCTTCGATTGAAAAGAAGGAGGTAAAAAGATCTCCTTCCGCTCCTTTTACCACCTCTTCATTGCAGCAGGAAGCTTCAAAAAAATTAAGATACCCTGCCAAAATGACCATGTCTATCGCCCAAACCTTATACGAAAAAGGTCTTATTACCTATCATCGAACTGATTCTTTAAATCTTTCCGATCAAGCTATCTCTGCAGCTAGCAGTTATATCTCTAATAAGTTCGGCAATAACTACCACCAGGTAAGAAAATTCAAAACCAAAGGCAGAGCTCAAGAAGCCCATGAAGCTATCAGGCCAACTACTATTGATAAGGAGCCAGATAGTTTAAAAATAGAAGACAAATACAAAAAGCTATATAAGCTAATTTGGACTAAGTTTATCGCCTCTCAAATGACGGAAGCCATCTTTGATTCAATTAAAGTTGAAATAGAAACTGATAATAACTATACACTGCAAAGCAATGGTTCGACTTTGAAATTCGATGGATTCTTAAAAGTATATCCAATGAAATTTGAAGAAAAAACTCTTCCTAACTTAATAGAACAAGAAAAGGTTAATTTAATTGAAATCAAACCCGAACAACACTTTACCCAGCCTCCAGCCAGATACACTGAAGCCAGCCTGATTAAAGAATTGGAAGAAAATGAAATAGGCAGACCTTCAACCTATGCTCCAATTATTTCAACCATTCAAGCCAGAAACTATGTTGAAAAAAATAAAGAAAGAAGATTCCAGCCAACAGAAATAGGAACTAATGTTAATGACATCTTAGTAGAACATTTCCCTGAAATAGTCGACATCAAGTTCACTGCCAATATGGAAAAAGAACTGGATGAAATAGCTGAAGGAAACGAGAGCTGGAAAACCATCTTAAAAGATTTCTATACCCCCTTTATTGAAAACTTAGAAAAAAAAGATGAGGAAGTCCAAAAGAAAAAACAAGAAGATATTCCAACTGATGAAAAATGCCCCAAATGTGGAAAGCCAATGGTGATAAAAACGGGAAGGTTTGGAAAATTCTTAGCTTGCACTGGTTTCCCTGAATGCAAGAGTACTAAGACAATAGAAGATAAGAATACAAAAACTGGAATAATTTGTCCAGCTTGCGACCAAGGAGAAATAGTTCAAAAAAAATCAAAAAAAGGAAGGATTTTCTACAGTTGCACTAAGTGGCCAGACTGCACCTTTGCTCTCTGGGATAAACCAACCGGAGAAAAATGTCCAACCTGTGGAGCATTAATGGTAGAAAAAGGTAAAAAAATAAAGTGTTCAAACAAAAACTGCAAGTAATTACCTTGCAGTTTTTATTTAATTTATTTAAAATCAACTTCTTAATTTTTTAAGCCATTCGTTCATTTCTTCCTCTGACTTAAAATTAACAATCACTTGAATATTGTCCTTCTTCTTTTCAATTTTAATATTGTCTGAATTTAATATCTGCCTAACTTTCCTTTCTAAAAATTCTGAAACCATTTGAGGAATTTTTTTAACAAGGCTTTTCTTAGGCCCGGCTCCAGCATTTCTTTCTTTTACCCTTCTTTCTGTTTCTCTAACCGAATAACCATTAGCGATTACCTCTTCCAATAATTCTTTAATTACCTTAACATCAACGCATCCCAACAAAGCTCTTGCATGTCCCTCAGAGACAGTTCCTTCTTTCAAGGCTTTTTTAACTTCATGAGGCAATGATAATATTCTTAAGCTGTTGGCAATTGCCTCTCTGCTTGTTCCAGCAATCTTAGCAATTTCTTTTTCTAATAAGCCGAACTCTGCCCTCAATCTGTCAAAAGCTTCTGCTTTATCAATCGGATTCAAGTTCCTTCTTTGAACGTTTTCAATTAAAGCAATTTCCAGCTTCTCTCTATTGGATTGCTCTCTGATAATAACAGGAACTTGCTTCAAACCAATCCTCTGAGCAGCCCTCCATCTTCTCTCTCCAGCAACAATCTGATATTCATATGAAATACCTCTCTCTGTCTTTTTTTCAAGCTTATTAACTATGATTGGCTGAAGAATACCATACTTTTTAATTGATTCGCTTAAAGAATCTAAAGCAGCCTCATCAAACTCATGCCTAGGCTGATAAGGGTTAGGCTTTATTTTCTCTATTTCTATCCAGAAAATAAAATCCTTGCGGGTCTTGTCTTCTGGTATTGATGTATCTTTTTTTGGTATCAATGATTCAATTCCTTTTCCAATCATATTGTATTATTTAACCTTTTGCTATTATTTCACGAGCTAACTCTCTAAAAGCATGAACAGCACGAGAATTGGGAGAATGCCTTAATATCGTTTTTCCAGTCACTGGAGATTCAGATAAAGCAACTACTCGAGGAATGACTGTATCAAAAACATATCCTGGAAATGTTCTTCTTAAATCTTTAGCTATCTTCTGGCTAACTACATTCTTCCTGTTGTACATTGTCATCACTGCTCCTAATATCTTAATATTCATTTCTAAATTCTCATTGATCAATTTAACATTGTGCAATAATTGTCCTAATCCCTCTAAAGCTAGATATTCACATTGAACTGGAATCAAAACTTCGTCAGCAGCAATTAAAGCATTTAAAGTTAGTAATCCTAAACTAGGAGGACAATCTATTAAAATAAAATCGTATTGATCTTTAACGCTATCTAAAACTTCTTTTAATTTAAACTCTCTTTTTTCCATATTAACCAGTTCAATATTAGCCCCAGCTAAATTATATGAAGTAGGCATAATATCAAACGCTAAAAAAGGAGTCTTTTTAATAATATCCCTTGGATTAACCTGTCCTAAAAGAGCTTCATAGACTGAAACTGACAATTCTCTTGGTTTTATTCCCATAGAAAAAGAAGCATTGGCCTGAGGGTCGATATCAACCAAAAGAACTTTCTTGCCATAGGCAGTCAAAAATACGGGCAAATTAACAGCAATGGCTGTTTTCCCTACTCCTCCTTTTTGATTAGCTATAGCAATTATTCTGCTCATTAAATCAATTTTACCACAGTGAAAATAAAAGTAAAGAAAAAACGACTCTTCATGCGAAGGTCGTTAATTAAAGCTGGAGTAAAAATCTATTAAGATTCGGACTCCTTCCTCATAAGATCCATTCTTTCGAGGACCTGATTCATCCTTTCTTTTATGGATCCGTGAACGAACAATAATTTTTCTGGCAACCAATCTTCGACAAACGCAACCATCATGTGGTGCCTCTGCCGTGCCGATGCTTCATCAACAGACCTGCTTTGATCAATCTTGTACTGAATCTCGCAAGGATCTTGAGCGATGACAATCAGCTGGTACCTGTCTTTAATTTCCAGACACATCCTGAAAAGCTCTCTCACCGCAAGCTGATCTCTGGGTTCAGAAGCATAGCTCCTGGCGTGGACATAATACTGGAACAACGCTGTGTCGGAAATGAAACCATCAAGAGCGCAAGAACGAAGCTCTTCCCTTTCCTGTTGCCGCCACAGATAAAATCTGTCAAAGGGGTTGCGAGGATGACCAAATTCTTTCCTTAAATGTCTCGACTCTTCAGTGATAAGATCATAGTCGTATCCATTAATTTTGAGCTTAGCGTACAGTGCCGCAGCTAATGTAGACTTTCCTGTGCAAGGACCACCAGCAATAACAATATTAATTTTCAAAATAATGCCTCCTGTTAAGATCAAGGCCCAAACGTGGGCAAGCACAATATATCACAAAAATAAACTTTGTAAACAAATTTACAAACCCCAAATAATATGTTAAATAATATGTATTGCCGAAGTGGCGGAACTGGCAGACGCGTAGCACTCAAAATGCTATGGGGGCAACCCCGTGAGAGTTCAAGTCTCTCCTTCGGCACATATCAATACCTTTTATATACTCAGCCGAAGTGGCGGAACTGGCAGACGCGTAGCGTT
>Ga0172381_10003521_pt1 | contig 16547 bp, 16 predicted proteins | sample Leawel6488metaG_FD_119754 | JGI IMG/M metagenome (GOLD analysis project Ga0172381, IMG submission 119754) | Leachate microbial communities from a municipal landfill in Southern Ontario, Canada - Leachate well 64-88 metaG | ecosystem: Engineered > Solid waste > Landfill > Unclassified | place... | reverse complement strand
GCCCACGCTTGAGCATTATTATCACACCGTTTCCCGTCCCCAAAATAACTATAATAACTTCCTGAGTCATTATTAAATGTTAAACGGGGTATTCCGCCAGCGGTATTTTGTAGAGTATTTATATTTATTCGGCAGGTGTAGCTTGAGTAATAATTCGTAAACGAAACGCTGCTTGCCTCCGTGAAGCTGGACACTGCCACCACCGACCAAGAGCCTACCAATGCTTTTGAGTAGTCCATTGCGGTTGAATATGTGCCGGAGTTCCCGACGGTAACGGTAGAAGTAAAAGTATTTGCGCCACTAAAAGTTTGCGTTGATTCAAGATTCGCGGCACCTGAAGCCGCCGCCGCCCATGTTGCATTGCCGGAAGCGTCGGAGGTTAAGATATACCCGGAACTGGCTCCAGTAGCCATCCTGAGCGCAGATGTGATCGTTGCTGTAGATTGCATTGTTCCGTTAACATCTAAAGTATACTGCGGCGTACCAGTACTTATTCCGACATTGCCGCCCATAAATTCATAACCGCCAGAGAAGTTAAATCCGGCATGGGAAGAAACATTCACAGTGTAGACCGAATCATCGGCTAAAGCCGCAATCGCAAGGCTTCCGGTAGCTGTTGCGCTAGATTTTGTTCCGCCCGCAATGGAACCGGCTCCGACAGCAGAATTATCTATTCCGCCTAGAACAAATGAGCCGATACCGTTTGCTTCATTTGAATACCCGCCAGGAACAGTTGAATATTGCGCTGTAGCACGATTATAGTTGCCGCCACCCACCGTTGACGAATCTCCGGAAGCCCTGTTAACATAACCACCACCCACGACAGCAAAAGCTTGTGATGCGACGTTTCCGCTTCCGCCGCTGGCCGTTGCATACGAATTTGATGCGTAATTAGTGTTGCCACCTGAAACAACAGAATATTGGCCGCTGGCCGTATTGAGTTTGCCCCCAGTAACAACAGAACCAATACCGCTTGCTACCTGTGTTGCAGCCCCTCTGTACGTCTGCAAATCCACCGCTGCCGCGCCTCTTGTATTTCCTGCTTGTGCGGCGTACCCTCCACCCGTCGTAGTAATAGCTCCGGTAGTGCTGATTATTATTCCCGTGGTAGTTATTGTTCCGCCAAAAACCGCATCGCCGGTTACTGTCATACTAGAAACGGTCAGCCCGCCGTTCATAGCGGCCGCGCCAGTCATTAAAGTACTGCCTGTTACCGTCATGCTTGAAACCGTGGCTTGCTTGGTGGAATTTATCCCGTCCTCGCCGGAAATAATTACCGGGTAAATGGTCGGCGTTGTGGAACTGACGGCCACCTTCAACGAACCGGATATATGCAGATTCGCTGTGCCGGTCGTGGTAGAGGTTACCACGCCGTAATAAGGCGATTCCGCGCCCGACGCTTTTAAGCAACAGAGCGCAAGTACCAACGTCTGAAAAATTAAAAATCCGAAAGCTTTTTTTTGTATAGACATATTAAGATCCTCCTATGGTTATGAATCCGCCGTCGCCGTCGGTAATGTCGCCGGTATAAAACATGCGCAGTTTTTCATCTGTCGCCCAGCAATCAAACGCCGCGGTCGGGTCTGTGGCTGCAAAGGTTTTAAGGTTTGCCAGCGTATCACGCTTAACTCCTTTGCCGTCGGCAAGATAATCAAAATTGTCCTGTAACTTCGTCGCGTCCGGCGTGTCGCCGTTCGCTATCGTATACGGTAAACTCATAACACCTCCACTAAATCATAGGTAGTTGTCCACGCTTCTAAATCAAACTCCACGCCTTCAATACGCATATCCAGCCCGAACAGCGACAATTTGCCGTATGCGTAATCCTCGTCGTAATAAACTACGTCGGACATGCCGTAGATAATATCGGGGTCGCCCCAAAGCCACGCCCGCCAAACATCCGGCTCCTCAAACTTGACGCTGACTTTATCGCCCAGCTCAAGTGTCATGTTATATTTTGCCACGACAGCCGCCCGCCTCCGGGGTTCCGCCGTGTAATCGTAAACCGTGGGAGCTATCGCATATGCGAGGTCAACATTCGCAGCGGGTAAAAAATTACTGGACGAGATTTCTAATTCCTTCGTGCCGTATTTATCCACGGACGTGGGCGGGGTTTCGGCTTCGCTGACGGAATCGCAAATCTTTTCATATCCGCCGAAGGAAACTTTGACGCTATTATAAACCCTGTCAACGCCGTCGGTGACGTTTGATACCTCGGCGATATTGTTTTTATTAAGCACCGCCACGGCTGAAAGTGTGTTCGTGCGCGGGCGGAAAAAGAAAATATCATTGCTGTCAAATCCCATCTCGTAGCAACACATCCCCGCCAGCTGCTCCAGCGCATCCATGCAGGTAAGTCCGGACATGTCCACCAGCGGGATTGTTATTTGCGAGGAATAATAATCAACTTCCCACTCGCCGAGTGTGCCGCCGTAGCAATAAATACTGCTCCATTTGAGTTGCGCGTAGCGCTTTGTCACGCCCATGTCGCCGGAGCTTCCGACCTCTTGCCACGCGCCCCAAGTTGTACCATCGTCTCCTTCCCTGACCTCGGTTTTATAAGTTTCATCCGACGGGATATATTGCGACATCGTAAGTTTGCCCCAATAAGTCAGACTGGCGGTGCCGTCAATAACCGGGGAAAGATAATAGGCTTCATAAGTGGCGGTCCAACCCTCTATTTTGATAAGTGCCGCACCCGGACTAAGCCCGCCGGTATAGTTCATCGTCGCTATGACGTAAGTGCTGGTCGTATGGGTGGCGTCGGCTATAGTGCCGTAAATCCCCCAACTATCCGCCGGCGAATTATATTCGTTCAAATAAATTCGGAAGGTATTATTGGTGTCGCGGGATATCCTGACTTTAAAAATCGGATAAGTGAATGACACCTTGGGGCACGTCCACAATAGCGTCGCTGCGCCCGCGTCATATCTCCAGAGTTTAAAGGGATAATGGGCGACGCCAGTATACTCCAGCGCGTACCCGCTCGTCGTCGTCCGGTCGCCGGTGTCGGAAATAAAATGTAAATATTTAAAAGTGAAATCATATCCCCTGAATATCCAGACACCGTTTGCGTTCGTCTGGTCATTACGGATAGTATGCCAGCCGTTGCTACCGCCCACGCCTAAATCTAACCCGGCGCTCCCGTCCGCCTGCGTAAGCGTTGCGTTGTGAGGATTTTCAGTTATCGCCCAAGTATTGAACGGCGTATAATAGCCGGGGTCAGCGACGCGCACGTCATCGTTATAACATTCAGTATTGACATAAGTCCCGAGGTCAAAGTCTGTTTTATCAACGGCTGAAAAAACATTCCGCACGTCGTTAGAAAAGGTAGCCGGCGAGATACTTATAGAAGTGATTCCGGCGGCAGCGCAGACCTGCCCCACTACCCACTCAATAGTTTTGTTCTGATACCAATATTTGTAACTGACCCAAAGCGATTGACCGGATAATAATGCCTGTACCAGTGTCACTTTCGCGCCTAGGGCGATATCGTTTGTCTGCGAAACCGAATAATCTTTATCCGGCAACAATTCCGTAGCGGCAGACGGACCCGCCGTAGTCGTTCCCTTTTTTACGGTGATATCCTCGCTCACTCCGAAATCCGTCGTCGTGAACACTGTGCCGGAATCCGAACCCGCCAGCCAGTTCAGCGACGCGGTTGATACCGCCTCCGCCGATATCTCGGAGAATAACGCCATGTGCCCCGATATCGCAACGCTTACTTTCCGGTCGGACGTCTGGTAGTCCGGCTCTTCGCTCACAAAGCCGGTAAAAACATAATCAATGCTTTCCGTGCCGTCGTCAAACTTCACGCCCGCTTTTATGACTATTTTGCTTTTGAAAAATATCTTGTTCGCGCCGAAAAATCCGTCGGTGTTCCCTTGTTTAAATTCATTTTTACCGTTTGAAAGCGTCAATGTCGCGTTGTCCAGCGTCCATTCGCCGTACCCTTCTTTATCCAGTTTCCATTTTATCGGCGAAATTTCCAACACGTAATCGCTGATATCAATAACGGTGTCGTCGACATATGCCGTGCCGGTCCATGTGCGCCGGTAGAGATAAACCCGCTTATAATAAGCCGGCGAATTATTGCCCAGCGCGTTTTGCAGTTCAACGTCCAGCGTTCTCATTTTCCCTTCAGCTCCAAAGACATAGAGTAAAACTGTGTTTTCCGGTCAAGGTTTTCCTGCGCCGGTTCCACGACGGCAAACTCGTAAATTTCGCCCGCGTCAAAATCATCGTGCATGACGACGGTTAAAAAATCATAATCCGCAATCGCGGCCTTGATTAAATCCCTCTGCGTTTTGCTTATGTTTTCCAGCGACAACGTCCCGCCGGGCCTTTCGTATTCCTTCCAGACGTGCAATTCCCCGGAGTTAAGGCGGAAATTTCCCTGCTTGCTTTCGGGCGCACTATCAAAGCTGGACAAAACGTTGAGTTCCGCGACGTTAAGACAGGCTTTAAGTTCTCCGATATATTTTTCCGCGTTTGCGGCTATGGTGGTATTAAGAGTAATAACGAGCTGGAGCGCGGACACGGGTGCCGCCATTTCTATAACAAAGTCAGTCTCCGCGTTATCGGTTATCGTCGCCTCGCTGATGGCGTGGCTGCCGGTGCCGTCAATGTATGCCGCAGACATCGAGAGGACGTTTGTGTTTAATAATATAATCCGGTCAATGCTTTTAAGCACGGGAAGCCCGGATTTATTTTTAAAAGTAATCGTTATAGTCTCGGCGGTCGTGTCGTTTGACCCGGCGGATTGCCACTTCGTCGCGCGCTTCTGGTCGTACAGGTTCGCTTTTACCAGGTCCCCGGAGCTTACGACGATATCGTCCTGGGAGTTTATATTGTTCTCGCCGTAAATCTTAATTGCGTTCATAGTGATGTTCTCCGGGCGTTTTTAAGACCGACTTTGTGGCTGACGTTGGCCAGGTTCACGGCCTCGGTCATCCCCTTGCGCATCGCGGACTGCAGCTCCGCCGCGACCTTCTTGACGTCAAGGGCGTTGGAAATGCCGCCGGTAATATTTATCGTGGGGCCGCCGACGGTGATATTTGTCCCGACGCCGAAAATATCCGCCAACTTTGCCTTTGTTCTGGCATCGTCCAGCGGAATAACTGCCTCGGCTTTCCCCGCTTCCGCTATGCGGGCAATCGTGCCGCCCGCGCTGGGCATAGCCATACCCCCCTCAGCAAGGGCTACGCCCGATATAGCGGCAACCTGCGCCATGCCGGCAGCGAAGACTACCGGGGCAAGTATCGGGCCGAGAATAGGCCCCAGTTCCCACGCTTTCGCCACGCCGACATATGTGGAAATTGTGGCCTGTGCTATCGCGCCAGCTTTACCTATCGCCGCGAGCGCGCCATTATTACTGCTTGCAAGTGAGGCGATAGTGCTTAATGTATCGGCATAATCTTGTTTTTTCTTTGCCTGCCTAGCCGATTCCGCTGCTGCCGCGTTATCATCCAATTCTGCCTGTCTATTATTAAATTGAATAGATGCCGCGAGTTTACGGTCCAGTGTTGCCTTCCATTCCCCTACGGGGTCATTCTTTTTAAGGTCAAGCTTTCCACCCGCGCCCATGTCCATAGATACCGGGGAGCGGGGTTTATAATTGCGCGGACCGGATTCGCTTTCAGCCGTAGTCTTGGCCCGTTTTATGTCCTCTGCTACTTTCTTTTCAGCGGCGACAAGTTCGGCTATTTCCTTTTCTGTTTTTCCAATAGAAAATGCATAAGCATTTTTGATTCCTTGCTCAACTTCGGCCCTGGTACTATCGTCGCGCAAATCTTGTAGTTTACGTCTAAGCGTTTGCAACCGTGTTTCTCCGGCGTGGGTAACCTCTTTAAAGACATTGTCTGCCGCTTTAAACCAGTCAGCCAACGGTTGTGCGATCACGCCGGCGATGCTTTTCTGCAAATCCTCCATAGATTCGCTCAGCGCTTTAGTGTTTTTCTGATAATCGGTTAGCTGTTGTTCTGCGGCTCCGCCAAAACGCTGATTTAATACGGCAATTATCTTGTCAAAATTTTCCGCTTTGCTCTTACTATTGTCTATTTCTACGCCGTATTCCTTGAGCGAGTTCTTGCCGCCATTCAGGGCTTTTGATATCGCCGATATCGCCTCGGTCCCACTCTTACCGGTAGCGGCTGAAAAATCTAAAACGGCAGGGATTAACCGTTTCATTTCATCGCCAAGGAAACGATGCTCAATGGCGGAACGTTGAATATTTATAATATCCAGCTCGTCAAAGTTTGTTTTAAGTTCCAGAGCAGAAGCCATTTGCGCAAGTTGGTCCGTATAGGCGGAGTTTCTTACACCAACGCGCGAGAGCGAATTTGTCAAGAGATTAAGGCTTGAGACGTATTTCTCGTTTATGTCCAGCGATTCTTTAGCAAAACTCGCGAGCTTGTAAAAGGCTCCTCCGCCGGCGAGAAGCCCGGCAAACTTCTCAAACCCGCGAGTGACTTTAGAGACCTCGCGGTCAAGAGAATTGACCGATTTAATCGCAGCGTTAACCCCCGCTGCGTCAAAGGTTGAGACTATATCTTGATTTATCCGCGACATGGCTTACCTCTTTAAAAACTCGTGGATATCCGTTGCTGTTAACTTTTTAGGCGGTTCCGGTTCCTCAAGTTTTCTACCGTGAAGCTCGGCGTTAAATCTGGCCCTTTCATTCTCAATTCGGACTGCCTGTTTTACCGCCCAAAGTATCCACTGGACTGGCTGCTTTACGATATACTCCGGCTTATAGCCGAAGGCCGACATTATCCTGGAGATGGCGACATCTAGACCGTCGGCCCGGCTTTGAACATTTTCGCGAACAGCGCCATCCCCTTCTGAAAATTTGCGAAGTCTTTTTCAAAATCGTTAAGCTCGGATAATGCCGCAAGCAGTTCTCCCACTTCCGTGGCTAAAATCTTCGGCATATCTTTTTGCTCAAAATTATCGTTGAGCAATATTGAAATCGCGCCGGGCAGCGCGTTCCCATTTAATGCTAAGAGAAGCACGTCCCAATCTGTGTTTATATTTCCAGCGCGTAAATCCTTCACAACTTCCGGCGCGTGGCGGCCGAGTTTTACAATCTGCTCAAAAGTGAGCGGGCCGAGTTCATACTGCTTTCCGGCGAAAGTAATTATTTTCTTCTTAGGCACTAAGATATTTAACGTGTCCATGGTTATTCCTTTTATCAGGGACGGAGGATTGCTCCCCCGTCCCTATTTCTTTTGTTTAGGAGCTTACAGAAAACTGCTCTATCTTCATCGCAGCAAGAGCATTTCCTGCTATGTCTTTTAATCCCGTGGTTACAACGGCCTGGAAAGTGTCGGAGGCTGTCCAGTTTGCCGACGGCGTGAATGTTACGGTTTTCGCCGTAGCGCTGTAGGCAATGGTTCCCGCGACAAGCGCGGCAGATCCGGGCGTTGTGGTGTTTATAATGCTGAATGTGTTGCCGTAAACGATTGTGTTTTCGTTTATAGGATTGGCTTCAGTTATCGTCCAGACAACTGTTCCTTTGGCGTCTTTCGTTACGGTTCCGCCGTCGGTAGGCGTGCTTAATGCCACGGTCGGAGGTGTGCTGTCTACGCCAGTGGCCACGTATTGCATGACCTGCTGCTCGGCTGTCTTCGTCGTGTCAACAAGCGCCTGAAACTCAACGTCGATGACGGTTTTGTCGGCTTTTTTGTACGGGGCGCTGGTCTTTCCGGTCGGTTTAACTTTCCAAAAAGTCCACTTGCCGGTCCCGGGCCCCGGCCCCTTGACGTTTATATACATAGTCCGGGCGGTGATATCCGCAGCCGGACCGCCTGCTGACAACGTGCTGCCGGCAACTGCGGTGGTCGGATAACCCATAGCCAGCGCAAGATTCGCCAGCGATATTTCCGCCATGGAGAATTTTATTATCCATGATTCTTTTGTGCGAACCGAATCAACAGGGCCAACCACCTGGTCAACCTCTATCTCTTTGGTCTCGCAGCTTTTTTCAATGGTAACGCCACCCTCGGTAAAACCGACATCTACAGCATCACCCTCAACGGCGGCGTACGCTCCAATCTTAACGGTGTTTTCACCGGCAAGACCTACAACTATATTTTCAACTGTTCCGGCCATGTTCTCCTCCAGTAATTACGCCTTCCGGTTATACCGGAGGCCAAATAACAAGACCTTGTGGAAAAGTCCTGTGTCTGCTTCATACATCCCACTCCCGCCGGTGTGCTTGCAGTAATAAACGTTATACTCCGACGAGGGCATGGAAATCTGGTCTTCTTTGTCCAAAAGTGTTTTAACCCTGTAATCAATATTCCGCAACACGTCGTAATCCTTTGCGAAAATTGATACCTGAATGGTTTGGTCTTTTATATTTTCGTCATTTCCTCCGTCGGTGCTGTGGCGTAATACGATATATGGCTCGGTCTGGTCCTCCGGCGCGTTTTCGGGGAAGATATGACTGGCGGTAGACGTGCCGCCCAGCAATGTGAGCAGGGCGCTATCAGCTTTTAAGAGTGTGAACACGTCCTTTATCATGTCGTTTTCCTGTTAAAATCTCGGGCAGCGTCCTCTAAGCATTCGCGGATTGCGTAATCTATTCGCAACGACCAGGCGGCTATTACCGGCGCGAGCCATGGGCGCGGTGCTATACCAACACCGTCAACAACAATCCGCTTTTTTTCTTTTTTACTTCTACGGCCTGTGTTATTCGAGACGGAATAATGCGCCGCTGTTTTTGCTTTTACTCTCTTGCGCCCCGAAGTTCCGTACTCGAGCATAAAACCGTAAAATGACGCTTTTGTGGCGGTCGGGTTTACCTGTCCAACGCGCAGGGTTATAGGTTTACCAAGTTCTAGCGGCAGCACTTTACTACCTATGGAAGCTATCAGGTGGCCCTCGTCCGTGCTAGGTGCTTCTCCGGGGGTTGAGGCGCGTCCGCGTCGCCCGAGTTCTGCCTTTATGTCGGCGGAAATAGCCTTGCCGATTTCTTCAAACTTGGCTACGACGCGCGCCTGCGCTTCCATTTTAAAGCCTTCCAGTGCAAGTATTGATTCCTCTACCCCACTTAAAACTATTTTCATCACGCCGCCTTCGCCGGAGTTTCCCGGCACATGAGTTCTAAGCTTTTGTTTTGCATAAGAGGATTTATCACTTCCACAATCTCGTAATAATGCGTCACGCTTCCGCTTATAAACTTGACACGATATGTCGGCAATATTCCCGACTGATAGCGGATTGTTATTTTTGCCGTTATGTCACTGTTTGATTTTTGCGCTTCAAAAAATTGACTTCCGCGCAGGGGCATAACGCTTGCACGAACCGCGCCACTGGCACAATCCGTCCAGGTAACAATTTGCTGTCCAGCCGTCCCGTCCGTTTTGACCGGATATTGAAGCGTTACCACCTGCCGAAGCAATCCAGCTCTCATATGGGCCTCATTTTAAACTGCGCGATCAGCGCGTTAAAGGTGTCCGGCAACTGCTTAAAATCAAACGAACTACCGACGACTGATTCACGGTTCTCATACCAATACGCCGTCAAGAACTTTATCGCCTGTATTAGTCGGGCGGGACAGTTGCTCCCCGCAGCTCCATAGCCGCAGACAAAGGTGATCTCCACCCCGTTCGCGGCCTGCAACGTGGCAGTAGGCCAACTCGCGCTGTCTTTAAGCACGATGCGTCCGGGCTGATTTACCGAGTCAACAATATAATCCGTAGCGGCGATTGTGGCCTGAACACCGGCGGAATTTGTGTATTTTATAGACGTAACGCTCGCCAACGGAGCGAGTGGAATAGTTAAACTCCTTTCCGTCGGAAAAGCATCAAGCGTCCATTTCCATGTCTGTGTTATAAGTCGGATTGAACAAAGGTCCTCTACTTGGTCCTTGGCGGCCGCAAGCAATGCGGCAATATAAGTATCATCCGCGGTGAATGCCGAAGCGATATTCATATGCGTTTTAGCGTCAGCACAAAGCACCGGTTCTGCTGAGGCTGCTGTAACCAAGGAGAGGGCTCCGTTCATAATTTCCTCATTAAAATTACTGCAAAGTTCCCGGCGAGAATATACCGAAATTGCCCGCGCCGGTTCCAGTCCCGATAGCAACACTATAGGCCGGGGTACAATCAGAGCAAACATACATATCGCCCACAGCAGGAGAAATGCCAAGCAACTCACTTAATGATTTTGATTGCAACGCGAGCTTCCCGGTCATAGTATCGCCCGACTTAAGCACATTAAGCGAAGCCGCGCCAGTAACGCTTGCGGTAATAGTGCCAGCCGCAAAATTGCCGGACCCGTCTCGCTCAACTATTGTACTTGCCGCATTGGTGGTGGAATATGCCAGATAATAGGGAACTGTCGCTCCGGCACTGGAAACAAGCACAGACGTATCAGACGGTACGGCAACAAAAGCAGTATCGCCAGAGGTCGCTTGATAGAGAACTTGTCCTATCACACCACCTGCGATATCTGTCGCCGTGGCGGAATTTCCAGTAATACTTCCAATAATTGAATTATTGAAAGTATACTCGCCCGATACTGTCGGACTTGAATTTGCAAGCAATACGTTAGCCGAAAGCGCAGCATCTGCGACTTTGCCAGCAGTTGATATCGTGGCGAGTTTGCTGTCAGGGATATTACCGTCTAAAGAAGTGCTTGAAACTTCCACATTTTCGGGCAATGAACCAGCCGACATATTCTCGGGCGTAAGTGCGGTTAAGGCCGCGCCGGAAATTGCGGGCAAGCTTACAACTGCGACAACGCCTCCTGCCGACAACGTGATGTCGCCAGTTATAGAATGAGCCGCCGCATTGCCAGAACTATCGCCTATCCACACATCGCTTGAGGCTAAAACTGACCCAACCCCAACCACATTTGTCAAGTTCGAACCGTCTAGGCTGGTGAAATAGGCAGATGTGAGCGCAGGGATTTTTCCCGTTGCATCAATAATACCAACATTCCCCGTACCCGCATTAAGACCGCCACCAATATCAAGCGAACTTGCGCCGGTGTTCGTAATCGTCATGGAATCAAACGACACTTTATTCGTCGTCTGAATATCTTGATCCATGGCGTAAACTTCATTTGCGCCTTGCCCGGTATTTACAGTCGCGCCCGCAAGCGCGCCCGTAGCCGTTATCGTCGGAGCAGTAACAGAGGTTTTGAACGTGGCTACGCCGGTAGTGGTTACAGTTGATTTGCTTCCCGCCGTTCCTTGCGTTAACTGTCCCGCGATGTCAACCGCGCCGCTATAAGAACCTGTCACGGCGGAGAACGTTGCGCCGGAATTTATTTCCAGCGTGCCGCCGCTACAGACTTTTATATATCCGTCTGATTTTTGTATTTTAGCCGCGCTATGCGTATCGCAAGCGCAGTATGCCTGCTGTGCGGCGAAGGATATCGCCACAAGCAGACCGATTGTGAAAGCGTATTTTCTCATCATTTCTTTCCCTCCGATTTGGCCTTTTTGTTTTCTCTTGCTTCGGCAATTTTTTCTTCTGCCTTCGCCTGCGATAAATCTTCAGGTTTGATAAACTCCGCGAAGCGTTTCGCGTGCTCGTCGTTAAGCTGTACTCTGTCGCCGATGTTGTAGGAGGCGAACTTTTTTTTGACGATATATATCATAAAGCTCCTTAGTTCTGCCCGGGCCGTTTTGAGGCGACCCGGGCCGAATATTTTTATTTAAAGTCCAGGTAGCGAAATGCCGCCGGGATTGCCACGTCGATGGAAATATCCTGCAGCCAGCGAGTGAGCAGCAACGCCTGGGTAAAGGCGCTATTGCCTTCGGCATCGGTGGCGTGTTCGGACGCCAGGAACTCCATCCCGCCGTGCGGCGAGACAAGAAGATATTGGCTGTAGTTTCCGAACAACGCAGTTGTACCGGTGCTTTCGCCTCCGACGGAGAGAGTGGTCGGGATCTGCGCCGACAACCTGTACGGAACGCCTAACACTGTTGCTGGAACGGGACCGATGGGAGCGTTCCATATAGGACGGTCTTCTCCATCCTTCAACTGCATGAGAAGTTTCAAGCCGAGGCGACTCGTTACGAGTTCCGCGCCGATTGCGTATGCCTGGCTTCCGCCCATGATAAGCTCGGTCATGTTGTTGAAAGTAAGCGTCGCGGCAGTCGCGGCAGAAACCGCTCCCGATGCATAACGCACGCCCATGAAGGGGTCGCCTGCTCCGGTATTACCCACAAGGGCCACGCGTTCCACTTCCTGTCCTACGGCATAGGCGACTATGCGGGCGAGAAAGTTTTCTAAATCAATCGAGCTGTCCCACATGAGTTCCTTCGTCATCTTGCAATGGACGGCCATTTTTTTTGCTATCTGATTTACGATGCTAAAGGTCGGCTTGGACAGTGTTGTAGCAATCGCTTCACCAGGCCAATAAACTGTTGCGCCGGTCGCCTGCGTGGGAAGATTGCGTTTACTGCCCGACATCGGAAGTATGTTCGCAATTTGGAAAATAATGCTTGTCTCCTGCGCTATCTCGATAACGCGATTCACAAACTCCGTAGGGACAAGGTCGCCGCCGTCTCCTGCGGTGGTCATATTATTTCCTGAGTAAGTTTTGACCTGCCCAGTCATGGCGGATTTAATAAAATTCCGCATATCGCCAAACTGTTTTCCGTATGGGCTGGTCCACGGTTTGGATTTGACGTTGTGTTTTGAGTATTTAAACGCGCTCGCGGCGCTGTTTATATTCTCGTCGGTCGGGTTGTCCGCCGCTATTTCAAGCGGCGTTTTTTTCTGCACCGGGTGAAGTTTAGCGATGATGTCGTCGGTTACCTGACTAAGTTTTGCGTCCAGCTCGGTTTTTGTCAGGTACTCGGACTGCTTCGCGTTAAGTGTCGCCCTCAGCTCGGTTATTGCATTGAATACATTTTTTTCGTCTGCATTTTCCATTTTTTTAGTTTTCCTTTTTTTTAAAATAGGCTCAAACGTTGAAGGCGTCTAAACCAAATTTTTCAATTCGCGTATCTCCGTCGCCGCTTTTTCGTTTCGCAGTTCAGTCAGCCAACGGTCAATCGCCGCCTTTGTTTCATGCAGGTTGGAAGCTTTTGTCTGCGCGTCAAGCGATGAATCGTTAAGAATTTTAAGCGCCTTTTCCATCGCGGCGGCCAGCGCATTGGGGTCAGCGGGGACGGCCACAAGCGAAATTTCATATATTTCCGCTAATGTAAGCTGGTCCGGCACATCAGGGTTCTCGTGAGAAAATTGGCCCGCTATGCTTATCCCCTTCGCGTGTCCCTCGACATAGACCTGCCGCGCGTGCGCTATTATCGGCAACACGGAATCCGAAAATTTAGCTTTGAAATAAAGGCCGCGCTCGTCCTCGCGGATTTCCGCCATAGAACCCGCCACATGGTCTATTCTGTTGACGTGGTCAATCAGCAGCACGGGATTTTTCAGATATTCTTTGAGGTCATAAACATAGTCCCGCTTCGCCTCATAGACCGACGGAACATCGCCGTATCTGTCGGCTTGGTTTTTCGTGTTCGCGTAGCCCTCAAGATAAATTCCGCCAGAATCGTCTTTGCTGATTTTGGCGCCCAAGATGGGTAGAATTTTTACAGACAAGTTCTTCATTGGTTTCCTCCAGTTGACCCTACAGGGGTCATATTTAACGGCGCGCGCAAAGTATCGCCGCCGGGCACGGGGTTAAGATTCTCCCGCGCGCGGACTTCGTTCTGAGTCATAAAACCGCTGTTCAGCGCGACGCTATAAGCTTCGTACCTCGATTGGAGGTCGCCGCGCAACTGGCCGTCCAGAAGAAACTCTGAAAAATATTGTCCGCGTTCATTTTCAGATAAAAGCTTAAGGCTTATTTCCTGCTCGATATTCACGAGCCACGGCGTTAGAGTATTAACAACATACTCAATAGATTGCTGCTCAATATTGCTGAAAGTGGCTTTTGATAAATCACCCAATTTGTGCGGCGGAATACGAAAATAACGCGCTATTTCCTGCACGTTAAATTGCCTGGTCTCCAGCATCTGCGAGTCTTTCGCCGGAGCCCCTACGCCCTCAAATTTCATACCCTCGTCCAGCACCGCCAAACGCCCGGCGTTATCGGGCCCCTGGTGTGCCGATTCAAACCCGTCGCGGATTCGGTCTTTTGCTTCTTTTGATAAAGCGGCGGGATGCGTGATTATTCCATTCGGGACCGAACCATTACTGAGCATATTCCCCGAGGCGGTTTGGACATTAAGCCCCTGATGTATGGCCGGCTCAGCGGCGGATAAAGGCGAAAGTCCGACTATGCCGTCTAAAGAAAGGCCGCGGATATGCAAAATATCTAAACTGTTAAAGCTTATTTTCTCCTTTGGATACTGAACATCATAAATAAGACTTTCTCCGTCGGGTGATTTAATAGAGACACGCGAAGGATTTATCGGCCATAATGCGACAATTTTTTTATTCGCATCGCGCACTATTTCTTGATAAGCATTCCCCCATAAACCCAGATGCAACATTGTCGCCATGCGCCAGCTAAAGCTGGTCATAAAAGGATTGGGGCTGTCGTGCAGAATAGAATAAAGAGGATGGTTCCGTGCGCGTTCTTTTTTATCGTCGCCAATGCGCTTGTATAAAATCAGAGGCAGCGCCGCTACGTCTTGCGACAACACTTGAACGCAAGCATAAACGGCAGCCAGTTTAAGCGCGGTATTTTCGTTCAGTTTCCCGGAAGAAAACCAATAGGGGAAACGGGGATTTATTATCGCAATCCCCGCGCTTTTTGTTTTAGTTATATTCCAGTTAAAAATTTTCATACGACAGTCAATCCTTCACTTTCATATTTACTTCGTTTTGGCTCCGAATCATCTCGTCTGGTATACCGCTCTCGCGCCATCACTGCCGCCACTATCCCGTCTATACGCTTGGTCTGTGCCGTTGCTGACTGCGGTTTTACAAGGCGAATATTATCTTGCGCGCTTGTTATTACTTCTACGTTCTCCGCCATCCAATCCAGCGCCGGGTTGCCCGGGTGTATCAACTCTGCTTTAGCTACAGACTTTTCAAACTGTTTTGCCGCGTCCGTTAATTTAAAAGCTTGCGGCACTGCAACCATTTTTAAACCGGACTTTTCTAATTCGCCGACTGTCTCCGAAGCGTTCCACGAGTCATATCCGATACACCTGATATCAAAAACTTTTGCATCTTCCGCGATTTGCCGCCGAATAGCTTCGTAGTCTATCCGGTTACCGTCGGTTGCTATGATATGTCCGTCTTTAATCCATCGGCGATAATTAACTGCGTCCGACTTCTCCCTTGCATCAACGTTGTCCATCGGAACAAAAAACCGAGGGAGGATTAAAAACTTATCGTTAAATTCAAAGAACCAAACCAGAGCTGCAATATCTTTCGTGCTGCTTAAGTCCATTCCGCCCCAGCACGGGCGGCCTTTTAAATCATCTTCGTTTACTATGGCCCGACATTTGTCCCACTCCGCCGAAGTTAACCACCGTGATGAAACTGACGACCAAATGTTCAACCTTAACTGCTTAAAAGTGTCGCGAAGCGAGGGTCGCTCAATCGCTCTTTCGCATGCTCGCTGAACCGTCTCCTCTTTTATCGTTACCCCGATACTTGGGTTTGCTTTTCGCCATGTTGCCGGTGATTTCCAATCATCCTTTGGATCCGCCGCGTAAATCACCACTAAGAGTTCGGGGTCGTTCGCATCACCGTTTAAAACATTGACCGCGTGCTCGTGTTCCTCCCACCCGATAGTCGTCTTGCTTGTCCCAGACGTCGTGATTATGAACGTCACCGGCTGCCGTCTCGCGTCTCCTGCTCCCTCGGTCAAAACTCTGTAAAGGTCAGGCCGCTTATGCGCATGCAGCTCGTCTATTATCACCCCGTGAGGTCTTAATCCGTGCTTTGTTTCGGCGGCCTTGCTCAAGACCCGGAACGTTGAGTTAAAAAGCGGAACGGATATTTGCGACTTAGTAAACTTGTAAAATGCGCTTAATATTTTTGAAGCTTTTACAATATTTTTTGCTTCGTCAAATACCAACCGCGCCTGCTCTTCACATGTTGCCGCTGCGAAAACTTCCGCACCTGGTTCATTATCCGCACCGGTCAGGTAGAGGCTCAACCCGGAAGCTAAGGCGGACTTCCCATTTTTTTTGGGTATCTCAACATAGACCCGCTTAAATCTGCGGCATCCTGTTTTTGTTACCTTCCACCCAAACAACGGCTTAATAATTTCTTCCCGTTGCCAAGCCAAAAGTTTAAACGGTTTTCCCGCCCACTCACCGGCTGTATGTACCAGCCATTTTTCAAAGAACTGAACCGCGTGCTCTGCAGCTTCTACATCAAAATAATATTTGCCTCCCTCGGTTGTTAACTTTTGAGGGACCGGCGGCCTAATCCATTTTTCGCTTGCCATGTTTTAAAAACCTCAATGCCTCGGCAAGCTCGTCATTTTCATCAACCGCCGAAATCCTGCTCCGCGACGACGGAGTAAGACCAAGCTCAGAAGCCAACCGTAAAAGTAGTTCGCTTGTTTTTCGCAATGTCGTTATTTGAGGGGCCGGTTGCCTGGAACCGTTC
>Ga0172381_10003520_pt1 | contig 16548 bp, 15 predicted proteins | sample Leawel6488metaG_FD_119754 | JGI IMG/M metagenome (GOLD analysis project Ga0172381, IMG submission 119754) | Leachate microbial communities from a municipal landfill in Southern Ontario, Canada - Leachate well 64-88 metaG | ecosystem: Engineered > Solid waste > Landfill > Unclassified | place... | reverse complement strand
ATACTTCGATATTCCTTTTTCTTTTGTCGAATATATTAATAATAATAATATTTACATTATTACTGTTAGAATAAAAGATGAATTAATTGGAGTAGAATTATTTCGAATGAAAGATAATAAAATTCATTTAACTTATACTCTTATTGAAGAAGAATATCGTAATAAAGGTATTAATACTAATATTAAAAAAGCTGTTATAAATTTTGCTAAAAATAATAATGTTAATTTAATAACTGCTAATGTTAGAAAAAGCAATATGCATTCATTAAAAACATTTTTAAGTACTGGATTTAAAATCAATGATAGTGTAAAAAACACATATCCAGATGGAGAAGAAAAAATTCCATTATATCTAAAGGTTGACTAATCAACCTTTTTTTGTTTTAATATATAGAAACAAAAAGAATTTTATGAAGAAACTGTTATTTATATTAATTATATTAGTGATTATTTTATCTGGGTGTGGTGGGGTATAAGAACAGTTCAAGAAAATCTACAAAAAATTAGGAAATATTAAAAAATATTTGTATCTTTGTAAGACTTTTTATTAATTTTATACTTATATATGAAAAGAAACTTATTAAAAATGATAAAAGAGACAAATTATAAGGTGGTGCTGGAAAAGTAGTATTAGATGTAAATAATAAATTTAAAATTACCGAATTTGATACTTATGATTTAAATGATGATAAAGCATTATTTAATTATAAATGGATTATAGAACCAATATCAAATGAAGATTCTTTATTATACACTATAAAAATTATAGGTGATTATGATGAATTAGTTATAGCAAAAAATAACATACCTATTGATAAAATTTTTAAAGCGACATTTAATAATTTATCTGATGAAGCTATTAAAAGATGGTATTGGTTTTTTACTGCTTTATAATATATTACAAAAGAAATATTTTCCTCATAAAAGACTATTTAAAAGAAAAAAACGTAAACTAAATAAATAATATCATATATAAAATATAGAGAAAAAATAAATTTATATGACAAGTTTTGTAAAATATTTAGAAAACAATGAATTATTAGCTAATGCTTTTAAATTTATAATAGAGAATAATAAAGGTGCTTATAATCCTTATCATAGTACATTTCATTTATTAGATGTATTCACAACCTCAATGGAAATAGCAGAAGTATCATACCCAACATTAAGTGAAACAGATAAAATAGAACTCGGAATTGCTGCATTATTTCATGATTTTGATCACAGTGGAGGTGAGTTCAAGAATGATATAGACAATATTGAATTAGCATTATTAGGATTAGTAAAATTTATGATTAATAATTCTGATACTGCTAAGAAATATAATATAAACACAATTAATATCATGGAGTTGATACAGATAACAGAATTTCCTCATAAAAAAGAAGTTATATTACCTACACAAATGATATTACGTGATGCAGATACAATTCAATGTTATAATAAAAATTGGTTTTTAAATGTTATTACTGGATTTCAGCAGAGAGAACTTGGTTTATCAATTCCAAAAGGAATTGAAAATCAGATAAAATTTATAGAAAATGTTAAATATTGTACCTCTCATGCTAAATATATACATAGTAAAGAACAAGAAGAAATGTTAAAGAATTTATATTTTCTTGCTTCTATCTATAAATAGATTTTTCTTAATGATTAAAAAACACAGATATATAAAAGTTAATTATGATGATTATGTCAATTATATTAGAATTAATCATCATAATCGTTTAGATAGATGGAATCGAATATGGACACTAGAAAAAACTGTGTTATTAGAACATATATTTGGTAAAATAAACGAAGAAATTTTTAATGGTCAAATAACTACGTATAAGGTAGAAGTTCGTAATGATGATTTTATAATAGACTTTGAAACAGATTCTAAAACTAAATATCGTTTTGATCTCAGTAAAGAACCAATTAATAATATATATCATTTATCATTTTCTTTATATGATTTAAGTAAAGAAAACGAAAATGATTATGAAAGTCTAACAAATAAAGGAGAATCATTTGAAGTATTAAATAGATTAATTTGGATATTAAAAGATTTCTCTAATTCATTACCAGACAACAGCGAGTTTTGTATTGGATTTTCAGAAAATGAAAAGAAAAATAAAATATATGCTTACATGATTAGAGGTTTGAAAAATTGGAAAAAGAGAGAAACCCATTTTTATAAAACTGGATGGGGTATATATTTTAAAATATAAAGAATTAAAAATTCTTTAATAATAATATTAATTTAAATGGAACGTAATTATCACAAACCATCTCCCTCTGAAACAATTGTAATCATAGGGGATAATTTTATAGTTGATCATCTTTATAATAATTTTAAGAGATATTCTAAAAATAAGATTTATAAAAGTGATTCAATTTTTAAAGTTGAAAATAAAATTGATTACATTATAGAATGTTCGTTTAATGAGAAATCACAAAATGCTGTATTAAAATACGCAATAGAGAATAATTTAAAAAAAGTTATATTGCTAAATCACTGGAAAAAACCTATTAATGAATTTAACGGATTAACAATTGTACAAGCAGTTATTCCGGATGTTTATGGTCAAGAGCATATTAGTTTTAGTCGTCCTGGTACAGGAAATAACCCCGATTCACCAATTAGTTATTGTAGTTTAATATGTGAAGGAATACGAAGAATACATGATGCTAAAAATAATTTTATACCTAATATTTATATTACATATGGTGAAGATAATATCAAATGTTTATATGTCGAAAATCTTTATGAACCCATAGAATTCATGATTAATGAAATTCATGAAACATCTGAATATGAAATATATGACGAATATAGAAATGCAAGTGTTATATTAGATATAATAAAAGATATAATTGATTATAAAGGAAATATTATTTTTGAAAATATGAAAACAGTTTATAACAAATCTGTTAAAAGATTACCTTATCAACACGACCATAAACCACTCGGTCATAACTTAAAAGAAATTTATAGGTATTTAATTTATAATAATGAAAGATTTATGTTACTCTGATCTTGTATAACCAAGTTCTTCTAAATAATCTTCTAATTCTTTATAATTATCAAAAAAGTTTACTGTTATACCTAAATCATCTATCTCATTTTTAAATCCAGCAGAAAATTCTATTCGTCTCCAATTTTCTCTATTATTAGTCACTGTTCCAACTAATTCCATTATCCAATGGTTATCATCTTTATCATACAAAATGAAATGAGTATTAATATAATCTTGTATAAATTTACTATGTTCGAAATCAATATTTAATCCGTATTCTTTATAATGAAATGTTCCCATTGATGGAAATTTACGAAGTAATTTATCAACATTATCTTCTACTTCTTCCTCTGATTTAGGTTTCATTAAATCTCTAACTGATTCATTTAACTTTTCTTTTGCACTGTATTCTTTTAAATAATTAATTATTTCTGTGTTATTTTTTCGTGAAGCAACACTTAAAGCGGTAACACCCATTGTATCTTTAATATTAATGTGTGCACCTTGTTCTATTAAATATTTAACTACATCTAAATATCCATCTGATGCACCCATTAAAGGTGAAAAACCTATATTATTTAAAGTATTAACATCTGCACCATGTTCAACTAAATATTTAACAGTAGTTAAGTGTCCATGTTTCGATGCAAGTGTTAAAGCTGTATTACCTATAAGATTATCTTTAAGATTAACATCAGCACCCTTTTCAATTAAATATATAACAGTATCCAGATTATTTTTTAATGAAGCACACATTAAAGCAGACCATCCCCATCCATGTTTAATTCTAGCGTTAACATCAGCACCACTTTTAATTAATTGTTTGATTACATTTAAATAATTATAGAGTGATGCATTAACTATATTTTCATCCTTTTCTTCTTGTGTTAAATTCACAATATTGGATAAAATATCTTCCTCTGATTTGGGTTTCATTAAATCTCTAACTGATTCATCTATTTTTTTTGATTTTAAATCCAAGTAATTAGCTACATCCAAGTAATCAGCATCTAATGCTAACATTAAAGCATTAAATCCATTATTATTTTTAATATCAATATCTGCACCATATTCAACTAAATATTTAACTGTTTCTAAATCGCTACTATTTACAGCATACATTAAAGGTGTCCAACCAAACATATCTTTAACATTAATATCTGCTCCAAACTTTAATAAATACTTAATAACATTCAAATAAGCTGTTTCTGATGCACCCAATAATTTATCATCTTTTTCTTTTTGAGTTAAATTTCTAAAACTTAATTTTATGTCCTCTTCTGATTTAGGTTTCATCAAATCTCTTACGCTTTCATTATATATGTCGAATTTAATTATCATTAATATCCTCTAATTTTTTTGATTCGTTCTGCTCTTTCTCTTTTAGCTTCTTCATCTTCATAATAAAACAATTTATGTTCTTTATTATAAGTATCGGAACCGACTATATTAGGATCATCTTTATGTCTTTCATTAAATGCAAATCTTAATGGTAATTTATTATCATATAAATATTCATCAACCTGAAATTGAGATATTTCAACATACATTTCATCATATGTCATTTTATAACGTTTCATATCAGATACCATATTTATAATTATATCTCTATTTAAAAATTTCATAGCATCTTCATAATTATCAAAATATTTATCTTTTATTAGCATATTAGCTAATATTTTAAATATTTTATTTATTTTATCCATTGCTCCCTCTTTTGGTATCATTAAATTTCTTACACCTTCCAGTGTTCTACTTATCTTTCTTGGTTCATATGATGGAGCATCATATAAAATATTATGTAAATTATTATCTAATCCACTTTTTATTTCATTAATTGAATATAACTTTTTATATGTTAAAGAACAGTATGATACAACATCATTCAACATATCAAAAGTACCATATCCAACATCTGCACTTTTATCAGTTATAGTAAATCTAATATAAGAATGTTCAGTAAAAATACCATCGTATGTTTCTTCTAAATCATCAAATTTAGTATAAAATATATTTTCTAATTTCCTAATAAAATATTCAAATGCATCATAAGATAAGAAATAATATGGTTTAATCTCTATAAACAAGGAATTATATTTTTTAAAATAATCACTATTATAAATATCATTAGATGAAGCTGATTCTAATGTTCTACTAATTTTTCTTGGTGAATAACTTGGTGAATCTGGAGAAAATTTATATAAATCTGAAACAGTATATATTGTTTGATCAAATGTAGTATATTCCTCTAATTGTTCTTTTTTTAGTATTCTAAAAAAACCTTTTTCAGTTAAATCAACTGAAATATATCTATATTCTTCATGATCATAAAATTCTTTTATTGCATATAAAATTTCTTCCTTTTCATTATATTGTTCTATTTTTAATTTATCATAAAAAAAGTCTATTATTCTTTTCACTTCATGAAAATCATTTACTTTAAATGCGATACCATTATAAGGATAATTAGCTATTGTAAAATTTTCATTTAAATTACTTTCTAATGTCCTTGTTATCTTTCTTGGTTCATATGATGGAATACGTTGTTCTATACCATATTTTAATATACTTTCTACTGTTTTTAAATCTGAATCAGACACAGTAAATATGTGCTGATTCACTTTAGGTTTATTTATTATTTCACTATTAAACATATCATTCATATGTTCTTCATCACCATCAGCTAAATAACATGCATCAAAAATATTTTTATTATGGTATTTCCTAACATATATAAATATATAATTTGGAAATGTATAAATACAAACACGACTCATGTCATATAATTGTCTATTGGGTCGTATTACATCATCAATAAAATTTTGATATTTGTTAACTTCATCAATATTATTAACTTTTATAACTATCTCATTATATGGATACTTCTTTTCCACTGATTCATTAATTTTTTTATCTTTATATTTTTTAAGTATATTAAATATTTCAAGGGTATCAAAAGTAGTAGCTTGATTAATATGATAAGAAGTAACCTTCGCACCATTTTTCAACGCATCTTCTACTATCCAAAATATTTTATTATTCATACCTTTACTTAATCGTTCATCAGGTAACATATTTTTAACATCATCCTCAATTTCTTTTTTACTTTTAGGTTTCATTAAATCTTTAATACTTTCATTCATATTTTCTTCATACACATCTATCCAATCATAAATTTGATTGATTGCATCTGAAATATATAAATATTTTTCATAATCTTCTAATTCATTTGCTAAAAGTCCTACTTGGACTATATCTTTTAATAAATAAATAGTTATCCAATATTCAACATCATTATATTTAATTGAAATACTAAATTCCTTACTACTATCATAATACACATTTAATTCAGTTTTTGTATTTTTACTTATTTCTGTCATCCCTTTTAGAACTCTCTCCTTTTTTTCCTCAAATATTAAATTTAATTCTTCATAAAGAGCTTTCATTTCATCCTCTGAATATAAATATTCTAATTTATATTTCTCTATACTTTTTATTCTATCAAGTGGATATAATTTTTCTAAACCTTTTTTAATTTCTTCATCGTTTTTAGGTTTCATAAGGTCTCTAATACCTTCATTCATATATGTATCAAAGTTAGTTATCATATGTTATCTCTTACTCTTTCATTAAGTGTTCTCTTATCTATATCTGCATATATATAATCAAAATTTACACTTATTGGATCATTTTTTTTATAGAAATATGAAACTATATCATCCCATTTAAATGTATCACCAGTATAATAATATAAATCACTATATGATTTAAAATCTCCAAGTATATGCATCATATCAATTGTAAATAATAAATCCCAATTATCCTTATCATTTTTTACAAACTTATAAATTTGTTGATTTTTTTCTCCTCTTGATTTTTCTTCTTCTGTCAAAGTCCAAGTCGAACCACCTAAAGCATCTTCTACACCTTCTATTAATTTTTTAAAAAGTCCATCATAATACGCACTTTCAGAAGATTCATTTAATGAATTATTGAATGGTCTTTTAATACTATCATCTATAAAATTATATAAATCTTCATCTATTTCTTCTAATTCTTCTTCATCTAAATCAAATATAAGATTTGTGAGTTCTTTATATAATTTCGTTATTTCTTCATCTCGTTCATAAACACCTATTAATATTCTATTGATTTTACCTTTTTCATTTAAATATTTTTTAACAATTTCATAGTCAATAATATTTAAATTAGGAAACTCTTTCATGAAACTTTCTGCTATTGATATCAAATTATAATTATCTAAATCTGAAAAATAACTTTCCATCGAATTATCATCATATTGTTCATAATCAAAATTTGATCTGTAATCCTCTATTTGATTAAAATACTCTTCTTTAAAAATCATATTATCAAATGAAGTAAAATCTGGTACCACTACATAATCTGTACCATCTTCAGATATTTTTACACCCATTTTTTTCTTAAACTCGTTATTATATTTATGAGTATTTTTATATAACATCAAAAGTATAATATCATTTTTAGCATCTGGTTCTATATTTAATGTTTCATAAATATTATATACTTTCTTATCATATTTATCTAATAAATCATAAGTATAATTTTCTTGTGAATGTTCACACATATAATCTAATTTATCCACTATATCATCCGATGATATGAAATCATCATCTCGCAATTTACCTAATGTTTCAATAATGAAGTTTACATAAATATCTTCATCCATATAATAAATACTAGCTTCTATGTATAAATCATCAAAGAATTTTTCATAAGGATATTCATCTTCTCCAGACTGTAATTTATCATAAATTAATTTATATTTCTCAAACGTTTCTACCATTTTGGGATTTTCTAATAAATACTGATATATTTTAATTGTCATATCATCATAAATCTCAATCATAGCATCTTTATTAAATTCACTTCCCTTTAATAATAATGAGTATTTATTAATATCATCTTGATTTATTGTTAGTAAATCTATACAATCATATAAACTATTGATAAATTTTATACAAATTTCTATTTTTATATCATTATATGATGCAATTATATTTTCTTTATCTTTATTTAAAGTATTTAAATAATATAAAAAGAAAAATTGAGATGATATTTTATTTTTAAATATTAAACAAGCTATTAGATATGCATACCTATCAAAATAATCACGACAATTTAATATTAAATTTATGTCTTTATCTTTAACAATATTTAATATTTCTTCTGGTGTTTTATTATCAAACATAATCTTTAAAAATAAATGGTCATTAAGTGTACGATTACGATTAACCTTATAAAAACTTTTAAAAATATTTAAAAATACTTCATCAAGGTCTACATTATATTTATCTATTTCATAATTAGCAATTTTTTCTCTAATTTTTTCACTCATTACCTTCATATTATTAACTATTTCTCTATTATTACTAGAATCTTTAATTAGTTCCTCTATAATTTTATCTATTGAACCTTTAATTTTATGTAATTCTACTTTACCTTCATTAGGTTTAAATACATCAATTGGAACATTAGTTATTTCTGCTATTTCTTCTATTTTTAAATAATGATTCATTCTATCTTGACACCCACTACCACTAATTTTACCATCGGGATAAATAGTTATACCAAATAACGAATTAGCTGATGTAGAAGGAAGATTAAAATTAAATACAATTAATTGTGTATTATATGTTTCTGAACCAAAATAAGAATTTCTCGTTCCATCTGAACCATAAACGATACACCAACTATTAGAACCTAATTCTTTAACTGCTTCAAAGTTTTCAGTTTCAATGACTAATACATCATTCATATTATATAATATTTTTATATTATCACCGTATTTGTCAATTTTTTCAAGTACATTTTTTTCATCTTCATTTACGACATTTTTATTCATAAAATTATATAATGCATTTATAAAATCAGTAATAGTAATATTATTTCTTTCAAAATATTTTAATGGTGTAAATTGTTTTTGTTTTGCTTCGGATAAATTCATATATGCTAATGAGAGTTCATCAAATTTTTTTCTTTTATCAGCATCTAACTTATCAACTTGTTCTCTCATTGATTTATATAAACTCTTATAGAAACGATTAATTTTTTGTTTTCTCTTAAAATCCTCTATATCATCATCTAATTCTTCTAAAGTAGAATAATTCAATATATTTTTTGGTAATTTAGATACAGAATCCCTATTAGTTGTTATCCAATTCAATATTCTTTTTATATCATCCTCATGTGCATCCTTATTATAACGAAAATCAACAAACTTACCAATAAGATTTGGTAAATTCTTTAAAGATTTAACAATATCCTTATAATCCTCTTCTTTTTCAGGGTTTAAGTTAAGTTTTTTAAGTATACCTTTTGCTTGTTGTATATTTTCGTTTAATAAAAACTGCTGATAATTTATAACCATTTTAATATAAAACTATATTTTATTTATATATTAATTTGGTAGTTCGAAAAAAATTACATATTTTTGTAAAGAAAATAAAATAATTTAACAATGGGACATTTTTCAGAAAATCTCAAAGCACATGTTGATGGTTTAGTTGATATCATGAATAAAATACCATCCAAAGGAGTAACTATACTCACTGGTAGTAATGGTTCTGGAAAATCACTTATTCGTAATCAATTCATATTTCGTCTTGCTGAAAGAGCAGGTATAGACGCAAATAAATATAAAGGTAAAATTGGTTCAGTATCTATGCAAAAAAGAACTGAATCTAATTCAGAATGGGGTGCTTTATCAAGCTGTATGCATGATACTTCATGGACACCCACATCACTCAATACAATTGATTTAATTGATGCGCTTCTAACAAAAGATTTTGAATATTATGTTATTGATGAACCCGAAATCGGAATGGGTGAAGAAGTAGTTATGAGTTTAGTTGATTATCTCAATGATAAAATAGCTGAACATCCTGAAAGAGGATATCTTATAATTACTCACAATCGTTATGTTGTTGAAAATCTTAACGCAGATTACTTCTTTAATTGTGATGGTATAAAAACCAAAGAAGAATGGATCAACAGACCATTAGTTAAAGCTGACCTTAAAATACTTAAAGAAAATAAATTATTCGATTATATTAGAGATAAAAATAAAAAATAAAAGATATGTTTGATACAGAAAACTTAACTGAAAAACTCGAATTTTGCATAATGAAATTAAAATATTCGGGTATTATGAATAAATCCAAAGCATACGATATACTTCATGAAGGACATTCAGTAATTGATACTGATATCTGGAAAGCATCTCAAATAGATGAAATAATTCAAAATAATCTTGTTTTTGATAATAAACTGCAAAATATTTTTAACTTTCTTGAATTTGCAAATAAAATAGAATTATCAGCAAGAATTTGGGAAAAAATCTCATATGATAAAGCACCTGATATTTCAGAAGAAGAATGGGGAGTACATATAGCACATTGTTGTGAAAAACATGGTTGTAAGTACGGAAATCCTAAATGTCCAGTTGAAACTGGAAAGGTAAAACAAAAATATCCATGCGAAACATGTCGAACTTCAGATGATTAAAAATGAAGATAAACGTAAAAGGGGTATTAGCAAATAAGATATCTGATAATATTCATTGGATAAGTGCAGTTGCTATAATCATAGCATTACTACCAATACTCCTAATTGGATTATCCGGAACTAAATCCGTGACTGAATCATGGATATTAATAATATACGCAACCTGGTATTTCCTTTCTCTTACTTCATCTAATACTAATGATGTATTCAAAAATACCTTTTATTTTTTGATATATTTACCTCTTTCGGTATCTATAACTATCAGTGCACTTATTTTTAAACATTTTTTAAAAATAAAATATCCCGAAATAGAAGAAAAACTTTATCAGAGACAAATAAAAATTAAAAATATTCAAAAGAAAATAAATGTGGACTTAAAAATAGAAAAATTAAAAAATAATTTGTATATTATATAAATAGTTGTATATTTGTATTGTATTAAATTATAGAATATGAAAGTACCACAAAAAATTCAAAAAATAACGACCGAAGAAGAGCAAATCATAGCAATTGATTTTATCAATACTCACAATAAAAATCTTTCCAATACAACTAAGCAAGGAGATATATATTATGCTTACATATCTGTAGGTTCTCAGCATAAAATGTTTACTTTATGGACATATTTCTCTTTAAGAAAATTCAAACCTGACAATTTCATAACAATTTTATCTAACAACTTAGTATTAGCTGTTCAAAAAGCTATTGAAAGGTATCCTAATATTCCTATTCATCTTGATGCAGAAGAAGTATATCGCAGAGAAGAAGATGAAGCTTGGAAATTTTTATCCTTTGGAAAATATAAAGAAAGACATATAGATGAAATTATAATAGAGGACCCCGAATATGCTGTATGGTTATTAAAAGAAAATACGAATAGATCAAACGAAGGAAAAAGACTTTCCAAGTTAGGTGTTTATTTAGTTCAACACTCGAATTATATATGGGATGTTTGGAAAAGTTACAGAACTCATCAAGCAGAAGAAGTTGTAAAAACAAGTACTAAAAATTTTATAGGTAAAATAGGAGAAATTTCTCAATTTGAGGTAGTTGTAAAAAGTATAAAAGATTTTTCCGAATTTTATGTTTACAGAATGGAAGATAAAGATGGTAATATAATCATAAAAGTGGGTAAACTGTTTGATTGTTTTATATCACAAAAAGGAGAAAATAAAACAAGTACCACCATTGAAGTTGGTGATACTCTTAAATTTTCTGCTAAAGTAAAAAATCACGAAATATCCATCAGATATCCAATAGGAGAAAAACAGACAAAAATAGGGGATATCTATAAATATTAATTATTTTCATTCTCTATTATCATAGCATTAATCATAGAACTCTTTGCTTTTGATAAATAATCAGTAATCTTATACATTGAATAATAATAAAAAAATTCTTCTTTATTATATGATATTATTTTTTCATCATAACCTTTATAAGCATCAGGTAGTATATTAGGTGTTAAATGATGATATTTTAAAGCATAATTAAACATTTCACAATTAGCAGAATCTATATATCGTTCTGATTCTTTCTTCAATTGTTTTTGCATTGCTATTTTGTCTAACATTTGATCTGTTATTTCAACATCTTGAATTTTATAAGGTCTAAACATTCTACCTGTTAAAAATCCACCTATAAAAATTACAAAAATTAACACTACACTAATAGAAATCTTTTTATTCATAAAATATTTATTTATTATTTAATAATAATGTGTGACATGTTCTACATAATGGTCTATATTTTTCATTTCCACCTATTTCAATTTGTGTTCCTTCATCTACTACTTTTCCATCTACAAATCTTGCACTAATAGTAGCTTTTTTCTTTCCACAATGTGAACATATAGTTTTCATTTCCTCTAAATTATCTGCTATTGCCATTAAATATTTAGTAGACCCAAATGGGTCTTGTTTGAAATCTGCACGTAACCCATAACAAATAACTGGTATATCTAATTCATCAACTATTTTAGCTAATTGAAATATATGTTTTTTAGTAAAAAATTGAACTTCATCTACTAATATACAACTTATAACTTCACTCATGATACTTTGTTTATATTCTACTATATTATAAATATCATCTTTTTCACCTATTCCTATTGCTTCTCTTTCGAGTCCTGCTCTTGATTTAACAAGATTATGACCATATCTATCATCTATTTTAGAAGTCAATATAAGAGTTGTCATATTATTTTCTTCATAATTATAAGCGACTTTTAATAAGTCTAATGTTTTACCAGAACCAGTAGTTCCATACCTAAAATGTAATTTAGCCATAAAAATTATTTTTTTTAAATTATATTAATTGGAGTTAAATCAATTATTTCAAAAGTTTTAATATTTTTTACTATAATTGTTTCTGTTTTTTCTAAATATATTGCTAACCAATTAACATCATAATAATCAACTTTTTCTTTTTCTACATCATATGACTTAATCTGAATACTCTTATATCCAATATCTTCTCGGTAAATAATCATATCACATCCAAACTTCATATCTATAAAATTACCATCTCCTCCTTGAAACATAATTTTACAATCATGATTTAAAAAATAATTTTTTAATTTAGCTTCTGCTTTTTCTCCCTTACGTGAATGTTGTTGTATATGAGCTGTAAATCTAATAAAATCATCTAAACCATTACCGTATTCAATAAAATAATATTTAATACATCCCTCTATTTTTGGTTTAAATTGCATTAATCCTTCAACGGGATTTTCCATTATCTTACTATAAATATATTTACCATAATTACTAAACTTCTCCTCTTCATCTTGTATCAATTGAGTAATTAAATATATTAATAAATCTGCTAAATCCTTATGACTTGTATTTAACTTATTAACAGGATTCCATTTTTCATTCTTCTTAACAAGAGATACATTTTCTATTCCATTAGGTAATTTTTTAACTAATGATCCATCTATATCAGGATAATCAGTTAATTTCAAAATACTTAAATCTGCATAGAATTTTTCTATTTCTTTATCTGTTAATGTTGTCTCATAATTATCTTTTAATATTCTATCAATGATTTCTTTCATATTTAAACCATCATTAAAATATAACCATTTATCGAGAGCATAAATTTTTTTGGTCAATCCTTCTTTATCCATTAAAAATGCTGTTTTTTATAATAATATATTATAAATAACAGCATTTGTTTACTTAAAAATAATAACTATTTGATATATTTTTGAAGTTCTTTATCATAGTCATATTTTCTTTTATTTCTAAGTTCATTTTCTCTAACTATTTTAACTATTTGTTCTATTTTTGGGTAATCTTTCCAAATTAGCATTACTTTAGCTGAATCTTTAGAAAACGCATCTTTTTCTTTATTTTTAATATTTTTATCTATAATATAATAGATATCACTATCTTTTAACATATATAAATACATCTTTCGAGCATCAAGAGATGTTTGCTCATCAGATACCATATATCCATTGAACTTTAAAAATGCTTTATATATTTTATATCCTAATCCAATACCCTTAATAGCATCAGATAAACTATGAGTATGATATCTATTTTTTAAATGTCCGAAATATACTTTACTTGGGTCTTTTTCTTGATTAAAAAAATTTTTACTTATAAAATTATACTTATATACATCACTATCTAATTTTTTATCTTTAAATTTTACTGAATATTGATCACCATATTTAGATTCTTCTGTCTTTTCAAAATATATATCATCAATAGTAATATTTTTTAATTTATTTCTTATTTTATTTATTTCTAAATTTTCTATATCAGTAAATTCTCTACCTTTTACCTTATTATTATAATAGATAATTTTATTTTCATTATTTGATCTAATTTTCTTTATTTTATTTTTATATTTATTTATATTTTTTGTTAAAAATAAATAAACTGTTGGATAAATATTTGTTTCCATACTACTATAATAGAGACCATAAAAGTCATTAAGATTAGAAAAAATAGGATTAATTAATGTCTTTTCTATATTTGAAAATAAAATTGTATTTTTATTAAGTTCTCTTATGAGAGATAGAATGATTTTATAATTAAATTCAGTTTTAATATTAGAACTAAAACCTATACTATCATCTGAATATGATCTAATATATACTTTATTCTTTAAAAACGAAGGTTCTAATATATCAAATGTCTTATTTTCATCATCAATATTGAATTTAATATCTTCAACTTTTATTTTTTTTAAGTTATCAATATAATCTTTTTCTTTTTTATCTTCAGAACCTTTTTCTTTTTTTTTCTTTAATTCTTTTTGTGCTTGTGATAAATAAAACTTAGGATTAGCTTGTATCCACTCTGGTTGAACTTTTTCAAATATATCAAATTTTAATAATTTCTTCACAACATATTACTTATTTTTTTCAATTGCTCCTTTAAAAAAATCATATGCATCTTTTATTGAGACTGGTCCTCTTATTCCACCTAAATATTCATCATTCTTCCAGATACTTACAATATAAGCATTTTTTAATTTATGATGTGGAGAACATTTTAAATCAAAATTAGGATTATCTTTTCTCATTACATCTATACATTTATGATAATCTAAGACATCAATTGAACAATCATCCATTTTCTCGTTTAAGAATTCAGTGAATTTAATAATTTTATTCTCTTTTATTCCTTTTATCATATTAACAAATTTTTTACCTTCTCTTCTTTTTATTTCCTCACCAATAGCAGCACCCTTAAAACCATCTCTCATAACATCTCTACTATCTGTCGATGGTTGATAATTTATGAACCCCTTAGTCATTGGATCATGAATACCCATAACCTTTATCCACTCTTCTATTATATCTCTTCTAATACCCTTAGAACTCGCTTCACGGTACAAATCATATACATTATCAGGTCCTACTCCATCTCTTAATATTTTAATGAGAAATGCTGACATATCAACATATTTACTAGGAATCTTAGCATCTATCAATGTTTGCTTAAATGTATTATCTGGTACATTACCTTTTAATGTTTGAGCAAGTGCAACTGATAAATAACTTGTTGGATTAATACTCTTAGTAGTAACAAGTACTGGAAATATCTGTTTCATTATATCATAATCAATTAATAGATCAAAAAACCTTGTTAATATAGCAGGATCATTATTACTTCTTGCTTTTTCCTTTACATTAAGAAATTCCTTAAAAATTCTTTCTCTTGATACATCATCTTCCTCAGATATACCAAATAATCTATTATCTCTCTCAATTGCTTGTGATGTTTCCTTTTCTATTTTACCACCAGTAACAGCAGCAAACCTAAGTGTTCTAATAATTCTTAACCTATCTTCATCAAATCTTTTCTGTGGTACACCTACTGCTCTAATAATTTTATTTGTTATATCCCTCATTCCACCTACAACATCTACTATTTGATGATTATCCAAATCATAAAATAAAGCGTTAATTGTTATGTCTCTTCGATGCACATCATCTTTTACTGTTAGATGTTTTCCAATCTCAACCTTTTGATCATCACCTTTAATATTTCTTCCTTTACTAATATCTTTTCTATATGTAGCGATCTCATAACCAAGAGGTTCTGTGTCAGTATACACTCTAACTACACCAAATTTTGCACCTTGAATATCTGTTCTATAATCCTTTAATATTTCAATAATTTCAAAAGGTAAAGCATTTGTAACTAAATCAAAATCATGAGGAATTTTACCCATAAAAAAATCCCTTACTGCACCTCCAACAATAAATATTTTATATCCCGCTTCTTTGAATAATTCATGAAACTTCTTGACATCGTCGGGAATATCCATTTCTACTGCTACTCTTTCATTCAGTTGATTCATATCATTATATTTTTTAATCATTCACAAAGATAACATTTTTCTTTATATATTAAAAATATAAATAAAAAATAAGAGAAATTGGGACTTATTATTTTATTATATAGAAGAAAAATATTAATATACGTGAAAAGAAAATATTGGACAAAAGATGAAGAAGAATACTTAATTAATAATT
>Ga0172381_10003519_pt1 | contig 16550 bp, 17 predicted proteins | sample Leawel6488metaG_FD_119754 | JGI IMG/M metagenome (GOLD analysis project Ga0172381, IMG submission 119754) | Leachate microbial communities from a municipal landfill in Southern Ontario, Canada - Leachate well 64-88 metaG | ecosystem: Engineered > Solid waste > Landfill > Unclassified | place... | reverse complement strand
CCCACCCTGTTTTCTGACTTTCGCAGGCTTGTTTCAAAATTCGCCGTTACCTCTCACAAAACGATACTTAATCGTTTTGTTCGGCAGAGTCCCTCAAGGGGGGAGGAAAAATAACCCTTCGACCTTTCAACCATTCAATCCAATTTGATATAATTTGCATCTTTCCAACGCAAGTCAACGTATTTGATTTTTTTATCCAGCATTTTAACCTGAGGAAGAATTGACGGAATTCTTTTTATTCGTTCAAAAACAGTGTCGTCAATTTCGCCCAACCTTATATTAGCTGTTTTAACCTTAACGTAAACATCTTTTGGCGTTCTGAAATCAATATATTCAACTTCCTCGTCAGCACTCGCATTTACCGCCTTTGCTATTTTTTCGATAAGTTTAATTTTTTCGTTGTTCCAATTCCGGTAATCATCACCCCTCGTGCCGTAAGACAATACAAGGATAGTTTTAAAAGATTTATCCAGAGGCATATAATCTCTGCCGATAAGCTTTCCTCCACGTGCAAAAAACGCAATCGGCGGGACATTTTCAGCCGGAGAAATGGTAATAATCGGAACCCGTTCTTGAACAATTACCTGTAAACGTGCCGGAAACCAAAATCTTCTGATAAAAACATCCTCAATCGGCTCAAGCTGCATAATGTTATGCTTAATTTCGTCTGTTTCAAGCCTATAAATCGGCTTATTCGGCACTTCAGTTCTTCTCAGTGCCGCCAGTATCTTATAAGACGGAACTATTTTATTGTTCAAAATTTCCAGAGAAGGGTTACTGAGTGAATTAAAAACATTTTTATTCAAATACCATTGGTGCGATTTAGCGAGTAAATAACCAAAAACAATAAGCAAAAGAATAATTGAAAGTCTGGAAAAAATACGGAAACGTCTTAACCACATTTGGCTTCGGCGAACTTTGCGTTCCATTTGATTTTTTTGTATACGCCGCTCAGCCGCGTATCTGCTTAATCGTTGCTCTTTTTCTTCATTTTCATTTTCCGTCATTACTTATTCAAACCTACACTGTTTAATATGAGTAACACCAAAGTATTATAATCAATTCCCATGCAAGCCGCCTGAGCCGGCAAATCGCTTGTATCAGTCATTCCCGGACTTGTGTTGATTTCAAGAACGTAAGGAATATCGCCCACAATATGAAAATCAACTCTTGAAACCCCTGAACAATCTGCCAATTTATGCGACTTTACGGCAATTTCCTTAACTCGTTTTGTCATTTCTTCAGAAAGTTCAGCTGGCAAAACGAACTCCGTCAGACCTTTTGTATATTTAGCTTCGTAATCGTACCATTCATTTTTAGGCCGAAGTTCAAGAATCTCTGTTGCGAAAGTTTCTCCTTCATTTTCTAAAACCCCCACAGTTGCACAAATTCCGACCAAATATTCTTCAATTAAAACGTCGGGGTTATACCCTTGTGCCTCTTCAACCGCCTTCAAAAGTTCGGCTTCATCCTCAACTTTGCTCATTCCGAAACTTGAACCTTCAGAAACGGGTTTTATCATCATCGGATATCTCAAATCCTTAACCGCCTCCAAAATATCTCCGCCTTTTCTTATGAAAACCGATTTTATCAACGGAATACCGGCAGTTGAAAGGATTTTTTTTGTGTATTCCTTATTCATGCACAAAGCGGAAGACATCGTTCCGCAACCCGAGTAAGGGATTTTAAGAATTTCCAAAAGACCCTGTATACATCCATCTTCGCCATATTTGCCGTGAAGTGCATTATAAGCATACTCAATTTTTTCTCTTTTTAATTTTTCTGTAATATTTTCATCAACGTCGACAATAACAGGATTTTTAAACCCCAGCCGCAAAAGTGCAGAATGGCAGTTTTTACCCGAACGCAATGAAACTTCCCGCTCGGATGACATTCCACCGCATAAAACCGCTATTTTTGAATTCTTATCTATTTTTGGTTGTACAGAATATTCCATATTTCTTCTTCTCTCCTTGATTTTTCGCCAAAATATTTTATTTCAGGATGCAGAGTTATTGTGTACTTGTCTTTTACCGCATTATACATCTTCAACATAAGCTCAAGAACATCCGCCGAAGACGCATTCCCCGTGTTAATAATAAAATTGGCGTGATTTTCCCAAATCTTAGCTCCGCCGGCTTGAAAATCTTTTACGCCGGCCTTATCCAACAACCTTCCCGCTGAATCATTCTCGGGGTTTTTGAAAACACTGCCTGCGTTCGGAACGGCCAATGTCGGCTGATGCGTTCTTCTGAATTCAAGATTTCTGCTAATTAAAGCCTCGATTTCTTCTTTTTTGACTTTTTTCAAATCAAATTCAGCCGAAAGCAAAATGTAAGGTTTTTTTTGCAGAATTGATGTTCTGTAATCAAAACCCAAATCCTTCACTCCAAGAACCAAAACTTCTTTTTTATTCATGTCAAAAACACAAACACTTACTAAAAAATCGCTTATCGACTGAGCATGAGCCGATGCGTTCATATAAATATTTCCACCGATTGAACCGGGGAAGCCAATCATAAATTCGAATCCGGAAAGAGAGTTTTCCAAAGCCTTTTGGGACAATATCGGACCTTTTACCCCGCAATCTGCATATATTTTAGTTCCCTTAATCTCGATTTTGTCAAGCTTGGCGGTACTTATAACATCCTCTTTAATCCCTTTTGCCGATATTAAAACATTAGACCAATTTCCAAATACAAGCGGATTTTCAAGAGTTTTCAAAAGGTAAACGAATTCTTGTTGAGTTTTTGGGAAATACAGTCTTTCAACTTCACCGCCGATTTTAAAAGCCGTCAAATTTTTTACAGAATAGTTTTCCTTAACTTCAATATTCATTAAACTTTTGCTCCGTCCTTAACTACCAATAAATCTTTGCCCAACGTCGTAATTGTTCCGGCACCAAGCCCCACAACCACGTCATTTTCTTTTAATTTAGGTAAAAGCTGCCTTGCGACATCACTTATGCTTCCGCTCAAATGTTCGCAAGGGATTTTTTTGGACAATTCCTGTGCGAATTTTTGAGGTGAAATGCCTTCGATAGGGGCTTCTGAGGCGGCATAAATATCTGTTATAAAGACCCTGTCAACACCTTCAAAGGCGTTTAAAAATTCATCCCAAAGCCCGTGGAAACGGCTGTATCTGTGCGGCTGAAAAACAGCAATGATATTTTTATCCTTCAGGACTTTCATTGAAGAAATCGTCGCTTTAATTTCCGTCGGATGGTGTGCATAATCATCATAAACGCTTATTCCGCCGAACTTTGCGGAAAGCTGAAAACGTCTGCCCATACCCGTAAACGTGTAAAAATGCTCTTTGATTAAATCAAGACTGACATTTGCCTCATTCAAGCCGGCTAAAACAGCTGTTGCGTTGTAAACGTTATGTTCGCCAAGCATTTGTGTTTTCAAATTAATTAAAAATTCACCTTTATAGTAAATATCAAAAGTTGTTTCATGCCCCAACTCAATATTTTTAGCAACGTAATCGGCATTATGAAGCCCAAAAGTGACAAAATTAACTTCCTTGTTCTGCTCAATCAACTTGCGGTTTCCCTCGTTATCGTTATTTACAAGCACTTTCGCCCCTTCGGGCAAATTGCCCAAATAAATTTTAAAGGTATCTAAAATTGATTGCAGACCGTCTGTATAAAAATCCACGTGATCTATTTCAAGATTGTTTATAACGCTGATTTCCGGCTGATAATTAACAATGGTTCCGTCACTTTCATCAAGTTCGGCGATAAAAAAATCTCCAGCTCCAGCATTGGAGTTAATCCCTATTTCCGGAACAATCCCGCCGACAACGAATGAAGGTTTCAAACCCGCTTTTTCCAAAACGTAAGCTGCAAGACCGCTTGTCGTTGTTTTCCCATGCGTTCCGGAGTAGCCCATAAAATATTTCTTTTTATCCCCGCACAATCCTTTTGAAATCCTTGCCAGCAAATCGGAACGGTGTAAAATTTCCAGTCCTGATTTTTTTGCCTTTATCAATTCGGGATTATCTTCTTTGATAGCCGTACTTGCAACGACTATACACTTTTCGGGTAAATTATTTTCATCATGTCCTATAAAAATTTTTGCTCCCAATTTTCCCAACTCAACCACATTCCTGTTTCGCTTGATATCAGAGCCTATAACCTCAAACCCGTCCTCTACAAGGTATTTAGCCAGCCCGCTCATTCCAATTCCACCTATTGCTATAAAATAATATGTGTCTTTCACTCAACTTCCCTTATTTATGTGTGTACAAATATATTTTATTACAAAAAAAGAATTATTAAAACAATGTTACAATCGTAAAAAAAGATATAGAAAATATATTAAATTGATGTACAATATTAAGTATAATAAAACCTTAGGGAGGCGAAAATGGCAAGAATATTGATATCAATGCCCGATGATTTTTTAGATAAAGTTGATGGCATAGCAAATGATGAGCAAAGAACACGAAGCGAACTTGTAAGAGAAGCCCTTAGAAGCTATATTAAGCGTTCCAGAATTGCGAACCCGCAAAAAGCAATCGATAATGCAAAAATTCTGGATGAATTGCTAGACTAAGCAGCGTTGAAATCCCTCACAAATGTTTTTATCCATTTCATGAGTGTTAAAAGTTCATAAGGTTTTGGCAGGTATAAATCTGCCCCCGAGTCCAAAACCAATTCTTTGTCGTGCAGAACCGATGTGACAATTATTTTAGAATTGGCGAACCTTTTATCATTTTTCAAGCCTTTGCAAATATCCAGCCCGAGCATTGTGTCTACGCTTCCGGCATCGATAATTATAACTGCAGGAATAACTAAAAAAGAGAGGTCTGATGATGCCAAAGTGCCGATTGTCTGTGTGTTGTTAAGCGTTTCCACCTCATAACCCTGCAAATCAATCGTTGTCGCAAGCAGGAGGGAAAGTGCCTCGTCTTCTTCCAAAATCCAAACTTTATTATTGAAATCTTTTTCCAAAATCGCCCCAATCGCACCGATTCTGGGACGTTCTATCGCATAACTCGAACCCGCAGGTTTTTTCGCCAAATTATGTGTCTGAATTAATGCATTCATAACTTCCCGAGGGGTTGAATATTCCCTGAACTCGTTTGTCACAACTCCAATAGTCGTAAATACAAACTCAGAACGCCTTCCGGCCCTTTCATCACCTTGCAGAATTGTGTAGCCACGCTTCGCATCTTCCGGAGAGTAAAACTTAGGTGACACGCTGTCAAAGGCAAATGCCAAAAAAGAGGCGATTTTTTCCGCACACAGAGGGATTGTGATAATTAAAAACTCGCTATCCGAAATATGCCCGAAATAATCATCCTTTTCAAGCGTCGAATTTATAATGGCACAATAAGTCTGGACAAGCTTGTCCGAAGCCAATTCCGTGTAAATTTCTTTATAATTTTCGAAATTTTGAACGCTAACCAGCAGGCAGGCCCACTGTGCGTGTTTAGCAATAGCCCTCTTGAGCGTCTTTAGGGAATAACTTTTATCAGGCAGCATTGTTTTTAAGTTAATATTGGATTCGTGTTCACGCCGTAAATGAGCCATAACACGAGTTTTGAACTCGTCTGAATTTATCGGTTCGCTCAAAAAATCGTCCGCTCCGTTTTCTAAAACCTGAATTTTATCCGCAGTTTCAGCTGATTTTGAAACAGCAACTATCACAGGGCGGGTATTGAACGTCAAAATCCTCAATTTTTTACAAAAATCCGGCAATTTTTCGTCAATACTGTCGGAAACAATGATTAAATCAGGCTCATTATCCTGAATAATTTTTATAGCAGAATTAAGGCTGTGGGAAATTATGACAAAATTATCAGTGCCTTCGATAAGTTTTTTGTACTTGGTCGAAAGCTCTTTTCTTTTGTCGATTATAAGCGTTTGTTTCTGCATCTATGCCTCATTTAGTGAAGAGTGAAGGGTGAAGGGTGAAGCCAAACCTTTAAGCTTCCCTACTTCCATACCTCTTCTTCGCCTGATTTTCAACATTTTCCACGGGAAGCAAAATTTCAAAAGTTGTTCCGTTTTCACTGCTCTTCAGGTTAACGTCCCCGTTCATTTTTTTAATCAGAGCCTTTGTAATATAAAGCCCAAGCCCGCTTCCCTGAACTTTTCTGGTCAAAGGATTGTCTATTCTTGAAAATTTTGCAAAAATTTTCTCAAAATCCTCGGGCTTTATCCCGATACCCTCATCGGTAATTTTTATGGAGACAAAATCAGGGCTATCGGAGAAATCGGTTTTAACGGTGATTTTTGTTCCTTCATTTGAATATTTTGCCGCATTTTCGATTAAGTTAGTCATAATTTGCTGAAATTTATCAACGTCGATAAGAATTTGCGGAATTTTTTTATTGAAATCAATTTCAAAACTGTGATTCCGATACTGATGTTTAATAATTTGCACAATTGGCTCGATAAGCGTGTTTGCATTTGCACTTTTATAAATAAATTTATCCCTGAATGACTGCAATTTGTTCACGGAAAGCATATTTTCAACAAGATTAATCAACCGGTTTGACTGCTGCTCAATGATTTGAATGAATTTTTTCTTGTCATCGTCATTAAGCACCTCCCACGAAGAAAGCATAGTCTGAGCGAACCCTCTAATGCTTGTCAGAGGCGTTCTTAGCTCGTGCGAAACAGTCGAAATGAAATCTTCTTGCTTTTTTTCATCATTATCCATAGTTTTATTATAACAGACTGGCGAAAAATTACTTATTTATTAAGATTTTTTTTATTTTTCAATATTTGCTAAAGAGCGTTCGGGTCATGGCGAGGGGTGGGTTTTCGGCTATGCATATAGATTGTCCGTAACAGGTCAGCAGGATTTTAGTTAGTCATAGAACCAAAATTAACAAGCATTTCCACCTCCCACCCTTGAGGGGGAGGTCTGTTTTCGGCTTGAGCAGAAGCCTGCGAAAGTCAGAAAACAGGGTGGGGGGAACTGCAACCAACATGAGTCTTTTCACCCCCTCCCTGAATTTCTGGCACTCGTTGCCTCGCACCGAAATTCATCCCTCCCCTCAAGGGGGCGGGCAGGCGAACGCCTGTTACTAAAGAGTTTCAGCTTTACTTGATTTCTGCTGACCTGTTACGATTGTCCATCAATTGTTAAGAATGTAAATATGAAATTTAAAATACCTCAAATCCTGTCATACTGCTGAATAGAATAGAATAGAATAGAATAGAAGATTTATGTCAAAAAACGGGCAATTAAACCTGGCGTCGTGTTTTAATATTAATATAAGGTTAGTTTACTCAAAAAGGAGAATTTATTATGGTAGATGGCGTTGTTGGAGCTCCGATTGCTTCAAATGTGGAAGTTCCGCAAAAGAAAAAATCAGGGGTCGGAAAGACAATTTTGGGAACTACAGCAGCAGCTGTAGTAGGCGGGACGGCTGGTTATTTTGCATCAAACAAGATGTTTGATTCTTTTATTAAAGAAGCTGAAGCGGCGATTGCTCATCCGGACGCAATTAAAGCAAAACTCCTTAAGGTTACAGATGCAAATCTTCTCCCGGAAGATATGATTGAAGAAACGGTGAAGAGGACTATTAAATTAAACGAAGAAAGTCTTTTGAAACTGAAAAGTTTAAAAAATAAGTGGATTGCTGCTGCAGCTATTGTCGGTGGTGCCTTATATCTTGGCTGTAAAGCTATATTCGGTAAAAAAAATAAAGCTGAAAAGGTCTAATATTAATTATAAAAATTATTAAAATAGGTGTGGGAACGCACCTATTTTTTAATGTTCACCGCGGGCGGCTGGATATAAAGCGGATGAAGCTTTCGCCAATCGGTTTCGCAATCCCCGTCTGTCAACTTTTTATAAACGATTTGGATTAAATATTTTCCCAAATCATCATTTTGCTTTAAATAAGAAATTCCGCCCAAAATCGGCTGCAATTTATCATCGGTGATTATCTGATAGTCTTTCTCGGCAAGCATTTCTTTTACTTTTTCAATCGAAATCGCCTGAGGCTCAAATATTTGCTTTTCACCTTCATAAACGGCAACGTACGCCATTTCTTTTCGGGCATCGAGAGCTACTAAAGTGAGAGGTGAGAAGTGAGAGGTGAGAAGTGAAAGAATCTCCAAAGACGAAACGCCAATTGCTTTGCAATTATTTGCCTGTGCAAAAACTCTTGCAACGGTTGTACAGGCACGAATTCCGGTAAAACTTCCCGGTCCGATGTTTGTCGCAATGGCATTAATATCTTGCGGGGTCAAATTATTTTCTTTTAAAATATCTCGAATTGTCGAAACTAAAAACGCAGAATGGTAGTGACTTTGGGTCGTTTCAATAATTTTTGAAGCTAAAATTTTATCATTTTCGCCCAAGGCGACATACATTTTGTCTAAACAGGTATCAAAAGCCAGTATATTCAATGTTTTAGCCCCTCAATTATTGAAATATTATCCTCGCCAAACGCTTTGAAAGAATACTTTCTGAAATCATTCTTTTCGTAAGTCACATTGATTTGGATGTGATTAAACGGAATTTCGTCCTGTGAAAATTCTGCCCACTCAACGAATGTGAGAATTTTACCCTGTGAATACTCTCTTAACTCGTCTAAAATCGTCCTAATGCCTTCATTTTCGAGCCGATAGAGGTCAAAATGATAGACGGGAATTTTTCCGCTGTGATATTCATTTAAAATGACAAAACTCGGGCTTGTCACACGTTCTTTGACTTTCAAAGCGTCCGCAACAAACTTCACGAATGCGGTCTTACCCGCCCCGATTTCACCGTAAAGACTGACAAATGCCCCTTTAGAAGCAACCAATTCGGCAAATTTTTCGGCTAAGTTCTTTGTATCATCGAGTGTTTTACAAATTTTTTCAAAGCCCTTCAACCGCATTTACCCCTATTCTATTCTGAACTCGCCTGATTGTTGTTGAAGGAAAGCTTTGTCGTAATTTGCACCGGCATCCGAGCGGATTTTTTCCATATAAACCTGACCGTTTTTAACTACCTGCTGCAGTTGCGTCAAGTTTTGTTCAATATTGGCCAAAACCTGTTCAGCGTAAACTTCGGCACCTTCTCTTATTCTTATAGCTTCGTCAGCTGCCTGAATGCGGACATTTTCCGCATCATCAAAGGCTTTTCTTTTAATTTCTTCACAATCGGCAATAACTTGTTCTTTAATCTTTTCGGCTTCTTTTTGAACCGCACGAAGGACATCGGATTCGCTTAACAGCCTGTTGGCCTCGTTTTGAGCATCAATAACAATTTTTTCAGCTTTTTGTTGAGCTTCCATTTGTAATTCTTCTCTGCGTCTCAGAAACGCACGAGCCTCTTGCACTTCGCTTGGTAAGGATGCATAAATCCTGTCGATTAAAGATTCAACTTCTCTGACCTTTACAATAACCCAAGAGTTAGGAATCAGCGGAAAGCTTTTTTCCAAAACTATTTCCAACAGTTTCAAGAGTTCGTATATACCGCTTTGTTGCATGTTCATAATGTCATTACCTTTCCTTAATTATATATTATAACAATAATTTTTTTTTGGCAAATTTTTTTTTAAACGGCCGGAATTATGTTTATCGTTTAAACCGTAAATATTCATTGACTGCTTCCGGAACGAATTTTGAAACATCACCGCCCATAAGGACAACATCTTTGACCGTGCTGGATGAAATGAAGTTATACTTGGGTTTTGTGATTAAAAATACTGTCTTAATTCCCTCTGAGAGTGCGGAATTTGTTTGAGAAAGCTGCATTTCGTACTCAAAATCGGAAACGGCCCTTAGGCCTCTCAGGATTACTTTGGCACCTTTGGACTTTGCATATTCAACCGTAAGCCCTTCAAAGGAGTCGACTTCGACGTTGTCAAGCCCCTCAATGCTTGCTTTTATGAGTTCAACCCGTTCTTCTACAGTTAGAAACCCTTTTTTAGGGCTGTTTTTTGAAACGGCGATAATTACTTTGTCAAAAATTTCCGAACCGGTTTTGAGGACATCGAGATGTCCTTTGGTAATGGGGTCAAAACTACCGGGATATATTGCAATTTTCATTTTTCGCCTTTACAAAAATGTGAAACCTAAGCACAATTATATAACCATCACACTCAAATATATTTAAATACTCAAATAACTATTACAAATTGTAACAATGTCGAGGATGCAGAATTATTCCCGTTTACGTCACCCTGAATTTATTTCAGGGTCGCAAAGTCGCTCGCTGGTGCGATGCTGAAATAAGATTCAGCATGACGTGGGTCGTTTTTTGGAATAATTTCGCATCCTCTGTTGAGAAATCAAGAAAGTAAAAATTGAATGGTTCAGTTCGCCTAATAAGCAAATAATTTAATAACCCTGTGTAAGCTGATATAGAAATTGAGAAAAATTATATTTTAATAACTTTTTCTCCAAGGGAATTTGTTGGCAATTGTTTTTTTGCTTCTTCTCTACAAATTTTTAAATTTTCACAAAGAATTCCTGCAACATAATCATTTAAATCCCTGCCTGTTACAGGTTGCCCTTGACTTGTTATAGTCTTAAAATCATCTACTCTATTGCTACTCTGGCTAAAAAAATCAACATAATTCTGTGATGCAAAACCTGAACCTGTATTACCTCGATTCACAAGTAAATTCTGCCCATCAGGTTTAAAATATACTGGTGCCCCTAAATAAATACTGCCTAAAAACTTTTCTGATTCTTCGTTATAAGCAAACCCAATGGGAACAACTTTAACTGATTTTTTAGATTTTGATGCTCTATTAACTATTCCTGCTACACCTGTTTGAAATTTATATTTTAAATCCAAATCTTCAAACATAGCCATTTTCCCTTCAGGGAAAATAAAGATATGATTTCTGTCACTAATAAATCCTTGAAGTAAAGAGTGCATTTGTCTGGCATTATTACCTTTATCTGTTCCAAATAAACTGGCGTTAACACCTATTGTTCCAAATTTTCCCAATATTGCTCTTTGCATATATCCCATTGATAAAAGTATATCTTCATTAACAATAACTTTTGGTCTTGGACAAGTTGAAGCCTTTCCTGCTTTAATATATGCTCCGTACAAAAGAGAATATAAAATGCCTAACATAGCAGGGTCTTTTTTACGGTTATCATGATTCATTACAAAAATACAAGATTCGTCTGAATTAACAATATCTAAAATACGTCTGCTTTCTAAATTAATTTCAACTTCTCTTTTTTTGCCAAATTTTCTTGCATAATTATAAAGATATTTAATGTATTCAGGAGAATTTTCATCAACATTAATAATTTTTTGACAAAAAGAGACTATTTTGTCATTATTTCCTCGATTTTTCATCTTATTATTGATGGTTCGTTTAACTATTCCTAATTTATTCAATAAAAATTCCATAAATCTATTTACCCTACTTGCAGGAATCGAAATATTTCCACCAAAAGCTAAATTATATGAACTTTGCTTAATTTTATAATTTCTTTGAGGATAATTGCATCGGATATTTTCGGTACTTATATTATTAATCATTTAATTTTTGCTCCTAAGATGGGTCTTTTATCTTGACAGTAAGTCTTGGCTTAATTATTTTTGTTAAAAGTTTTACAAAAAAACTTTTTCTATGTTTTGGATTTAATTTTGATTGCTTTTCAAAGGCTTTTACACCTACAGCAGTTTGAGCTTTAGGTTCTATTATTATTCTTGCTTTAAATGATACAGGAGTTACGTTTAAGTTCATTTTTTATTTCCTTTAATCAAATTTGCCATTCCAAAAGTTTCTTAAAATTTCGGTCAATGGTCTTTGTTCATCTGTATAATAGGGTATATTTATTCTTCGCCATAAAGAAAGTTTTTCATAAGGTGTACCAATAAAAGGATTTTTTGTCGGCATTAAAGTTTCTTTATCTAGCACACTTGCAATAACTCTTGGAATATCACATGCGATAGCCTCGAATGGGTCTATTTTTGCAGAATCACAAATTTGTGAAACTTGCTCTCCATATTTTTGACGATATATTGTGCCCAGCCCTCGATTTTTGTATAAGTCGAGTTCCATAGCTACAGCCTTATCCCCTAATATATCTAACAATCTATCTTCATGAACGCTGTGGATAGCTTCATGTAAGCTAAAATTTAAGAAATGAGGAGTGCTGGAAAGACCAGTCGCAAAGTCATTATCAGAAATTTGGTCAATATTTTCCCAATTATGCAAACTGTTAAAAAAGATTGTTCGTGGTTGTATTTTTTCATCGGAATATGTTTTTAATTTTGTGAGTAGCATATTACAAGTGCCTAAAGCATCTGGGTCTTGTTCCCTTAAAAGTCTAAAGTCTTCTACATAAATACCTTCTGGCAATGACAATCTTAATTTATATTGTTTATTAAGTTGCTCAAAAATATCTATTATTTTATTACAGCACCAAGCAATTACCATATTCCCTTTAAAATCAGTTGGAATTCCTTTTTTCGCAAGTTCCCTAGATATTTCTAGAACATCTGTTCTTTGAATTTCTTCCATCATTTTGGACGTTAAACCAGCCCCAAATAAAATACTTTGCCTTTGAGGTTTTGGTGAATTATTCTTTTGAAAAGAAAATGCTACTTTCACACAGTTTTTTCCTTTTACTTACTTTTTATATAAAACAAAAGATGAAAAAATTTGCCTAAAATTCTTATTTTGTAAACCTTTTTTAACATTTAGTGCTTAAAAGTTCATAATTTTCATTTGCGTGTTTTTATTAATATAAGGGAAACGTGTGCATGCAAATTAATAATGTGGTAAATTTACAAAATATTCCGCGTCAGCAGAATTTCAAAGGAAGTTCTGCAACTTCTAGTTCGTTTACTGATTTTCCTAGTTATAAATCTATCCCTTTAAATACTTCCCAAGCTTATGCTTCACCGCAAATTAAAGGAGGTTATAAAGAGCTTGAAACTTTTGATGTTCCCTATGTGGGAAAAGGGAAACTTTATGAATTGGCTAATGGACACAAAATTGCAATAGTACCAAAACCTGGACCTTTTATGATTAATACTTGTGTTAAAGCAGGACAAGATAATGAGCCTGTTATAAGCCATTTTGTGGAACATTTAGTTTATAATTTTGATACCAAAATTGATAATGAAACATTTGCATCATTTCAGCGAAGATTAGGTATAGATGGAAACGCTACGACACATGATGACCATACAAATTACTGGATGCAATACCCGTTTGACGATAAGGAATCTATTGATAAAATTATAAAGGCTCAAGCTCAAATACTTCAAAATCCCAAAGACTTTAAAACTCAATATGAAAAGGAAAAAGGAATTTTGATTTCCGAAGCAACAATTCGATCTAAGGATAAAAGTAACCCCGATGAAAATATCCCAAGATATTTAATATTGAATAATTTGCTTGAGCTTAATGAAAAACAAAAAGAAGAAGCGAATAAAATTGGAAAAATTAAAAATACAAACTTAGAAGAACTTGAAAGTTTTTATAAAAAATATTATAACAACAATAATATGGTAACTTTTATCGTTGGAGATGTAAATCCTGATGATACAATAAAAACGTTAGCAAAATATTTTAATAAATCAAATGATAGCAATGGAGAAAAACTTATCGATAAAAAACAAGAGGCCTCAAAACTTATTCGACAAACAAAAAGATTTGATGTTAATTTAAATTCAGAAATTGACAAAAATGTGCAAGTAGGTTTTGTTGGACCTAAAAATAATAATATTGAAGAAAACTTTTTAAATTTGGCTTTAAAAGTTTATATAAAAGAAATAAAAAACAATAAAAATTTAACTTATAATGATATAAGTACAGAAACATTACCTGCTAAAGATGGAATAATCATATTTAGTGCCGGTTCAAAATTGGGTGGCGAAGAAGAAATTTTAAATAATATTTATAAATATGTATATAATCTCATTCAAAACCCTATATCTGATAAGGATTTTGAAGCACTAAAAATACACTTAAAAGAAGGTTTCACCTCTTTTGATGAAAGTTCTTATGTTATGAGCATGATTGGAGCAGAAAAACTTTTATACTCAAATAAAGTTGACTTTTTTGAATATCCGAAATTAATTGATAAATTAACTAAAAACGATTTACAAAATTTTGCCAAGAAATATCTTGACTTAAATAAGGCAGTAGTTGTTGTTGCACACAAAAGACCTGAAACTTCTCTCTTATACAAACCTTCTTTTACTGGAAATAAAAATACTCTTGACACTTCAAATATAGTTGAATACCAATATCCTGATACAAATTTACAATTAGTTGTGGATACATCTCCTGCAATTGTAAAGACTTCCTTTAGGTTAGGTTTTGTATCAAACGAAATTACAACAGCAAAGCCAGGTGCATTAGGACTTTTAGCACACATGATGATTGATAATTTTGATAATTATAAATCAGAATATCCATTTATTTCAGACCCTGAATTAAAATACAGATACAACGAACTTAGTTTAATTACAACATGTCCACCAGAATTTTCAAAAAAAATGATTAAAGCCGTTAAAGACAATCTTTTAACTCCATCTTTAAACCAAGAATTATTAGATAGAAACAAAAAATTATTAAAAGAATATTACGAAAAAAATTATAAAAAAGAAAAACAACAAGTACATAATGAAAAGTATTCAAATTATAACTATATTGATAATTCTTTGAATAACCTTTCTTCTGAAGAATATTCTAAAGCAATAGATAGTATTACTTTAGATGATGTTATTAATTTGCATAAACAATTGATTTCTAATTCTCAGGGAAAAGCCACTTTAGTTTTACCAAAAGAAGTTTTTGAAGCTCAAAAAAAACAAATATTTGATTTAATTGGTTCAAATATGCCTCAATTAAAACCTAAACAGAATATTAATATTGCAAATAAAGTTCTAGTTCCAAGTATTGAAAAAACAAGAATTATTACACCGGTTATAGATAATTCTGATGCTTCTATTGAACAAAGTTTTCAAATTGTTCAAAAAGGGGATTTAAAAGAAAATATGGAATCAGAGTTATTAAAAATAATATTAGGTGAACAAAGAAATTCAAGACTTGAATCTGAAATAAGACACAATCAAAGTCTTTCCTATACAACAGGAGCTTTGCTTGATTCAGATGGACGATTAGGCTATTTATCTTTAATCTCAAATTTACCCTTAGGTAAAAATAATTATACTAATCTTCAAAAGGTTTTAAATACATTTAAAAAGAATATAGATGATTTAATACATAATCCGATATCAAATGAAGAATTAGAAAATGCCAAAACAAACTTTAAAAGCAATGTAATACAAAATTTAGAGTATTCAGGCGGAAGGAATGATTTAATTAATAAGTATGGTATAAACGAGACAAGACAACTTTTTGAAACTTTAGATAGTATAACTCCAAATGACATTCAAAATTTATCACAAAAAGTTTTAAAGAAACCTTCAATAATAATTATTAAAGCAAATCAAGATGTGGTAGATTTAAATAAAGATTATTTATCAACTTTAGGTGAAATTGTATAAGCTAAAAAAGCTCTGTCCTTTTAACTAGAGCTTTTTTATTGTTTTTTATTAACTAATAATTCTTATGACATAAATGAAGTTGGATCGATATCATCTCCTGAATCACAGTCGAAATTACAATCATTTACTTCACCACCACCATATCCTGAAGTGTCTACACCATCTACATCGCCACCATCATACCCTGAAAGATCACCACTGTCTGCACCCGAACCATCATTATTATTTCCAAATGCTGGGTCATTTACTTTGTCTTTTCCACTTGTTGTTAGATAACCATTTTGATCAATATCACCTGATGATACATCATGCCCTGAAGCTTTAATGGCGTCTTCTGAAGCTTGTTTGTGACCGCTGATATCAGTCCAGTCTTTAGCATTTTGCTCTAATTCAGCTTTCATTTTATCGTTAGTTTGGATATTACAAGTAATAGGCTTATCAGAAATAGACAAATCATCTTTTCCTTTTATTTTTCTAACAGCTCCGCCGATAATTTCGGTTGCTTCTTCGCCAAGTCTTTTGACTTTGCCACCAATTTTTGAACCTGCATCACCTAAAAGGTTTTCACCTACTTTTGCTAAATTTCCTTTAAATGTGACTTGGCTTGATTTAGTAAATGCATCAGCAACTTGGTTAGAATTTCCCATTTTGCTCATAACATTACTTGCACCATAATTGCTTACATTCGCTTTCGAATTGTTTGTTGTAAAATTTTGTACTGCTTGAACTGTCATTTTCATACTCCTTTCGTCTAGCGTCTTACATTCTATACAAACCGCGTAAAAATATTTTTTGCCTTAGCCAGTTGGGCTATCTTTTATCCGGAAAACTTTAGATAAAATTTTTACCAGCATAACTCTAAAAATTCATTGTGCAACAAAAATAATCATAATATTAAGGAAAATTAACGCATTTTTTCCCAGTTTTTCAACCCCCTTGCCCGCACCGTTATCTTTTTATAAATAATGTGGTATAATATATAAAATAAGAATGGTGTTTAAAATTTAAGTTGGAGGCAATATGTTGAGTCAAAAAAACTTTAAAAAAGCGGAAGTCACGATGGAAGTTGTCTTATCAATCGCACTAAGCATAATT
>Ga0172381_10003518_pt1 | contig 16553 bp, 22 predicted proteins | sample Leawel6488metaG_FD_119754 | JGI IMG/M metagenome (GOLD analysis project Ga0172381, IMG submission 119754) | Leachate microbial communities from a municipal landfill in Southern Ontario, Canada - Leachate well 64-88 metaG | ecosystem: Engineered > Solid waste > Landfill > Unclassified | place... | reverse complement strand
CAAGGCACTAGTAATGTCAGATATATTTTTAACTGAACCAATTTTTGCTTTTACTTCTTTAAGCTCCATAATTTAACTTAACTTTTTTAACTATCTCCAAAAGAGCTTCTTTGCTTTTTTCAGACATGTCTCCTGTTTCTCTTATCTCCTTTAATATTTCTGGCTTTTCTAACTCAACCGCACTCAAAACATCTTTCTCAAAATCCTTAATTTTATCAATTGCCACTTCTTCAATGTCGCTATTTACTCCGGTGAAAATAACGATAACCTCTTTTTCAATTGGCATTGGCTCTAAATCATTTTGTCTCAGAAGAAGTGTCATCCTTTTTCCTCTTTCAATTGTCTTTTTTGTTTGAGGATCAAGTTCGTCTGTGAACTCAGAGAATCTTTCTAGTTCTTGGAATTGTGCTAAATCTAATTTTAATCTTCCGGCAACTTTTTTAGTTGCTTTAATTTGAGCTGATGACCCAACTCTTGAAACAGATGTTCCTACATTGATAGCCGGCTTTTGCTCTTTTTTAAATAAAGTTGCGTCCAAGAAAATTTGTCCATCTGTAATAGAAATTACATTAGTAGGAATATATCCTGAAATGTCTCCTGCTTGTGTTTCAATAATTGGCAAAGCAGTTAATGATCCTCCCCCCATTTCATCAGAAAGCATTGCTGCTCTTTCTAATAATCTTGAATGTAGGAAAAATACATCTCCTGGATATGCCTCTCTTCCTGGTGGGCGTCTTAGAATTAAAGATATTTCTCTCCATGCCCATGCTTGCCTAGTTAAGTCATCGTAAACAATTAAAGCATCTTGTTTATTGTCTCTAAAATATTCTCCGATTGATGCGCCTGCAAATGGTGCTAGATAAATAAATCCTGCTGGATCATCTGGAAAGGCACATACAACTGTTGTGTATTCCATTGCTCCTGCTTTTTCTAGAGTAGCAATTATTCTCTTAACTTTACTTTTCTTTTGTCCACAAGCAACATATATACATTTAGGCCTATCTTTTTCATTTTTTTGATTGATTATTGCGTCTAATGCAATAGCAGTTTTACCTAGTCCTCGGTCTCCAATAATTAATTCTCTCTGCCCTCTACCAATAGGAATTAAAGCATCAACCATTTTAATTCCTGTGTGCATTGGCTTTGCTACTGGTTGTCTTTCAATAACAGAAGGACCCTTCCTTTCTAAATCAAAAGATTCTTTTGATTCTATTTCTCCCTTGCCATCAAGAGGCCTTCCCAATGGATCAACAACACGACCTAAAAGGCCCTCACCCACCGGCACGGAGAAAACCTTTTTTGTTCTTTTGACTGTTGTCCCTTCTCTTATTTTTTTATCACTACCTAAAATAATTGCACCAACCTCGTATTCTTCAAGATTTAAAACAAGGCCCTGCACTCCTGCTCCATCAAATTCAACCACTTCAAAATTCTCAACACTTTTAAGTCCAGATATTCTAGCAACTCCATCCTTTATTTCAACAACTTCACCTACTTCTTCTGTTTCAGGAGAAATACTAACCCCCTCAAGCTGTTTTTTAAATTGTTCAATTATATCCATATATTTTATTTTTTAATTTAATTAAAGTATCTTTAAGCGAAGCTTTAATTAAAATATCTTTTGTCTTCAATCGAAATCCTGCTAAAAGTTCTTCGTCTAGCGTAACTTCAATTTTATCAATTCCCTTAACTTCTTTTTTTATCTTATCAACAATTTCTGTATTATCAAAACTATGAGAAATATATAATTTAGCTTTCTTTTCTTTATTATATATCATTTCCAACTTTTTAATAATTGAAGGTAAGTATATAATTTTCTTTCCTAAAGAAGTTTTGAGATTATTAAAAATCTCCTCAAAGTTATCTGGTGATTTTTCTAGTGACAGATAAAGGGCTCTGGCCCAACAAGATATTTCTTTCTCAGTTTTCATGCTTTAATTTTGCTTAAAAAATCTTCTGTAATTTCTCTACTTTTTTTTTCATCAATATTTTCTTTGAGAAGTTTTTCTGTAAGAAGAAAGGTATTTTCAATTGTTTTCTTTTTAGTCGCTTCTTTCTCTTTTTCTTTAAGTTCTTCAGCTTCCTCTCTTGCCTTTGCTAACAACAAATCTTTATCTTCTTCTGCTTTTTTAGCAATTTCTTCACTTCTCTTTTTAGCATCTTCTTGGGCTTTCAATAATACTTTCTTTTTCTCTTCTTCATTTTCTTTTTCCATTTTTACCTTTAAATCACTTAATTCTCCCAATTTTTCTTCGGCTTTTATGGATTTATTTATACCCTCTTCAATTTTTTCTCTTCTTGTTTTGAGTAAATTCAAGAATGGCTTGTAAAGGAAAAACTTAAGAACAAAAAATAGAATAGTAAAATTGACTACCTGTCCTATTAATATTTTCCAATCTATTTCTAAACTGCTCATTATTTAAATTATTAAACGAATAATATGATTAATGATACTACTAATGCATAAATAGCAATAGCTTCTGCAAAAGCGATAGCTAAAATCATACCTGTTTGAACTTTTGACATTGCCTCAGGATTTCTTCCGATTGATTCTACGCCTCTTGCACCAATCAAACCTACTGCGATCCCTGGTCCAATTGCTCCTAATCCAATAGCAAGAGCTGCTGCGATTGTGTTAAATGTTTCCATAATATTTTTTTAATTAATTAACTTATTATTTTTTCGACCTTTTTTCTAAAAACGGGATAATTATTTTGTATAAATTTACTATCGTAAGAATGATTCCAATTATTACAGATACTATAATTCCAATTGGTGCTATTTCTAACTTGCTATCTATCCATGCCCCCAGGAATATGAAAATTGCTAGTGGGAGTGCTAAAACAAATCCTAATCCAGCCCCCACTCCCAAAACATATCCTATACTCTTAATGTTGCTCGGTTGTTGTGAAGACATAAAAAACTGTAATTAATGATGAAAAAACTAATGCCTGAATAAGTCCTACAAAAATCTCTAATCCTAAAAATGGTAACGGAATAACAAATGGAATCATAAAGGTAACAATCATTAATAGTATTTCTCCTGCAAAAAGATTTCCAAAAAGCCTAATCCCTAAAGACATTGTTTTTGTTACCTCACTTAATGCTTCTAACATTCCTACGAAAAACATTATTGGGTTTTCTAAAATAATAAACTTCTTAAGATATTTAATCCCTCCTAATTTTTGGATAGTAACAAAATGAATAAACACCATAGAAAATATTGCCAAAGCAAATGTAAAGTGAAAATCAGAGCTAGGAGATCTTAAAAAAGTAAAAATTCCCATGCCGGGAAGTATCTCTAATAAGTTGCTTAATAATATAAGAATAAACAATGTTGCTGATAAAGGGAAAATCTCTTCTGTTTTTTTTCTGTCTCCTGTCATTCCATCAAATAGGCCAAGCAATGATTCTAATATAAATTCAAAAAAGTTCTGAACTTTACCAGGAACAATTTCTTTTTTTCTAAGCCCCAATAAAAAAAGAATGGCGAATAATAGTGAACAAAAAATAGCCAATATAAAAGTATTGGTAAAATCTATTCCTAATAAACTAAAAAACGGCTCCCCCGTAAGGGCTATATGTATATTCATTACAAGCTCATTTTACCTATAAATAAAGAACTGTCAAGGAAAAAGAAAGAATTATATCTCTTCCTTAATAATTATCCTATCATCCCATGGTATCTTCTTGCCATGGCTAACACATATCCACGGCTCGCACCCTTTTCCTGTCACAACAACAACATCTTTTTCTGTTTTTAATTGAAGGGCTTTTCTAATTGCCTCTCTTCTATCAACTATCTTTTCTGATTTAGGAGAACCTTCAGCAACTTGGTTAATTATTTCCATTGGATCTTCATCGTATGGGTCCTCGTTTGTAATGATAACTTTGTCTCCATAAGCATCAGCTATTTTACCTAGAACTGGTCTTTTCCATTTATCTCGTCCTCCTCCACAAGAACCTAATACGCAAATTAATTTACCATCTTTTGGTTTTAAAAAGTTATATACTTTTTCTAGCGCATTAGGAGTAAAAGCATAATCAACAAAAACATTTTCTATAACTTCTTCCATTCTTCCAGCAATTTGCTCAACCTTTAATAAGCCTTTCTTGCAATCTTTAATTGAAATACCAAGCGATAGCCCTATTGATATAGCCGCTAAAGCATTATATATATTAAATTCGCAAAGCAAGCTTAATTCAAAAACTTCTTGATTAACTGTAAAAGTAGAACCCTTAGGAGAAAGATTAATATCTTTAGCTAAAATATCTCCACTATTTATCCCATACGTTATTATTTCTTTAGCTGGAAAGCTTTTAAAATAATCTTTGTGATTATCGTCGCTATTAATTATGTGTATATTTTTACAAATGCTAAACAATTCCCCTTTTGCTTTTTTATAGTTTTCAAATCCTTTATGTGCTTCAATGTGTTCTGGCGTTAAATTAGTGATAATAACAATATCAAAATTAATAAAACGATGTCGATGTTGTTTTATTCCTTCTGAGGTTACTTCGATAATTACATAATCGCACCTCTCTATAATTGCTTTTTTTAAAAACTTCTGAAGAGTAAACCTGCCTGGCATAGTCATTTTCATTTTATTTTCTTCTTCCATGTCTCCAATTTTAAAAACAATAGAAGAAGATGATGCAACCTTGTATCCTGCTTCTTTTAATATCTGAGAAGTGATATTAACCACAGTTGACTTACCATTAGTTCCTGTAATGCCTATAACTTTTATCTTCTTTCCAGGAAATCCATAATAAAGAGCGCCCAAAAAAGACAATGTAAAATGATATATACTTACTATAAAATTAGGAATGTATTTTCTCATAATAATTTTAACGCTTCTTTAATCCTTTTTTCTGTATCCTCTATTTCATTAGGAACTTTTTTCAAGGCCTCTTGCGATTGCCCTTTTTTAAATCCTAATGAAATTAAACCACTCAAGGCCTCGTCATCCACATCTTTCCTAATTGTTTTAACTTTTCCTGTAATTTCTAAAAGTATTTTTTGCAGTTTTTTTGCTCCAATACCCTTAACCTCACCTTTCTCAATTAATTCTTTTAATTCTTCTAACGAATTAACAAAAGAAAGGTCTAACGCACTTTTAGGACCAACCCCTGAAATGCCTTTTAATGATTTGAAAAGTTTTAACTTATCTACACTTAAAAAACCATATAATTCAATTTCTTTGTCTTTTAGAAGTAATTCCGTAAAAACCTCTATCTCTTTTCCCAATGAAAGGGTCTTCGTATCTCTATTATTTAAAAAGACATCAAAACCAATTCCTGATCTTTCAACAGTTATTAATTTATCATCAATATGTCTAATTGTTCCTTTAATATAACTTATCATAAAATTATTATAGCAAAACTTGCAAAAAATTAACAATTAGTGTATATATACAACATATATGCCAGTTACAAAAACAACAAAAAGAAGACCTCAACAAAATGAAAGGAAGAGGATCTTAAACAAAAAAAGAACTTTAGAAATGAGAAAGCTTATAAAAGAAGCTAATACTTTAGTTACGGAAAAAGAAATAAAAGCAGTAGAAGAAATGATGCCTAAAATTTATAAGGCAATTGATAAAGCAGCTAAAAGAGGTATTATTAAAAAAAATACTGCAGCGAGAAAAAAATCCAGAATGATGAAAAAAGTTAAATCAATAGAAAGTAACTCAAAGGAATCTTAACTATATTGTATTCTTCAATATATTCTAATTCATCATTTGAAATAATTAACCCATAGCTTGGGTTTATTTTTTTATTTGTTTCTAATATTTGTTTGCAATTTTTTTGACCAGAACCAACTTCAATTACGATTTTCTTTTCTCCACAAGAAAGAATGAAATCTGCTCCATTTTCAGAAACGTCGTATGTCAAAAAATTATCTCCGTACTTAGGAACTATTTTGCTTAAATACATCGCCACAACATCTTCCAAAAGAGCGCCCTTATAATTGTTAATTGAGACAATGCTTTCTCTAGAGGAAAGATATGAAAATCTTAAAGATGGGGTAGAAAAAAGATATTTTGATGGTTTTTTAATTTGTTTAAAATGAGAGCCATTGGCTAAAATTTTTAATATCAGCCCGGAAGATTCTAAAGACCTTAAAACATTACTTAATGTTTCTTTATTCATTTCAATTATTGAGCTTAGCTTATTAACGCTAACTCCAAGAGTGTCTGATAGTAAATAAAGGATTTTATCTATTTTATTGATTGTTTCTTTGTCGAAATTATAAAACTGAGGGATGTCTACGTATATTACTTTATTGATGATTTGTGAAATAAAGTTTATCGCTATATTCTGATCCTTAAGATTTAGAGAAAAAGGAAATGTTCCCATTTTCACATAATTTTCTATTTCTAACTTATCTACCCCTAATAAATATTCTTTGATTTTATCTTCTTCATTTTTTATCTTTTCAAAACATTGTTTTGCATTGCTAGAAGATAATATCGCTTTTTTAATGTTATTAGTATTAATCTTCTTTTTTCCATATTTAAAAAGCATATATTCAGAAAATGAAACTGGATAAATATCAATAAAATAAATTCTCCTAGCAGAATCTGCATTTACTTGCTCCCTTAAAAGCAATGACGAAGATCCAGTAGCCAAAACAATTATTTTTTTTGATTTATCATAAAGTGTTTTTAAAAAAATAGACCAATTTTTATCATAATGAATTTCATCTAAAAATATAATTAATGGTTCATCTAGTTCCTCTAGTCTTTTACCAATGATTTCTTCGTATGCCTCTATAATATCCCATAAATTAACACCGAATCTTCTCACCGCTTCCTCTATTGATATATATAGCTTATTATTTTCCTTTAAAGATAAATATAGTTGTGAAAGTAGTGTCGTCTTTCCTGTCCCGCGAAGACCTGGCATAACAATAATTCTCGGATCAGTCCCTTTTTGCAAAAAATTATTAATAATGTCATTCAATTCAAAAAATATGCCCCTTTTGAATAGTGGATTACCATTTATATCTATTGTCATTCCTTTTGCTCTATTATCTGATTGAGATATTAATGTTTGTAGGTATTTTTTTAGTTCTTTGTTTTCCATGTCTCTATTCTACCATAGTAGAATAGAGAATGTCAATACTACGCCACTATAACCAGCTAGAGAATATCTTTTATCTCTCCCAACTCTCTTATATTCTTCCAAGCAATATTTCTTAATTCTTCAACTTTACTATCAATGGCTATTCCCTTTTTGGTCATTTCAAACGCGCCTATATCATTTTTGCCGTCCCCGACAAATACAATGTCTTCTTTTTCCGCATTATTATTTTTTGCTATCTCTCTAATTTTTTGTTCTTTGAAGTTTTTGTTTTTTAAGCACTCACTTTCAATAGACAACAACTCCCCATCTTCATTAAAAAGAAACTTTGTTCCAGCGTAAAAACCATTAAGATTTAATTTTTGAGTTAATTTTTCTAAGTAAATATCAATTGAACAAGAAATTAGATATATTTTGTATCCCTTATCTTTTAAGTAGTTAATTAAATCTTCGGCCCCATTTTTTAAGGTATTGATATCTTCTGAATGATTACAAATATATCCCATATTAGCGTTGCCTGTTTTTTTAAGAGTCAAAGCCATCTTTTCCCAAAAGTCCCCCAAAGATATTTTATTATTATAATAATTATTAAAAAGATCTTTTAGTTCTTGCTCTGCTTCTTTTTCTCCAGAAGTAAAAATCTCCCAAGAGCTTTGATCAATTAAGGTTCCATTAACATCAAAACAAATGATTTTTTTCATACGCCACAAATTAAAATATTTAATGATTCAGCAGGATTCACTCTCCCTGTTTTAATTCCGTAATCTAGTTCAACAACCTTATCATAAAGATTTTTAAGCTCATCCATTGTGAAATTATTATAACTTCCCTTTTCTTTAGCTGAAATAATTTTTCTAATCTGAAAACCCATCATTGCTAATATATATACTGGAGCGTCCCCCCTATCAAGATGTTTTTTAATTGACTGAAGAGCTCCTTTTTTATCTTTTCTTGCAATAAAATTAATTGTTTCAAATATGTTTAATTCATCCTTATCTCTTATTAATTTTTTGATATCGCTTAGCGATATTTGAGAAGAATAATTAACTAGCTTAATGATCTCGTTTTCCATTCTAGCTAAATTACTTCCCACATATTCAATTAATAACAATAGTGCATCCTCATCAATCTTGCCTTTCATCGCTTCAATTTTGTTTCTTGTCCACTCTTTTAATTTTGACCCACTTAATAGTTCAAACTCTTGTTTTTTACAATCAATATTAGCATCTTTGTCATTAATTATTAAAAGGACATTTGGTGATGATTCAAACAATTCCACTTGTGATAAAAATTCTTTACTTACTGTAAAATCATAAACAATTACAAGTTTTTTTTCATTAAACATTGAAACAGAAAGCATCTCTCTTCTAATATCTTCTATCTGAGCATCTTTAAAAGAGCTAAAACCACTCTTATTTTTTTCTCTATGAGCATTGATAATTTCTTTTACCTTTTCGCTAATCCTATATTTATCTTTTCCGTAAAAATATATAATCATTTCTTTTTTTGACAATTAGGGCAATAAAAAGTTCCCCTTCCTCCTAAATTAATTCTTTCTATTTTTGTTTTACAGTTAACGCATGGCTTGCCGTTTTTCTGATATACTTTCATTATATTCTGAAAGCCACCTTTTTCTCCAATAATTGTTCTAAAGTCAGAAAAACTATCCCCTCTTAAGCGAATTGATTCTTTTAGTATAAACTGCATATTTTTAAAAATGTTTTCAAAGTCACATTCTTCTAATTTAGAAACATCTTCTTCTGGATGAATTTTTGATAAAAAAAGTATTTCTGAGGCATATATATTTCCTATACCAGCGATGAATTCTTGCTTCATTAAGAGTTGCTTAATCTTTCCCCTCTTTTTTCTGAATAGGTCTCTAAATGTTTTGTAATCAATCTCTAATGGCTCTGGCCCAATTTCTAGTTTATCATCTTTTAATATTTCCATTTTAGCAAATTTTCTTGAGTCGGATAAAGCTAGTTGCCTGCCATCATCAAGCCCTATTACTATATGTAAATAACCATTCATCTTGTCGTCACTAAGTGGCCCCGGTGGCGCAACCCATTTATTATCAATGAATTTCCATTTAGATAATAATAAATGCCCCGATATTTTTTGATGAATTAATAAAATAATACCTTGATCTAAATAAATTAAAATATTTTTACCCCTCCTTTTAATATCAACGATTTTTTTATCAATAATCTTTTTTGTAAAATCATCAACATTATCACCCTTAATTATATTCTCTGCATCAGTCCAAAGATCAACAAAAGAGCGCCCTATTATTTCTTTTTTTAGGTCGTTAACAATTGTCTCTACTTCAGGAAGTTCAGGCATTTATCCTAATATAGTTTTAAGCTTGTTGGCTACTTCTTGAGGAGTGAAGTGTGCTTTAATCATAAAATCAACTGCACCAAGTTCTTGTCCGCGCTCAATGTCTTCTTTTTGTCCCAAGTTAGAAAGTATAATTACAGGAATATCGGCTATTTCTGGATCTTGTTTTGCTTTTTCTAAAACTTCAAAGCCGTTTATTCCAGGCAATATCAAGTCCAAAAGAACAACATCTGGCTTAACTTCTTTTATCTTTGACAAGCCACTTTCGCCATCTACGGCAGAAACAACATCATACTCCATAGTTAAAAGTTTTTTCATCATTAATTCTCTTAAAAACTTATCGTCTTCTATTAGTAATATTTTTTTCATCATATTTTTATATTTTATTATTTATTAATAATTGGAATTGTGAAATAAAAAGCAGTTCCCTTGTTCTCTTCTGACTCAAACCATATCTCTCCTTTATGCGCTTGAACAATATTTTTTGTTGTATAGAGTCCCAGTCCAGTACCGTCAGTTTCCATCCTAGTTACATTTTCAGCTCTAAAGAATTTAGTAAATATCCTATCCTGCTGATCTTTTGGTATCCCCACTCCTGAATCTTCTATCTTAAATATAACATTTTTTTCATCATTATCCAAAGAAATCTTTATCTTTCCGCCCCGCGAAGTGTACTTTACGGCATTTTCTAATAAATTCTGAATAACTACTCCCATCTTTTCTTTATCAATCTTAACCTTAGGAGTTTTTTTCTTGCTTAACTCTAAAGACATATCTTTATTTTTTAATATCTCCTGAGATGCATCAATGACACCATCTAAAACATCTTCTATGCTTGCTTCTTCTTGGTCATATAACAATCTTCCCTCTTCAATTCTACTAACATTTAGCAAGTCATTAATTAATCGTATCATTCTTTCATTGCTAATATATGTTTTTTCTAGTAACTCTTTTTGTTCTTCATTGATTTCGCCCGTGTCTCCATCTAAAATCATTCTAACAGTCCACTTAATTGCTGATAAAGGAGTCCTTAGCTGATGAGCAGCAACAGAAACAAACTCTGTTTTCATCTTTTCAACTAATTTTTCTTTGGTTACATCATGAATAATAATTAAAAACCCTTTTTCTTCTAATTCGTCTTTCAATAAAACAGATGTTATTTCTAAATGAAAACCATTAGGAGTTACTGCCTCTTCTCTGTATATATTTTTGATTCTATCTTTGTCTATTAATGCTTTTTTAATTTCTGAAACATTGTCATTATTAACTATATCCATAAAGCACTTTCCAACAGCATCTTTTTTATTAATATGAAACAGCTCTATTGCCGGAAAGTTAATAATTTCTATTTGCTTTCTTTTGTTTAATAAAATGACTCCATCAGTAAGGTTTTCAATAATGGCCATTGTTTTATTTTTCTCGTCAACGGCGCTACGCCTTAAATCATCCGTATCTTCTAAAACATTTAATAAGGCAGCTCTTACCTTTCTAAAGTCTCCTGATTTTGTTAGTAGTTCTTCCATAGTTTTATTTTACCACAATCTTAAATTTTCGCCAGTTCTATCTGGTTCAATATTTTTGATTAAACTATTAAAGTTAAACTTTTTTAGCATCTCTAAAACTTCCTTATTATCATACCCTCCCCATTCACAATCTTTAAGGTTGATTTTAATAGGCACATCTTTTTTGATCTCACCAAGCTCTCTACTTAAGTATGCTTCCTTTTTTTGATCAATTAATTTTTCTCTTATTTTGTTTGGTAAATTATCTTCTCCTTTTTCAATTTTATTGTATAAATTATCTATAGATCCAAATTCTTTAATTAAGCTAAGTCCTGTTTTTTCTCCGATACCTCTAACCCCAGGGATATTGTCTGACGCATCACCCCTTAGCCCTTTGTAATCAATAAGTTGGCTTGGAGTTAGTCCCTCATACTTCTCTTTAACCATTGATTCGTCATATATTATTGCACTCTTAACTCCCTGATTAAGATAATATACTTTTGTATTATCATTAATCAATTGCAAATTATCTTTATCTCCAGAAACAACAATATTCAATTTATCTTTTACATTAGAAGAAAGTGTCCCTATTAAATCATCTCCCTCGTAACCTTCTTTTTCAAAAACAGGAACATTAAATATTTTTAAAACTTCTTTAACCATTGGTATTTGAATATATAATTCGTCAGGTGCTTTTTTTCTCTTTGCCTTATACTCTTCAAACATTTTTTTTCTAAATGTTGGCTTAGGAACATCAAAACAAGCCACAAAATACTTTGGCTCTAAGTCCTTCAAAAGCTTGAAAAGGACTAATAAAAAACCATAAACTGCATTAACTACTTGCCCATCTTTTGATTTTAATGGTGGCAAAGCATGAAAAGCCCTATGAATTATTGAATTAGCATCAATTATTACAAAGTTTTCTTTATTTTCCATAATCAATTATTATTTTTCTCTTGTCTTCATTAATTACCTCCATTTTTATCTTAACTACATTATTAGGGAGGACTTCTTCAACTGGCCATTCTATACAAACAATATTATTTTCATCAAAAATAATCTCTTTAGCAAACATCGCCTCTTCTTTATTTTTAATCCTATAAAAATCAAAGTGACAGAAATTCTTTTTATTTTTAATAGGATATTTGTTCATCAAAATAAATGTTGGACTAGTTATATTTTTAACTCCCAACCCTTCAGCAAAACCTTGAATAAGTGTGGTTTTTCCAGCCCCAAGCTCTCCGTCGAAAATAAAAACTCTGTGCCCACTTTTTGATAATTGCCTACCAATTTCTTTTGTTTCTTCTATATTTCTTGATAAATATTCCATTATAAATTGTTTTTAATGCTTTTTTCTAAAATGGTTTTGATGTTTTCACTAAGATTATCAATAAAACTATTATCATCAATAAAAGCATCTAAATCAAGTTTTATACTCTGACTATCAATGTTTGAAACAATTTTTAATAGTTTCAATTTTAATTCTTCAACATCATCAATATCCTCAATGCATCTTAAGTTGGGCTTAACGCCTTTTTCTAAATACCATAATAAATCATAATAGTCCCTTCCCTTAACTTTTATTAAAATATTACCCTTCTTATCTTTTCTCTCCCATTTTCTTTTTAGTATTGCCCTAATTTTTGTTGCCATAAGGGTTTCTAAATCAAATGTCTTAATTAATATTGACTTATTAAACTTAAAAGTAGGCCTAACATCTACATCGTATTTTTTACAAAAATTAAAATCAGAAAAAATCTCTACCTTAATAATTAAAACTTCTTTTTCAGAAACATCATCACTACTAATTCCTATTTCGCGAAGAATAGGAAATCTTAGAAATATTCTAAATTTTTGAGTAGATGTTTCTACTTTCAAGTCGGTATTATTATTAAAATAATTTTTTAAATCTTCAGAAAGCTCCTCTATATTTATTTGTTTTTTACTATCAACAAAATCAAGGTCTTCTGATAGTCGCGGCAATGAAAAACAATGAGAAAGGCAAGAGCCACCATAGAAAAATATACTGTTGTACTTGGGATTAGAATAAATATAGCTTAGAATAATTGTCTGTAAATATTCTTTAGCAATATTCATTTGAAAATCTTTTTTGCGTCCTTCTAGAATTAAATTACTTAAAATTGGTTTTAATATTTCCATTTTTTTAAATTATTAAATATATACTTCATTTTTTTTGATCCTTCTATGCCAACATACTTATTTATTTCTCTCCAATCTTTTGATGATATATTTTCTGTGTTTATCCTTAGTTCTTTAATTGTTTCTTCATTTATTAAAATATTTTTTCTAAAATAAATAAAATCAAAAAGTGCTTTTGCCTTTGTTGCTTTTAAAATTAAAAATTCTCCTTTTTTATAAACATTAAACCCAGTAAATAATTCTTCTTTTATTTTTCTATAAGAAAAACTTCCAAAATAATTTGAAAAATTGATTGTTTTAGAAAAAGAAACCGATGTAATCTTTTTAGGCATCTCGGTAATTAAATTATGTTCAGAAAGAACATATTCACTGCTTAAATATGATGGCTCAGATATTTTATTAGCTAAAAACTCTCTATATGCACTAAGGGTATTTTTTCTCTCTATTTGCTCTAAAAAACTCCTTGAAACATAAAGTCCATTTTTTATTCTTATAATTTCTCCTTTTTTAGAATAACGATAAAGAACTACTCTGATATATTTTTTGTCAGCTAAAAAAGATAAATCATTAATGCTAAAAAAGGGTAAGCTAGAAATTGTTTTTATTATATTTTTTGATTTGTTCTCATTTCTCATAATATACAATAATTGTATATTATCCAAAACGAGTCGTCAATAGCTTAATTTGACTTTTGCTTGTGGATATAATAAATTAATGGTGTAGCATGGATATCAAAGAAACACTAAATGGAGTAGAAAATATAGGGATTTTAACTAAGAAAAATGCAAATAATGATGTAATAGGAGCTTCTTTGGCTCTTTTTTTTGCCTTAAGAGGGTCTGGGAAAAAAGCTTGCTTCCCTGCTAAAAAAGTCCCTAAAGAAATTACTGAATTTGCTAAGAGAAAAGATGGTAAACAGTATCAAGTAACCTTTAGCGAAGAAATTTCTGAAGTTTATTATGAGAAAAAAGGCAAAGGGCTTGTTCTTTATTTAACGCCAAAAGACAAAACTATAAACGATGACAACTTTTCTTGTAGGGTAATTTCTGGAGAAAGCTTCTTCTCCTCAGAATATGATATTCTTTTTACTATAGGAATTGATGATTTTAAAGAAGTTGAAGATCTTTGCGACCCTGATCAATTGTTTAATTGTACTATTATAAATATTGACAACAATCTTAACAACCAGAATTATGGAGAAGTTAATATTATAAAAGAAAACCAGTCCATCTCTCAAACAGTCGCCTGCTTATTAAAAGAAATTGATGAATATACAAACAAAGAAGCAGACAGTTTTCTTCTTTATGGTCTATCTTTTTCTAATAAAAAAACTGACAACGAAAGAAAAATTTCAACAATTAAGTGGCTTTTAAAAAATGGGGGCGATTTTTCTCTTTTTTCAGGAGACCCACAGAAAAATAAGCTGCTGGAAGTTATTTTAAAAAACCTCAGCTATACAAATGATACATATATATCTTCTGTTTCTGAGAGTGATTTTGAGAAGAGCAGAACGACATCAAAAGACCTTGGCTTTATTACAGAAAAACTTAAAAACTTTTTAAATGTTCCTTCTTTCTTTATTCTATGGGAAAGCAGAACTTCGCCACTGTCTATAAAGGGATTGTTTTATACCAATAAAAAGTATATAGTTAACAAAATGAACAATGGATTTAAAGGAATATACAAAGAGAAAGGTGGAATATTTTTAACGGAAGAAATTAAAATAAATGTTGCTAAAGAAAAGATATTATCTTATTTAAATTATGGAAACAATTAGAAACAAAATTGAAATTGAAAAAGAGATACAAGAAACATTAGAACAAAACGTTATTGGTGCCCCGTCTCTTAAAAAACAAATTGAAGATTCATTAGATAAAGACATCTCGGTGTTACTAAAAACAGTAATGTCTGGATCTATATTGTTAAATGCTTCTGACTTGCATATTGAAGCCCTACCAACTGGATCCATGTTAAGATGCAGAATTGATGGAGTTCTCCAAGAAATATTTTCTTTTGACAAACTAAAACATCAAAGAATTGTTTCAAGGATTAAACTTTTAAGTGCTTTAAAATTAAATGTTGACGACAAGCCACAAGATGGAAGATTCTCTATTATTTTTTACAACAATGAAGAAATTGAAATTAGAGTTTCTACTCTTCCAACTGAGTACGGAGAAACTGTTGTTATGAGGGTATTAAACCCTAATAACCTAATTGACTTAGAACAGCTCGGGTTAAGAAAAGATATTTATGAAATATTTAATTTGCAATCAAAAAAACCAAATGGAATGATTGTTGTTACTGGTCCAACTGGTTCTGGTAAAACAACCACACTATATGCTTTCCTTAAAAAGATTAGAAATCCTGAAATTAAAGTAATTACAATTGAAGACCCTATTGAATACCACTTAGATGGAATATCTCAAACACAAGTAAACCCTAAAAAGGGATACAACTTCGCTGCTGGATTAAAATCAATTGTTAGACAAGACCCTGATGCAATTCTTGTGGGAGAAATTAGAGATCTTGAAACCGCTTCTATTTCACTACAAGCTGCGCTAACTGGACACTTAGTATTAAGTACTCTGCACGCTAACGAAGCAGCTGGAACAATTGCAAGATTTCAAGCATTAGGAGAATCACCAACAAATATTGCCCCTGCAATTAACGCTGCCATTGCTCAACGATTAGTTAGAAAAGTTTGCACTAAATGTACAGAAATGAAAAAGATTTCTCCTGAATTGCTACAAACGATTAAAGAGGGGTTGTCTGGAATTGGAGACAATGTTGATTGTCCTGAAATAAATGAGAACGTAGAAGTTGCAGAAATAAAAGGTTGTGAGCATTGTAATTTTACAGGATACAAAGGTAGGGTTGGAATATTTGAAGCGATGCTTATTGATGACGAAATAGAGGACTTTATCTTAACTGCCCCATCAACATCCGCGCTAGAAAAAATGGCTATTAAAAAAGGAATGACCACAATGAAACAAGATGGATTTATTAAAATATTAAAAGGGGTGACAACCATTGATGAGGTTAAAAGAGTCGCAGGTTAAACAAAAATCCCCTTGCGGGGATAATATATAAATAATTCCTGAAATGGGGGTCCTCGTTAGCGACAGGGCTAAGCTAAGAAATTTTTTGAGGTGTAACCCAGTCGGAACCAAGTTAACCGTTAACTAAAAAAACTCCCCTTCCCCCCATTTCAAGAATCATTTACCTTGTATTGATAATATAACATAGCACAAAATGTCTGTCAAGAGCTTTTCTCCACAACTTAATAACTCTGAAGAAGTCCTAGAAAACACGCTTCGTCCTCAAGAGTGGTCAAATTATATTGGACAAGAAAGAATTAAAAATAATTGAAAGATTGCTCCAAACCTTCCCCTTAAAGGAGAAGAAAGCATATCTAATTTTGTTGTTGCTCCTATTAGTGTAAAACGAGGCAATGTTAGATCCAGT
>Ga0172381_10003517_pt1 | contig 16555 bp, 2 predicted proteins | sample Leawel6488metaG_FD_119754 | JGI IMG/M metagenome (GOLD analysis project Ga0172381, IMG submission 119754) | Leachate microbial communities from a municipal landfill in Southern Ontario, Canada - Leachate well 64-88 metaG | ecosystem: Engineered > Solid waste > Landfill > Unclassified | place... | reverse complement strand
TGTTAATAGCATTTCTAACTTCTTTACCTTTAACTGGTTTACCATTAATTATATAATCAATATCTTCTAGAATATTAGCTTGAGGTACTTTCTTAGCCTGAGTACCCATAGATACTTCTAATACATGATGAGGATCTGTAACAGTTTGATGTCTAAGATATCTAAAATCTTGTTCATAAGTTGAGAGAGTAGACAGATCTGTAACAGATTCATTATCTTTATGTAAGTTATCTATAAAATCAGATTTACGTCTCTTCCCAGCTTTAACAGCAGTTTCATATTTAATCATATGAATATTACCTAATTCTCCTTTTAGATTTAACTCAGATCCTATTGCATATTTACCTTTTAATTCCATTCTATCTAGAACTTCATCAAGATAAGTTCCTTTAGTAAATCTTCTAAATAATGTAGCCATAGACATCTTATCATAGATGGGAGCTAAGTTACGTTTAGTATCAGATATATCTAAAGATGTTTCACCAAAGTAAACATACTTTAATGGTTGCATTGTTATATTAAGTAATTCCTGTTCTTGTTCAGGACTTAATACTTCTATAGATTGTAATAAATTATAAGCATCTTCTTGTTTCTGTAACCAAGGTCCTCTACGTATAGATATCTCCCTATACATTTCTGGAGATATTAATACCTGAGCATCTGTAGGATCTATAGCGTCTTTATCTGGACCATATGCTTTAAGATTCTTTTTAAGCATACTACGAATATCTTTCTCAGACATCCCTGATTTAAGATACTTATCTTTAACTAAAGAATATTGCTTTTCTAATAGAATATCATAATATAAACTAGCAAATCGTTGTCTATTAAATGTAGCAGTTTTATAGTTTTGATTTTCAAATTCACCTTCTACCTTCTGACTTAATAATCCTCCACTAGATGTAATAACAGATAAACGTTTTACATAATCATCCCAAGGACCTTTTCCTTTATCTTCATAATAGGCCACATCCCTCATGAATAACATCTGAGTTTCTATAGAAGACATCCTAGTCTTTATTTCAAAGTCTGCAATAATAGATCTAAGTGCTAGATGTTTATTCCCACCAAATTCATTAGTAAGTCTATCTACCTCATCTTTATCTAATAAGAAGTTAGTAGCATCTGCTATAATACCTAATTCTTTGGCTCTATCAAATGTAATATCAACTTGTTTTTCTAAATCCTTTCTAATAAGATCTTTAAATTCATTTATATTTTTATCCTTTAAGAATGGGAATATAATATGTTTAGTAGCATTAGCTTTATTAATATTAACATATTTACCATCCATCTTATAATGATAATTCTCCACAAGATTAGTGATATCAATAGGATTACCCTTTTCATCTAGATAATCTAAGAATTTAATATCTCCAGCGGCTTTCTTAGTTATACCAACTTGTATTGCATTCTCTATATCTTTAGTTGCTTGATCTTTTCTATTACGTTCTGCTACAGCATAATTATAGAATATATTAATAACTTCATCAGGAAGTTTACTATTCCCTTCTTTATCTATTATGTAATCAAAGTTTTTAAGGTTTAATCCTTTAATAGTAAAATAAGTTCTTCTATCTGCTAATGTTGGTAGAATAAGATAACCTTTCCTACTAGCATTTAACTTATATAAGAAATCTTCTACAGGAGACATATCAAGATATCCTCTACCTTCATCTCCAGTATTATTAACTATTATACTATTAAATGTACCTATATCAAGTTTAGTTCTAATATAAGGATTACTAGCTTGATCTAATACATATGAACCATTACTAAGTATATCTGATTGTAAATATTGTAAGAAAGATTCTTCTTTACGTAATCTCTTTAATATATCAGATATAAACGTAGGAGGTCCATATTTGTAATGTTTATTACCTTCTGGTCCAGATACAGCATCTGATGTAGCCATTTGTTTAGCATAAGTCTGAGCTATCAAATCTCTTATTACTCCTTCGGAATCTAATATAGTCTTAGGAGTAAGAGGTTTAACTGTAGTCTTAGTTTGTCTAGAATATACCATAAGAGAACTATACTCAGTAGAAAACAAAGGAGATAGATCTGTGCTAATAAGACTGTATAAAACTCCTGTAGCATTAGAATTTTGTCCTTTAATTATACTATCTGCTATAAGATTCTTAATAGTTATATAGTCTATATTAACTCCAAACTTACCTAATAATACTATTAACTTATCAGATATCTTGTCCATATCTTCCTTAGATAAATCTTTCTCTCCACTCTTAGTTAGATATCCAATAGAATCTTTTAACGTCTTATAATCATTCTGTACTTCCTTAAACATATCTTTATTAAGATCTTTCCCAATAAAGAATTTAGACTTACTAAATGTTTCTCCCCATTCTTTAAGTACTTGTCTACTAGCAGAATCTATATCTGCATCCATAAACTTAAACTTATAATTTAATTCTCCATCTACATCTTCTGTAATATCTATAATAGTATTAGTAAAAGAATGTCTATGTACTCTAAATGTATTCTGAAATTGAGTTCTAAGTAACTGAGTCCCTCCTTTTAAATGGTTAACTAAATCTCTATATGGATAATAATCAAGATTAGCTTCTAATTTAGTTATCATATCTTTAATATTATCTAACTCATAGAGATCTTCTAACAGTTTACTCCACACTTCGTCTGATGAAGCTAGATTTAAAAATCCAGTTATCTCATTATTATTCTCTGTAGATCTTAAATTACTAATTAAGAACTTAATAGAACCTTGTATATTATTCTTAAGAGAGAATTCAAAAGACTGTTTATCATAATTACCTAACTCTTGGTTAATAGTATTATCTTCATCTTCTTCTTGTGATATCTCTCTAATACCTAACCTATTATAGATGTAATCTATTACAGCAGGTTTATATAGATTATCCCAGTTATTTATGACCTCTTCATACAAAGACTTTAATCTAAGGGCATTAGAAGCGATTTCTGAGGCTTTATCCCTAGCCTGGATCAAACTACTTACTTCTAATTGATCTTTAAACTGTGAGGCTAATTTAGGGGTAATTTGACCTTTATCTATTATATCAACTACTTGGTTATGTAAATTAGCTGTATCTAATTGATTAGATATTTCATCTTGTATATCTAATTTAAGTTTATCAAAATTAACTTGTTCAACAGAGTCTATTACATCTATAGTACTATATTTAAATTCAGGAGCAGAGAATAGTTTATCCTTAACATCTGCTAATAGTTCAGCAGCAATACCACTGACCATCCCTTTGAATTGTTTATAAGTATCTACTTGATTAAGTACTACTTCTCTATATTCTAAGTTATAGTTATCTACCCAATTGTTTATATTATCCTGTAATGGTTTAGAGTATTTATATTTACCTTTCTGTATAGATTCAAATAAACGATCTATATCACTTTCCTCTAGTTTTCTATACCCTCTTATAAGATCTATTATACTATCAAAGAACTTCTTGATACTACCTATTATCTTATCTAAAGTAGTCTCTTGTTCTTTACTAGTTACATATTCTCTAAATCTCTCTGCTAAGAATTCCTCTATTTCTCTATTAGAAGCTTTATCAGATATTTCATTAGAATATAATTTCTTAGCTTCATTATATATACCTTGACGTTCATCTTCAGTTAAGTACATTAAAGATACTCTATGAAATGCTTCATGATAAGCAGTTCCTTTAGCAGCTACATTAGATAGTAATATAAAGTCTTTATGTAATTGACCAAATGCTTTCTTCCCTAACTTAGCAACTTCTATAATACCATCTTGTACTTCAGTAGGAGTAGTCTGTAACTTATCTCTAAGCCATTTCATCTCCTTCTTCTGATCCCATTTAGTATATGGTTCACCTTTCCACTCCCTATACTTCTTACCAAACTTAGTACCAGATTTACCTAAGTTACTAAAGTCTAGAGGTTTAGGTTCTTCAACTTTAGTTTTTTCTAAAGATTCTAATTCTGTATCATACTTAGAATTAATTTCTTTTACAGATTTTTCATATCTATTTAAAACTGATACAACCATATTTACCCCCTGATTATAAGGGGCCATATCTTTTATTCCCTTTATAATAGCTTCTTCTCTACTTTTTTCCTGTCTAATTAATGCTTCTTTTCTATCTTTGATAAGCATGGGTAAAGAATACCCTTGTTGATTTTTTTTATTTAATTCCTTATTCCTTCTATTCTCAATATCCTGTCTAGCAGCTTCTATATCAGTTCTAGGTTGACTTTTAACCTCTTCTTTCTGTAAATCATATTTACTATAATCATATTCTCCTATACCAGTATATCCTTCAGGAGTAATTGATTTATAATAATCTTGTACAAGTGTATCAGCTTGTTTATAAGAAGTTACTCCTTCTAATTTAAGAACAGATTGTGTAACATCTAAAGGTCTACCTAGAGTATCAGTAGCTACAATTCCTTTCTGTCTAATTATATAATCTACTGCAGCCAGAGGATTTGTTTTAAAAAGATTATTTGCTATATCTGCCTTTTCCTTTGTTTTTCTAACAAATTCTAAATCATACTCTCTATTACGTTTTTCTACATCACTAATCTCTTCCTTAACTGCTTGAGTAGTAGAAGTAGTATCTGCATAGACATTATATCTATTAATAAAACTAACTATAGTCTGTAGAACCTCTCTACTTCTAGAGATAGTATTATTCTCAGAATCTAAATCTAACATTACTTGTAGACTTAAATTAGGTACTTCTATCTTATCTCCAGGTTTAATTATTAGTAGAGGTAAGATACTTTCTGTAGTATATTCCTCAGGTTTAAATCCTAACTTCTTCTTATCAGGACTAATAGTTACAGTATGAACATATAAAGTAGTATTAACTGGTATTTCTTCAAATTTACTAACTGTAATCTTATTAGTACTACCCCCTATAAATACTTTATCTCCTATCTCAATCTTAGGAGTTATTACTTCTGTCTTCTTAGCAACTACATTTGTAGTTTTATTAACTTTACTATCTATTACTATATCTTTCTTATCCTCAACTATTAGATTAGCATCTGTAAGTTCTATAATAGTAATAGGTGCATAGAATAAACTTCCTGTATCTTTATAATCTTGTAAGTCTGTTAATACTCTACCATCTCTTATAAATGATCCAAATAGAGTATCCTCTGGTTTAACTTCCCATTTTCCTATAGAGAATTCTCTACCAATAGGTTTATTTAATTCTAAACCCATTTCTTTATTAACCTTAGGAATTACATAGTTCTTCTTAGTAGTTGCCCAGTTAATAAATAATTTCTTTTCTTCTGATCCATCACTCTTACCATTAAATATAGATGATAAATTTATACTATCTGCCCCAAAGAATAGGATGTATCCTTCTGGAAGAGATTCTACATATAGTTGTTTATCATAGAGATGTTTCATATCTCTATCTACATTATCAGGATGAGATAGATTAGTACCTTTTCCAAATAATACAAGTAAGTCGATAACTTGCCCTACAGTAAGATCACCTTTAACACGTTTATCTGTAGATAACTTTCTATTCCCACCTTTACCATAATACTTCTCTACTATAGCTTCAAATAGTATATCAGCATGTTCAGTACTTAATTTAGATATATTTCCTCTAACAGCAGTCTTCTCACCATTACAAGTCTTATTTGTTTCATAATAAGCATGTCCACTATTAGAACTAGTTCCTAATGTTTCTTTACCTATACCTGTCCATATTGTTCCTGTACTATCAGATATACCTCCTATAATCTTATTCTCATTTATACCAAGTATATCATTTATCTTAGATAGAGTTTTAGTATTATTAGGTATACCTTTAGTCTTTGCTAAATCTTTAGTAACTACAGTTTTACCTTGTAATAATCCTTTTAATATAGCTCGTCTATTATTCCTTATTTTAAGTCTATCTTGTTTAACATATGAAGTAGGATCTTCTCCTGGAGGTATAACTAATTTCTTATCGGTAGGAAAGTTACTTTCGTGATAGTATAGTCCATCTGTATAAGATTGTCCAGTAGATGTCTTATAAACCAATTTAATAGGTATACTATCTGCAATACTATCAAATGCATCTATACCTTCTACTGTCTTAATAGAATATAAATACTTATCTAACTCTTCTTCTGTAAAAGGTTGTTTAGATAATATCTTATTCTTTAATCCTTTATTTATCTCCCAGAATCGTTTATATTCAGTATTAGTATCAATAGTAAATTCTATACTATCTCCTTTTAAATCGTTCTTAGGATTAGATAAATATGTATTAAAATCCTCATTAATTACCTCTGTCTTATTAGTTCTAGGATTATATCCACTAGTACTAAAAGATGTGGCTGCAGACTTTATACCTTTAGTATAACTCTGTTCTGCCTCAAACTTCTTTTGATCTACTTCATTTGAATTAAGTGGTTCAGAAGTATCTTGTTCATCCTCAGTCTTAGGTTTCTTACGTAAAGTAATAGATTCTTTAGTTACTTTAATTGGAGTACTATCTGATATAAGTTCATCTTTCTCATCAATAGGATGTATATCAAATGTACCATCTCCATTATCATTAACTACTTTATAATTACTTATCTCTCCAGTTTCTGGATCAGTATATTCTACTATATCATCTACAGAAGTTTGATAAGGTCTAGTTTCCTTTTCCTTAGTAGTTTTATCTTGTTCATATGTAGTACGTTCTTCTTCAGTTGATATAGGTTTATTAGATTGAGCTTCTACAATAGTTTTCTGTAATGCTTTAATATGATTATCAAATAAATCTAATTGTTGTTTAAGAGACTTATATTCTGTTAAAGCAGGGTGAGCATCATTATCTATTTCTTTTAATATCCACTGCTTATCCTCTGATTTAAAGTTCTCAGCAGTTTCATCAACCTTTTGTTGACTTTCTACTAGATCTAATTTAGCTGTTTCTAAAGCATTAGTATAAGTATCCTTTTCTCTTTCAGATAAATTCTCTCTACCTAATAACTTAGTAAACATCTTAATTCTACTATTAGCATTATCAAGATCTAATTTACTAGTAAGATATGAACTAACAAAAGGTAATTTAAATAGACTATCTAAATAGAATAACTTATTAACTTTAGTATTAACTTCACGTTGAAGATTTTCCCTATGTGATACTCCATCTTCTAATTGAGATTGAAGTTGTGTTATATATGCAGCACGATTAGGTTCATACTTTCTAAGATTCTTATTATATAGATCTTCCACATGTTTCATCTTCTCTATACCCTTAGGTATTTCAGATTGAAATGTTTTAAGATCATCCTCATTTATATTAAACTGTTCTATCTCTTCTTTAGTAGGATTACGCATTGCTTCTAAGAAGTCCATAGCATTCCTAGCATTACCTACTGAAGCAGATTTAACTGCTAATGTACTCCATAAATTATCTTTAACAAATCTCTCAGCAATTGGATCATCATCTTCTTGAGCTTCTTTTAATCTCTGTCCCCAATGACTAAATTGTTGTCCCCAAGATTGTATATCTTCTACACGAGGATCTTTCTTACCAGTTATTAAATTATTAATACTCTTACCAACAGTCTGTACAACTCCTGCTCCTAATGCTCCAAAGAATGCACTAGTCCAGAAATTTCCACTAGAAGTGTATTGTGATAGTCTATCTGCAAAAGATGAATTAAGTGATTTATCAAAAGCTTTCTGAGCATGATACTTAGCTTCTTCACCAACTATATATTGATAAGCCTCTTCTCCACCTTCTCCTAACATATCCCAACCTATTGCAGCAGATTTCTTACCTACTACAGGCATTATAGATTTACCCATAGCACGAGCTGCTCCCATAGTATTATCTAAGGATGCTTTACTAAAAGCTTTATTAAGTAATAGATATTGAGGTATATCTTGAGCAAGCATTACCCAATTATGTTTATATGATTCAGCAGCCCCAATAGATGCTAATCTAGTAGATTCCTCATCAGACATTCCTTTAGATAATCCATCTTGTTTAAGTTCATTAAATGTACCTGATGCTTCCATCATATTCTCCATATGACGAGATACAACTGCTTGAGTTATACCTTTAGTAGCCCAACGAGTTGCTAATCCCATTTCATTACCTATCTTACTAGCTTTACCTAAAGCAGAAAGACCTTTTACTACTCCTGCTGCTGGTATCATTAAAGATAAAGTAGATGCGACTGATGGAGCATTAGATGCCCACCATGAAAAATGATCTGGAGCAAAACTAGATTGTTTAGGATCTACATAAATAGGGGTTTCTTCTTCTGCCCAAGTACGTAATCCTTTTCCTATATCACTAAACCAGTTGCCAAATTCACTTTCTGTTCCTTTAGCTAAATCTACATATTGAGGTATATCTAATAAATATCCTAATCCTTCTATTGTACCTCCTAATATTTCTCCAGTTATAGCCTGATTTAAAGCAGCTCCTGTTTGTGCCCAACTAGATTGTTCCTTAGCTCTTTGTTCAGCTAAAGATCTATATGGATCACCTACATTATAAAGAAAGCCCTCATCATATTTTGAAGGGGCTATATCCATTTCCTGTAGAGGGTATGCCTCTGAGACATGTTTAGATAATAGTTCTTCTTGATTATTAAACTGTTTATCATAAGATGTCTCATATTGACTTGCAACTTCTTCTATAGGTGATGTACTAAAATCAAATGGCATGTTTATTATTTATTAGAACGTAATTTATTATATACTTGTTGATATGCATCGTCAAAATCTGGAGAAGATACTTGGATAGTATTATCTTCATTTTTAAACATATAATTATTACCATCATACATCATCTTTAAACCAGGAACACTAGGGTCATCTAACTCAACATTAGGTAAATATTTCATCATATTATATGTAGCATCAGAAGCTATTTCACTTCCTGAAGATGGAGTACCAGAAACTATTATATTTCTTCCCCCAATTGTTATTACAGAACCTTTTCTAAAATCTGGATCATTAGTTACTGCAGGATGACTAAAAGGATTATCTCCATGAAGAAGTCCAACTACTGAAATCATAGGAGTCATTCCTTCTTTCTTAGATTTCTTAACTTGTGGAACAACTACTTCTTTATAAAAATCACCAGCATTTGTATATGTAGTATTTGTAGAAGGGTCATAATATTTTCTATTAGCAAATACACCTGCTCCTAATTTACTTAAATCGTCTGTACCAAACATATCATCAGTTACTTGTTTTCTTATAGGTAGAGTATACTTTAATATATAAGAACCTTTCTTCATATGTTCTTGTACATTATCAAATATCTCTCCTAATTTATCATAAAGAACCCCCATATCAGCATTTCTAGTTTTCTCATCAAACTTTTTATCTACTGTATATGATCCAGGAGTAGTTACAGATTTGTATATATTTTTATATTCGTCTGGTAAAAACTTAATAATATTTTGTACATCAGGTCTCTTTAATAATTTTTCATTGTAACCAGGTCGTATATTTTTTACAACAAATCCTGCTCCAATACCTGGACCCGAAGTTGTTGTCCAATCTGTTTCTCCTGATTGTTTAGCACCAAATTTAAAATCCTTTTTATTAAGTTTACTTCCTGGAATATCTTCCATTGCTAAAGCTTCTGGTTGTCCAGTAAATATAGGATCTTGTTGTTTACTTTTAAATACATATTCTGGAGCATAACCAGATACTCTATTATATTTCTTTTCTTGTCCAGTTTTATATAAAAGATCATATGCTAAAGATTCATCTGAAGATTTATTGTCTCCTGTTTCTTTTCTATACCTAAGAATATCTTGTTTACCTTCAATACTTCCTAGATAATCTTTATATCCAGATTTAGCTAGATGAGTTATTTGATTATTATCTATATATTCTCTTATCTCACCTGTCTTAGGATCAGTATATCTATCACCTTCTAAATTATTAAAATACTCCTCTTTCTTCTTTCTAGAATCTAGTGCAGCAGGGGTTAATTTATTATATACTCCTTGGACACTTGTATCATACCCTTCATCTGGAGTATCTAAATAATCTGCATATTTACCTTCTGCTTGTAATTTCTGTCTCCATTTCTGATTATCAGACCACCCAGCTTGGGATTCTTGTATTTTATTAATCCTTTGTCTATCAACATTAGTATTAAGTTCTCTAAGAGCTTGTCTATATACAGTAGGATCACTTAAATCTACTTGACTATATTTTTCAAATATATTTTTGATAGTAGGGATAACATTTTTCTTTACATAATCCTCATCTTTTGAATTAGGTATATATTTGATATTATATGTATCATCATATATTCTCTGGAGATTATTCATACTAGTATCATATTGCTTCTGCATACTCTCCCCAGCATACATCATTTCCTGAAATGGAATTGGACTGTATGTATTAATAAATTGACTTTGTGCGGGTTGATCAAATCTCGATATAGCCATTATCCTACTTCCTCCATTAATTTATTAGCTCTTCCATAAGTTCCATATAAAGCTTTATAAACTGCTAATCTATCTTTATCAGACTTTCTCATTCCCTTCATTAATCTATTCATTTGATTAGCTTGTTGTAATTGTGATAGAGCAGTTGGTATATACGATCTAGCAACACTTTTGTTACGATCATTAATATCTTGTATCCCTAATTTAGTCTGAGCTTTTTGTTGTCCTAGGTTAGCTCTCATCTGAGCTTCTTCTCCAAGATATTGGTTATCAATATTCTGTTTTCTAGCATATGCTTCTGCATCTGATCTAGATCTACCTATTTGACTATTCTGTAAGTTTCCTAAGTATTGTCCTTGACTAGGAGCTCCTTGTCTTAATGCTCTAGTATAATTAAGTTGAGCATTACGATTTGCTTCTAATTCGGGATTAACATTATACCTACGATTAGCCATTAAATTATTTACATTCCCTTCTTCTGGATTATAAAAGTCCTGAGCATTTAAGTTTTGAGGTTTATTAAATATACCTTGTGCTAGATTATATGCTATAGGTGCATAATCCATTATTTGCCCTAAATTAGCCCCACCATTGAACGATCTATCTGGAGTGAATGAAGAAGACTGCTGATCACTTAATTGTGTCATAGCAGACTTAGAAATGCTTGGATTGAATAATCCTTGTCTAGTTGGTAATTGTGACATCCCAATAGATTGAGGTCTATACATTCCTTCAGTTCCTTCTCTTTGTATTCCTTGTACTTGAGGATTTACTCTAGAAGATTGATTAGTTGGAACTTGTTGATTAGAATTTTCTAAAGTATTAGTAGGATTATATACATTATTAGAACCAAATGTTTGATTAAAATTAGGTCCTATAAATGGAATATTATTAGTATAATAATCATTTCTTTTTTCTACATAATTACCTCCTCCTTGATATTGTTGAATACCTCCTTCTTCATGAAATCCGTGATGTTTCTTCATAGTCATAGCAAAAGCTTTTCTACGAGGTGTACATGTCGCTTTTGTAATAGGAGAACAAAAACCTTTATGCGAAGGATTCACCGCGTGTTGTATCCATCCTCCTTTAGCAAATTCTTGAGTCTGTTCTTCTATAGGTTTCTGTGATTCTTGTAAGTCCATTAGATCTGTAAACTCTTGTTGTGTTTTTTGTAACATAGCACTTGCTGTTTTCTTAGCAAGAGGAGTACGTTTACTATCTAACACTCTCATATATTTACTATAATCATTTGCTACTCTATCTCCAAATTTCTTATATGTAGTATTAGTTCCAGGTATCTTATTCTTCCCTAGTATCTCTGTACCTTGTGGAAGATTCATTGGTATACCTCCTTGTGCATGAGTAGCACCATTAACTTGAAACATACCTCCTTGAGGACTACGATAAACTTCTTTATCTTCTAATTCTGAATTAGCAAATCCTCTATTATCTACTATATATCCTCCTTTTGCTTTTTTCTGTAGATTAGGTTTTATACCTTTTCCTCCAGATGGTAATCCAGCATAACTATACGTTTCTTCCTTTACAGAAGGATTATATATATCATATAGTTCTTTATATTTTGCTTGTTTTGCAGGAAAAGGATTATTAGGATCTATAAAGTCTAACCCCTCTGCATCAGGATCATAATATCCACCCTTAGTAGTACCAAATTGTTTATTCCAACCTGTTGTATAATCTCTAACAGCTTGTTTATTTCCAGTTTGTCTTAATATAGCATGTATATTTGTAGCATCTTCAGGGTTTTCATATAACCTCGGATCATTTATATTGGCATATTTTGATATCTCTTTTCTACGTGTTTGTAATATATCATCTTGTAAAGTATCTTTACCTATAATATCTGCCATAGTTGGTAAAGGAGTTGTATTTGAAGTTCCACCTCCTGGATATTTCTTCATTCTACCACCATTATAGAATATTGGAGTGTTAGGATTATATTTACTCTGAGCATTTATCATAGCATTTTCTCTCTCCATCTTCTCCTTTTTAATATCTACTCCTTGATTTCCTAGAAATCCTCCAATACCACCAATTAATCCACCCCCTATTGCTCCAATTGCTGTACCTATACCAGGAACTACTGATCCTAAAGCTGCTCCACTTGCTGCTCCTGATAAAGCACCCTTCGCTGTTGTAGCATCTTTACCTGTTCCAGTAATAAGAGAGGAACCTATTTGAGAAGCCATTCCTAACCCTGCATTTAATCCAGCACTTAATCCTACTCCAGTCATAGGAGTTTTTGGAGTAGATACTAAATTAGTTCCAGCATTTGCTAATTCAGGATTTAATGGAGTAAATAATCCACCTCCCTCATATTTTAGGATATATTTTTTTCTATTCGGTCTTTTCATTTTATCTATATGATATTCGATAATTGGTTTTTATATAAGGTACACTAAACTTATACCCATTAGTATTATTATATGTTAATTCTATAACAGTATATTTATCTCTAAGTCTTTCTCTAAAAGTTCTAGAAGCATCTTGATTTGCTATATTAAAGATATCTACATTACTTTCTATATTTACATTAACTATATTTCTTGGAAGTACTGTACAGAAATTACCTTCTCGCTTAGTTGTATTCCAAGTTGATAAAGTATCATCAGTCACTATACTTACAACTCCTGTATATTGTTTATCATTATATATACTTAATGTATTAAAGGTATCGTTATATAATAGCACAGTATTATTATAACTTTTAGTTTTATATTCTATGGAATCAAATACTTTAGTATAATCATAATTATCATTTACTATAAATTGTATACTAGAAGGATATAATGTTCCATAAAAAGTAGACTTAACTCCTTCATTATGTAAATATATAGTTGTATTATTACTAGTAGTACTTATTGCTCCATCAAATGTTGTAAAATACCTAAGAGGAATAAATGTTTGGAATGGAGAGAATGAATCTGTTAATTCATTAAATACTATAGTTTGTGTATCCCCACTTAATGTTATAAATACATCATTATATTTTATATCGTAAGATCCTATACATGTTGTCGTTTTAGTTACTTTACTATTAACATAAGATTGAAGACCCTTAACTTTTGAAAGAGGTTCTAATTGATTAGTAAATCTATAAATTGTATTATTTAAACTATCTAACCAATATAATCCATTAGGACTTTTTATAATCCCAAACTTACTAATATTTCCTATATTAGTAGAGATGTAATCATATCTAGCTAATATTCCTCCAGTACCTACTACTAATGTTCCTGGGTTATTATCCTGTAATAAAGATCTTTGGTTTACTGAAAGATGTCCAAATCCTTTATCTTGCCAAAAGTATAATTCGTTATTATATGTAGATATATTATTAATAGACCCATAACTACTATCTACATCTATAAAATTATTAACTCTAAATTTAGTCCAACTATCTGATTCTTCTCCATTAAATTTCTGATCAGATGCTAATACTCTACAATCAAATGTTTTATTATCTGTTAAATCAAATGGTTCTGGAACTATTTTACTTATGTCATTTTGTCTAGAATAAACACTACTATATTCGTATAATCCATATTCTTGAGCATATTTATAAGTACCATTTGCATGTACTCCAGATTTCTCTTGAATATTAATAATGGAGTTATTTGTCATTATATTATTTGCACATCCTTGACAGAATGTCTTAGCATTTCTCCATCTAGTACTAATAGAGGACTCTACTGGAAATTTAATAACTTCTATAGAATTCTCTTCAGGATTAGCTCCAGAAGGTACTTCTCCATCTAATACTGTCATTACACGTTGTAATTCAAAGTATGTAATAAATGAATCACCCTCTATAGTTGTAGTTGCAGAAGTGGTCATATTAGAAACAGGTATGTATTCTCTAGTAAACCTAGATGAATACGTGTTTCCTCCATAAGGAATTATATCTCGTCTATAATTACATAAAGCTAATTTACTTCCATATGTACCTACACCATCTGTAATAGAAGAAATATCTAAAGCAGTGGGGAGACTCATTACTAAACATTTAGTAGACTTTCCTTGTATATTTGTATATCCAAATGCTCTGCAGTAATTTTCAAATTGATAAGTTCCTATTGTTATAGCATTAGCAGAAATAGATGTATTTCCTGAAGAAGAATCTGTATCTACAATTTTAGAATCTGATATTGCAACTGACTCTCCTGTTGATAAGTAACTTATCGAAGTACCTGTACACTTTATATCAAGAAAGGTATCTGTATTACCTATATAATAACTTACATTATTAGTAAAAGTCTGATTATTATTAGCACTTAAAGCATAATAATTATATAGATAGGCTACACTACATACATAATCTAATCTATCATTAGAACTATATTCTATAGTATTTCCAAAAGATATTTCTGGAGAATATAATTGTACTACTAAATTATTTAAGTTAACATCAACTCCTGATATTGCAGGTATTGCTGGAGTAGGATTATTCATCTGTTTAATAGTAGTAATCTGTGGAGCAGAGCATTGAAAAGTTGTACTCCCTAAATAAGTTCTACTTGCAGATATTACTCCTTGAGCTAATACTGTTCTATCCTCTGCTTTACGTTGACTCCTAAGTATTCTATAAGCAACTGCTCCTGCAGGTAATGTTACAGTAAATGTTATTTTAAGAGGTTTAGAATATAAATGTGTGCCTCCTGTAACTGCAGGATTTTCTACACTAACATTAGGAAATCTAATATCTCCTATCCATTTAGCAAAAGATACTTGTCCTTTAGTGTTTTGTAATTGTAGAGCATAACTATATATTTCATCCCTTTGATGAGTAAAACTAAAGGTACTATTTGTTTCACTAACAAAGTTAGTTTCAGTAGGTATACTAGATATATTATTTGCTATAACTTCTGATTCACTAGTGGAAAAACTATATTTAACATTTATACCTTCTCCACCTTCTGTAGTTCCATTCGATTGATATTTATAATAATATAAATTACGATTACTTGGAGATGTACTAGTTCTAGTAGAATCTAACGATAAAGCATTATATGCACATATAGCATCGTGAGTAGAAGGAATACTTGATACATGAGCAATCTTATCTGTAACTAATGTACTAGCAGGATATGCAGTATATGATCCTGTAATACTACCTGTATATAACACTGCTGTAGGAGTAGTTATATAACCAGTTGAACTGCTAGAACAGAATCTAAATGCTCTAGCATCATATTCTATATCCCATATATTTTCTGTAATATTTGCTGGAAATAATATATTATTTTTAGTATCTATATCCTCACACTTAAAATCATAATTTATAAACTGAAATTCTTCTACAGTTAATTCACCAAGACTATTAATACCATTATCTACAAAAGACATATTAGCACTAAGTGTATTTTCTTCTATAATCTTTATTACAGGAAGTTCATTAAGATCTATATACATTATACGAACTACCCTTATTCTTTCATATCTAGTATCTAATCCTATAATAGTAAAATTTATTGATTTGCCAGCATTATCTCCTCCAGGTGATCCACTAAATTGTATATCATTTCCTGAAATAGGAGAGTTACTTAATGATACAAAATCCACCATCTTTACAAATGCAGATTCTGCTCCATTTAAATTATATAATTGATAAGCATATTGTACCTTCCCAGCTTTCAGATTACCTGTACCAAGACTACCTATAACTATAGGAGCCTCTGTAATAGGAGGAATTAATTCAAATCTTGTTGTAGAATAAGTTTGTAAGTCTGGATCTACGACATTCATAAATCTTAGATTGTTATAATTATCTGTCCAGTATATTTTTTGTATAGTGTCTGTTTCATAACGTCCTATTGCTTTGATTGGATAAGATGTAGAAAAATTTAATATAGAACCATCAGGACTAGAATTATCATCATATAGAGTAGTAAAATTAGTATAAACACCTTCTACTACATCTGTTATATAAATAATGGAATTAGTATTATTTGTAGTAAATAAAACTAATTTATTTCTAATAGTTCCATACCCTATAATACTATATCCACTAGTAATACTAACATTAGATTGAATAATATTTCCATCTACTACTTCTAATGCTGTAGTAGTAGAACCTTCAGTAGTAATTACTCTAAAATTCTTAGCATCTAGA
>Ga0172381_10003515_pt1 | contig 16559 bp, 13 predicted proteins | sample Leawel6488metaG_FD_119754 | JGI IMG/M metagenome (GOLD analysis project Ga0172381, IMG submission 119754) | Leachate microbial communities from a municipal landfill in Southern Ontario, Canada - Leachate well 64-88 metaG | ecosystem: Engineered > Solid waste > Landfill > Unclassified | place... | reverse complement strand
GTGTGACAAACAAATCTTTTTCAAATTGGGAGCTGTTTTTTACAAGCATGATAAATTTCATTCGTGGTATTTCAACGGCACAAGGAATAGAGATAGTGGACAACTATCTCACAAAACATTACTCAAATACAAACGTATAAATAAAACAGAATAAGATAGAATGATCATGAAAGTAAAGTTAAACAAAACAATACGAGCAATATCCTTAACTGTAGGATTGTTCTTGTATTCAGCAATTATTTGTGCTCAGCAACCTTACAATGTAGAAGCAGGCACTACAGGAATCCAAAACATGGGAGGCGACAGCTTGATTGTAGATATTGAAACAGCTCTTTCTATTGCTATGAATGAAAGCCCTACAATTAAAGTAGCTGAAATGGAAATTGAGAAAAAAACATATACCAAAAAAAGTACACAAGCTTCTCTCTTTCCACAAATTGACCTTGTTGGTCAATACACTCGTACTATTAAGAAACAAACCATGTATTTGGATGGTGGTTTTGGTAGTAGCATGGGAATTGATATTGATCCAAGTGATTTTAGCCCAGATGAAATGGAGGTTGTTAAAGTATTGCAAAAAGTATTGGGTGGCTCTGCCGTTGAACCTGAAGAGGAAGAAACGACAGAAGGAATTCAATTTGGCCGTTCCAATATGTGGACAGCAGGTGCCGTTGTAAATTTACCAATCTATGTTCCATCACTTTGGAAAAATATTCAGCTAACCAGTATTGATATAGAACTGGCAGTTGAACAATCACGCTCTTCTAAAATTGAGCTGGCTAATCAAGTAAAACAAGCTTTTTATGGTGTGTTACTTGCACAAGATTCATACAACGTTTATAAAAAAACATTCGATACAGAATCGGAAGTACTTAAAGACATTCAACACAAATTTGACCAAGGATTGGTTGCAGAGTATGACCTAATAACTGCAAGTGTAAGGTTGCAAAACATCATACCAGAAATGTTGCAAACAAAAAATGCAGTTCAACTTTCCATATTGCGATTGAAAGCACTGATGGGGTTAGACTTAGAAGTACCATTAGGTATAGTAGGTTCGTTAGATAATTACGAAGATGAAATGTATGCCCAGTTATTAGATGTTGACTTATCGTTAGTCAACAACAGTGATTTACGCCAAATAGATTTGCAAGTGGAGCAATTGAAGAAAGTATATGAATTGCGTACTTCGCAATACCTCCCTACTCTAACTGCTAATTTCAATTATCAATATATGAGTCAGAATAACGATTTCAGATTCAAAGATTACAGATGGGACCCTTACGCCACAGCCGGTATAACATTGGCTATACCAATTTTTGATGGAGGAAGAAAACACTATGAAATTAAAGAAGCAAAACTAACAGTAGATCAAGTGAAATTGCAACGCGAAGACGCGGAACGTCAAATAAAATTATCTTTGCAAAGCCAAATAAATGAAATTGCAAAAAGCATTGAGCAAATAAATTCGTTGAAATTCGCAAAAGAAGAAGCAGAAAAGGGATATGAAATTGCCCTAAAACGCTATGAAACAGGAATGGGAACCATTGTAGAAGTAAATCAAGCATCACTGGGTGTTACCAACACCGGTTTGCAGTATAACAATGCTATCTTCAATTATATATCTGCCAAATCTGAACTTGAAAGAGTTATAGGAGTAGATCAACCCATATTCTAACAACAAAAAAACAACATTCATCCCGCGGAATAATGCTTTGCATTAAAATCTTCGATTTTATTCCACAGGGTAAAAATAAAATAAACATACTTATGAAAGTTATTAATCTATCACATTTAGTTTTGCTTTTTGGAGCGTCTTTACTTTTCTCATGCGGAACAAAGACCGACGAATCAGCGGAAGATGTAAAACCAAAAGTAAAAGTTGAGACAGCTGTTAGAACAGAGGTTCAACAGATGAATGAATATACAGCAACTGTAGAGGCAAATATTGTAAACAAAATTTCTCCTGCAATACCTGCTCGTATTCGAAAAATATACGTAGAAGTGGGTGACAGAGTAAGAAAAGGACAAACCCTGGTTTCTCTGGACAAAACAAATTTGTCTCAATCTGAAACCCAGATTGCCAATTTGGAACGCGATTTACAACGTTACAGAGAATTGTATGAAGTAGGTGGAATCTCTAAACAGCAATTGGAACAATTAGAAGTAGAACTGAAAGTTGCAAAAACCTCGTTGAGCAATTTAGCAGAAAACACAACTTTAGTAAGTCCAATTAATGGTATTGTTACTCAAAGAAACTATGATGAGGGTGATATGCCTTCCGGCATGCATATATTGCAAATAGAAGATTTCAATCCCGTTAAATTGCTTATCCATGTATCAGAAAATCTGTACACTAAAATAAGCAAAGGAATGGAGGTTCAGGTCTCTTTAAATGTATATCCGGACGAAGAATTTACTGGTAAAATATGGTTGATACACCCTACCATCAATCAAGCATCGCACACGTTTCCTGTCGAAATTCGTATTCAAAATCCAGAAATTCGTATTCGTCCCGGAATGTTTGCTCGTGTGAACATAAATTTAGGAAGCAATGAAAGTATTTTGATTCCTGATGCATCGGTATTGAAACAAACAGGAAGTAACGACAGACATGTTTTTGTGATAGATAATAATGGCAAAGCCAATAAAAAGATTATAACTGTAGGACAACATCTTGGCGATCACTATGAAGTATTGTCAGGTATCGATGCCGGCGACAAAGTTGTTGTTGCAGGTGCATCCAGACTATCTGATAATCAGGAAGTGGAAATTGTACAGTAAGATTATGTTTTAAAGTAATGGTTGGATGAACCATTTAAAAATTAAAAAGAGCAAACATGAAAATATATGAATCAGCGGTTAAAAAACCAATTACTACAATTTTAGTCTTTGTGGCAATTGTATTGATGGGTCTTTTTGCCTATTCACGTTTAGCAATAGACTTGCTTCCGGAAATTGAAACAAATCAGTTAACAGTAATGACTGCGTATGCTGGTGCAAGCTCCAGCGATATTGAAACAAATATAACTGAACCTCTGGAAAATGCGCTTAATGCAGTAGAAGGTTTAAAAAAGATATCCTCAAAATCGCAAGATAATATATCTATAATAACGCTTGAATTTACATATGGAGATGACATTGATGAATCGGCAAGCGATATACGCGACAAATTAGAACTTGTAAAGGCAGCTCTGCCAGATGGGGCAGATAACCCAGTCATATTTAAGTTCAGTACTGATATGATACCTGTTATCTTTTACTCAGTTACGGCAAAAGAGAGTATAAATGCGCTTGAGAAAATTTTGGATGAACAGGTAGCAAACCCCTTGCAAAGAATTGACGGAGTAGGTACTGTAATTATTGCAGGCGCTCCTAAAAGAGAAATTCAAGTTAACGCTATACCCGAAAGATTAGAGAGTTATAAGTTGACTATTGAACAGGTTGCTAATGCAATTCAACAAGAAAACATAAATATCCCGGGTGGTACGATGAATGTGGGGAGTCAGACTTTCTCGTTACGTTTAGATGGTGAGTTTAAAGAGAGCGATGATATGCGAAATATTATCGTGTCGTCACATAACGGACAAAATATTTATTTAAGTGATGTAGCCATAGTAAACGACACCATTGAAACAAATGTTCAAGAGTCATGGGTTAATGGTGAAAAAGGTGCAATGATTGTTATTCAAAAGCAATCAGGTTCTAACACAGTAGAAATCGCTAAAAAAGTAAGAAAGGAAATGCTAACAATTCAGGAATCGCTACCTGAAGATATTAAGTTGGATGTTATCATTGACACATCTGAATCGATAGAAAGCTCAATTAATAGTTTGGTTCGGACTATTGCATTGGCACTAATTATAGTTGCATTTGTAGTTCTCTTTTTCCTTGGAAAATGGCGTGCAACATTTATCATTTTGCTCACCATACCGATATCGCTTATTGCATCATTCTTCTACTTGATGGCTACAAATAACACACTCAATATAATATCGCTTTCGGCACTATCCATTGCAATTGGTTTGGTGGTGGACGATGCTATTGTGGTGTTGGAAAATATTACATCTCATCTGGAGAAAGGAAGTGATCCAAGGCAAGCAGCAATACATGCTACAGGAGAAGTTTCAATATCAGTTATTGCATCAACATTAACAATTTTGGCAGTATTCTTGCCAATGACACTTATTACAGGTTTGGCGGGAGTATTGTTTAGTCAGTTAGGTTGGATGATTTCAATAATTATTACTGTATCTACACTGTCAGCTTTGACTCTGACGCCAATGTTGGCATCTAAAATGTTGAGAGCAGACCGTGATGAGAACACATGGTTCGACAAACTGCACAAACCTGTTTTAGGGTGGTTAGGAAAACTGGATAATTTTTATTCTAAAACTTTGGAATGGGCTGTGAGTCATCGTGCAATCACAGTGATTGGTTCATTTGGAATTTTACTGATAACAATTATTCTATCCTTTCAATTTATAAAAACCGAGTTTTTTCCGGCCTCTGACAATGATATGATTGCTATGAGTGTCCGAATGCCTACGGGAACACGAATGGAAGTGTCGCGCGAAATGGGATTGAATATAACTAAAATGTTGCAAGAGAAATTTCCTGAAATTGAGAGATTGTCATTTAATGTGGGTACAGCCAGTGGATCATCGTTTGCTGCATTGGGTGAAAATGCCGACAATCTTATGACTTTCAACATCAATACTGGTAAGCCTAATACTCGTTCAAAAGATATTTTTGAAATTTCAGAAGAAATACGTATCGAATTGGCAAAAATACCAGAGCTCCATGAATACCAGGTTGACCCAGGCGGAAGTGGCGGAGGCGGCTTTGGTGGAGGTGGATCCAATGTGGAAGTAAACATTTTTGGATATGACTTAATAGAAACTGATGAAGTGGCTAATGAGATAAAGGACAAATTAGCAGTAATTGAAGGACTAAGGGACGTTAAAATTAGTCGACCCGACTTCCGTCAAGAATACAGTGTAGCTTTCGATAGGGAAAAATTAGCACTAAATGGCTTAAACGTTGGCACAGCTTCAAACTATATTAGAAACAGAATTAATGGAACAGTGGTTTCACAATTCCGTGAGAGAGGATATGAGTATGATATCCGTGTGAGATATGGTGAAGAATACCGTCAGTCAATTGAGGATATAGAAAATATTATTCTCTACACGCCAACAGGTGAAGCTCTAAGAGTTAAGGAGATAGCTACTGTAAACTTAGCATCATCTCTCCCTGAAATTGAGAGACAAAACAGGCAACGTGTTGTTACTGTTACAGGAAGCATCTACAAACGGGCTCTAAGTGAAATTGTAAACGACGTCAATAGAGAACTTAACAAAGTCTCATTACCAGCAGGAGTGGATGTTGAGTTAGCTGGTACATATGAAGATCAACAAGAAGCATTTGCCGACTTGTTTATATTATTGATGATTTCTGTAATTCTTGTATATATTGTTATGGCGAGTCAGTTTGAATCATTAACATATCCAATGATTATTATGATCTCTATTCCATTCTCATTCACAGGTTCAATTCTCACTCTATTGCTATTTGGACACTCTCTAAACGTGATGGGTATGATTGGAGGAATTATGTTGATTGGTATTGTTGTGAAGAATGGTATTATACTGATTGAGTACATTAATGTAAACAGGGATAGAGGTCGCTCAATTCAATATTCAGTTGTAGAAGCAGGTCGTTCGAGATTACGTCCGGTATTAATGACAGCAGCAACTACCGGTTTAGGTATGTTGCCACTGGCTCTTGCAATTGGGCAAGGTTCCGAATTCTGGCAATCTATGGGTATTAGTGTAATTGGCGGACTGGTCTTTTCTACAACTCTTACTCTTATTGTAGTACCAACATTGTATGCAATATTTGCAAGTAGAGGAGTTTTAAATCAGAGAAGGAAGCATAAAAACATTTATCCTGAACATGCGAAAGAGAGAGTGTAAAACAGAAAAATGCAATTGATAAAAAGTAAAACTTATGAAAACAGTATTTATTGCGTGCAACCAAGCACACTATTATAGAATTACCGCAGAGATGACTCACTTAAATATTCGCGGCTTCTCATCATGGAAACCCTTAACAGGGAGAGGTAGCAAAACGGGTGATCCACATTATGGCTCTAAAGCATGGCCAACACTCAACAATGCTATTATCACTGTAGTTGAAGATCATCAAGTGGATGGCCTTCTCGATTTTTTGAAAAAACTTGATGAGAAAACACCCGAATTAGGGCTTCGCGCTTTTGTGTGGAATGTGGAAAAAATGATTTAGATAACAATAATAATGGGTTGTGAGGTATAGGATATGGGTGATGGGTTACGACAGATGATTGGTGTGAGGATGTGGTGTGGAATCTGTCATGCTGGATGTAGAGAAGCATTTCATCAATATTTGCAGACTCTTCAAAAGATTCCACTTGTTGATTGGAATGATAAAGAGTTGAGGTGTGGGGTTGAAAGGTGTAGTTGATGATTTTTTTGTTATTTACAAAAAGAAAATATGTATGGCTATTTTGTCATGATAAAAGGAGTTTCTTCTATATTTGTTCTATAAAGTAATTTGCAACCAAGGAGTGTTTAGTTTCATATGGAATTATTTAAAAATCATTCTATTTTAGAAGTATGAGTATCATTGACAAAAATATGGACAAAATTCGTAGATTGTGTGAACAGCATTATGTTTCACAATTATCTGTATTTGGATCTATTTTGACTAATAAATACAACAAAAACAGCGATATTGACTTATTGGTGAACTTTTCTAATATCGACTTGCAAAATTATGCAGACAATTATTTCAGCCTTAAACAGGCACTTGAAGAGATATTTATGCGACAAGTTGACTTATTGGAAGACAAAGCCATCAAAAATCCATATTTACGAAAATCAATCGATTCTTCAAAACGACTTATTTATGAATCCTGAAATCAAAACCTGGCTTTTTGATATTCTACAATCAATAAAAGAAATTGAAAGCTATTATAAGGACGGTCCAACACTTTTCATTCAATATCAAAAAGAGATATCAAGACAAAACGGGCGATTGAACGCAATATTGAGATAATTGGAGAAGCTGTCAACCGGATTTTGAAAAAAGATAAGAATTTTAAGATTAATAACGCTCAACAAATTATTGGGACGCGAAACCGGATAATTCATGGATACGACAGAGTTTCTGATGACATGATTTGGAGTATTGTAATTAATCATTTACCAAAATTAAAATCTGAAGTTGAATTGCTTTTAAAAGAATAAAAGACAGCAATTAACTGATAAATAAGCCCTCATTAGTTTTCAACCACAAGAGTAATAACTCAGAAGTTAAAAATTTACATCCTTATCAGAGCTATAGCTGTAGATATAAAAACATCAGCGGGACTGATTTATTTCTCTCCTCGCATATTCAATATACGTATCTTTCATTTCGTTTATATCGCTATATTTCATATCAAGTTTAACGTCCGGTTCTACACCAAATTCGATATGTTGTTTTTCGGCATTGAAAGTTGGAGAAGTTGAGAAACGAACCGACCATCCATTGGGCAATTCCGATGAAAAAGGGAAACCGCTTCCACCACCCGTTTTGTCTCCCACAACTGTAACACGAGGTGCATATTTCATGGTACTTACAAATTCGTTTGTTGCACTGTAGCAACCTCTATTGGTTATAATATAAAGTGGTTTTTGGTATCGTATTTGTTTTGAGCTTTCAATATATTTGGGATATAAATCGGAAAAGTCGTTGTGACCGGTACCAATTTTATGAGATATATAACCCACCAGTGTACGCTCATTGAAAAACCGACTGGCAATTCGATCCACATTTGATAAACTCCCACCTCCGTTGTTTCTCACATCCAGAATAATGCCGTTGCAAATTGCCAATCGATTCAATATCTGATTTAAGCCACTATTGGAAGCATCGTTAGAGAAACTTCCATAATAAATATATCCTACATTATCTTCCAATATTTTATACTTCATGCTGCTTGCAATGGAATAATCGGTCGAAAGATATTTATCCACAATATCGATGTTAAAATTTGACGGATATTCTTCTTTCCAACTCCAATAGCGAGATACATCGTGCGATGCCATAAGATTTACGTGCCCATCCCGAAGTTCAGACAACATTTCTCCCATCAATTTAAACAGGGCGTCATTATTCATATTGGGAGTAACACGTGGTCTGTATGAAAGTCTCACAGAGTCCCAATCGATATTTTTGTATTCAAAAAAACAGTAGTTCTTATCCAATATGGTCCAAAGCGCATCGAAATTTCCGTGTGGATTGTTTTCGTAGTTAAACTCATTGCTGTCGCAACTTGTTGAAGCGAATCCAACAAGTAAGATGGTTAACCAAACTAATAAATAACCCGAATTGAATTTCATAGCGTTAAGGCATTAATAGTTCATTAAATTTTCGAAAGGAGTAACGGTAATAATTAAGATCGATATCTCCATTTATTCCATCAATATTTCCGGTGTGCGAAAATTGCCAGATTATCCAGTTAGTGTCGTTTGTGTCGGGCTCGTTGTGCAGATCACTCATCCAAATAAGATTTTCGGGAAAGTTATTTTTGATGTACAGTTTATAGCAATCTTTGTTGCTATAAATAATTGGTCGCACTCCGTAATAATCATACATTTCATGTTCAAGTTTGATCAATTCATCAATCACTTTCTTGATATAATCTTTATCGTTACTATATCTGTTTATAAAAGAATGCTCAACATCAATTGCAGGTATCAAGTCTGCACTCCCAACAGTTGAATTACGTATAAAATGTTGTGCTTGCCTTTTTCCATCTAAACCAAAGGTGTAGAAATGATAGGTACCGGTCTTAATGTCAGCCTGTTTAGCATCTCTATAATTTTTATTATAGTTTCTATCTATGTGAGACTCACCTTCAGTTGATTTTATATAAGCAAATGTGATGCCTTCATTTCTTAATTTAGCCCAGTTAATTGGTCCATTATGGTAAGACAGATCAACGCCTTTTACCATATATTTATGTCCATACTTATTGTCATAAAAAGAATGAAATTGCTCTTTGTTCGACTTCCTTATAGAGTCGGTCACAATAAACAAAACCGACGAGACCAGTATCAACGAAACCATTACAATAAGTGTAGTTTGTTTCTTATATTTCTTATGTTTCTTTTTACCCAATGGATTGATACTTTTGCTCGTCGGTTTACTTTATCTGTGATGCTATATTTTCAGATAGTCTTTGCAAGAAAACCCACACTATAACAGGCTTAGTGACGGGATGAAATTAATGCGTGCCGTTATAGCTTTTGTAAGGTTTTTATTTAAGAAACAACAAAAAGCATATACGGGATGACTCCCTTCTTTTTCAATTTTGTAATAATAAACGTAACGTGGTATTTTGAGCGACGTCGAAATGCACTATTTGATCTTTTATGCAAAGATCATTCGCAAGGAATTTTATCAATTCTGCGTTTATGCCTTCCACCCTCAAACGGTGTGTTTAGGAATGTAACAAGAATCTCATAAATCTCTTCTTCTTCTAAAAATCTTCCGGGTAATGAAAGTATGTTTGCATCATTATGAGCGCGTGCCAATTGTGCTATCTCTTTGTTCCAGCACAGAGCAGCTCTAATACCTTGATGTTTGTTAACCGTCATATTCACTCCGTTTCCCGATCCACAGATAGCAATTCCGGGATAACATTCACCCGCTTCCACAGCTTTGGCCAATTGATGGCCAAAGTCTGAGTAGTCGGAAGATTCAGTAGTGTAGGTTCCGAAATCGATATAAGGAATTCCTTTTTCTTTTAGTTTGGTAATGATGAAATCTTTCGCAGGAAATCCTGCGTGATCGCCGGCTAAACCAATGGGTTTAACTGATTCGCCAAACAATGACTTATTCTCAGTTTTCATTTAAAAATTCTTTTACTTGTTTAAATACATTCTCACCGGTAAAACCTAACTTCTCATCTAATACAGTATAGGGTGCTGAAAAACCAAAAGAGTTCATTCCCCAAATCGCACCATCGCTTCCCACAAGACCTTGCAGCGTTACGGGTAATCCGGCAGTGAGTCCAAATACTTTCTTGCCATGCGGCAATACTGTTTGCTGATATTCTTTGCTTTGAGATCTGAAAAGCCCTTCTGATGGAACGGATATGATACGGGTTTTGATACCATCGTCATTCAACAATTTTGCACCTTCAACCAACGTGGAAACTTCTGATCCCGAAGCTAATAAAATAACATCGTAATCAGCGTCATCTTGCACAATGTAAGCACCTTTTTCAACTTGCAATGCTTCTTCATAACGGTTTTCCTTTGCAGGAAGATCGGTAATATTTTGTCTTGACAAAATTAATCCCGTTGGGCTTTTGTCATTTTCAAATGCCATCTTCCACGCAACTGTGGTTTCGTGAACATCGGCGGGACGTAATACAAGCATGGAGTTGTGGCCACTGTGATTTTGTAATTTTTCCAACAATCTAATTTGAGCTTCGTGTTCCACGGGTTGATGCGTAGGACCATCCTCTCCCACTCTAAATGCATCGTGTGTCCAAACAAAAATAACGGGTTGTTCCATTAGAGCTGCCACACGAATAACGGGTTTCATATAATCTGAGAAGACAAAGAATGTTCCGCATGCCGGAATAACTCCACCGTGCAAGCTCATTCCTACACTTAAACCCGCCAAAGTAAGTTCAGATACTCCTGCTTGCAAAAAGGCTCCTGAAAAATCACCGGCTTGCAATGCTGTGGTTTTCTTCAGAAAACCATCGGTTTTGTCAGAATTGGATAAATCGGCAGAGCCAACAATCATATTTTCAACGTTTTCTGCCAAAACAGATAAAACATTTGCTGAAGCAGCGCGTGTTGCCTGATTCGATTTTTGTTGAATCTCTTCCCAATTAATATTTGGTAGTTCGCGATTGAACCATTTTTTCTTTTTATCGGCTAATTCCGGATTTTCCTTTTCCCATTTTCTTATTTTCTCCTTCTTAAGAGCAACTATTTTTCTTAATTCAGCTTGTCGCTTTTCATAAAGTTCCTTTACTTCCGGAAAAATCATAAATGGTTCATCTGCATTTCCTCCTAAACCTTCCAAAGTTTTGGTAATGCTTCCACCTGCTGCACTCAAGGGTTGCCCGTGCATGGAAACCTGTCCTTCAAAAGGCTCCATATCATCTGTAAGCGCACCTAATCCCATAATTGTTTCACCAATTATCAGAGTTGGTTTTCTTTTTTCAGCTTTCGCATCTTTCAATGCCTTGCGAATCTCTTTTACGTCGTTACCATTTATGGTAATAACATTCCAGTTCCACGCTTCATATTTCTTAGCTACATCTTCGCTTGTTACAGCATTGGTTAAAGTTGATAACTGAACACTATTTGAATCATAAAACATGATGTAGTTGTCCAAACCCAAATGACCTGCAATTCTACCTGCACCTTGTGAAATTTCTTCCTGAATACCACCATCGGAAATGAAAGCATAAATAGTTTGATCCATGCTTTCGCCCAAACGATGCTTCAGAAATTTTGCAGCAATAGCTGCTCCCACTCCAAAGGTGTGACCTTGTCCAAGTGGTCCGGAAGTGTTTTCTATGCCGCGCATAACATCTATTTCAGGATGTCCGGGCGTAACACTACCCCACTGGCGAAACTCTTGTAAATCATCCAATGAAAACTTGCCGCTAAATGTTAAAACTGAATAGAGCATGGGCGACATGTGCCCGGGATCGAGAAAAAACCGGTCGCGCGATTCCCAATGCGCATTATCGGGGTCATATTCAATAAACTCCGAAAATAGAACATTAATAAAATCAGCCGCACCCATTGCTCCTCCGGGATGCCCGGATTTTGCTTTTTCAACCATGGAAGCGGATAATATGCGAATGTTATTCGCAGCTTTTTTCATCAGATCAAGTTCGTTCATAATACATCTATATTTTTTGAGATTTATATTTTTGTGTTAAGGTAGAATTGATAAACTATTCCGTAAACCAAAACTATCATATTCACAAAGATACTACTTTAATGTAAAAAGAACGAAAACTGCTTGCGAAAAAAACCATATTATTTGATAACTTTGCTCTATAATAAATAGTCTCTTCTAAAAAACGATTATTTCGTGAGTCTTTGATAAGAAAAATGCAAAGATTAAATAATTTCAAACTCTCTGCACTATGTCATTAAGCAAAAACAAAATAAGCTACATCCAATCTTTAAAACAAAAAAAGTATAGAAATCAGCATAATACTTTTGTTGCTGAAGGTTCAAAACTCATCTTCGATCTAATTCGGAACACTCCGTGTCAATTGTTAGTGATATCCGATGAATTAAAAGACAGCGTAACAGAAGTCGATGCGGAAGAAATAATTATTGCCTCAAATGCCGAACTAAAAAAAGCTTCACATCTATCGACTCCACCCGATGCCATCGCAGTTTTTTATCAAAAAAACCATGATCTAACAAAAATAGATTACGCGCAAAAACTTAATCTAATTTTGGATGAAATTCAAGATCCGGGCAACTTAGGTACAATCATTCGCATAGCGGATTGGTTTGGAATTGAGAATATTTTCTGTAGTCTTGACACAGTTGATGTTTACAATACAAAAACAGTGCAAGCTACTATGGGAGCACTTTCGAGAGTTAATGTTCATTATGCGAATATTGTAGATATATTAAATTTACATTCTCATTCGCCAATATTTGGAACCTTTTTGGATGGAAACGATATTTACAAAGAATCTCTCTCCAAAGAAGGATTTATTGTGATGGGAAACGAGGGAAAAGGAATAAGTCCGGCAGTTGAGAAGTTGATTTCAAATAGACTTTATATTCCAAATTTCTCAACCAACAGCACCACTTCTGAATCGTTGAATGTGGCGGTGGCTACTGCGGTGGTATGTTCGGAGTTTAGAAGAAGATAAGAAGCAAAAGAGTAGTCTCGGGTAAAGCCGCAAAAACCAAATAACAACATGATAAAGAAAAACATATTGTTGCCCGCTTTACTTTTTGCGTTTGTTAATTTTGTTGCTCCAAAATTAATTGTACCATAATTGGTATCAACAATCGAGAGTTTTCAAACCGTGTCACCATCACATCCCAACATAAATATGTCATCCCATTATTTCATCATCACCTATTACTCCATGTAAGTAAAACCTATTTTTATCAAGCCTTTCAGCAATCAAACACTCTATTTTGTTTCATTTTTCTACTTTAAAGCAGTTAATTTTATCAATTTGATTATCTTTGTATCTTTAGTAAGCGTATAAACAACTTACTAAAGATTATTAACACACTATTTTCAAATAACATTCAACCTATTTTGTAATGCAAGAAATCAAATTTTATAGTGGTGAAAATATCCCACTGGAATTACACAAAGTGCGTGTGGTTCAAAAACTTAATTTAGTACCCATCGAACGCCGTTTAGAGGCATTGTATGAGGCTGGATTCAATACATTTAAACTCACTACAAAGGATGTATTCCTCGACATGCTCACCGATTCGGGAACCAATGCCATGAGCGACAACCAAATGGCAGCCATGATGCAAGCTGATGATGCGTATGCCGGTTCGCAAAGTTTTTTTCGACTCGAAAAAGCGGTGCAAGATGTACTGGGTAAAAAATATTTATTACCGGTGCATCAAGGTCGCGCTGCCGAAAATATAATCTCTGTGGCTTATGTACGCAAAGGAAGTCTGGTTCCAATGAATTATCACTTTACCACAGCCATGGCACACATCACCGACAAAGGAGGACAAATTGCCGAGTTGCTTTACGACGAAGCCTACGTTATCAATTCTGATCATCCTTTCAAAGGCAATATGAATATTGAAAAGCTCGAAGAAGTTATCAATTATCATGGACCAAAAAATATTCCATTTATTCGAATGGAAGCATCTACCAATCTTATTGGCGGACAACCATTCTCGGTGCAAAACTTGCGCGATGTACGCGCCATTGCAGATAAATACGGCATTCGTCTCATTCTTGATGGTAGTTTGTTGGGCGAAAACGCTTTTCTTGTATTACAACGTGAAGAAGAGTTTAAAGATTCTGATATGAAGACCGTTATACACACCATGACAAGTTTAGCTGATTTGTGTTACTTCTCAGCACGAAAACTGAGTTCTTCACGTGGTGGCGGTATTTGTACCGATAGTTTAGAAATTTTTCGGGAGTTGGAAGCTTTTATTCCATTGTACGAAGGATTTTTGACATACGGAGGCATGTCCATCCGCGAAGTGGAAGCAATGGCTGTGGGTTTGTACGAAACATTAGATGAAACAATGATTAGCCAAAGTCCTTCGTTTATAAAATATCTTGTTGATGCACTCGATGCCAAAGGCATTCCTGTTATAAAGCCCGCAGGGGTTTTAGGTGCTCATGTTGATGCAATGCAAGTTTGTGCACATATTCCTCAATCGCAATATCCGGCAGGATCATTGGCTGCTGCTCTGTTTCTTATTTCAGGGGTGCGCGGTATGGAGCGTGGGTCAATTTCGAATCAGCGAGATGAATATGGCAATGAAACTTATGCCGATATGGAATTGCTTCGTTTGGCCGTTCCGCGACGTGTATTTACGCTTTCGCAAATTAAATACGTTGAAGATCGACTGAATTGGTTATACGATAACAGAGAACTAATTGGCGGATTAAAATTCGTGTACGAACCGCCGGTGCTTCGTTTCTTTATGGGTGGTTTGAAACCAATTGATGATTGGCCACAAAAAATGATGGCTAAATTTAAAGAAGATTTTAGCGATAGTCTGTAAGGTTTGTATTTATTTTGTAAAGACTGTATAACAAAAAGTTTAACATTGCACGACCACGAAGTGGGCAGATGTTTATAGCACATAATGGGAACAGAACGATTCGATCCTATAGATAGGAGTCGCGACTTTTATTCATACATCGTGGCTATAAATATACAATCCCGTCGCAGAGATTGTTATTCTCATAATTGTTCTGCCTGCTTATTTTGTGGATCACTCTCAAAAAAAACAAACGAGGGCATTGACGATTATTACCATCAATACCCTCGTTTAAATTTCAATTTACTTTTTTGGATATACTACGCTAAGTCAATTTCCTTATTCAAATAAACGTCTTGAATTAAGTTCAGCAATTTAACGCCTTCTTTCATAGGACGTTGAAATGCTTTTCTACCCGATATAAGACCGGTTCCTCCTGCTCGTTTATTAATAACTGCGGTGCGAGCAGCAGCAGCAAAATCGTTGTCACCTGAAGCTCCACCCGAATTAATCAAACCAATTCTTCCCAGGTAATTGTTAACCACTTGGTATCTACACAAATCAATTGGATGATCAGAGGAAAGCTTATCATACATAGCCAGATCTATTTTACCAAATTTGAGATCACGAAATCCACCGTTGGTATCAGGTAATTTCTGTTTGATGAAATCGGCTTTAATAGTAACACCAATATAATTAGCTTGTCCTGTCAAGTCAGCGGCTGCATGGTAATCCTTTTCTGCGGTTTTAAAATCGTTATTACGCGTATAGCACCACAGAACTGTTGCCATTCCCAGTTCGTGAGCTTCTTCAAAAGCTTCGGAAACTTCCTGCAACTGCCTGTCTGCTTCATCAGATCCAAAATAAATGGTTGCTCCAACTGCAGCAGCACCCAAATTCCACGCTTCTTGTACCGTTCCGTACATTATTTGGTCGTACGTATTTGGATATGTCAAGAGCTGATTGTGATTCAATTTAACCAAAAATGGAATTTTATGGGCATATTTTCTTGCATACAATGCAAATCCACCAAAAGTGGTTGCAACTGCATTACATCCACCCTCAATTGCAAGTTTAATAATATTTTCCGGATCAAAATAAAGAGGATTTGGTGCAAAAGAGGCTCCTGCAGTATGCTCAATTCCCTGATCAACAGGTAGTATTGACATATATCCTGTACCACTCAAACGACCATGATTATATAACAATGACAGATTTCTTAAAACCTGAACATTACGATCGCTTATTCCAAATACTTCGTCCACATAATTGGGTCCGGGATGAGTAAGTTGATCCTTACTAACTGTTTCGCATTTATGATTTAGTAAATCATTTGCTTCGCTACCCAAATATTCTCTAATTTTTTCGATGTTGTTTTGTACCATATTTTTTATTTTTATAGCGTGTGTAAATATTTATTGATTGATTATCATTAAGATAAGAAATTAATTCAATTTATCAATGATTATTCAATATTTTATAGAGTCGGATTATTTTTATCTAATTCTTTTGCATGAAGATTTTCTTCTTGTTTGTTCTTTCTCCGAATTTCTGCTTCTTGCTCTATTTTCTTCTGGTTTGCTCTTCTTCTACGATAAATTAAGAGAACTATAAACGCTACAATTACAATGCCTAAAAGAATTGTAAGAACGCTCTCCCATTTAATGATACTTTCTCCAAACATAGTTTATTTCTTTTCTTTTATTTCTTTTCTTTTATTTCTTTTTATTTTCTTTCTCTACAGCTATTTTAGGGATTGTG